>OFFE01000623.1_pt1 | contig 29355 bp, 25 predicted proteins | sample 1521371 | NCBI WGS metagenome assembly OFFE01 (sample SAMEA3504131, study PRJEB24116) | mouse gut metagenome | biome: mouse gut; feature: mouse-associated habitat; material: faeces | place: Denmark | collected 2011 | reverse complement strand
TTATTATATACGGTTTTCACAGGAAATGCAATCCCCGCCTGCCGCCAAGCGGCCCGCTCCGGCGCAAATGCCGCGCCCCGTCCGCCAACTGTGTTGACACCCCGCCCCGAACATGCTAGGATAGGGAAAAGCCCCGGCAGGGGAACAAGGAGGAAACCGCAATGGAACTGCTGACCAAGGCGAGCCGCTCCGGCGAAATGACCCGGCGGGACCTAGGTGGGGCCTATGCGGCGAAACGCGAAAAAACAGTTGACGCGGCCCGATTTCTATGATATAGTAAGGAAACGAGATAAGGTTTTAGGTCTTTTTTTTATGCTTAAAATTTTTTAAGCCGAGCAAAATAAGATGGCGAGTCTAAAGAACATGTGGAGGTAGCGAAATGCGTACAAAAATCACATTGGCCTGCACCGAGTGCAAGCAGCGTAACTACAATACTACCAAGGAGAAGAAGAACCATCCCGAGAGAATGGAAATCAAGAAGTACTGCAGGTTCTGCAGGAAGCATACGCTGCACAAGGAAACCAAATAAGAGCCGGGCGGCCGCGTGGGATCCTGTCCTGCGCGCAAGACGCATTATGGATGCGCAAAGTGCATGTGCAGAGCGCATTATATACTGCTTAACGATTTCACTTGCCGTGAAACCAGACTGCATAACGCTGACTGGTTCATTCGCATGATTACATTAGGCAGCATTCAGCGTTATGCAGTATAAATGTGCAAAGCGTATTATGCTACGCTTTGGGAAAGGCATGGTCGAAATGGGAAATTCCGCGGAAAAGAAAGCGAAGGCCGGCCCCGGCTTTTTCACAGGGGTGAAGGCTGAATTCAAGAAAATCGTATGGCCGGACAGGCAGTCCACCTTGAAGCAGTCCGTGGCAGTGGTGGCGATTTCGGTGGTTCTGGGCGTCATCATCGCGCTGCTGGACTATGTGGCGAAGACCGGCGTGAACTTCATTACATCAATTTAGGGCGAGGGTGATTGCATGGCAGAGGCAAAATGGTATGTAGTCCATACCTACTCAGGATATGAAAACAAAGTCAAAGCCAACATTGAGAAGACCATTGAGAACAACAAGCACCTTGCGGAGCAGATTCTGGAGGTGCGGGTTCCCCTGCAGGATGTGGTGGAGATGAAGAACGGTGCCAGAAGGACTGTCCAGAAGAAGATGTTCCCGGGGTACGTGCTCCTCAACATGGAGATGAACGACGACACCTGGTATGTGGTCCGCAATACCCGCGGCGTCACGGGGTTCGTGGGGCCGGGGAGCAAGCCCGTGCCGCTGACCGAGGCGGAGATGAAGCCTCTGGGCATCAAGACGGAGAACGTGTCCATCGACTTTGGCGAGGGCGACAGCATCGCCGTGGTGGCGGGTATCTGGAAGGATACCGTCGGCATCGTGCAGAAGCTTGATTACAACAAGCAGACGGCTACCATCAACGTAGAACTCTTCGGCAGGGAGACGCCTGTGGAGATCAGTTTTGCGGAGGTCAGGAAGCTTTAAGTCAGGTATTCCCCGCCCGGAAGGGCGGTTAGATACAAAGCGGCCCTTGGGCCGTATGGCGGCTTTGAGGCCGCAGGGCGTTTTGGCGCATGGCGGCAGGACGCTTAGCAGAGTGGGAGCAGCTCTGGCTTATGGGAGTTGCGCCGGATTGCCGCGAGAGGCCGGCTGGATTGGCGGGCGAATGCGGCTCACCACAATAAGGAGGTGCCAAAATGGCAAAGAAGGTAACAGGTTACATTAAATTGCAGATTCCTGCAGGTAAGGCTACACCGGCTCCGCCCGTAGGCCCTGCGCTTGGACAGCACGGCGTGAACATCGTGGAGTTCACCAAGCAGTTCAACGCCAGGACGGCGGACAAGGGCGATGTCATCATCCCTGTAGTCATTACCGTGTATGCAGACAGGTCTTTCAGTTTCATTACGAAGACTCCCCCTGCGCCGGTGCTGATCAAGAAGGCCTGCAACATCAAATCAGGCTCCGCAGCGCCCAACAAGACAAAGGTGGCCACGCTCTCCAAGGCGAAGCTCCAGGAGATCGCGGAGATGAAGATGCCCGACCTGAACGCGGCCAGCCTGGAGGCGGCCATGAGCATGATCGCCGGCACGGCGCGCAGCATGGGCGTTACGGTCGAGGAGTAGCCGGTTTTCCGGCACAGAGCCGTCAGACAAAGACAATTGGGAGACAACGGAAGGTTGTCGCTTGAACCTGGGAGGGGACAATTCTGAAAGTTCCTTTCACATTTTGATTGGTATGCGCGCCGACGCGCGCAGGAGGGTGTAAGAATGAAGCATGGAAAGAAATATAACGAGATTGCGAAGCTGGTAGACCGCACCGTCGCATATGAGCCCGAGGAGGCAATCGCGCTGGTGAAGAAGACCGCGGCCGCGAAATTTGACGAGACCGTAGAAGTGCATATCAAGACAGGCTGTGACGGACGTCACGCAGAGCAGCAGATCCGCGGCGCCGTAGTGCTGCCCAACGGAACCGGCAAGACCGTCAGGGTACTGGTATTCGCAAAGGGCGATAAGCTGGCGGAGGCCGAGGCCGCAGGCGCGGACTTCACAGGCGGTGAGGAGCTCATCCCCAAGATTCAGAAGGAAGGCTGGCTGGACTTCGACGTGGTGGTGGCCACCCCCGACATGATGGGCGTGGTAGGACGCCTGGGTAAGGTCCTGGGTCCCAAGGGCCTGATGCCCAACCCCAAGGCCGGCACCGTCACCATGGACGTCACCAAGGCGGTCAAGGAGATCAAAGCCGGTAAGATCGAGTACAGGCTGGACAAGACCAACATCGTGCATGTGCCCGTAGGAAAGGTTTCCTTTACGGACGAGGCGCTCCTGCAGAACTTCAACGCCCTGATGGACGCCATCGTCAAGGCGAGGCCCAGCGCCCTGAAGGGACAGTACCTGAGGAGCATCACGCTGGCCAGCACCATGGGCCCTGGCGTGAAGGTGAATGTGCTGAAGTTCTAAGTGTGCAAAGATTTTCTAAGCGGCCAAAGGACGCCCGCTAAGAAAATCTATATTGCACACGGAAGAATGCCCAAAGTGCGGGCATTCTTCCGGTTTGGCACCGAGTGTGGCTGAGGGCGGGATTGTGTTCTGCTGCGAGGCATGACGGGAAGCGAGTTTTGTTAGCAGGTTTTTCATTTAAAATAAGGGTTGACGCAAAGCAGCCCTTATGATATGATACAAAAAGTTCCAAAAGGCCGAAGACAGTAGGTGCGAGGATATCCGAGCGTAAATCCTACCGAGGAGAAGAGTGCAGCACAGAGTATTTCCTCCCTAAGGCTATCTTGGGGAGGTTTTTTATATCTATTGTACCAACCTCTTTTATCGGCACAAAATCTAATAAGGAGGTAATGAAATGGCAAAGGTTGAGTTAAAGAAACCCATCGTAGACGAGATTTCCGCTCATATCAAAGATGCCCAGTCCGTAGTCCTGGTAGACTACCGCGGGCTCACTGTAGAGCAGGATACCAGGCTCCGCAAGAACATGCGCGAGGCGGGAGTCGTCTACAAGGTGTACAAGAACACTTTCATGAACTTCGCGTTCAAGGGCACGCAGTTCGAAGGCCTTGCTGAGTATCTGGAAGGCCCCACCGCGGTAGCGATTGCCACCGAGGATGCAACGGCTCCCGCAAGGATCCTCTCCGAGTTCGCCAAGACTGCCGACAAGCTGGAAATCAAGGCCGGCGTGGTCGAGGGCACCGTGTATGATGCCAAGGGCATGGAGACCATCGCAAGCATTCCTTCCAGGGAAGTGCTCATTTCCAGACTGCTGGGAAGCCTGCAGAGCCCTGTCACCAACTTCGCGCGCGTCATCAACCAGATTGCGGAGAAGAACGGCGGCAGCAGCGATGCCGCATAGTAATGTGCAGAGTACGCACATATGCAGAGTACGCACATATGCAGAGTACGCACATGTGCAGAGTGCGCGCATACGTAGAGTGCGCACGGAACCGGGATACCGAAAAACCAAAATAGAAAATGGAGGATAATAAAATGGCTAAATTAACAGCTCAGGAACTGATTGATGCTATCAAAGAGATGACCGTATTAGAGTTGAACGACCTGGTAAAGGCTTGCGAAGAGGAGTTCGGCGTATCCGCTGCTGCGGGTGTTGTGGTTGCTGCAGCCGGCCCTGCGGAAGCGGCTGAGGAGAAGACCGAGTTCGACGTAGAGCTGACCGAGGTCGGCGCCGAGAAGGTTAAGGTCATCAAGGTCGTGCGTGAGATTACCGGTCTTGGCCTGAAGGAGGCGAAGGATGCCGTCGAGAGCGCTCCGAAGGTACTGAAGGAGGGCGTCTCCAAGGAAGAGGCAGAGGAAATCAAGAAGAAGATTGAGGAAGTAGGCGCAAAGGCTACTCTGAAATAATTCTGCCAAAAGACATGCCAGATGCGTTTGGCTGTATGCCGGGATAAAAGGCAGCCTTGTACCAGAGAAAAGGCTGCCTTTTCTTTTTAAACTTCAATTTATACGGCTTAACGATTTCACTTGCCGTGAAACCAGACTGCATAACGCTGACTGGTTCAATCGCTTGATTGCATTAGGCAGTATTCAGCGTTATGCAGTATATATATAGCAATGATTAGAGCGTCAAAAGGTCTTACCCCTTTTGGGTTATAAATAAATTTGTATGTACCTTGATAACCGAATATATTGTTGTAAAAGCAGGACTTTTCGCCGATTTTCTGGTATAATGGAACTACAAATCAATGGAGGTTTCGCCATGTCATTCGTCCTTAATGATGCCAGTATGCAGCAGATGTCATTCCTTGACTCCTATAATACCCTGACTGACAGAGAAAAGAAGTTTCTTGAAAAGTCCTGGGCAAAATACTTTGCGGAGCATATCTTTCCAAAGATAGACGAAAGACCCTATGCCGTCCTTTACAGTGGGAAAGACTCCCGGCCAAACACACCGGTAAACATCCAGATCGGAGCCCTGATCATTAAGGAATTCAAGGGATTGTCCGATGATGAGCTGCTGGAGGCCCTGATGTTCGACATCCGTTTTCAGTATGCCCTTCACACAACCTCTTTTCTGGAGCAGCCGATGAGCGACAGGACACTGGGACGTTTCCGTGAGCGGTGCAGCGCCTATGAAAAAGAAACCGGGATCGACCTGCTCCATGACACAATCGTGTCCCTTTCCGGAGAGATGGCCGAGATGATGAAGCTTGACCTTTCGCTCAAACGGATGGACAGCCTGATGGTGGCATCCAACATAAAGCGGATGGGCCGCCTGGAACTGCTGTATACCTGCGTGGCAAACCTTGTAAAAGAAGCGGCGGCACGTAAGGAGGGACTGCCGGAGGAGCTGAAACACTACGCGCAGGCAGATGACCGCAACCGTGTCATCTACCATAACCGCAGTGAGGAAACCTCCGAAAAGATTGCTGCCATCCTGAAGGATGCTGTCACCCTGAAAGAACTGTGCGGAAGCAGATATGATGAATCCAGCAGCTACCAGCTGCTTCTGCGCGTGCTGAAGGAGCAGACCGTACAAAATGAGGACGGCACCCTGCGCCTGCGCACAAAAGAAGACGGAGGGATGGATGCGGCCATACTCCAGAACCCGGCTGACCCGGATGCCACATACCGGGAGAAAGCCGGGAAACAGAACCGTGGATATGCGGCAAATGTGGTGGAAGCAGCAGGGGAAGCCGGAAGCATCGTCACGGATTACCAGTATGAGAAGAATACCTGCAGCGACAGCCAGTTCATGAAAGACTATCTGGAAAAGGAAGAGGCGCACCAGGAGCAGGCAACTGTCGTAGCTGACGGCGCATACTCAGGAAGGACCAATGAAGAGATGGCAGCAGGAAAGAACGTGCAGCTGGTGACAACAAACCTTACCGGCCGTGAGGCGGAAGATATCGCGGCTGATTTTGAGTTTAATGAAGAAGGCACGAAGGTGGAAAAGTGTGCCGGGGGCTTTGAACCCAAAAGCTGCAGCCATAATTCCCAGACAGGCCAGTGCACGGCTTCCTTCCACCGCAGCCAGTGCGAACAATGCCCCCATAAAGACCAGTGCCGCCCTAAAACCTTCAAACGCACCTGCCGGAAAACAATATCAGCAAACACAAAACGGCGTGCCGAACAGCAGAGATACCGGGGGACGGAGGAATTCAGGGAGCTGTCCAACTTCCGGAACGGAGTAGAGGCCATCCCCTCCATACTGCGCAGGAAATACCATGTTGACCATATGCCGGTGCGCGGGCTGATCCGGAGCAGGCTGTTCTTTGGATGTAAAATCGGCGCTTTGAACTTCTCAAAGTTCTGCAAATATATGCAGGGCTGTAAAAGCCATGTTCCAAATACGGCAATAGCCTAAAAGAGCAGGGAGGCAGTTACTGTACAAAGACAAAATCAGCAGTATAAATCTGGCTTTTCCAGAAATGTTGCAAACATATATTCGGTTTTCAAGGTTCCTGACGCAAAAGGAACTTTTTATTTTACCCTTTTGTCGCTTCAATCATAGCAATAAAATCCTGCTCAAAAATCAGATAAACGGAATGATCAAAAATTTCCTAAATTTTCTAAAAATAGACTTGACCCCTTTTACTGTTTGTGATATTATGGATAGTGCACTATTGTGCGATGAAAAATGTGGCGCAAGACTCGCGCTGGTATTATGGTGTGGTGCATGATGATGTGAGGCGTTGTGATGCAGGCATCATAGTATCTTTTCGTGCCTGTTTCAAGGAATGTGACAGGCTTTTTGGTTTATGCCAGGCATATAGGTGCAAAAAGGGAAAGAACGGGGTGAAGTGTCAATGGAGAAAAACAGAATACGTCCGACAGCCGGTACCAGGGTCATGCGTATGAGTTATGCACGTCAAAAAGAGGTCTTAGAGATGCCAGACCTCCTCGAAGTCCAGAAGAATTCCTACCAGTGGTTCCTCAGCGAGGGCCTGAAGGAAGCCTTTGACGACATATCTCCCATCGCGGACTACAGCGGCTCCTTGAGTCTGGAATTTGTGGACTTTGAGCTGAGCAAGAAGGACGTGAAGTATTCCATCGAGGAATGCAAGGAGAGGGACGCCACCTACGCGGCGCCTCTGACGGTAACGGTACGCCTCTATAATAAAGAAAAAGAAGAGATCAGTGAACATAAGATTTTCATGGGCGATCTGCCTCTGATGACAGAGACCGGCACTTTCGTGATCAACGGCGCGGAGCGCGTCATTGTAAGCCAGTTGGTGCGTTCCCCCGGCATCTACTATGCCATCGGACACGACAAGCTGGGCAAGAGGCTGTACTCCTGTACCGTAATCCCCAGCCGGGGCGCGTGGCTGGAGTACGAGACGGACTCCAACGACGTCTTCTATGTCCGCGTGGACAGGACCCGTAAGGTTCCCGTCACGGTCCTGATCCGCGCCCTGGGAATCGGCACCAATGACGAGATCCGGGAGGTGTTCGGCGACGAGCCCAAGATAGAGGCCAGCTTTACCAAGGACACTGCTGAGAATTATCAGGAGGGTCTGTTAGAGCTGTACAAAAAGATCCGCCCCGGCGAGCCTCTGAGCGTGGAGAGCGCAGAGAGCCTGATCAACGCCATGTTCTTCGACCCCCGCAGATATGACCTGGCCAAGGTAGGCAGATATAAGTTCAACAAGAAGCTGTCCATGCGCAACCGGATCAGGGATCAGATCCTGGCGGCGGATGTGGTGGATCCTTCCACAGGGGAGATTCTGGCCGCGGCAGGCGAGAAGGTGGAGATGGAGCTGGCGGACAGGATTCAGAATGCCGCCGTTCCCTTCGTATATATCCAGACGGAGGAGAAGAACGTGAAGGTCCTCTCCAATATGATGGTGGACCTGACGGCCTATGTGGACTGCAACCCCAGGGACTTCGGCATCCGGGAGAAGGTGTACTACCCTGTGCTGGCCCAGATCCTGGAGGAGTTCGCGGACGACCCGGAGAAGCTGGCGGAGGCTTTGAAGAAGAACGCCCATCAGCTGGTGCCCAAGCATATCACTAAGGAGGACATCATCGCCTCCATCAACTATAATATGCATCTGGAGTACGGCCTTGGGAACGACGACGATATCGACCATCTGGGCAACAGGCGCATCCGCTGCGTGGGCGAGCTGCTGCAGAACCAGTACCGCATCGGCCTGTCCCGCATGGAGAGGGTGGTGCGGGAGCGCATGACCACCCATGACGCGGACGAGATTTCGCCCCAGTCCCTGATCAACATCAAGCCTGTGACGGCTGCGGTGAAGGAATTCTTCGGTTCCTCCCAGCTGTCCCAGTTCATGGACCAGAACAACCCGCTGGCGGAGCTGACCAACAAGAGGCGTCTGTCCGCTCTGGGCCCCGGTGGTCTGTCCAGAGACCGGGCCGGATTCGAGGTGCGTGACGTGCACTACTCCCACTACGGCAGGATGTGCCCCATCGAGACCCCTGAAGGCCCCAACATCGGTCTGATCAACTACCTGGCCAGCTATGCCAGGATCAATGAATACGGATTCATCGAAGCGCCCTACAGAAAGGTGGACAAAACCGACCCGAAGAATCCGGTGGTCACGGACCAGGTGGTCTATATGACCGCGGACGAAGAGGACAACTATCATGTGGCCCAGGCCAGCGAGGCGCTGGACAAGGAGGGGCATTTCGTGCGCACCACCGTGTCCGGCCGTTACCGGGAGGAGACATCGGAGTATCCCCGTTCCATGTTCGACTACATGGATGTATCCCCCCGCATGGTGTTCTCCGTGGCCACGGCGCTGATTCCTTTCCTGCAGAACGACGATGCCAACCGCGCGCTGATGGGCTCCAACATGCAGCGCCAGGCCGTGCCGCTTCTGGGGACGGAGGCGCCTGTGGTGGGCACGGGCATGGAGCCCAAGGCTGCCGTGGACTCGGGCGTCTGCGTGGTGGCGAAGAAAGCGGGGACGATAGACTACGTGTCCTCCGCCATGATCCGGATGACCTATGATGACGGTGAGAAGGCGGAGTTCCGCCTGACCAAGTTTACCAGGAGCAACCAGTCCAACTGCTACAACCAGAAGCCCATTGTCTTCAAGGGCGACCATGTGGAGGCGGGAGCGGTGATCGCGGACGGCCCGTCCACGGCCATGGGCGAGCTGGCCCTGGGCAAGAACCCCCTGATCGGCTTCATGACATGGGAGGGCTATAATTACGAGGATGCCGTACTGATCAGCGAGCGGCTGGTGCAGGACGATGTGTATACCTCCGTGCATATAGAGGAGTATGAGGCGGAAGCCCGCGACACCAAGCTGGGGCCCGAGGAAATCACGAGAGACGTGCCCGGCGTGGGCGACGATGCCTTGAAGGATCTGGACGACAGGGGAATCATCCGCATCGGCGCGGAGGTCCGTGCCGGCGATATCCTGGTGGGCAAGGTGACCCCCAAGGGGGAGACCGAGCTGACGGCGGAGGAGCGCCTGCTGCGCGCCATCTTCGGCGAGAAGGCCAGGGAAGTCCGGGACACCTCCCTGAAGGTGCCCCACGGCGAATACGGCATCGTAGTGGACGCCAAGGTGTTCACCAGGGAGAACAGCGACGAGCTCTCCCCCGGCGTGAACCAGGCGGTGCGCATCTATATCGCGCAGAAGAGAAAGCTTTCCGTGGGCGACAAGATGGCAGGCCGCCACGGCAACAAGGGCGTGGTGTCCCGTGTGCTGCCCGTGGAGGATATGCCCTACCTGCCCAACGGCCGTCCCCTGGACATCGTGCTGAATCCCCTGGGCGTGCCTTCCCGTATGAACATCGGGCAGGTGCTGGAGATTCATCTGTCCCTGGCGGCAAAGGCCCTTGGATTCAACGTTGCCACCCCGATTTTCGACGGGGCCAACGAGAATGATATCATGGACACTCTGGATCTGGCCAACGATTATGTCAATCTGGAGTGGGAGGAATTTGAGGCGAAGCACAGAGACGAGCTGCTTCCCGAGGTGCTGCAGTACCTTTCCGACAACAGGGAGCACAGGGAGCTGTGGAAGGGCGTGGAGATTTCCAGGGACGGGAAAGTCCGTCTGCGGGACGGCAGGACAGGAGAGTTCTTCGACAGCCCTGTCACCATCGGCCACATGCATTACCTGAAGCTCCATCACCTGGTGGACGACAAGATTCATGCCCGTTCCACCGGACCGTACTCCCTGGTGACCCAGCAGCCCCTGGGCGGCAAGGCCCAGTTCGGCGGCCAGCGCTTCGGAGAGATGGAGGTGTGGGCCCTGGAGGCCTACGGCGCGTCCTATACCCTGCAGGAGATCCTCACGGTGAAGTCCGACGACGTGGTGGGCCGCGTGAAGACCTATGAGGCCATCATCAAGGGGGAGAATATCCCCGAGCCCGGCATTCCCGAGTCCTTCAAGGTGCTGTTAAAAGAGCTGCAGGCCCTGGGACTGGACGTGAGGGTGCTCCGGGAGGACCAGACGGAAGTGGAGATCATGGAGACCATCGACTACGGCGACACGGATTACCGCTTCGAGATGGGGGACGACCGCAAATACGATGATTATGACAATGGCTCTCTGGGCGACATGGGATATCAGGCGCAGGAGTTCGACGAGAGCGGTGAACTGATGAACTCTGAGGACGATGAAGACGAGGATGAGGATTTCGAGGACGATGAAGACAGCATGGACTTCGAAGGGGATTCCGAGGACTTCGTGGAGGCTGAGGAATTCTGATGCCGGTTCGTGGCGGCCCGGGCCGCACAGAGCGATTACCCATTAGGAATCCTCAGATTCCTTGGGAAAAAGTAAGGAAGGAGTGCCATTCATGTCAGAGACAAAAAATGAGGCAACAGCATACCAGCCTATGACCTTTGATGCCATCAAAATAGGCCTGGCTTCACCTGAAAAGATCCGCGAATGGTCCCATGGCGAGGTCATGAAGCCCGAAACCATCAACTACAGGACGCTGAAGCCCGAGAGGGACGGCCTGTTCTGCGAGAAGATATTCGGACCCAACAAGGACTGGGAGTGCCATTGCGGAAAATATAAGAAGATCAGATACAAGGGCGTAGTCTGCGACCGCTGCGGCGTGGAGGTGACGAAATCCAGCGTCCGCAGGGAGCGCATGGGCCATATCGAGCTGGCTGCGCCTGTGTCCCACATCTGGTATTTCAAGGGAATCCCCAGCCGGATGGGACTGATTCTGGACCTCTCCCCCAGAGTGCTGGAGAAGGTGCTCTATTTCGCCTCCTATATCGTGCTGGATCCCGGCGAGACGGGCCTGGACTTCAAGCAGATCCTGTCCGAGAAGGAATACCAGGATGCCAGGGAGATGTATGGGAACAAGTTCCGGGTAGGCATGGGCGCGGAGGCCATCAAGGAGCTGCTCCAGGCCATCGACCTGGACGAGGAGGCGGAGGAGCTGAAGGCCGGACTGAAGGAGTCCTCCGGCCAGAAGCGGGCCCGCATCATCAAGAGGCTGGAGGTGGTGGAGGCTTTCCGGGAATCCGGGAATATGCCTGACTGGATGATCATGGACGTGATTCCGGTCATCCCGCCGGACATCCGCCCCATGGTCCAGCTGGACGGCGGCAGGTTCGCCACCTCCGACCTGAACGACTTATACAGAAGGATCATCAACAGGAACAACCGCTTAAAGAGGCTGCTGGAGCTGGGCGCTCCGGACATCATCGTCCGCAACGAGAAGCGCATGCTGCAGGAGGCCGTGGACGCCCTGATCGACAACGGGCGCAGAGGCCGCCCTGTGACAGGACCCGGCAACCGTGCCCTGAAATCCCTGTCAGACATGCTCAAGGGCAAGACGGGGCGGTTCCGCCAGAACCTCCTGGGCAAGCGCGTGGACTATTCCGGCCGTTCCGTTATCGTGGTGGGGCCTGAGCTGAAGATTTACCAGTGCGGTCTGCCCAAGGAGATGGCCATCGAGCTGTTCAAGCCCTTCGTGATGAAGGAGCTGGTGGCCAAGTGCATCAGCCAGAACATCAAGAACGCCAAGAAGCTGGTGGATAAGATGGACAATCAGGTCTGGGACGTGCTGGAGGAGGTCATCAAGGAGCATCCCGTGATGCTCAACCGCGCCCCCACCCTGCACAGGCTGGGCATCCAGGCATTCGAGCCCATTCTGGTGGAGGGTAAGGCCATCAAGCTCCATCCCCTGGTGTGCACCGCCTTCAACGCGGACTTTGACGGAGACCAGATGGCAGTGCATCTGCCTCTTTCCGTGGAGGCCCAGGCGGAGTGCCGTTTCCTGCTCCTGTCGCCCAACAACCTGTTGAAGCCCTCCGACGGCGGCCCTGTGGCAGTGCCGTCCCAGGACATGGTGCTGGGCATCTACTACCTGACCCAGGAGAGGCCGGGTTCCCTGGGAGAGGGGAAGCACTTCAAGAACGTGAACGAGGCCATACTGGCTTATGAGAATAAATATCTGACCCTGCACTCCAGGATCATCGTCAGGGTGTCCAAGAAGAACGCGGAGGGCGAGACTGTCGCCGGAAATGTGGAGTGTACGCTGGGGCGTTTCATCTTCAACGAAATCCTGCCCCAGGATCTGGGCTTCGTGGACAGGAGCGTGCCGGAGAACTTCCTGAAGCCGGAGGTGGACTTCCATGTGGACAAAAAGGGTCTGAAGAAGATTCTGGAGAAGGTCATCAACACCCACGGCGCGTCCAGGACCGCGGAGGTGCTGGACGATGTGAAGTCCATCGGCTACAAGTATTCCACCCAGGCGGCCATGACGGTGTCCATCTCCGACATGACTGTGCCTGCCAAAAAGCCGGAGCTGCTGGCCCAGGCTCAGGCCACCGTGGATAAGATTTCCACCAACTTCCGCAGGGGCCTGATCACCGAGGAGGAGCGCTACCGCGCGGTGGTGGAGACCTGGAACGAGACCGATAAGGAACTGACGGACGTGCTGCTGGCGGGTCTGGACAAATACAACAATATCTTCATGATGGCGGACTCCGGCGCCCGTGGCTCCAACCAGCAGATCAAGCAGCTTGCGGGCATGCGCGGTCTGATGGCGGATACCACAGGCCGTACCATCGAGCTGCCGATTAAGTCGAATTTCCGTGAAGGACTGGACGTTCTGGAGTATTTCATGTCCGCCCACGGCGCCCGTAAGGGCCTGTCCGACACGGCGCTGCGCACTGCCGACTCCGGTTACCTGACCAGGCGAATGGTGGACGTGTCCCAGGAGCTGAGCATCCGGGAGGTGGACTGCAGCGAGGACAGGACGGAGATTCCGGGCATGACGGTGAAGGCCTTCATGGACGGCAAGGAGACCATCGAGGGCCTGAAGGACAGAATCACGGGGAGATATTCCTGTGAGGACATTTACGATAAGGACGGGGAGCTGATCGTCAAGCACAACCACATGATCACTCCCGGCCGCGCGGCCAGGATCCTGAGCACAGGGGTGGACGAGAAGGGTGAGCCCATCGAGGCGGTCAAGATCCGCACCATCCTCACCTGCCGCTCCCATGTGGGCATCTGTGCGAAATGCTACGGCGCCAACATGGCCACAGGCGAACCCGTGCAGGTGGGCGAAGCGGTAGGCATCATCGCCGCCCAGTCCATCGGTGAGCCCGGAACCCAGCTTACCATGCGTACCTTCCACACCGGCGGCGTGGCAGGCGACGATATCACACAGGGTCTTCCCCGTGTAGAGGAGCTGTTCGAGGCCAGAAAGCCCAAGGGCCTTGCGATCATCGCGGAATTCGGCGGCAAGGCGGAGCTGCGGGACACCAAGAAGAAGCGCGAGGTGGTCATCACCAACAATGAGACCGGCGAGAGCAAGGCATACCTGATTCCCTACGGCTCCCGCATCAAGGTGCTGGACGGCCAGGTGCTGGAGGCCGGAGACGAGCTGACGGAAGGAAGCGTGAACCCTCACGACCTGCTGAAGATCAAGGGCATCCGTGCCGTGCAGGATTATATGCTGCGGGAGGTACAGAGGGTGTACCGCTTACAGGGCGTGGACATCGCGGATAAGCACATCGAGGTCATCGTGCGCCAGATGCTGAAGAAGGTGCGCATCGAGAACAGCGGGGACACGGATTTCCTGCCGGGGACGCTGGTGGACGTGCTGGAATATGAGGATATGAACGAATCCCTCTACTCGGAGGGCAAGGAGCTGGCGGAGGGAAAGCAGGTGCTGTTAGGCATCACCAAGGCCGCTCTGGCCACCAATTCCTTCCTGTCGGCCGCATCCTTCCAGGAGACCACCAAGGTGCTGACAGAGGCTGCCATCAAGGGCAAGATAGACAATCTGATCGGCCTGAAGGAGAACGTCATCATCGGTAAGCTGATTCCTGTGGGCACCGGCATGAAGCGCTACCGCAACACAAGGCTGAACACGGATGAGCTGGAGACCATCTCCTTTGACGAGCTGGGGGACGAGGAATTCGGCGAGGCAGTGGAAGGGGAGGGATTCGACGATATGCCGGAGGAGCCTGCGGAGGACGGGGATATCGAAGAGACTGACCAGGCGGATGCCGAGGACTTCCTGGATGAGACGGAAGATGCCGGGGACGGCGCGTATGTGGATGAAGACGACGCATACGAGGAAGAGGATACAGAGGACGAGGAAGAGTACGACGAGGACATGGAGGGCTCTGAGGAAGAGGACGACATGACCGGAGAAGACCGGTAAGCCGGACAGAACTGAAGAGACAAAACGGGGCCGTCGGCGACAGGCTGAATGGCGCGGATATGCGGCTTTCAGAAATGAAGTAGGCGGCAGAGCGATAAGGCAGGAGGGTGCGGCGAACAGGACGGCACCCTCCTGCCATATGGAAACCATAGGTTCTCGGAACTTCAGAAGGTAAAATCAGGCATTGTGGCAGGACGGCACCTTGAAAAGTGGAGGAATCGCTACCAAGGATTTCTGGAAAGCCGCGTGATATGCGGTCTGGAGATTCCGAGAGGATACGACCTCCAGAGGGAGGGGCCTTCCGCGGAGAGGGCCCTGTGCCCATGATAGATTGGATGCCCGCCTAAAGGGTGGGATGCCTACCCAGAGGGGGGATACCTGCCCAGAGGGTGGGATATCCGCCAAAGGGGGGATGCCCGCCTAAAGGGTGGGATGCCTACCCAGAGGGGGATACCTGCCCAGAGGGTGGGATATCCGCCAAAGGGTGGATGCCCACCAAAGGCGGGATGCCTGCCAAGGGGGGATGCCCGCTATAGCCGGGCGGAGAGGGACAGAACATGAAGATATTTGTGACAGGAGTGAGGGGACAGCTGGGCCACGATGTGGTGAAGGAGCTGGAGAAGCGCGGCATCGAGGCCGTGGGCGTGGATATTCAGGAGATGGACATAACCGACGGGGGCAGCGTGGAAAAAGTCATCAAGGCGGCGGCCCCGGACAAGGTGATCCACTGCGCCGCCTACACGGCGGTGGACGCGGCGGAGGACAATGAAGAGGCCTGCCGCAAGGTGAACGCGGACGGCCCCCGCAACATCGCCAGGGTGTGCAGGGAGCTGGACATCCCCATGCTCTACATCAGCTCGGACTACGTGTTCGACGGCAAGGGCAGTGCGGGATGGAAGCCGGATGACGTCTGTAATCCACAGAGCGTATACGGATTGACGAAATATGAGGGAGAGCTTGCGGTGAAGGAGCTCCTGGACAAGTATTTCATCGTCCGCATCACATGGACCTTCGGCGTCAACGGCAAGAATTTCGTGAAGACCATGCTGAACCTGTCCAAGAACCACGACACCATCCGGGTGGTGAACGACCAGTTCGGATCCCCCTCCTACACCTACGACCTGGCGAAGCTCCTGGTGGACATGGTGCTCACGGACAGATACGGCATCTACCACGCCACCAATGAGGGCATCGCATCCTGGTATGATTTCGCCTGCGCCATCTTCAGGGAGGCGGGCATCGAGATGAACGTGGTGCCTGTGACCACGGAGGAGTACGGGGCGAAGGCAAAGCGCCCGGCCAACAGCCGGATGGACAAGGAGAAGCTGGTGGAGAACGGATTCCACCGTCTGCCCACCTGGCAGGACGCGCTGGCAAGGTATATCAAAGCCCTGCAGGAGGCCGGCTTCTTCGAGGAGGCTGGAATCGCCCGACAGAGCTGAGCGCCATGACCCAACAGCCTGCCGCCCCGGGCCGTCTGCGGACAAGGCGGCTGGCTGTCGGCTGCCCCGGGGCATGTAAGGAGACGCAGAGTGAAGCATTTCATACACACCTTCAGATTCCAGATTCTGTCCCTGTTCCTGCTGATCAGCATCCCTGCCGTGGGGCTGTCCCTGGCGGCCAGCCGCGCCAACCTGGAGGAAGCCAGGAAGCAGGTGCTGACGGCGAAGCAGACAGGCATGAATATTTTGGTGGAGCAGTACGACACCAGCCTGGAAGGGGTGAAGAATTATCTCCAGCTATTGCTGTACAAGGACAATTCCTACGCCGCGCTGTGGCGGGAGGCCACGGATACCCGGTATCAGCAGGCCAGAGTCTGGCTGAATGACGAGCTGTCCAATCTGATGAGCTACTTCCCGCTGGTGTCCGGCTTCTATGTCTACATTCCCCACAATGAAGATATCTATATGTCGAAGAGAAAGGACCAGATATCCATCGATGCCCAGGAATATCTGCAGACCCGGATTCCGCTGGACAAGCCTTACCTGGAGCCCTGCGTGGTGGAGTGCGGGGAGGGGAAGTACCTGATCTGCGGCTATCGGAACGCTTACCTGGAGATCGGATTCCTGATCTGTCTGGACGGGCTGCGGGAGCAGCTCGACATGGGGCTGGGCGAGGGAGATATGCTGGCGCTGGTGCTGGAAGGGGACAGGCAGGTGGCTTTGAGCGGGGAGGGATTTGGGGACGGGCGCGGGCTTACCATGGTGGAGGAGGGATTCTCCGTGATTCCCGTGAAGCTGCGGCTCTATTTTCCCGAGGGCGCCATGCGCAGCGGGGTCTCCCTCAGGGCGAAGGCCTTCCTGTTCATGACGGCCCTGCTGGCGGCATTCATCCCGGTGTTCCTGATCGCCATCAAGAAATGGTTCCTGGTGCCCATGCGGAAGGTCTCCTCCGCCATGCAGGAGATCCTGGACGGCAATATCGAGTACAGGATTCAGGAATTCTCCCATACCAGGGAGTTCTCCAATATCGAGCAGGCCTTCAACCATATGCTGGACTACAGCCAGGACCTGAAGATAGAGGCCTATGAGCTGAAGCTGGAGAAGGAGAAGGACGAGCTGATCAACCTGAAGCTCCAGATCAATCCCCATCTGCTGTTGAATTCCCTCAGCGTGATCAACAGCCTGGCCTTCAACGGCAAGACCGAGGAAATCAGGGATTTCTCCTACAACCTGTCGAAATATTTCCGGTACGCCCTGCGCAATACCTCGGAATCCGTCACGGTGCGTTCGGAGATCGAGTTCGTGAAGACTTACAGCCAGGTACAGAGAGTGCGGCATCCGGACGCCTTCTTCGTCATGTTCGATGTGGAGGAGGAGCTGATGGAAGAGCGGATACCGCCCCTGATGATACAGAATTTCGTGGAAAACAGTACGAAATATGCATTAAAGCCGGACGAGGAGATAGAGATATTCGTCATACTGCGCAGAGAGGGGGAGATGCTGCGCATCGCCGTATGCGACGATGGCAGGGGGATGGAGCCGGAGCTGGTGCGGAAGATCATGGCCGGGGAGATCATCGAGGACAGCCGGGGACAGCATGTGGGGATCTGGAACTGCGTCAAGAGGCTGCGCAGCTTCTACGGGGACAGGGCGGATTTCCGCATCACCTCCCGGAAGGGGGAGGGGACCCAGGTCTGGATGGAATTCCCGCGGATCGTGTAGAGGGGAAAGAGGAATGAATCTACTGATTGTTGAGGATGAAAAAGAGATCCTGAACGGCATCATGGCCGGAGTCTGCTGGGAGGATATCGGGATCGACACCGTCTGCCAGGCCACCTCCCTGGAGAAGGCCCTGCTGCAGTTCGACCTGACCAGGATAGACATAGTGCTCTGCGACATCGAGCTGCCGGACGGGTCCGGGCTGGACTTTCTGGAATGGGTGAAGGAAAAGCAGCCCTCCACGGTGAGCATGATCATGACCTGTCACGAGGAGTTTGACTACGCGAAAAGGGCAGTGTCGCTGGGATGCAAGGATTTCATCGTGAAACCGATCATCTATGGGCAGTTGGAGGAGAAGCTCTTAGGCGTCTGCCGGGAGATTGCGGAGAGCCAGGAGAAGGACAGATACCAGGCCTTCGGCAGGGAGTGGATGAAGCAGATTTCCGGAGAACAGGAAAACCCCCTCTCCACCGTGAACAAAAAGGAGCTGATCGGCCAGGTGAAGTCCTACATCACCGCCCATCTGAAGGAGGACCTGCGCATGGAGCAGATGGCCAAACGGTTCTGCATCTCCGCGGATTACCTTTCGAAGCTGTTCAAGCGGGAGGAGGGGATAGGGATAGGGGACTATATCGTGGAGGAGCGTATGTTCCTGGCCGGGGAGCTGATGAAGGCAGGGGGGGCGTCCGTCTCCAGGATCGCCTACGAGTGCGGCTATGACAACTACAGCTACTTCACCAAGGTCTTCAAGAAGAGATATGGGATGACGCCCCGGGAGTTCATGCAGAAGGAGGCGAGGGCGGAGAATGGCAATTTGTCGGATTGAACGGCAGATTGCCATTTTTGTCCGGATAATTTCTATTATTTTTTTGTGAAAATGTATATAATAAAGTCACCGTACTAATTGCGGTGGCTTTTTTGTCAGATTGTTTTTGCCAACGGAGGGAAGGGACGAGGATGAAGAAGAAAAAGAAGAGAAACTGGAGGAACGCCCTGCCGATCTACTGCATGATGCTTCCGGGAATCATCTACCTGTGCGTCAACAATTACGCGCCCATGTTCGGGCTGGTGATCGCCTTCAAGAAGATCAACTGGAACAAGGGCATCCTGGGGAGCGACTGGGCGGGCTTTGCCAATTTCCGGTATCTGTTCGCCTCCTCCGAGGCCCTGAACATGACCAAGAACACGGTGCTGTACAACCTGGCCTTCATCGTGGTGGGGACGGTGGTGTCCATCACGGTGGCCATCCTGCTCAATGAGATCACGTCCAAGTTCTCCAGCAGGCTGTACCAGACCTTGATCCTGCTCCCTTACATGATTTCCTGGGTCATCGTCAGCTACCTGGTGTTCGCCTTCCTCAGCGCCGAGACCGGCATGGTGAATCAGGGCATCCTGGCGCCTCTGGGCAGGGAACCGATTGTATGGTATCAGGAGAAGAGGTACTGGCCCTTCCTGCTGGTGCTGGCCTATCTGTGGAAGAGCGTGGGCTTCTCCATGGTCATCTACCTGTCCAGCATCGTGGGGATCAGCAAAGAATACTATGAGGCGGCCAGGATCGACGGGGCCGGGAAGTGGAAGCAGATCAGGTTCATCACGCTGCCGCTGCTGAAGTCCACGGTGATCACGCTGCTGATTATGAACATCGGGAGCATCTTCTATTCCGATTTCGGGCTTTTCTACCAGGTGCCCAGGAACTCGGGGGCGCTGTACGATGTGACCCAGACCATCGATACATATGTGTACAATGCGCTGATGCAACAGGGCAATATCTCGCTGTCCTCGGCGGCGGGCTTCTACCAGTCCATCGTGGGCTTCGCGCTGGTGCTGGCGGCCAATGCAATCGTGCGCAGATACAGCAGAGAGAGCGCATTATTCTAGGGGGAGGAGAGCCATGACAGGAAAAGACGATAAAAGGATACGACTGATTGCGAACATAGTGCTGACTATTCTGAGCCTGGCAGCGGTGCTGCCCTTTATCCTGCTGATATCCTCCTCCCTGACGGACGAGAAGGCGGCGGTGGTATCGGGCTTCCGGTTCCTTCCGCCGGTGTTCAGCATGGAGGCCTACCAGTACATCATGCAGCAGAGCGACATGATCTTCCGGGCCTATGGGATCACCATCTTTACCACGCTGGTGGGGACGGCTGTGGGACTGGCTGTCACGTCCCTGCTGGGCTACGGGCTCACCAAGGACATCCCGGGGAAGGGATTCTTCAACTTTTTCGTAGTGTTCACCATGCTGTTCAACGGCGGGCTGGTGCCCACTTATCTGATCTATACCAAGTATCTGCACATCGCGGACACCATCTGGGCCCTGATCGTGCCCTCCCTGCTGGTGAACGCTTTCCAGGTGATGCTGGTGCGGAACTACTTTGCCACCAGCATACCGGAATCCCTGCTTGAGAGCGCCAAGCTGGACGGGGCCGGCGAGATGTCGATCTTCCGGCTGATCGTGCTGCCCCTGTCCAAGCCCATTTTGGCCACAGTGGGGCTGATGATGGCCCTGGCCTACTGGAACAACTGGACCAACGGGCTGTACTATCTCAACGACCCGGCGCTGTACTCCATCCAGAACGTGCTCAATGCCATCAACAACAATATCGCGGCGCTGACATCTATGGCAGGCAGTGGACTTTATATCAATAAATCGGACATCCCTACCCTGACGGCGCGGATGGCCATCGCGGTGCTGGGGGTGCTGCCCATGCTGATCATCTATCCCTTCTTCCAGCGGTATTTCGTGAAAGGGATCACGCTGGGGGCGGTGAAGGGCTGACGGCCGGCTCCCATGGGACAGGATAAATGGCTTCCCGGAAAGCTGTACATACTGTATACTGTATCCTTTCCGGAGAAGCGGTTTATAAATAGCAACAGTGGTGAGGTTCAATAAGGAGGAAAGTATGAGAAAAAGATTGCTGACTAAGATTTTGGCAGTGGCCATGAGCGCCGCGCTGCTGACAGCCTGCGGGTCGCCGGACAATGGGGGGAGCACAGGCAGCCAGGGGAGTTCCCAGGCGGAATCCTCCGCGCAGGAATCCGGGGATTCCCAAGAGGGCGGCCAGGAGGAAGGAAGCGCTGAGCAGCAGCCCGCCGCTTCCGGAGACGCCGTCACCGTAAGGATGACATACATCACCGGCGGCGTGGAACCGGACGGGCTGGACAGGGTGGAGGCGGCCCTGAACGAGCAGACCCTGGCCAAGATCGGCTGTAACATAGAGCTGGTGCCCGTGGCCCATGCGGACGAGGCTGCCACCTACAACAAGTGGTTCGCCTCGGGGGAGGACGTGGACATCATCTGCACGGTGTTCCAGGACTACCTGGCCATGATAAACGCGGGGGGATTCCAGCCCCTGGACGATCTGATCGCCGAGTTCGGAAAGGATATGCTGGAAAAGGACAAGGACAAATCCTTCCTGGGAGCGGGTAGGTATAAGGGACAGCTCTACGGCATCCCCACCATCCCCTCTGCCCCCGGAAACGGCGGCGCGCTGTACATGCGCAAGGACGTGTTCGACCAGTTGGATACCACGGGCATGGACGTGGAGGGATATATCGGATATGAGGAGCTGGACAGCCTGCTGTCCCAGATCCATGAGAAGTTCCCCGAGTATACCGCCCTGGGCGTGTCCGGAAAGGACAGGAGCAAATCCAATTTCTTCTTCGTAAGGAATTATGACAATCTGGGTGTGGGCGAATCCAGCGGCGTGGTGGTGAACGCGCTGGAGGAGACCACCGTGGAGAACCTGTACGCCACGGAGGAGTACAGGGAATATCTGGACTGGATGCGGAAATGGTATCAGGCGGGCTATATCTCCAAGGACGCCGCCACCTCCGACGAGGCCGGGGACGACCTGTTCACGGCGGCCAAGGCTGCCACCTACATCGGCATGAGCACCCCCGGAACCAGGGAGAACACCGAGCTGGAGGCCGGAACGGAGGTTGTGCAGATTGACCTGTGCCCTACCTGGATGACTACGAATGTGTATACGGGCGTGCTGTTCTTCATCCCCACCAATGCAGCCAATCCCGAGAAGGCCATGGAAGTGCTGAACCTCCTGTTCACCGACGGCGAGTTCTCCAATGTGCTGGCCAACGGCGTGGAGGGAGAGGATTACACTGTCACCGACGCGGAGAACGGCGTGATCGAGTTCAACGGCAGCGCGGAGAAGAAGTACAGCAACATGTACGGCGTATGGGGCGACGGGGCCCAGTGGTTCATCAGCCCGCCTACAACCCCCGATATCTATCAGCAGCGCAAGGATTATCTGGCCGAGACCGTCGCCCACACCTCCAAGGTGTACGGCTATAAGTTCGATGCCAGCAGCGTGGAGACAGAGCAGTCCACAGTGAAGAATGTCATCGCCAAGTACCTGACCCAGCTGGAGTACGGCACCGTGGACGTGGACACCGTGCTCCCCGAGTTCCTGAAGGACCTGGAGAACGCAGGCATGAACAAGATCATCGAGGAGAATCAGAGGCAGCTTAACGAGTGGCTGGCCGGGCAATAAGGAGAGGCTGTGGACGCTGGCTTCTGACATAATGTGATAAAGGCTATTGTTGTGTAGAAATGATATGCAACAGTAGCCTTTATTTTAGTGGCCTACATAGAGGGGATTTATCATAAATATATTGACATATGATTCTACAAGATGTAATATGAAAATACTACAACTTGTAGAACAGAAAGCGACAAGTGAAAAGCAAAACTATATGTACAGGTTATACAGTCTGGTTTCATGGCAAGTGAAACCGTTAAGCAGTATAAGTTATCGGAAAGTCATATATGGGGGGCGACTATGAAGCCAAAGACTTTGAAAATTCTTTTATTGATTCAGTCCATTGCAATGGTATTAGCCTTGGGGTGGCTTTGCTTAGAGATTATAATAAGTAGTGAGAGAACAACATTAATATGTGAAAATTCGCCGGATGGGGCTTATACGTTACTCGTTCACAAAAGTTCAAAGATTCTTTTATTTCATCCGATTGACCATATTCAGGTGGTGCTTTGTGATAATGATTCTGTAGGTTATAAAGCGTTCGATGTTGATATTTCTGATTTTGCCAGATGTGAGATTGAATGGGAGGAAGATGGTGTCCGGATAGTTTTGCATGGGCAAGAAGCTCTATACTATACTTTACCATTTAGAGTAGAAACAGAACAATAATGGATTATGTATTGTGAGGGAATGTATATGAAGACTAAAACTTTGAAAATCTTGCTTGTTGTTGAATTTGTGATAACAGTATTCGTTTTATATATCTTACTTTCTGCTTTTAGGGAGGGAGGGCTGGGGGACGAGATGTTCCGTGAGTTTTCACCGGATGGGAAATATGAGCTGGTCATAGAAGGAAAAACTGCTCCAAATGGGCTTTATTCCGCGGTTTCCTTTTTTAAAGTGAAGCTCTGCGAGAACAAAGCCGAAAATCCTTATATTGTCTGGTTCCGTGCACAGATTTCCGATGAAGGCGGCCCTCCGAAATATGAGGCTGAATGGATGGAGGACGGTGTCAGGATAAATTTGTATGGCAGGAGGCTTGTAAGCTACGAATATATTTTACCGTTCAAGACGGCAGAGGATGCAGAGAGGCCTCGGCAATGACTGGTCTATAAGAAGTTCTAAAGACATTTCAGGTTTGTCCACTGAAGCCCGATTAGAGGCTGTATGAATTTCCGCAGAGTCCCTGTCCCTGACCAGGGACTCAGAAACTATTGATGGTTTTCTTTATTGACATATGATTCTACAAGATGTAATATAAAAACACTACAACTTGTAGGACAGGAGGCGGCAGCATGGGCGAATTGAGAATGGGGACGGCAGAAGCGAGATTTGCGGATATAATCTGGGACAACGAGCCGATTTCATCAGGAGACCTTGCGAAGCTGGCAGACAGGGAATTCAAATGGAAGAAGACAACCTCGTTTACGGTATTGAAGAGGCTGTGCGAGAGGGGGCTTTTCCAGAACCAGAACGGGACGGTCACTTCCCTGGTATCCAGAAAGGAGTTCTACGTGCGACATAGCCAGCAGTATGTGGAGGAGGCGTTCGGCGGCTCCCTGCCTGCTTTCCTGGCAGCGTTCGGCACCAGGAAGAAGCTTTCGGAGCAGGAGATTGAGGAGATTCAGGGCATTATCGATTCCATGAGGGGGTAGGCATATGCTGGAGCAGATTTTCCTGAAGGTGCTGGATATGAGCCGGACGGCCGGCATGATTATCGTGGTGGTATGCATTGCGCGCATTTTCCTGAGACGGTTCCCCAAGTGCATCTCCTATATGCTCTGGAGCGTCGTCCTGTTCAGGCTCCTCTGCCCGGCCACCTTAGAGCTTGGAATCAGCCTGGTTCCGAGCCTAGAGCCTGTGCTCTATGAGTATGCAGCGGAAAAAGGAGGGGCCCCGGCGGAACAGGCAGACAAGGCAGCCGTGGCCGATACGGGCAGCAGGGCAAAGGAGAGCCAGGGAAAGGCGGAAGGGCAGGAAAAACAGGAAAAGTCCGGATCCGGACCGACAGCTCCCATGGAATCCCTGCCGGGGGGAGATGCCAGGGCCGCGGAGCCTTCCTGGCAGGAGATGTTCCTCTTATATGGAAAATATGTGTGGATATCCGGGGCAGGCATCATGCTCCTGTATTTTCTGGTATCCACTGCCAGGATCCGCAGCAGGGTAGCGGCATCCATTCCCCTGAAGGAGAATATCTATATCGTAGACGGAAGGATGTCCCCTTTCGTCATGGGCATCATAAGGCCCAAAATATACCTGCCGGAGGGCCTAAGCGGGAAGGAGCAGGAATACATCGTCCTGCATGAAAGGCTCCATATCAGGCGGCTGGACCATATCGTCAGGCCCGTGGCCTTCGCCGCGCTGTGCGTGCATTGGTTCAACCCGCTGGTATGGGCAGCGTTCGTCCTTTCCGGCAGGGACATGGAGATGAGCTGCGACGAGGCGGTTGTGAAAAGGTTGGGGGAAGGCATCCGGGCGGACTATTCCGCGTCCCTGCTGGCCCTTTCCGCACAGTGCCCCGCCATCCGGGGGATTCCGGTGGACTTCGGGGAAGGGGACACAAAGGGCAGGATCAGGAACCTGGCATCCTTCAGGAAGACCGGGAAGGGCGCATTAGCGGTGCTGGCTGCCGGGGCCGTCATCCTTATCGTATGCCTGGCAACGACCCATAAGACGCTGGTTCCGGACACGGGCGATTCGGAGGCCGGAACAGAGGTGGCTGCAAACAGGGGGATGCAGGACGGACCTGAAGCAGATGGGACGGAACCGGCCGGGACCGGGGCTGATGCCCCCGAATCTGAGGGGCCGGACGGATTAGAATCGGACGCGCCAGAGCCTGACAGGCCCGAACCCGGTAAGCCCGATGAGCCGGAGGCCCCAGAGCCGCTGAACGTCTCCCTGGATATCAGGGAGCACTATGCCACGCATAAGGGAGGTCCGCATAACCTCTTTTACATTGATGGGGACAATGTGCTATGGGGGAACGGGGGGAATGAGTACGGGCAATTGGTGCAGGGGACGCAGGGCTATGAGTTCCATGATGAAATGGTGAAGATTGCGGAGGGGGCCGTCCATGTAGACTATTCCCAGAATGGGTTCGCCATCTTCCTGACGGAGGACCATAAGCTCTACGGCATGGGGAATGCCGGGTGCGGGGCTCTGCAGCAGTACGAGGAATTCGACTGGGGGCGATATACGAACGGAGAACATTATACAGTGACAGAGCCGATTCTCCTTATGGAGGATGTGGCCTATGCATGCTGCGGCAGGACGGACGTTGTGTGCCTGACAACGGATGGGACGGTCTGGACTTGGGGAACCGTTTATTTTGAGGGCGCCTATTATTCGATGAATGTCTATTATTTGCAAAATCCCAAAAAGATTTTAGAAGACGCGGTGCTGGTCACCGGAGGCTGGTTCAACCATGCGGCATTGCTTCGGGACGGGACAGTCTGGACCTGGGGGTACAACATGTCCGGGAATTGCGGTGTTGAGGACCCGGCCCCAATCGGCGAGCCGACGATGGTGGCGGAGGATGTGGTCATGGTGTGGACAGACCTTGAAGTGGGCTATGACTTAGAGCCAGGCACAGAAGATGCGGTAATGACCTGGCTGGGAAAACAGAAATATAATATGGAATATGGCGACATGGCAGAATCTGAGGGTGTCTTTCCAAGATATTTTAATAATACAGTGATTCAGAAGTCGGACGGCTCATATTGGGCATGCGGCGAGGACGTGGGTACGGAAGAGAAGTCGGTGCGCGGCCAGGAGGCGTACTATACTGTTATCTGCACGCATGAGTTCCAGCCATGCAATTAGCCTGGCGGCAGGGCGGAGATGCGGGAAGGGATTGAGGTGGTGAGATGGATAAACGGACAGGAGCTACATGTATACTGATATTGCTGCTTTTAGGATGCATCGTATTATTGAAGAGGAATGACGCAGGGAACCATGAGAATCCATTCCCCATATCAGTCATTGGCGGAGAGCTGCTCATGAGTTCAAGGGAGGGATTCGATTCTGTTACGATATACAGGATGGGGGATTTATTGGTCATCAATGCGGAATCGGATGCGGAATTTTTTGATGGCGCGCAGTTTACGGTGGAGGCTGAGGGGGAGATAGGGCCTGAGGATATTGAAGTCATATGGACGACCCTGGGCGGCAGGATCAGAAGAGGGGATGAGGGGGGCAGAGGATCATGACTTTATTATCGCGGAGATTAAAATCACAGAGAATGACGAACTGATATTCGACACCAAGGTCAATTTTGCGAAAAAGGCTTTTGAAGCAATTGATGAGTTTCTCCAAAGGAATGAGTAAAAATATAAACTGAACCATTACCGGCTAAAGCCGGTTGTTAAAGACATGGTTTTTCATGTATAATAAGTGATAGATTAAATGCCGTTTCTATAGAAAACTTTGGAAAATATTATGAAGTAGTAATGGGAAGAGGCAGTGCTATGAAGAAGATTATAGGTATTTATATGGCTATTCTGATAGGTGTTCTATGTACGGGATGTGCGCCCGAACATCGTGAGGAAGTTTCAATTGAGCCGAGTTTTGTGTCAGAAACTAAGCTTGGGGAGATTCCTGTCAGCATTCAAGTCTTTGTATCAGAAGATGCGAAGGTTACACCGGAAATCGTAGAATATGACTTTGAAAGTGCCTGTGAAAAAGGGGAAAAACAGCAGATATACGGTACATTGCCGGGAGCATCTGAAGGCAGATGGTATATCATAACAGTAGACGGCGTGGAATATTATTATGGGAGGTATGACTTTTCAGCTGACAGAACGGAATTGTTTGGATATGCTATTGTGAGCGGGGAGTATTCATTGGGAAATGGGATTTCCGTGGGCATGACGAAAGGTGAGATTATTGAGCTTTACCCTGCCATGGCAATGCTGGATATGGAAAATAATATCCTCAATGGAGTGGTTGGACATATGGGGTGGAATTCGACAGCTTATCCTCGCAGCCCTGCAGGCATGGATGAAGAATTGCAATATGCTGACGGAAAAGAATATCGCTGGGATAATCAGTTTGATTATGTTATGATTGCGGAGATAGAGCAGCCGCCAGACACCATTCCTGTTTATGTGGCACTGATGATGAAAGATGATATTGTTACGGCGATTACTTTTTATTATCCGACTGCAGGTTAAGCGGATAGGGGGATAAATAATCAGTGCCGTTTGCCAAGCACAAGGGAACATGCTATACTGGAACGGTGGTAGATGTCCGTCCCCACCTGCGGCCATTGACCAGTATGGAACGGAAAAATCGCGATGACCAAGGAGGAAGCAAAGTATGAGCAGAAAGTGGAAGAAGTTCGGGGAACTGACAAGAAAGTGCTACATGGACCTGGCAGGGCTGGAGAAGAGCCTTAACTGCTGGGACGAGGCATTCGAAGCCTTGAAGGAGGCAGTGGCCGCGGAGAGAAGGGAAGAGCCGGAATACGCGGCGGAGCTGTATGCGCTGGACGAGGAGACGGATTACGAATATGACGTACAGGGATGGCTGGAGGATTACCTGGACGATCTGGACATGCGGGAGAGCAAGGAGAAGCTGCTGGAGGTATGCGATGAACTGATCGGGCTCTTTCGCTGGGAGGAGGAGAAGCCGTCAGACATCAGATTCCTGAAGGTTTCGGCATTGAAGAGCCTGGACAGGGCGGAGGAGGCGGTGGCATTTTGCGAAAAGTGGCTGGATCAGGAGCCGGACGATTATGTGGCGGTGGCAGCGGGGATTTACGCATTCCTTGAGATCCGGAATATGGAGGCGGCGGAAGGGCTCATACGGCAGCATATCCATGAGGACACGGAATGCACGGATGAAAACGATATCCTGTTTACGGCGGCGGCTACCTATTATAAGGCGGCGGGAAAGAAGGAGGAAGAGAAGCGCATCCAGAAGGCCCTGGACGAGTATGAGGAACAGTTGGAAGAGCTGTTTAGCGGATTTGGCGGAGAGGACGACGAGCTGGAGTTTTTCTAGGAGGGAGCGCAGGGATGAGGGACATGCGGATCGGGCTGTGCGATGATTCGCCAGGGGACCAGGCGGCAGCCCTGGAGGTGCTGGAAAAGCTGGGCCTGCAGGCGGATGTGTTCGGCACGGGGGAGGCCCTGCAGGCGGCTTTCTGGAAGCAGCCCTACGACCTGGTGCTGCTGGACATCGAGATGCCGGGGACCGGAGGCTACGAACTGGCCCTTGTATTGAAAAAACAATATGAAGCATGCGAAATCGTGTTCATCACCGAACACATGGAGCTGGTGCTGGAGGCCTTCCGGTTCAAGCCCGCGGCCTTTGTGCCGAAGGGGCAGTTGGCAGAGGAGCTGCCCAGGGCTTTGAGGCGGATTCTGGAAAAGGGCAGGGAGAATCCTGTCTTCGTCACCCGGAAAAAGAACCGGGACAGGATCGTGGAGCTGAACCAGGTGGTGTACCTGAAATATATATACGACCATGAGGTGCAGTTTACCCTGAAGGACGGCAGCAGCTTCTCCGAGACCGGCTCCATGAAGCAGTTCGAGGCGGAGCTGTCTCCCAAAGGGTTCCTAAGGATCTACAGCAACTGCATGGTGAACGCCCTGTACATCGTCCGGATGGAGCGGGAGGCGGTAGTATTGGCAAGCGGCGAGCAGCTTGCGGTGGCCAGGGAGCGCAGAGAGGGCGTGCGGAAGGCTTATATGGAGTATTTGATGAAATGTTAGAGGGAATCGTGGCGGCGGGATTTCATTGTTGCTTTTTCGGCACCGGCAGGGGCTGGCTGCGGGCGGGGACAGGAACCGCGGCACTGGCCCTGGGCGGGTTCTTTCTGCCGGGGATACGGCCTGCCGTTCCTTTGTTGACGGCCCTGTGGATTATGCTGACGGGATTTTGGCTCCATGAGGGGCGGCGGGAGGAGGGTTTCCTGGCAGGGGGCCTCTGGCTCATGGCGCTGGCCCTGGCAGAGGGCCTGGGGGCTGTGCAGGGCCTGGCAGGGCTCCTGGCCGGAAGGGAGACAGAGCTGGCGGCAGGTCTGGCAGCGCAGGTGCCGACAGGGGAAATGGGCGCAGGGAATCCGGCCGCTGCAGGTTTGCGGACATGGATG
>OFFE01000598.1_pt1 | contig 30057 bp, 32 predicted proteins | sample 1521371 | NCBI WGS metagenome assembly OFFE01 (sample SAMEA3504131, study PRJEB24116) | mouse gut metagenome | biome: mouse gut; feature: mouse-associated habitat; material: faeces | place: Denmark | collected 2011 | reverse complement strand
GATCTGACGGGCTGTAAGCGCCTCCGTCAGACTGCCGGCAGCCCTGGATAACCCCCAGGATGCCTGCGGATTTTTGCCTTGCAGGGCAAAAAATCCGCTCACCAATCCAAACACATTGAGATGCTAAACAGGCTCTTAACGTTTTTCTTTTGATTCTTTTCTTTGTTCACAAAGAAAAGAATGATTACTCCCGGCTATTGCCCGGCGAAGTAGTACCCCACGCCCCGGCGGGTCAGGATCAGGGACGGGCTGGCGGGGTCGTCCTCGATCTTCTCCCGCAGCCGCCGCACCGTCACGTCCACCGTGCGCACGTCGTCCCCCACATACTCGTAGTTCCACACCTGCTCCATCAGGTCGATGCGGGAGTAGACCCGGCCCGGGTGGCTGGCCAGGAAGGTGAGCAGCTCGTACTCACGCTGGGTCAGGTCAATGGGCTTGTCCTGCTTGCAGACCTGATAGTTGTCCGGGTTGATGGTCAGCCCGCCGCCGGCGCTCATGGCCCCGCTGGCGTCCGCCGGACCCGCCTGCTGCATGGCCGTGCGGCGGATATTTGCCTTTACCCGAGCCATCAGCTCCCGCATGGAGAAGGGCTTGGTGATATAGTCGTCCGCCCCGATCTCCAGGCCCTGGACCTTGTCCGCCTCCTCCTCCCGGGCGGTGAGGATGATGACCGGCACGCTGCTGCCCTTCTCCCGGAGAATGCGGCACACGTCAAAGCCGATCATCTTCGGCAGCATCACGTCCAGCAGCACGATGTCCGGGTTCTTCTCCAGGGCCATGGCGAGCCCCGTCTCCCCGTCGTAGGCGGTGAGGGTGGCGTAGCCCTCCTTCTCCAGGTTGAAGCGGACGATGTCCACGATGCTCTTCTCGTCCTCCACGATCAATACGGTCTTTTTCTCTTCCATAGCGGTCCCCTTTTCCGTTTGCGCCGGCCGCTCACAGGTCCAGCAGCAGCTTCCCCTTGAGCACGGCGGCAATGGTTTTCGCGTCCCGGATCTCCCCCTGGAGCACCTGCTCCACCAGCTCCCCGAAGGGGATCCGCTCCACGTTCAGAAATTCGTCCTCGTCCAGATGGGTCTCCCCGAAGGTGAGGTCCCTGGCCAGATACATGCGGATGATCTCCCCGCAGTAGCCCGGGGAGGGGTACAGCTCCCCCAGGGAGCGGAACTCCCCGGGCACGGCCCCGGTCTCCTCCTTCAGCTCCCGCAGCGCAGCCGCCCAGGGGTCCTCGCCGTACTCCAGTTTGCCTGCGGGCACCTCTCGCACCACCCGCTGGTAGGGGTAGCGGTACTGGCTCACCAGCAGGGCCCGCCCCTGGTCGTCCAGGGCCAGCACGCACACGCCGCCCGGGTGGTCCACCACCTCCCGGACGGACCGCCCCCCGCCGGGCAGCTCCACCTGATCCCGGCGGATGTGCAGGATCACGCCGTCAAAAATCTTCTCGCTGGACAGTGTCTTCTCCGTCAGCTCCATGGTCGTCTTCTCCTTCCTCAGCAGAGGCCTGATTTTCCGCCCCGGTCTCCGGCTGCTCCGCCAGATCGCCGGGGGTCAATTCGTCTGTGTATACTGCGCGCACGCCCTCCGCCAGCAGGGCGAGGGCCTGCTCCGGATCGTTGACCGTATGGACGTAGACCTTCAAACCCTTCTCCTGGGCGATGGAGGCGTAGTCCTCCCGCCACCAGTAGTCCCACATGGTGATGCCCATGATGCCGTTCTCCCCGCAGAAGTCCGCCTTCTCCCGGAAGTCGGCCTCCGTGCGGGCAAAGCCGTCGGTGTAGAGGGTGTAGATATAGTGCTTGAAGTGGCGGACGCTGTCCGCCACCCGGAACATCAGCGGATCGTAGACCTGGATAATCATCCGGTCAAAGAGGTAGCTCAGCCCCAGCTCCGCCCCGTCCCGGACCATGGCCTCAAATTGCAGCTTCACGATCTCCGCGTCCGTGAACTTGGTGTCCGTGACCACGCAGATATCCGGGTACTGCTCCATGAGCATCAGCAGGTCCTTGAAGCACAGGGGGGTGAACCGGCCCAGCAGGGGCTTGTCCAGAAACTGCTCCAGGGTGGGCACGCTGGTCTCGCTGACGCCGGCCTGCCAGCCGGCCCGCCAGTCGTGGCGCAGCACCACCTGCTGGTCCGCCGTCAGGCGCAGATCCACCTCGAACACCCGCACACCCTTCTCATACTGGGCCTGGAACCCCTCCAGGCAGTTGAGGGTGGCCCGGCCGGCGATGGCGCCCATGCCGTGGGCGATGATCCGCTGCTCCTCCAGGATCTCCGCCGCCGTCCGCTCCCCCGGGGGCGGCTCCTTCTCCTCTGGCAGCTCCTCCCTCTGGGGCGCAGGCTCCAGCCAGGCGGGCATGGCCTCCAGCGGCTCCGGCTCCGGGATGGCCTGGGCCTCCCCGCCGGCCAGCACCGCCGCCAGAACCACGGACTCCAGCGCCGCCAGGGCCGAGAGCAGGTAGATGACATACGTATATTTCCCAAATCGCGCCATAGGCAGCCTCGCTTCCCACCGTTCTCCTGTGTAGTATACCATGGTAAGGCGAAAATTTCCACAGGAATTTCATCATATCTCCCCGCGCCCGCCCACTGTCACCGGGGCCCCCCGCCGCATATTCTGGAGGGAGAATCTGAAGAGGTCAGGAGGAGGAACCATGACACAATCTACGCACTTCTTTCTGGGCGCCAACAGCGGACGGGGCTTTCAGAGCCTGTTTGACCGCTTCTGCGCACCGGAGAACTACCGGGACCTGCTGGTGCTCAAGGGGGGACCCGGGGCGGGGAAGTCCACCATGATGCGAAAAATCGGCGCGGCCATGGAGGAGCGGGGGGAGCAGGTGGAGTATCTCTACTGCTCCGGAGACCCCCAGTCCCTGGACGGGGTACATATTCCGCGAATCAAAACCGCCATCGTGGACGGCACCGCGCCCCACGTGGTGGAGCCCCGGTACCCCGGGGCGGCGGACCGATATGTGAACCTGGGCCGGTTCTACGACGTGGACGCCCTCAAGGACCGGCGGGAGGAGATCGGCCGCCACACGGACGCCTCCGCCGCCTACAGGCGGGCCTACCGGGCCCTGGGCGCGGCCCGGCAGATGGGGGACAGCGCTGCGGCCCTGGCGGCGGAGGGGCTGGACGGCGGCAAGCTCCTCCACCGCACGGACGGGATCATCGGCCGGGAGCTCCGGGGCCGTGGGGCCGGCGGAGAGGACGTGTACCGCTTTATGGGCAGCGTGACGTGCCAGGGACCCGTCTGGCGGTTTGAGAGCGCAGAGGCGCTGTGTCCGAGGATCTACCAGCTCCAGGACACCTACGGACTGGCCGCGCCCATGCTGGAGCGGCTCCACGCCGCCGCCCGGGCCCGGGGCTTCTCCGCCGTGGTCTGCCCGGACCCGGAGCATATGGAGCGGATCCAGCACCTGCTGCTGCCGGAGTTGGGCCTGGCCTTCGTCACCAGCCGGGAGGGCATGGTCTACGACGGCGGGGCCTACCGCCGCATCCGGCTGGACGCCATGATCGCCCCGGCCCACCTCAAGCGGTGCAAGACCCACCTCCGCTTTGTCCGCCGGGTGGAGGCGGCCCTGCGGCAGGAGGGACTGGACGCCCTCCGGGAAGCCAAGGCCTGCCACGACGCCCTGGAGGCGGTCTACCGGCCTCATGTGGACTTTGCAGGCGTGGACCAGTGCGTGGACCAGGAGCTGGCGCGGCTGGAAGCGGCGCTGTAGGGGCTCGAAAAAGCCGGACCCGGCGGATACTCCGCCCGGGTCCGGCCTTCCGTTTACCAGCGTCCGCTGGCGCTGCCGTCCATATTTCCGTCCACGTCGGTGACGCGGGCGTTGTCCAGCATTCGCTGGAAGCTGGTGGCGCCGGCTGTGCCCCGGGTCACGTCATCCACCGCCCGGCGGCCGCCGTCCCACATGTCCTCCACCGCGTCGCCCACGTCGTCCAGCCCCCGGCGCACGTCGCTGCCGATGCTGCTGCGGGCCTGGGTGCCGGCCCGGGCGCTGTTGTTGGCGTTGACGCCGTTGTCGGAGCTGGTGGAACCGTTGGTGACGGCGCCGTTGGCGTCGTTCCGATCCTGGCTGCCCTGGCCGCCGCAGGCGGTCAGAGACAGCGCCAGAGCTGCGGCTGCCGCAAAAATCACTGCTTTTTTCATCCCTGGTAATCCTCCCTCCTCAATTTCCAGCGCGAATATGCGCTGGTGGTAGTATTTACGGCCAGACGTATTTTACTGCTCTCTTTTCCTGCAAATTTTCCGGAAATTCGGAAAACTCTTCCATAAAAACAGCCCCGCCTCTGGCCTGTATGGTATGATCTCCCTGACCGTACAGAAAGGAGGACGCATTCTTGACAAATACATACGGCTATATCCGGGTCAGCGCCCGGGATCAGAACCTGAACCGGCAGCTGCTGGCCATGCGGGAGCTGTCCATTTCGGAGAAAACATCTTTATGGACAAGCAGTCCGGCAAGGACTTTAACCGGCCGGCCTACCAGCGGCTGGTCAAAAAGCTCAGGCCTGACGATCTGCTCTACATCAAGAGCATTGACCGGCTGGGGCGCAGCTATGAGGAGATTCAAAGCCAATGGCGCATGCTCACCAAGGAGAAGAAAATCGACATCGTGGTTCTGGACATGCCCCTGCTGGACACCCGCCGGGACAAGGATCTGATGGGCGCCTTCCTCAGCGACATTGTCCTTTAGGTCCTCTCCTTTGTGGCGGAAAACGAGCGCACCAGCATCCGGGCGCGGCAGGCGGAGGGCATTGCCGCGGCCAAGGCCCGGGGGGTCCGGTTTGGCCGGCCGCCCAGGCCCCTGCCGGAGAACTGCCACAGCGCCTGCCAGCGGCGGAGGGCCGGCGCCATCTCCGGAACAATGGCGGCCTGGGAGTGCGGAATGCCCCTCTCCACCTTCCGCTGCTATTCCAAGATTTGCGAATAAGTCCAGGTTTCTCTGCCCGGTGCGGCGGAGCCCGGGAGGTCCGCTTTTCCGCCCCCGGCTCCGATTTCTAAAATTTTCCACAAATGTATTGAAAATGGGCGATTTTTGTGGTATTCTAATCTCGTCAAATCAGCAATCATTTTCAAGAAGGTGATATGCTTTTATTTGTGTTTTGAAGAGATCGGAGGGGGAGCATGAGCGAGGCGGCAAGACAGGGCAGGATCGGCTCTGCGGGAGATACCCAGTCAAAAAGTATGCTGACAGGGCTGTATTTTCCATATGCCTTCATGGAGGAGGCACGGCGGTTCATATGGGAGGCCACACCCAGCTCTTATTGCATTGTAGCAATTGATATCGTATATTTTAGAATGTTTAACAAGATCCACGGGCGCACTGTGGGGGACAAGCTGCTGCGCTACATCGCGGACTGTCTGGAGACTGTCCGAACCCAGCAAGGCGGCGTAACAGGATACTTTGAAGGGGACAACTTCTGTATCATCATGCCTTGGCAAATGGAGCGCGTACAGCAGCTCCTGGACGATATCCGGGGAGGGATCGAGGTGCTGGGAGGCATGGCGGGAGTGGTCCCCCTTTTCGGCGTATGCCCTATTGACGATCTGGAGCTGCCGCCGGAGCTGTACTACGACAGAGCCACCCTGGCCCTGTCCCAGGCCACCGGCCACAACCAGGTCTCCCTCTATGACCCCCGGATGGAGGAGAGACTGGAGGAGGACATCCGCACGCTCTCGGAGATCAACGCCGGCATGGAGCGGGACGAGTTCACCTTCTACGTCCAGCCCCAGTGCGACATCTCCACCGGCAAGGTGGTGGGTGCGGAGTCTCTGGTGCGCTGGCAGCACGGGGACGAGCTGATCTCCCCGGGCAGGTTTGTGCCCCTTCTGGAGCGGACGGGCATGATCTACCTCCTGGACCAGCGGGTGTGGGAGAAGGTTTGCCAGTGGCTGCGCAGCTGGATTGACCGGGGGTACCATCCGGTGCCCATCTCCATCAACATCTCCCGCATCGACGTCATCTCCATGGACGTTCCCGCCTACCTGTGCAAGCTGCTGAAAAAGTACAACCTGCCCGCCAAGTACATCAAGGCTGAGATCACCGAGAGCGCCTGCACGGAGGAGGACAGCATTGTCAACCGGACCGTGGACCGGCTGCGGGAGGCCGGGTTCCTGGTGATGATGGACGACTTCGGCAGCGGCTACTCCTCCCTGAATATGCTCAAGAGCATCTCCGTGGACGTGCTGAAGATCGACATGCAGTTTCTGGCCATGGACGAGCTGGAGGAGCAGAAGGGCGTGAGCATCCTGGAGTCCATCGTGAACATGGCCCGGCTCATGGGCCTGCCGGTGATCGTGGAGGGCGTGGAGACCCTGCGCCACGAGAACATCCTGCGGAGCATGGGCTGCCGGTACACCCAGGGGTACTACTACTGCAAGCCCCTCTCTGTGGCCCAGTTTGAGGAGATGTTCGCCGACGAGCGGCGGCTGGACTTCCATGGCCTTCACTCCAAGCAGATGGAGGACTTCCACATCCGGGAGTTCATGGACGGGAACCTGTTCACCGACACCCTGGTCAACAATATCATGGGTCCCGCGGCCATCTACGATGTCTATAAAAGCCAGATCGAGATCTCCCGGGTCAATGAAAAGTACTACCACATGACCGGCCTGGAGCGGATGGATGACCAGACGCTGGACCGGAAGGTGTGGAACAGCGTCCGGGACGACGACCGGCCGGTGATGCTGGGCCTCTTCAACGAGGCCTATGAGAAATACCCCATCAACGCTGAGGGCTATATCCACTACCTGCGGGTGGACGGTCAGGTGCTGTGGGTCAGCGTGAAGGTATTCTTCCTCCAGGAGCAGGGGGAGCACCGTCTGTTCTACGTGTCCTTCGTGGACATGACCGCCCTGGAGGAGAAGCGGAACGAGCGGATCATGCGGCTGCGGCCCAAGTCAAAGAGGACCGGCACGCCCAAGCAGGAGTGGCTTGACCAGTGCTATGGCTCCCTCCCCTGCGGCTATGGGCTCTTCCGGATCCTCCCGGAGGAGGAGGCGGACGCGGGAGCCTATGAGGTCCTCTACACCAACCGGGAGCTGGAGAAGATGTGCGGCGGCGACGCCCGGCGGCTCCCCCTTCTGCTCCAGCAGGCCTTTGAGAACGACATGGCGCTCCTCCGGCAGCGGGCCCGTCAGGTGGCGTTCCTGGGGGACACCTTCACCCACTGCGCCTACAGCTCCGTCTCCCGGCACTATTTCCAGTTCACCCTCTACCAGCACTGCTACGGCTGCTTCGCCTGCCTGACCCAGGACGTGACCCACATGCAGGTCCAGAAGCGGGCCCTCAACAGTCTGGTGAACGCCTACCGGGAGGTCTACTATATCCAGCTCCAGGACAACTACTGCCGGAAGATCCACCCGGAGGACGACCTCATCATGGACCGGGGCAACTACGAGAGCATGGTGGAGCGGCACTTCGGCACAGGCCGGATTCTGCGCCACGACGAGGAGAACGTGCGCCGGTTCCTCTCCCTGGACCACCTGCGCGCCGCGCTGACGGAGGAGGACTCCGTGTTCTACCGCTACCGCAGGGGCTCTGAGGAGCACCCCGACGAGTGGTGCATGGTCAGCATCATGGTCAGCGAGCGGCGGGACGGCAAGCCCTTGACGGCGGTGATGACCATCCAGAGCATTGACAAGGAAATGAAGCGGGAGGAGGAGCTTCGCCACATGCGCATAGCGGACTCCCTGGCCAGCATGTCCGACGGCTTCTTCATCTACCGCGCCATGGAGGACGAGCGGATCCTCTACGCCAACCCGGCCCTCATGGACATCTTCGGATGCGAGAGCATGGAGGAGCTGATGGACTGGGTGGGCTGCTCCTTCCGGGGCATCGTCCATCCGGAGGATCTGGAGCGTGTGGAGTGGGAGATCAACCACCAGATCCAGAGCTCCGAGGGGAATATGGACTACGTGCAGTACCGGATTATCCGCAGGGACGGGCAGGTCCGCTGGGTGGACGACTACGGCCACCTGGAGAACTCCAAATGGGGAGAGGAGCACCGCCTGTTTTATGTATTCCTCCAGGACATCACAGATACCATCACCCAGGCCCAGAAGGAGAAGCTGCTCAACGCCAACCACTTTTATGCCCAGGAGGAAGAAACCGCATTCCCGGTTATGGATACGGATCCGCAATGATACAAAAAACGCCGGAAGGGAACAAATTCCCTTCCGGCGCTTTTGCGCGGGAAAATCCCGGCAAGGTCCGTTTTTGGAGAGCTCTATTTCCACTCCCTGGGGCTCCGCCCGTAGGCCCCCCGGAAGGCCCGGAGGAAGACGGAGTAATCCCCGAACCCGGCGTCCCCAGCGGCCTTGAGAATGGGGACGCCCCGGCGGATGTCCTCGGCGGCCCGCTGGAGGCGCTTCTGGCGGATGTACTGGTGGACCGTGCAGCCGTAGACCGCCTTGAAGCGGTGCATCAGGTAGTAGCGGCTGAGGAAAAAGGCGCCGGACAGGCGCTCGATGGTCAGCTCCTCCCCCAGGTGGTCCCGGATGTAGCGGGTGACCTCCTCCATCTTGGGATCAAAGCGGTAGGTCACGTCGTCCGGCTCCGCCGGGGCCTCCAGCAGGTCCCGGTTCAGGGCAATGAGCAGCTGGAGGACGCAGGTGTCGGCCAGGAGTCCGGCGGCAAAGCCCCCCTCCGCCACCGCCGCCTCCACCCGCTCGAAGAGGCCCCGGTACCGCTCCCGGGCCTCGCCCCGGGGCCGGTAGAGGTGGAAGGCGCGGCTGGCGGACAGCTCAAAGCAGGCCGCCAGATCCGTTTCCGGGCCGCTGAATCGGGCCAGAAAGCTCCGGTCCATCCACAGCACCATCCGCTCGTAGACCTGCTCCGGGTCCACCACCGGCAGGTGGATCAGGTTCCGGCTCACCAGCAGGATGTCCATGGGCTGGAGGGGATAGCTCTTGCCCTCGATGCTGTAGGTGGCCCGTCCCCCTAGCTGGAACACCAGCTTGTCAAATTCGTGGTAGTGGTAGTCCAGGGTCAGGGCGCGGCTGTCCCGCAGGTGGAAGAGCCGGTAGTCCTCGTTGAGATAGCCCCGCTTACCCACTTCGCTTCTGTCCAGCATGGCGGTCCTCCCTGTTGTGTCACGTCAAAAAAGAGGCGCGAAGCGGCGTATCGCCCAGAGGAGCGGGCGAACCGGAGCTTCGCGCAGACCCGTGCTGCGGCGGTTTACTCGCCCATGGGCGCACCGCAGTGGGGGCAGAACTTGCTGTCGCTGATCTTGCCGCACACGGGGCAGACCGTGCCCTCGGCCTGGGCGGAGGCCTCCTGGCTCTCGGCGGCCTCACGGCTGGCCTGGAGCTCCGCGATCTTCTCCTGGGAGGCCCGCACGGCGGCGATCACATCCGCGATGGCCTCGGGGACGTCCTCCTTGTGTTCGCAGGCGTACCACTGTCCGATGGCCCGGTAGTTCTTATCCAGCTCACGCTTCTCGGCGATGATCGCGGCGGAGATTTTTGCCGAATCGGCCGCGCCCCTGGCCTTCTCGGCGGCGGTGGCCACAACCTCCCTCGCCTTCTGGGTCATTTCCTCAAAATAACTCATGCTGTGCTCCTTTCAAGCCCGTTATTTTCACGCAGTCCATCTGCGCTCCATACCCCCTGCTTATCGCTCTCCATTATATCGCTTTTCGTCCGTTCCTGCAAGCTCTTTTTCCGGGACCCAGGGTGACGGTTTGGCTGAATTGTAAAAAAGAGCGGCTGGGGGAGCGCAGAAAGATGGACCTCCGGGATTTATGGGAAAATTTCAAGTTTACTCTTTACAATCGGGCAAATATCTGCTATACTATGCAAAGCCTCAATAGAATAGGCGATACGTGCCAGTGGCGCAGCTGGATAGCGCGTTGGACTCCGACTCCAAAGGTCGCAGGTTCGAATCCTGTCTGGCATACCAAACCCCCGGAAAATCAAAGGATTTTCCGGGGGTTTGTCCTGTTCCAGCCGGCCCTTTGACGATATGCGCCAACGTCTCTGCGGAGTCTGCGTTTTTTTGCAGGATTGATTTCCGCGAGCTGGCCTCCGGGCCTCTTGTATTCTGTCCCGGGATATGCTATCATGGCAGGAATGCGGCGGCGCCTCCACACCGCCGCCCATAAAGTCATCAGCTCAAACCAGGAGGTTTTCCATGAGTATCTACTACCACGAGAACACAAAAACCTTTCACCTCACCAACGGCGCGGTCAGCTATCTCATGAAAGTGCTCCCCAACGGGGCGCTTGGCCAGCTCTACTTTGGCCAGGCCATCCGGGACAGGGAGGACTTTGACTGCCTGCTGGAGCTGCGCCGCCGCCCCATGTCCTCCTGTGTCTTTGAGGGCGATGGAGCCTTCTCCCTGGAGCAATGCAAGCAGGAGTACCCCGTCTACGGCTCCTCGGATGTCCGCCGCCCGGCGGTGGAGCTGTGCCAGCCCAACGGCAGCCGCATCACGGACTTCGTCTATCGCTCCCACGCCGTCACCCCCGGCAAGCCCCCTCTGGAGGGGCTGCCCGCCACCTACTGCGAGGCGGACGATGAGGCGGAGACCCTCACCATACAGTTGGAGGATGAGCTGCTGCAGACGTCCCTCTTCCTCAGCTACACCCTCTTTGCCGGCCAGCCGGTTCTGGCCCGGTCCGCCCGGCTGGAGAACCACGGCAGCCTGACGCTCCACCTCACCGCCGCCATGAGCCTATCCCTGGACCTGCCGGACAGCGACTATGAGTTCATCCACTTCTCTGGGGCATGGTCCCGGGAGCGGCATATGAAGGTGCGCCGCCTGGAGCAGGGGATCCAGGCGGTGGAGTCCGCCCGGGGCCACTCCTCCCACAACCACAACCCCTTCATCATGCTCCGCCGCCCGGGCGCGGACGAGGAGCGGGGGGAGGTGCTGGGCTTCTCCCTGGTCTACTCCGGCAATTTCCTGGCTCAGGTGGAGGTGGACGCCTGGGATACCGCACGGGTCACCGTGGGCATCAACCCCTTTGGCTTTGACTGGAAGCTCTCCCCCGGCGGCGTCTTCCAGACCCCGGAGGCGGTGATGGTCTATTCCTGCCAAGGCATGGGGGACATGAGCCGTACCTTCCACCGGCTCTACCGCTCCCGTCTGGCCCGGGGCCAGTGGCGGGACAGGCCCCGCCCCATCCTCATCAACAACTGGGAGGCCACCTACTTCGACTTCACGGCGGACAAGCTGGTCTCCATCGCCCAGGCGGCCAAGGAGGACGGCGTGGAGCTCTTTGTCCTGGACGACGGCTGGTTCGGGGCCCGGTGTAACGACTTCGCGGGTCTGGGGGACTGGACCGCCAACACGGACCGGCTCCCCGACGGCATCACCGGCCTGGCAGAGCGCATCGAGGCGCTGGGGATGAAGTTCGGCCTCTGGTTTGAGCCGGAGATGGTCAACAAGGACTCCGATCTCTACCGGGCCCACCCGGACTGGATCCTCCAGACGCCGGGACGCCGGGCCTCCCACGGCCGGAACCAGTTTGTGCTGGACTTCTCCCGGCCGGAGGTGGTGGACCACATCTACGGCATGATGGCAAAGATTCTCTCCGAGGCCAAGGTGTCCTACATCAAGTGGGACATGAACCGCTCCATCACCGAGGCCTACTCCGCCGCCCTGCCGCCGGATCAGCAGGGAGAAGCGCTCCACCGTTACATCCTGGGCGTATACCGCCTCTATGAGCGGCTGACTGGGGACTTCCCCCATGTGCTCTTCGAGTCCTGCGCCTCCGGCGGCGGCCGGTTTGACCCGGGCATCCTCTACTACGCCCCCCAGGGCTGGGTCTCCGATGATTCCGACGCGGTGGAGCGGCTGAAAATCCAGTACGGCACCTCCTTCTGCTATCCTGTCAGCTCCATGGGGGCCCACGTGTCGGCGACGCCCAACCATCAGGTCAACCGGATGACTCCGCTGTCCACCCGGGCCAATGTGGCCTGCTTCGGTACCTTTGGCTATGAGCTGGACCTCAACCGGCTCACGGAGGAGGAGCGGGCCCAGGTGCGGAAGCAGATCGCGTTCATGAAGGAGTACCGGGAGGTGCTCCAGTTCGGGGACTTCTACCGGCTCCTGTCCCCCTTTGAGGGCAGCTTTACCGCCTGGATGGTGGTGAGCCCGGACAGACGCACGGCCCTGGTGGGGTGGTACCGGGTCCTCAACGAGGTGAACGGCCCCTACCGCCGAGTGAAGCTCCAGGGGCTGGATCCGGCTCTGGACTACGCTGTAGACGGCGGGGCCCGCCGGGGCGGCGACGAGCTGATGCGGCTGGGGCTGATTACCTCGGACAGTGCCGCCGGTGAGCGTCTGCCCGGAGAGACTGCGGCCTGTGACTTCGACTCCCATATCTTTGTGCTTAAGGCGTAGGAAAAATCGCCCGCCCCGGCAGGTTCCGGGGCGGGCGGCTCCTGATGGGCCAGGCGGGCAAAAAAAGATCCATTTCTTGCGGAAAAGGGCTTTACAAATCTGGCCCGATGGGCTATAATAAACTGCGCTGTAAATAAAATGGGCCTGTAGCTCAGCTGGGAGAGCGCACGGTTCGCATCCATAGCGAGACACATCCTACCCGATTTTCTGTTCCCTGTTTTCCTGTTCGATTTGTTGGACTTTCCCCTGAAAATCGAATATTTGAGAAATCCAAAATTTGCAACTTTTTTTCGTGAAAAGTGCCGATTTGGGCCTGTAGCTCAGCTGGGAGAGCGCACGGTTCGCATCCATAGCGAGGCACATCCGACCCGATTTCCCGTCCCTTGTTTTTCAATCCGATTTGTTGGACTTTCCCCCGAAAATTGAATATTTGAGAAATCCAAATTTCGCAACTTTTTCCGCATAAAAAGTGCCGATTTGGGCTCGTAGCTCAGCTGGGAGAGCGCTGCGTTCGCATCGCAGAGGTCGAGGGTTCGATCCCCTTCGAGTCCACCAAATAAGAAATCACCTCAGTGAAAACTGGGGTGATTTTTCTTTTGACCACAGAAATACCACAGACGGGTTTCAGAAAATTTTCGGGCGGCGGGCTGTTACTTTGGCCCGCCGTCCTATTCTTTGGATATAGCGCCTCAACCTTTGCTGTGTGTGAGACTATCGAAACACGAAGCTGCCGGTCGTTTTTCCATCCACGGCAAAAGAGAAAAAGGCGCCTTGACTGATCGCCGCAGCGTAACCGCCCTCATTCCAATCGAAACCGTTGTGTTCTTCCAATAGCTTCAGCGTCTCCCGCAGCTGGAGCATGGCGGCAAAGGTGTGCTTGCAGGGATAGCTGCAATAGCAACTGCAAGTGAGATTTTTGATTTCGCCGCCGCCATAATCAAACTCGATCTCATAAGGGGAAGTTCCTTCCACGATGCCCCGTCCATGACCACGGTCAATGCAGAGGTAGACCACCCGGTTCTCTGTATAGTAGTCATGCCCACGCTCCGCAATGGCGCTGGTGACCTTCATTCCGCTGAGGTCGTCCAGCCGAAAGCTGTGGTCATCACTGCCGGACACATAGACGTCATCCTCTTTGTCCGGGGCCTTGAACCAGGTGATGATTTTCTTATAGGGAATCGTCTGAGGGTCAAAGGATACCAGGTGGGAGCCGGCCATGCGGAGTTCTCCAGAGATGTGGGTATCCGCCACAGCGATCACCCGCTTATAATCGGAGAGCTTGATCTTGAAGCTGTGGTTTACAGCGGTCACACGCCCCCGCAGGCCCTCCAGCTTGCCGTCCACATAGACGGTATCTCCCACCTGGAGGTCGAACTGGTCGTTATAGTAGGATAGGTTTATTCCTCGCTTGGGGAAATAGACCTGCACCAGGGACTTTTTCGGTGCGGAGAGTGGAGTCTCATCCTTGGGGCGGGTGATATTGTCGGCATCTCCTTGAATCTCATTCCAAAAACCAATTTTCCGCTTCATATAAAATCCTCCTTTTGGCACGGTGTCTCGCATTGTGCTTCCAGCTTACAGCAGGAGGTGTCCAATAAAACTCCCTTTTAATTTTTTGTTCCAATAGGAGCAATCCGGCTCGCACTCTGCTACCCGAAGTTACTCTTCATCTGAATAGTCCCAGGTCTGCCGCTCAAGGAAGGCTTTTACAGTTTCCTTCAACTCATCGCTGAAATCCTCGAGGTCTTTCATGCTGATTACGTCTTTGTTGATAAGCGAAATGATGTTATAGATAAAGCTTGTTCGGGTCATTTGTAACTGGACGCCCGGATTTCTCTTATCGCTCTTTATCCGATTATCCAGTTGCCAGAATTTTTCTGATGGATCACCGCCGCCGCGCAGCAGTTCTATGTATTCCCTGCATAGCCGATCCATATAGGCTTCCTGCCAGTCACCAATTTTACTGCGGAATAGACTCCAATCCCGTTTCGTAAATCGCTGCTCCCCCAAAACCTCGCCCCCATCAAATCTGAATTAATGAACAAACCAAGCATATCACGGCATCGGTCGTTTATCAAGAAGAAAAGTATTTATGCAGACTCCATCTGCACAAATTGCCTCTGCCTCAGAAAAGGACAGCGAATCACCTCGACCCACTGTCCTATCTTTGTTTATGGCACCTCAATGTCTGGAGGCCATCCCCGCTGCCTGGGCCGCTTTCAACTCTGCCAGTTCTCGCTTCATCTGGACAATCAGCACCGCCAGTTTTTTCTCGCACTCCTCACGGGTGTGGGCGTAGATGTTGCGGGCGTGCTTTTTGCCGTCGATCCACTCGGGCGAGTAGCGGCCCTCCCACAGGTGGTCGTTGATCTGGCTGATACAGCCTGTCCCCGGCCTGCGGTGGGGCGGACGGTAGGGCGTGAACTCCACAGTCGGAACGGCTTCCTCCCGCTCCATTTCGCCCTGCTCCTGTACCTCCACCCCAGCGATGCCCTGGTCAATATTCCGGGCCGCGTTCCGCTGCATCTCGCCGGTGACGTGGGTGTAGATGTTCAGCGTGGTGGCAGAAGAGATATGCCCGATGATGGTGGACAGGGTCTTTACGTCCATCCCGTTCTCCAGGGACATGGTAGCGAAGGTGTGCCCATATGTTATAATAAGGACAAATCCGGAAACCCCTTGAAAATCAAGGAGAAACGGACTTGTCCTTGTTCTTTTTCCAATCATATCCCGGGCAAAAAAAGGCCTCAGAGGCCGTGGACAGAAAGGGGATGTTGTATTAAAGACAAAGCAAAATTTACCAAATCCAGAGCGCGTACCTGCAAACACCGAAAACAAAATACGGCAGTGCAAAGGAATTGCCGTTCCTCTGCACCTGCGCAGGTGAACCGACCACCTACACAATGGACAGCGTCCACACCGCAGGACCAGTATACCCTTTTTCAGGGAAATACGCAAGAAAAATCCTGCGGTTGGACGGCTCCATCCTGTGTCTCCTTCAGATACCGTGTAGGTCCCTATACCTGCACGGTGTTTTGTTTTCCCACGAGCGAAAGGAGCGACACAGTGAAGAGAACCTATGAAAAAGACCTGCGGGGGCAGTACCTGCTGGATGACCTGGAGGCACTGACCATGAACGGGGACGCCTATGTTTCCAGCGACCAACTCTACCGCTTTAGTAAGCACAGCCACAAAGCTCTGACCTATGACCAGTTTCGGGCGGACCGGGCGTTCCTGTTAAAGGAGGGCCGTCTGCATTTGGAGGGGACCCGACTCTACCAGAAGAACGTCTGGGAGTACGAGGCCGCCGCAGCCAAAACCCTGGCGGAAATTTTGACACACAATGAGTTGGGAGAGCCTTGTCTGCCGGAGAAGCTGACCGTCCAGGACATTACCCTCACCGAAGAGCAGCGGGAGGCGGTGAAGCTGGCGCTGAGCCACCGGCTGTCCGTCATCCTGGGCGGGGCGGGCAGCGGGAAGACCACGCTAATCCAGGCTCTGGCGGAACACCGGCCGGCAAAAAGTCTTGGCGCGGTGTTCTGCGCCCCAACGGGCAAGGCGGCCTGCAACCTGACAGACCGCACCGGCCTGCGGGCCCGTACCGTCCACAGCGCTCTGGGCAAGGTCCCGGACGATGACTTTCTCAGTGAAAGCATCAACTGGAGTTCCTCCGACCTGGTAGTCGTGGACGAAGCCAGTATGCTGACCTTGGAAATGCTGGCCGGCATTTTGGCTGTCGTCCATCCCGCCTGCCGTGTAGTCCTGGTGGGCGACCCCCATCAGCTGCTCTCTGTCGGGCCGGGCAATGTGCTGCCCGACCTGCTGGCGCTGGGCGTGCCTCATATTTGGCTCAGCAGTTTCCACCGCCAGACTGACGTGGAGAGCGCCCTGGCTCATAATGTGCGGGAGTTTGGGGCCATCCGCTCCATGGAAGATCTGCGCCTGGATGACAGTTTTAGATTCATCCCCCTGGCAGACGACAATTCCATCCGAAGCTGTGTCTGCAAAGGCGGTATCAACCTCTACAGGACCGGCGCTGACGTCCAGGTTCTGTCGCCCTACAACCGCAGCGGTCCACTGTCCAGTGGCGCCTTGAATGTGGCCTTTCGGGAGTTTCTCAACCCGGTCTCCGAAGAAAATACCATAAAAGATGTATTCTTCCGCGCCGGGGACAGAGTTATCGTGTTACAGAACGACTGGGAACAGAAGATTTGTAACGGCGATATTGGGACGTACTACCATAAGCTGGCAGACGGGATGCTGCTCTATGGCGTCGCGTGTAATAGGGGCCGCACAGCGGCCTGGGGCGGAGAGAAGTTGAACCCGCTGTCCCGGCTGCGGCTGGCCTATGTGATTACCATCCACAAGTCTCAAGGCAGCGAATGGGACACTGTCGTGCTGCCCATCTCCAAAGGCTTCTCACATATGCTCTATCGCAATCTGCTCTACACCGCAATCTCACGCGCCAAACGGCGGGTTGTCATTGTGGGCGATTCGGATGCTTTGAACATGGCACTCCAGCGCGAAACTCCGCCCCGCCGCTCCATGTTGGTCACTAAAACCCACGCATACCAGGAATGCGCCGCATGAGGAGGTTGACAGATATGGATTATATAGCGCTGGGGCAAAGAATTCGAGACCTGCGTCGGAAACGGGGACTCACCCAGGAGAAACTTGCGGAGTTGGTGGACCTGTCTGTCCCTTACATTAGCCACCTGGAGCGAGGGACCAAAAAGCCCAGCCTGGCGGTACTGATTCGGCTGGCGGAGTGTTTGGGCGTTACAGTGGATCGTTTACTCAGTGGCAATCAGGCAAAGGATACGACTGCGTTTTTCCCGGAGATTCAAGAACTCTTGGGCGACTGCTCTGTTTCGGAACGTGCTGTCCTGACAGAAATCGCCTACGCCGCCAAAAGAAGTATCCGTGTACACGGCGTGAGCCGCCCGCCATAGGGGGGGTGGAAATAAGATTTGTTTCATACTAGCGGGCAAGTCCCAGCCCGCTGGTTTCTGGACAGGCCGTACTGCTGTATATATACTTTTGCCAGGATACGGATTGTGTCCCCAATCATAATTAAAGGAGGTGTGGGCAAGGCATACGGCCTTGCCCGTAGGCAATGAAAATCAGAACCGATTATGTCACCAATTCTTCCAGCAGCAGCTTTATTCTGGCAAGGAAAGAGGAACTCAGCGAGGCGCAGAAGGAGGCGGTTCTTGGCTACGTCGCAAGAAAAATGCTGGGGAACGCTATTCTGACCCCAAGCAGTTCCGAGGAGGAGATTCAAAAAACATTTGATGATTTCTACATCAGTGAGGAAAACCAGGCCGCGATCCGGCAGGCACTGGCTGACGGCAAAACCGTTTACCGTGGCTGTGTCAATTTCGAATGCTGCGAGGAAACACAGGCTGAACTGTTCGAACGGCTGTGGGAAGCTCTGGAAGACGCAGACCCGGATACGTTCTCAATCCCGGATGGTGACTTGGACATCTGAACCAAAGGGGGACTCTCATCATGCGGTTGAGAATTGATAAGGATTTCATTTCTATGTTTGACGAGCGGAACGGACACTATTTTCGGTCCGGCGCCATCAAAGACGGCGCTGAAACGAAGGTGGACCCCTTTATGTCTTCCTTTCCGGAGCTCTTAGACGTAGGAATTATGGGACATTGCGCCCACGGCCGAAGTGGCCTGTGCGTGGCTGCCGGCGTGGAATGCTATCAGGACGGGCTCCACGCCGACGCGCCCAATATGGCCCTGGAGGATTTTGAAGAAATTGTCCGGCAGTGCCAAGGCAATACGTATCAAATTGCCCTGGGAGGCTGCGGTGACCCAGAGCAACACGAACATTTTGGGGAAATCCTGGTGGCCTGTCGGGTCGCCGGCATCGTGCCGAACTTCACCACCTCGGGCCTGGGGCTGAATTCCGAGCTTGCCAAACTTTGTAGGAAGTACTGCGGGGCCGTGGCGGTAAGCTGGTACCGGAGCTCCTACACGCTGCGGGCGATTGACCTGCTGCTCCAAGCCGGCGTGAAAACCAATATCCACTATGTCGTCAGCAACAGCACCATTGAAGAAGCGATGGCCCGTCTGAAAGAACACAGTTTTCCGGTGGGTATCAACGCCATCGTATTTCTGCTTCACAAGCCCGTTGGATTGGGGAGCCAGGCGCAGGTGCTGAAAAGCAATGATCCCCGAGTGCGGGAGTTTCTTGACCTTGCCTGCGGCGGTGACCACGGGTATAAAATAGGGTTTGACGCCTGCTCCGTCCCGGGACTGATTTCTCAGTCGATTGATGTCAATCGGGACAGCGTCGATACCTGCGAGGGTGCCCGCTGGTCGGCTTATATCACCCCGGATATGGTGATGCTCCCGTGCAGCTTTGACAACCAGGGCAGGCGGTGGGCAGTGGACCTGCGATCCCACAGCATCCAGGAGGCGTGGGACAGCCCAATTTTCGAGGATTTCCGGAATCACTTTCGCCAAAGCTGTCCCGGCTGTGAACACAGGCTGGCGTGTATGGGGGGCTGCCCCATCTGCCGGGAGGTAGTACTCTGCCCGGAACATGCTCCCGAATAGATACAAAGATGGAACCTTCCGGTACAAAGATGTTCTTGTAATAGAACCAGAACATGATATAATAGTAGCATCTTAAACTATATAGGCGCGAAAAAGCCAGGCCCGCTTTGATAGCGGACCTGGCTTTTTCTGTGCCTGGAGGATGCTGCATAAAATGAAAAATATAGTTTCAGACAAAGCTGAGCTGGTTGACATCCGTTCCGTTTCAATAGATGTTTCTCTGTCCAGAGAAGAAAGGCTTGCTGAATTTTTGAACCAGATTAAAGACCCGTATCATTTTAAATGTGGTGGTATCGAAATCCATGCCTGTTATTCACAAGACGGTCCCACACTGATGGAATGCCTGAAGCAGCTGATAGACCGAAATCAGCCCAATAGTTTATAGACTTGCCCTCAATGGCGGTGTTACGATAGCCCCGGAAAAAGAATTGAATACGGACAGCCGACTCGCTCTTTGATGGGGATTTCCCGCACAAGGAGTGTATTATTATGTCCAAAACGTATAAAGCAACCGCCTATCTGCGGCTTTCATATACTGGCGATCACAGTGCGGAGAGCGACAGCGTTGCTAACCAGAGGCGCCTGATTGCGGATTTCGTGGCCTAGCGCCCGGAGATACAGTTAGTGACAGAACGAGTGGACGACGGCTACAGCGGTATTCTGTTCGAACGGCCCGCCGTCCAGCGGTTACTCGACCTGGTACAAAAGGGAGCGGTAAATTGTATTATTGTCAAGGACTTCAGCCGCTTTGGACGCAACAGCGTTGAGGTGGAATATTACTTGGAGCGTGTGTTTCCTCTATACAATGTACGCTTCATTTCCATCAACGATGGCTATGACAGCGCTCAGCTCCGGGGCGATACTGGCGGCCTCAGTGTTGCTTTCAAGTATCTTATCGCTGAACTCTACAGCCGAGACTTGTCTCAAAAATACAAAAGCGCCAAATACATGAAATTTAAGCGGGGCGAGTACCAAAGCAAAATATGTCCTTACGGTTACCGCAAAAGCATCGATGGCAGAATGGAGCCAGACGAGGAAACCGCTGCTGGCGTTAAACTGATTTTTGAATTGGCCCAAAGTGGACTGGGGGCGAAGCAAATTGTCAGAGCCATGCACGAACGCGGGATCGCTACCCCGGCCGAGTACAAAGCGGCCCACGGATTTAATGGCCATGATATCTCCCGGTGCCACGGAATTTGGCAGGAATCCACGGTAGCCCGCATTTTGATGGATGAACGCTATACCGGCACCTATATCATTGGTAAACGTGAAGTGACCGAGGTCGGCGGACATAAAGTCAAGTTGAAAGATGAGAGCCAGTGGGTCAAGATACCTGACCATCATCCGGCTATCATCAGTAAGGAATTGTACGACCGGGTGCAGGCCCTGCGGCCGAAGGTCAGCGGTATGAAGAAAAATGTCAATACATATCCTCTGCGCGGCAAGGTGTTCTGTGGTTGTTGCGGTCACACTATGGCTCGAACATCAAGCAAAAATCACGCCTATATCTGCCGGCACAGCTCGGTGGATGAAGCGGCTCTTTGCAACGGGCTGCGTATTTTCGAGTCGGAGCTGGAGCACATAGTTTATGATATGGTTTTGTTACGACTTCAAACTTTAGCCGCCTCGGAAAACTGTGCTTCGACATCTGCTCCAGAGGAGCTGGACCAGAAAATTGCTGCTTGTCAAGAGAGAAAACGAAAGCTGTATGAACAATTTGTAGTGCAGGAAATTAACTGGGAGGATTACAAGGTACAAAAGGCTAAGCTGGATGGTGAATTGGACCGGCACAGGCAAACGTTAGCTAATGTCAGTACTCGCATTGCCGGGCGACGGGACGCCGAAGATCAGGCCAGTCTGTTGCAGCGACTTCAGGCCGAAAACCATTTAACAGTTGAATTGGTGGATGAGTTGATCGACCGGGTGGAGATTTACTCTGACGGTCGAGTGGAACCCATCTGGAGATAGCGCAGCCCCCTGATTCGGATACGTCTGCATCAGGGGGCGTTTTCTTATTGCCTTTGTCAGTTAGAAGTTCCATTCTATTGTTTCCAAATGGACGATAGCATTTTGGGGCCTGAAAATAATTTTTTCAATGCGCTCTCTGCTCCCATCAATTTTTGCCACTGCCCACGGATAAAAGTATCGGTACAGTTTGCTCAAAGACGCCACCAATGCAATATCACCGTATATACTACAGTCGGTTTCTGACTGCTCAAGCCTTTGGCGAAGCTCTGTAATTTTCCTGTGATCGCATCCTACTTCGCTGGCGTATTCTCTGAACTGCTGGTTCTCGTCATACCACTGCTGAATAGTTTTGAAAGCAGCACGTTCCAAGTAGAGCCTAAAATTCTGATTTAAAATACCGCTCTTATTTGTATGGTTCAAAACAATATTCAATGGAATTTTTATACGGGCTATTATCGGGGCGATATAGTACCATCGCTCATCAGAGTCGTACAGATAAACATGGTCGACAAATGCTATTTTACTGTAAATATCTAACTCGCCGTTGCCAACCCAGTGAGATTGGCCAGTGGGTTTGGTACGAAAAAATTGAGAAGAATGGTCACTTCCGGGTGATGACGGTGACCGGAGCTGCCCCAAACCAAACAGGTACTCCACCATATCAGGCGTATTGTAATGAATCCAAAGACAAGCCCCAACTGTTCCCGGATAGCCTCCATTGCCGCTCCAACCGTATTGCACATACTTGTCTGACAACCGTCTGGCGATGATGCTGATATCTCCCATGAAAATTTCCTCCCTGTCATTTGTGGTGTATGAACACTATTGAAGATTATATACTGTGGGGGACAAATCGCCCAGTAACCGAACGGCAAAATCCATACTATGAGGTTACTACAAAAGTTTTGTAAAAGTATTGACTTTCTCTAAAACTTAAGATACCATAATAAATGTAAACGTCACTAATCACTGCTAGAAGCAGTTCGTTTTTGTTGTCACGGAAGGATTGATCGTGTTCTATATATAAATGTAAAGAAGAAAAAGAGGATAATTGTTTTCTGAGTCGGCTTGTTTTTAATAAGCCGGCTTTTGTGGAAACAATTCAAGGCCAAGGAGATTTTTAATCTTCTTGGCCTTTTTCTATATAAATGAGAAATCAGCCGCTTAATGCGGTCCGGCTACAGACATCGGTAACTGTCTGCCAGGTTCAGGTGGTAACCTGACGCACTCAAAATCACCACGATTGCCGCTTGCGGCCAGTTTTGCCGTTGTCAGGTAGACCAACGGCAGATGCCCAGCTGACGCACTGGACATCGTCCTTGGGAGCGTCAATCTCTGCAACATGCCTCTTACCGAGACCCGCCCATAGCCATCGGAGATTGGCTACCGCTAATATGATGACGGTAGGCATATTGGTAATTCTTGCAACACTGCCGGAGATGTTCCACATATGGGCTTCGTGTGGTATATCTGTTTTATATTATGAAGCCCGGTCCGCTGTGGGCCCTTACTGGTTATTTGACGCCGACCGGCGGAAAATAACCAGTTAAGGAGCCGCGAAAGTATTATACGACTGGCAATCGTATAATATGGGGTCATTACGTCCCCCGTAACAAAGACGTGTGCCAACTTTAACATGGCAGTTGCCAAGGGGTGCCCGGACACCTAACTCCGGATTACCTTATATATAATAATGGAGTTCTGAAAATAATGGGAAGCCTAAAGTATGAGATTTCGCAACGATGTAAACAACTACAGGCAAATCCAGTCGATGGAAAACATACATCACTAAAGAGCTGGCGGACTTATATGGATTCTGCTATACATTTTGGTCAATGGTGCAAAACAACTTATGGGTGTCGTCATTTCGGCGATTGCCAGGAGCACATCCCAGATTACGTTGATTGGTTGGCACAACAGGGTAAAAGTGCCAGCACCATCCACACTTATTTGGCCGGGGTGTGTCGTGTGTTTGAGGTTCCGTTAGCGGATGTGAAAAAGCCAAAGCGGGTCACTTCTCAAAACACCCGTAGTCGAGGTGAAAAGGCTGTGGACGAGCGCAGGGATGCGGGGCGAGAAGCATCACCACGACTGTACGACTTCGCCAGTACGGTGGGAATACGGAGGGCCGAGTATACCCGGCTCCGGGGGGATGACCTTGTGTACGACGAGTCTGGATACCCATGTGTCCGAGTGAAAAGGGGCAAAGGTGGAAAATTTCAACTACAGCGCATCTTACCAGGGGATGAAATGCTGGCCAGGTCATATTTTGATGGTTCGGATACACTGTTATTCACTCGGGCCGAAATGAGCAACAAAATCGATTTGCACCATCTCAGGGCCGTCCAAGCCCAGCGGGCCTATCGGTATTACGCCGGACGGCTTCATGAAGAACCGGCATATCGTGCGCAGTTGGAACAAGAGATTAAACTCCGTTGGCAACTGTACAATAAGCGGAGTTGGAAACAGCATGAGTTTGAGGGCACATATCGGTTGCGAGGGGCCAACAAGCAACTGGCTCGGAAGCTGGGACGGTCTACGGAGTATGACCGACTGGCGGTGATGGCAACAAGCGTATTTCACCTAAGTCACTGGAGGTGCGACGTCACGGTATCTAATTATCTGTTGGCATATTGATGGGGGGCTATAAAATTTCCAGTCTGTCTGATATTTGCCATGGCCCCAAAATAGGAACAGCTCTACGGTTCTGCGCTAGCAGGCCCATAGAGCTGTTATTCGTCGGGGACATACTCTGCGACATCTCCCAGTCGGCAATTTAAAATCGCACACAGTTTGTTCAGCGTATGTGTCGATACTGGCATATCAGCCTGGAGACGCTGGACAGTAGCATGGCTCATACCATGCTTGAAACGCAGTGTATAGGTTGTTACCTTCTGTTCTTCCATCGTTTTCCAAAGTGGCGCATAGCGAATCATTGTCTCTGGCCCCCTTTACAGCCTTTATTATGGCTGATATAATGGCCATGCGATATGGCCATTATTTAGCCATACAAAAAGGAGGAAAACTACAATGACTGAACATTGCTGTGCGTTCACTGGCCATCGCCCACACAAATTTCCCTGGAAGTATGACGAAATGGACAGTCGATGCGTGGCGTTGAAAGCGGTGCTGGCGGAGCAGATTGCCGCGCTGGTCAACATCGGTTTCACACAATTCCTGTCCGGCATGGCGGAGGCCACCGATACATGGTCGGCCCTCTCCGTTCTCGACCTGAGAGAGAAAAATTCCGCAATCAAACTCCACTGTATCCTCCCCTGCAAAGAGCAGGCGGACAAGTGGTCAGCTTCATCGCGGGACCTTTATCATTCAATTCTGGACCGGGCGGATTCTATCGTCTACGTCAGCAGGGCTTACCACAAAAATTGTATGCTGGACCGTAACCGATTCCTGGTAGACCATGCCGCCGCTCTGCTGGCCATCTACAACGGAGAGCGGCGCGGCGGAACGGCGGCGACTATGCGTTACGCACAGAAGATGGGCCGGGAAATCATCGTGATTGACCCGCTCACTCGATTTGTGGTTCATGGAGGCGGTAGTGTATGAAAAATCTCGGAAATAATCCTTGAGGAAACTGATAGATCATTCCTTGAAATATTTGAACTATAATGAAGCTTCCCTCAAAAGCACTCTAATCGTGCTTTTGAGGGAAGCTTTTATCATTTATTTAATATTGTGGCCCAAGGTGTTTTGCTGGCATCAAATGTTTTATAATTTTTATCCAAAATTTCACTGAGGTACTGTACTTTTGCTTTCAAGCCGGGATCAGAGCAGCCAGACACAACATTGTTGGTACGGTGCCACAGGTAGGCCCAAGTATCGGCCCAGTCCTCCGGGCGGCTTGTCATAGTGTAGTCAGAAACGTAGCTATATGGGCTTGTACTAAGACTTTCCCAGGTGGAACAGGTCTTGTCCCAGCCATTTAGGACGGCAGCGGAGCTTGTGACCATATGACCCATCTCGTGGCTGTAGTACTGGCTGTCACCCATGCCGGTATAGTAAAGCTGGTCCACCTTTTTCGCATCGCTGGAGTAATCATATACATGAAGCCCATAGCTTTGTACTCAGATAAACTTTGTCAAGGGTGTTTTAGAAAAAATAGAATTATCACCAAAGGGCGAATGGTTCTAAAGCTGTTGTCAAGGGGGAATGGAGATTTTGGCCTTGTCCTCTTGTTTCAAATTTCAGTTGTGCATGAGAGGCCCCCCTCGAACTTGAATTCGACTTCAACCATAAAAATCTTGACGGTTTTTCCGGGATGGATTATACTTATCTTTAAGGAGTCCCTGAATTGGACGATTCCGAAATGAATGGATTTTGTACACATCAGAAACTGTGTAGAGGAGGTTTGCCTATGTCTCAGATCACAAAACGAGCCTTGGCCTCGTCGCTAAAGCTTCTGTTGCTTCAGAAGCCGCTAAATAAGATTACTATCAACGACATTGCCGAGAAATGCGGCGTCAGCCGCATGACCTTCTACTACCATTTCAAAGACGTCTATGACTTGGTGGAATGGACCTGTGAGGAGGATGTCGCCCGAGCACTGGATGGAAAAAAGACCTACGATACCTGGCAGGCAGGTTTCCTCAATATTTTCCGTGCGGTAGAGGACAACAAGCCCTTCGTCCTGAGTGTCTATCGTTCTGTGGGCCGGGAGCGGGTTGAGCAATACCTGAATCCGCTGGTTCACAATCTGATTTTGGACGTGGTGGAGGAAAAGTCATCTGGGATGGCAATCAGTGAGTCGGACAAGAAATTTATAGCAAAATTTTATGAGTACGCCTTTATCGGGATTATGCTGGAATGGATTGACAACGGCATGAAAGAGGATGCTGCGGCCATCGTGGAACGAACCAGTCAACTGGTTCACGGAAATGTGATTCGTGCGCTGAATACGTTCCGTGTTGACAAGCCCTTACATTCTGGGGGAAATGTCTAAAATATTATCGATTGAGCCACCATGATAAAAATTTTATCATGGTGGTTTTTTTGTGCATTGTGAAATGGCGCGATGTGCCTTATCATAAGCTCATCAAACAAATGAGCCGTAGAAAACGGCTCGGGAAAGGATGTTATATATGTATTATTCCAGTGGTAACTATGAGGCTTTCGCTCGGCCTCGCAAGCCCGAGGGTGTCGATCACAAGTCGGCCTACATCATTGGTACCGGCTTAGCGGCTCTAACCGCCGCTTGCTATCTGGTGCGGGATGGTCAGATGAAGGGCGAGCACATCCACATCTTCGAGAAGGACCCCATCCCTGGCGGTGCCTGCGACGGCTGGAAGTTCGAGAACGTGGGCTACGTCATGCGGGGCGGTCGGGAGATGGACAACCATTTCGAGGTCATGTGGGACCTGTACCGCTCTATCCCCTCTATTGAAACCGAGGGTGTCAGCGTTCTGGATGAGTATTACTGGCTGAACAAGGAAGACCCCAACTACTCCCTCTGTCGGGCCACCGTGAACCGGGGCCAGGATGCCCACACGGACGGCAAGTTTGATGTTTCTGATAAAGCGGCCATGCAGATTATGCGCCTGTTCTTTACCTCGGATGAGGAACTGTACGACAAACGCATCACCGACTACTTCGATGACGAAGTGCTGAACTCCAACTTCTGGCTCTACTGGCGCACCATGTTTGCCTTCGAGAATTGGCACAGTGCTCTGGAGATGAAGCGGTACATCAAGCGCTTCATCCACCATGTGGGCGGTCTGCCTGATTTCAAAGCGTTGCGCTTCACCCGCTATAACCAGTACGAGTCCATGATCCTGCCCATGGTAAGGTATCTGGAGGTCCACGGCGTTCAGTTCCATTACAACACCAAGGTTGTCAACGTAGAATTCGACATTCAGCCAAATAAAAAGCTGGCCAAACGTATTGAGTTGCTGCGAGAGGGCATCCAGGAGTTTGTAGACTTTACCGAGGACGATCTGGTGTTCATCACCAATGGCGGCTGTGTGGAGAACTCCACTATGGGTTCCCAGAACGAGCCTGCGGCCTACAACACCGAGATTAAACCCGGCGGCGGCTGGGATATGTGGCGGAGGATTGCTGCCCAGGACCCCGCTTTCGGTAACCCGGACAAGTTCTGCTATGACCCGGAGCAGACCAATTGGATGAGCGCCACAGTGGAGACGCTGGATCAGAGGATCATCCCTTATATCAAGAATATCTGTAAGCGGGACCCCTTCACCGGCAAGGTGGTCACCGGCGGCATCGTCACTGTAAAGGACTCCTCCTGGCTGCTCAGTTGGACCATCAACCGCCAGCCACAGTTCCGGGAGCAGCCCAAGGATCACTGCTTGGTGTGGGTATACTCCCTGTTCTCCAACGTGCCCGGCGACTATGTAAAGAAGCCCATGCGAGACTGTACCGGCAAGGAGATCTGTATGGAGTGGCTCTATCATCTGGGCGTGCCCGAGGATCAGATCGAGGAGCTGGCCGAGCACAGTGCCAACACAGTCCCCGTGATGATGCCTTACATTGACGCTTTCTTCATGCCCCGCAACGATACCGACCGGCCCAAGGTAGTGCCTGATGGCGCAGTAAATTTCGCCTTCCTGGGCCAGTTCGCTGAGACAGCCCGCGACACCATTTTTACCACCGAGTATTCTATGCGTACTGGCATGGAGGCGGTTTACACGCTGCTCAACGTGGACCGAGGTGTCCCCGAAGTGTGGGGCAGCACCTATGACATCCGTGACTTGCTGGACGCATCCGTCAAGCTCCGGGATGGAAAACCCCTGACAGATATGAGCCTGAACCTCATTGAAAAATTTGCCCTGCGCAAGGTCCTCGACAAGGCACAAGGTACGGACATCGAAAAGCTGCTGAAGGCTTACAATGTCATTTGATTTGCGAACCGGCGTCAGCAATGACTGGCGCCGGTTCCCATCTCAGCGTTCAGAAACAGAAAAATATTGACGATTCGTTCATGTAAAAAGGGAGGGAGTAAGCGTCATGAAACGATTTATTTGCGGCCTCTTCGCCACCATCGGACTGTTGTGTGTCCTGTTTTCCGGACCGATCACAACGGTTCTGCCCTACATCCTAGGTGGTACGATGACGGCGGTGGGAATTGCGTATGGGATTGTCTATTTCCGCAATAGCGAAAATCGGGCTGGGCGCGCTTCCGAACTATCCATCGGACTGGTTTTGTTTGTGGTGGGTGCGCTCTGTATCGTCCATGGAGTGGATTCTATCGGCGCTATGGGTACTACCTGGGCGATTTTTGGACTGCTGAAAGCATCCAGTTCCCTGACCAGAGCGATTCAAAATAGCGGCAGGGGTTTAGCATTTTACACGGCGGTTATTGAATTTCTGGTTCGTCTCACGTTTTCTGTCATGCTACTGTTTTATCCTGTGGAGAAATTCCAGATACATATCGTTCTTCTTGGACTGGAGTTGATTGCGATTAGTTTTCGGCTCACAAAGCGGATTACTCCTGCGCTGGATGTTGAATTGTAGCCATCAAAGCGCATGTTTGCTCAGGCGAAACATATTTTTGATTATGGCTGTGTGCGGAGTAGCGGCAAGCAATGCCCCGGTATATACCCGGCGCGTGCTTGTTGGTGGCTGACCGCCCCCAAACCCCTGTAAAACCAGGCGCACCTGCGCCCGGTTTTTTAAGCCGCCTTCGGCGTCTGCTGTTACCCGCAGGGAGAGAAAAATCATCATCGCGCCTCCTGCTGGCGGTCGCGATTTTTCTCTTTTTCCGTCACGCCTAAAATCCGCTCCACGTTGTTTTTAGCGGTGAGCAGTTCAATCATTTTCGCCTTTGCCTGCTTGTACTCTGGATACCACTTTTTCTTCTTGGCCTGCAAGGTGGCATACTCCTGTTTCAGCGATTGCATGGACGGCAGTTTCCTCAATCCGAGAGAATCAAAGTACCGCTTCGCCGCTTGACAACCTTCAATCTCGCTGGTATGCTGTTCATAAAACTTGGCCTGTTTCCTGCCTGTCAGTTTCCGATATTGGGCGTAAACTTCACGGGTCTTGGAGTACGTTCCGATGTGCCGTTGAAGTTCAGAAACGTCTTTCATTCTTTGTTCAGCGGCTTTTATCTGATCGCCCAAACTGTTGAATTTCTGTGCCGCCGCATCACAGGTTTTTTCCAATTCCCCCAAATCGGTCAGATTGTTTTCCTGCAAGTACATAACCGTCTTTGCCATCTCTTTGAGATTGAAAATCTTTGCCCAATGCTCAAACCCAGGAGAGTTGATTTTCTGCATCCTGGCTTGAATATCAATGAGCATATTCGGCTTGGAGGATGCTGCCGCTCTTGCTTTGGGAGCGACAATTCGCTTGCCGGAAATTCGCTCCATAATCGCCGCTTCGGTGTAATCGTCACCAAGAGAATCGCAGCGGATGAACCGCTTACCGTTCGGAATTTTGAACGCCAGATATTTGCCCCGCCTAACCTCCGCTCCCGTCGCTTTCATGGCGGCGAGGAAGCTGTCAAAATCCTTGCAGCCTTGACCGAGGGCGGTGTCGATCAAGCCCTCCAACTGGCCCCGGACGGTAAGCGGCTTATCCTCCCCCAACCATGTGCCATAGCTGCCCCGGCTGGGCTTCGGCTCCGCAATCACCGACAGCCCATTTTCCAGGCACAGCATATCGGAGATTTTACGAATTGCGAATGAGGACCGCCAGAAGTTTCGGAATTTCCGGGTGCAGTCTATGGCAGTCGAGTTAAACACAATATGCGAGTGAATGTGATGTTTGTCAATATGGGTGCAGACGATAAAGGCGTGTTTGCCCTTTGTCAGCGACATAGCGAGGTCATAGCCGATCTTGTTCGCCAGTTCCGGCGTAATCTCTCCCGGCTTAAAAGACTGACGCAAGTGGTAGGCGATCACATCATTCTCTTTTCGCTCCCTGCCAGTAATGGCGGCGTACTGCCGCTTGGAGAATAGAAACTCCTGGTCAGCGATAGACGGATTGCACTGGTAAGCCGTGACCAAATCGCCGCCGTTGGTTTTCTCTGGATTCTCCACATAGTCTGTCACCCGGCCCAGGGCCTCCGCCACGGTCCGGCCCTTGCCGCTATGCAGGGGCATCAAGCGTGTTGTTGCCATCTTTACATCCTCCCCTCAAATGAAAAAGTGGTGGGCCGTAAAATGCGGCCTACCACCAG
>OFFE01000597.1_pt1 | contig 30086 bp, 24 predicted proteins | sample 1521371 | NCBI WGS metagenome assembly OFFE01 (sample SAMEA3504131, study PRJEB24116) | mouse gut metagenome | biome: mouse gut; feature: mouse-associated habitat; material: faeces | place: Denmark | collected 2011 | reverse complement strand
GATATTGAAACGCTGTGTCTGAAACTGCTGCTCCAGCAGCAGCCGGTGGCCCGCGACCTGCGGCAGATCTCCGCCGCCATGAAGATCATCACGGATATGGAGCGCATCGGAGATCAGGCAGCGGACATCGCAGAGATCGTCCTGGCAATGCTGGCTCAGGGATATGTGCCGGAGGATGTGGGCCACATCCGGGAAATGGCGGCGGAGGTCATCAAAATGGTCACGGAGAGCGTAGATGCCTACGTCCAAAGGGATACTGTTCGGGCCAGGCTGGTGATTGCCCATGACGACATTGTGGATCAATGCTTCGACCGGGTAAAGCAGGTGCTGATTGGGAACATCGCGGCAAATCCCGCCTGCGGCGGACACGCCCTTGATCTGCTGATGATCGACAAGTATCTGGAGCGCATTGGAGATCACGCGGTCAACATTGCGGAATGGGTGATTTTTGCCGTGACAGGCGAGTATAAAGGAGAAACGCTATGATCTGGTGTGTAGAGGACGATGCCAGTATCCGGGATATTGAGCTTTACACCCTGCGCTCCACAGGCTTCGAGGCCAGGGGCTTTGAGGACGGCGGAGCGTTCCTGGCGGCATTGGAGACAGAGCGGCCGGAGCTTGTCATTCTGGATGTCATGCTGCCGGGAATGGACGGCGTGGAGCTGCTGCGGCGAATGAAAGCGGCGGTACATCTTGCGGATATTCCCGTCATCATGGCCACCGCCAAGGGCGCGGAATACGATAAAATCCAAAGCCTGGATCTGGGCGCGGACGATTACCTGGTGAAACCCTTCGGTATGATGGAAATGGTGTCGCGGGTAAAAGCCGTCCTGCGCCGCTGCCAGCCAGCATCTCCGGCAAAGCAGTTGACAGCCGGTGGTCTGACGATGGATCTGGAAGAACGGACAGTTACCGCAGACGGAGCGCGTATTTTGCTCACCTACAAAGAATTTGAACTGCTTCGCCTGTTCCTCTCCCGCCCCGGCGTTGCGTTCACCAGGGAACAGCTTTTATCCGACATTTGGGGCGTGGATTACACCGGGGAAACCCGGACGGTTGATATGCACATCAAGACGCTCCGGCAGAAGCTGGGAGACTATGGCGGGATGATCGAAACGGTGCGGCATATCGGCTACCGGCTGGAGGCAAAGGCATGACAAAGAAAATCTTCCGTTCTATCCTGCTGGCGGCGGTTTCCGTTCTCCTGGCAAGCCTGGTGATTATCATGGGCTGTCTGTATGACTATTACAGAAACGTCCAAGAGAAACAGCTGCGGGATGAACTTCGTTTGGCCTCTTATGGGGTGGAAGCAGGTGGAAGCGGCTATTTGGAGCAGTTGGCCTCTCCCTATCGGTTTGCGTCCGTAGCGGACTGCCGCCTGACCTGGATCGCTGCTGACGGCAAGGTGTTGTTCGATACCCATGTCCCGGCGGCGGAGATGGAAAACCACGCAGATCGGGCGGAGGTTCGGGAAGCCATGGCCGAAGGTGAAAGCGGCGGGGTTCGCTATTCCGAGACATTGACCGAGCGGACGCTGTACTATGCACAGCGGCTGACGGATGGAACCGTCCTGCGTATTTCCATCAGCCAGTTGACGGTGTTTGCCCTGGCGATGGGGATGCTTCAGCCGATTTTGCTGACTGCAATCATAGCGGCCATTCTCTCCGCTCTGCTGGCCCATCGGATGGCGAAAAGCATCGTTGCGCCGCTGAACCGTCTGGACTTGGACAGGCCATTGGAAAACGACGCCTATGAGGAATTATCTCCTCTCCTGGGACGTATCCACCAGCAGCACCGGCAGATCGAGGCACAGCTCCGGGAATTGGGGCGAAAAACCGAGGAATTTGAGCAGATTACAGAAAACATGGGCGAGGGGCTTGTTCTGCTGGATGGGAAAGGTGTCGTTTTAAGCATCAATCCCGCCGCGAGGACAATTTTTCATGCGGACAGTGCCTGCGTTGGACAGGAATTTCTTGTGATAGACCGTGACCATACAATCAATCTTGCTGTTCAGACCGCACTGGAGAGAGGACATAGCGAAGTCCGCGCTGTGCGAAATGACCGGGAGTATCAATTTGACATCAGCCGGATCACAGTGGACGGACTTACAGCGGGAACGGTGCTGCTGGCCTTTGATGTGACAGAACAGGCCGCCGCAGAACGCAGCCGCCGGGAGTTTACCGCCAACGTGTCCCATGAATTGAAAACGCCCCTGCAATCCATCATGGGCAGCGCCGAGCTGTTAGAGAACGGCCTTGTCAAGCAGGAGGATGTTCCGCAGTTTGTCGGCGTTATCCGCACAGAGGCGGCACGGCTGGTAACGCTGGTGGAGGACATCATTCACTTGTCGCAGTTGGACGAGGGGATCGCACCGGCAAAGGAACAGGTAAACCTTCTGGAGCTGGCTCGCAGCGCGGCTTCCACTCTTTGGGAGCGGGCGGAGGAACGGCATATTGACCTGTCTGTTTCAGGTGAAAATCTGATGGTAGACGGAGTGCGGAACTTCCTGTATGAAATGTTCTATAACCTGATCGACAACGCCATAAAATACAACATAGACGGCGGCAAGGTGGAAGTTACTGTTTTAACAGGTGATACTGCCGCAACTGTTTCCGTGAAAGACACCGGGATCGGCATTCCACCGGAGTACCAGGCCAGAGTGTTTGAACGGTTTTTCCGGGTGGACAAAAGCCGCTCCAAGGCTTCCGGTGGCACCGGGCTGGGGCTGTCGATTGTCAAGCATATCGCGCAGTATCATCACGCAGAAATCAAATTGCATAGCGGGAATGGACGCGGGACCATTATTGAGATTTTGTTCGCCATAGGGGAAATGTGAGATTTGTGCCTTCTGCTTAGGGTTTGGCTAACTACACAGAGGACAGCATCTACAAGGTGCTGTCCTCTGCCTTTATGTGGGGTAGTATTGAATAACGCTGGTATCATGGGAAAGGAAACATTGCGTTTTTAGGGTGAAAATATCCTTGACAAATGTCCTCTTGATTCACGATGCTGTTTGAATCGCCAGCCCGGTCATCCTCCTGACTGAGCCTTCCATATAAAACATTGAACTTTTGGCTTGCCATTTTTACCTCCTTTTCCTATGGGGCAAGCCGGTACGGTAACTGACACTATACCGCACCGGCTTGTGAAAGTCTACTGAAATATCAGGCGGGGTGGGATTCTTTTGCCAGCTCTGTGTCGATGAGCGCCAGCAGCTTTTCTGTAGGCGTTGCTGACGGTTCCCCGGCAAAGACAGAGGTGACGTGGAACACCCGGCCTTCGATCAACATCTCCCGGTCCCATGTGGAATCTGTCTGTGCCGTATCGGTGAAGATGGTGTCCACGCTGCCATCTTCCATCCGTTTGACCGTGGCGGCCTCTGGCCGGTATGTCCCCAGCATTCCAGTGCTGATATATTCTTCAAATTCCGTTCTCATAGAAATCCTCCTTCTACATGGTCTGTGTCATGCCGCGATATTCCTCGTGATCATCCTCTGCGTGACCGTGGGCAATTTTCTTCTCCCTCTCTTTCTGGCGGGTCTTGCGATCCGTATGAGTTGGAGCGGTATATGCCGGAGCTACATCCCCAAGGCTTTCAAGATTGTGACCGAGCTGTACCAAAGCACGGCCAATCCCACCAGCACTGCCGGAACCATCAGCCACGCCCAATTGGGGCGCGGGAGGCTGATATGCGGGAGCGAGAAACGCCGCTCTTTCTTCCTCCCAGCCTGTTGGAGCAGTTCCCGAATGGCGGATACATCCTGCGCCAGCGTCTTCAACTGCGGCGGCTGTGCTGGCGGTTTCAGTTGGGCGAGAAGAGAGTTCTGCTCCTTTATAAAATGGTGCAGATCTATGATCCAATCCAACAGGTTCCCCCACTCCTCCTCTGTCAGCCGCCATTCCGGCGGAGGAGTTGTCTGACGCATATTCCGCTGGCGCAGTTCGTCCAGCGATAAAGGTCTCTCTGATTCCAAACTCATTTTCCATATTCTCCTTCAAATATTTTTCGTCATGGAGCCTGTCGTCCCGACACCGCTTTCCGTCAGGTGTGGTGTAGGTGATGTTCTTCCGGGAATCCTGCCAGCGGACGTCGTAGCCCTCGCTCCGCATCAGCAGAATAAACTCGTCCCGGTTTTCAGCGCACCGCATACACTCGTCGATCACATTCATCAGAAGAAACTTCCAGCTCTCCCCCTTGGCTGCAACATGATACTCGGCAGAGGTCATTGCCCCTACCTTTTTCTCTTGCTCCGGCTGGAATACCGGCAGGCCGAACTCCGCACAGACCCAGTCGTTGCGCTGCCGGAGTTCGGACAGTTCCTTCTCGCTGATATGGAGTTTCTTACCATCCTCCAAACTGACGCTGTTGATAATGAAGTGAGAGTGGATGTGGTCACGATCCGTGTGAGTGCAGACCAGCACCTCCCGCCCCTCGAAATACTCCGCCAGCTTCAGCGCGGCGGCATGGGCGGCGGTGGGACTGACCTCCTCACCTTTCGGGAAGGACTGCACCATGTGGTAGAACATTCTGCCATCCTCTTTGTGGTAGAGCAGCTTGGTCTGGAGGAAGTCATCGTAGACGCTCTCCGGGCGGCAGTTGACCCCGCTGACCAACTGCCGGTCGCCCCACCGCGTTTTCTCGTCTCGCTTGACATAGCGCATGGCGGCTCCCATGCCGCCCCGGCTCTGACCTCTGGGATAATTTGTAAAATTGATGATGGCTATTTGCCTCGCCTCCCCTGCTCCTGGAGACCCCGGAGAACGGCGCTGATGTCCGCCAGTTCCCGCGCGGTGCGCTCCAGATCCACAGTGGTGATGCGACCCATGTTCGCCAGGACCGTCAGACGGTTGAGATTGTTGCCGATGGCCCGCTGCTGTTGCAGAACTTCTTTCAGGCCGTCCATCACCACGATCTGCCGCCCCAGGCAGCAACGGATGACGTACTCGCTCTGAGACATCCGGGCCTGCTTTGCGTTCTGCTTGATAGCGGCCAGATTCTCGGATGCAATCCGGATACTGAATGTGGCGTCCTTTTTCACGCTGTCCTCCGTTTCTGAAAGTGGGTGCGGGCTTCCGCCCGCAAAATGTGTTTGGCAGGGCTGGGGCTTCGCCCCATGTCCAGACAAACGCGATGCTTGCCCCATCTAAAGATGGGCGTTTTCCCGTCCCTGTGCCCCCGTCCGTTCTCCTCGAAACCGGCAGCTTCCGGCAGTCTGGCCCACAAAGGCTCAACGTGGCCGATTTCTCCAGTTGTGGACACTTCCCCGCCCCAGTCATTGAACGCCGCACAAACGGCCTCACAGGGCTGGACAGGAGATCGAGCGACAGGCACATTGAGTGCCTGCGCTCGATTAAATTGCGCACAGGGGCTCGATGCCCCTGTGCGCAATCTGGGCATCCGTACCTACAGGGTCGATAGTGCCAACAGTCGGGAGACCGGACGAATCGGCACTTTCGACACTATGCAGTTCAATGATCCGCTTCCCGTTGCTCCGGCGAGTGGTAGCGGCGATGCCGATTTCTCTTAGAGCATCAACGTTTTGCAGGATTTGACGGGCAACTTTCTTCGGCGTAATGCCCGCTGTTCCGACAGGGTCGATCCTGTTTGACAGCTCGGTTGGAGTGCCGGTAAAATCCGGAGTGGATTTCAGAAGTGCAGAGAGAAGAAAAATAATTTTGCTGTCACGCTGCTCACCTTGATCATAGCTGTCTGCAATCATCTCCCAAACATTATCACTGTTACGCTCCAAAGAAATTTCCCGATACTCGATATCCCGGCCAATACAAAACAGCTTTGCTCGGTTACTACTGTGGCTGCTATTAATCAAAGTGAAACTGCTGTCCACCGCACCGCTGATTGCAGTCGTACCGGAGATGCGGTTGAATACATTGTCGGACGGTTCTTTCCTCAGATGATGGACCAGAAGAATGGCGATTTGATGCTCATCAGCAATCTTCTTCAGCACGGAAAGGTCACGGTAGTCGTTGGCATAGGTGCAGTCATAGTTGCTGCAACGGATCATTTGCAAGGTGTCGATGATGACGAGAACTGTGTCCGGATATGTGGAAACGAAGCGATTCAATTGCTCCTCTAGGCCGTGGCCAAGCGTATTGCACTCGGTGCAGAAGTGGACGTTTGCCGGGGCATCATCCGTGATTTCAAAAAGTCTGTTCTGGATACGAAACTGCGAATCCTCCAGGCATAGGTAGAGAGTAGTTCCTTGTTTCACAGGCATCTTCCAGACCGTTTCCCCCTTTGCCACCGTGACGGCAAGCCAAAGTGCCAGCCAGGACTTTCCTGCCTTGGGAGAACCAGCAAGGATGTGCAGCCCCTGAGAAAGCAGCGTGTCCACGACAAAGTTCATTGGCTGCAGCGGCTTGCTCATGAGCGTTTCGCCGCTGATCGTTTGTAATTGTTTCATGAAGCCCTCCTTTTTGTTGTTGACAGAGATATGCGGCTGTGGTAGACTGCTTTTTGATATCCAATTTATTTTTTGGATTTTATCGATGCTGCCATAGTAACATAGTTGCACCTGTTTTGTCAAGACACATTTTAAAAATATTTTTGGATACTTTGTAGGAGGCTTTATGTGGAACTATAAAATGCACTTTCTAGAGGACGGGGAGTTCTTTGAGTACGATACTTTTGGAGGTCAAGGTTCCACTGCTGCGCAGATAGCTCTGCCTTATCTGGAGAGCCTGTTGAGTTTTCTGGAGATGGACTGCGCGGAGTGGGAGCCATTGATCCAGCAGACTTGCGAGGATTTGAAGCAGTTTCTTGCTACAAAAGACGCATACACCGACCAGATGATGCGGGCACTGGGTAAATTGAGCGAGAAGCATGTTTACTTTAAGCTGCTGTATTTGCAGTGGTTCTGGCGCAAAGCCAGCGGAAGCATAGAACCCGGGATGGCAGAAGAAATGCTCCAGCTTCCGGAACAGCTTTCGCTATGCCAGAAACAGGCGCAGAAATTTGTGGAGAATATTTTGGATGTTGATCGGGTTGATAGAGACATACAGAAAAATGTCAGAGCGAACTATGTTTTCGACCAGCCCCGTGATGCGGACCTATTCTGCTTCAAGCCAATCCCGGTTAGCTTCGGGCCGGTGGGCGAGGATGACTGTGGCACAATCCTGTATCCGAATACTATCCGTGACCTGATCGACTTTTCTCTGCGAGATTGCGTTGCAAAAAGTATTCCCGTCCGCCGGTGCAGGAACTGCGGCAGGTATTTTCCTATCATTGGCCGGATCACAGCGGAGTATTGCAGCAGGCCGAAGCCCTCCGGGAAGCTCTGCCGGAATATTGCTCCAGTACAAAGGTGGGCGAAGAACAGCAAGAAGGATCTGGTATTCAGCGAGTACCGCCGGGAGTATAAGCGGCACTTCGCCTGGATCAAGGCTGGGAAGATTTCAGAGGAACAGTTTGCAGCCTGGGCGAAGCAGGCCAAGGCGAAAAAGCACGAGTGCGATGCGGAGGAGATTTCGCTGGATGAGTTCAAGGCGTGGCTGAAGGATGCCTGACTTTTTAGAAAAATCTGTATATCATACAAACATTATCTGCACTGCATGACTACTGTCTTCATCTCCGCCACATACTCCCGCACATACGGCACAGCCTCCCGGCCATACTGTTCCACCAGCCGGACAATAGCGGAACCCACAATGACTCCGTCGGACAGCGCCGCCATTTTCCGGGCCTGCTCCGGCGTGGAGATGCCGAAGCCGATAGCGCAGGGGATGGACGTATTTTCCCGTACCACCCGAATGATGGAAGCCAAATCAGTAGTGATTTCGCTGCGGGTCCCCGTGACGCCCAGGCTGGAAACCACATAAAGGAACCCCTCGGCCTCCCGTGCAATCATGGCGATCCGGTCCGCCGAAGTGGGCGCTACCAGGGAGATAATGTCAATACCGTATGCCCGGCACACCGGGGCAAACTCATCCTTCTCCTCGAAGGGAAGATCAGGGAGGATCAGACCGTCCATGCCGATGTCCCGGCAGACAGAAACAAACCGTTCTGTGCCGTAGGTGAACACCACATTGGCGTAGGTCATGAACACCATGGGCACTGTTATATCCCGGCGCAGGTCACGAACCATGTCAAAAATCTTATCCGTAGTCACTCCTCCCGCTAGGGCTCTCATATTAGCACCCTGAATGACTGGCCCCTCGGCGGTGGGGTCGGAGAAGGGAATGCCCAGCTCAATGAGATCCGCCCCGGCCTCCGCCATGGTCCGCACCAGTGCCGCCGTTGTCTCCAGGTCTGGGTCCCCGCAGGTGACAAACGGAATAAACGCCTTGCCGTTGGCAAAAGCGGAAGCAATGTTACTCATGGAGATCCTCCCCTCTATACCGCGCAATAGCGGCCACGTCCTTATCTCCTCTTCCGGAGATGGTCACGGCGATAATCTGCTCCTTCTCCATGGTGGGCGCCAGCTTTATGGCGTAAGCCACCGCGTGGGCGGACTCAATGGCGGGGATGATCCCCTCCGTCCGGCTGAGATACTCAAAGGCACTCACCGCATCCTCATCCGTGACAGGCACGTACTCCGCCCGACCGGTGTCGTGGAGATATGCGTGTTCTGGGCCAATACCAGGGTAGTCCAGCCCGGCGGAGATGGAGTATACCGGAGCAATCTGCCCAAACTTGTCCTGGCAGAAATAGGACTTCATGCCGTGGAAGATGCCCTCCCGCCCGGTGGCGATGGTGGCGGCGGTTTCAAAGGTGTCCACCCCCCGGCCCGCCGCCTCGCAGCCGATGAGACGCACGGACTTGTCCGGGATGAAGTGGTAGAAGCTGCCTATGGCGTTGGAGCCGCCGCCGACGCAGGCGATCACCGCATCCGGGAGCCGCCCCTCCTTCTCCAGCATCTGGGCCTTCGTCTCCCGGGAGATCACGGATTGGAAGTCCCGGACGATGGTGGGGAAGGGGTGGGGACCCATGACGGAGCCCAGACAGTAGTGGGTGTCATCAATACGACGGGTCCACTCCCGCATGGCCTCGCTGACCGCGTCCTTCAGGGTGGCGGTTCCGGTGGTGACAGGGATAACCTCCGCTCCCAGCAGACGCATCCGGTATACGTTCAGGGCCTGCCGCCGGGTGTCCTCCTCCCCCATGAACACCACGCACGCCATCCCCATGAGGGCGGCAGCGGTGGCGGTGGCCACGCCGTGCTGTCCGGCGCCGGTCTCGGCGATGAGCCGGGTTTTTCCCATCTTTTTCGCCAGCAGCGCCTGGCCCAGTACGTTGTTGATCTTATGGGAGCCGGTGTGGTTCAGATCTTCCCTCTTGAGGTAGATTTTTGCACCACCCAGGTCGCGGGTCATCTTTTCCGCATAGTAGAGGCGGGAGGGACGGCCCGCGTACTCGTTCAGCAGAGCGGTGAGTTCCCTGTTGAAGTCCGGATTGCTTTTATAGAAGTCATAGGCTTTTTCCAGCTCAATCACGGCATTCATCAGCGTCTCCGGGATATACTGCCCACCGTGGATGCCGAAGCGTCCTTTTGACATAGTGCTCAGTCCTTTCGAGCGGCGGCAACCGCCGCCTGGATTTTATCAAAATCTTTCTTTTTCTCCGTCTCCACCCTGCTGGAGATGTCCAGGCCGTAGGGATGAAGAAGTGTGACGGCCTCTGGGATATTTTGCGGCGTCAGTCCGCCCGCCAGCAGCCAGGGCCGCGTTATGCCCTCTGCCAATGACCAGTCGAAGGTTTCCCCGGTGCCATACCCGTTGTCCAGGATAATCAAATCCGCTGTCGAATGGTTCGCTGCCGCTAAATCTTCCGGGGAGCGGACTTTGTATGCCTTCCACACCGGATGTCCCGGCGCGGCGGCGCGGAGGGCGGCGATATAGGCCGCATCCTCCTGGCCGTGGAGCTGGGCGATAGACACCGTGCCGTCATTGAGCAGCGCGACGACTGTATCCACCGGCTGATTCACAAACACGCCCACCGGAACGACGGCATCATCCAGTTCCCGCCGCAGCGACCGCACCTTCTCCGGGGCAAGGCTGCGGTGGCTTTTAGGAAAGTTGATAATGAAGCCGCACCAGTCCGGCTTGACCTGATTGACGTACCGAATGTCCTCGGACCGGTACAGGCCGCAGATCTTGATTTTTGTCATCGCGCCGCCTCCCGCATTTCCCGCAGCAGGGCGGCTTTGTCCTTCGCCCGCATGAGAACCTCGCCCATCAGTACTGCGTCAGCGCCGGCCTTTTTCAGTGCCGCGACATCTTCGGTTGAGGACACCCCGCTCTCCACCACATAGACGCATTCCGGCGGAACCAGCTCCCGCAGGCGGGCGGCATTAGAGAAGTCCACAGAGAAATCCTTCAGATTCCGGTTGTTTACACCAATGATCTTTGCCCCCACGCTGACGGCGGAGCAGATTTCTTCCTCGTCGTGGGTTTCCACCAGGGCGGCAAGGCCCAGACTGTGGGCAAGCTCGAGATACCGGGCGAGAGTGGCGGTGTCCAGCAGGGCGCAAATGAGCAGCACCGCGTCCGCCCCCATGAGTCTCGCCTGGTAGATTTGATACTCGTCCACCGTGAAGTCCTTGCGCAGCATAGGAATGACGGCCTCCCGGCGGATGGCGCGGAAAATCTCGTCTGAACCCAGGAACCACCTGGGCTCCGTCAGGCAGGAAATGGCATCCGCTCCCGCCGCCTGATAGCTCCGGCCGATGTCCAGGTAGGGGAAATCCTCGGAAATGACCCCTTTGGAGGGCGAAGCTTTCTTGACCTCACAGATGAAGCTCATCCCCGGCTTCCGCAGCCGCTCCAAGAACACGTTCCCATACGCTTCCTGCCCCCGGCACAGCATTTCAAGTTCCTCCAGGGGAAGCTTTGTCCTGTCCGCCGCCACCCGCTCCCTGGCGTGGGCGGCAATGGTGTCTAAAATCGTACTCATACCGCTCACCCGTTGGAGCGGCGGACGACTTCCGCCAGCTTCTCCGCCGCCTTGCCGGAACCCAGCAGTTCCTCCGCCAGCCTGACCCCGGCCTCCATGCTCTCCGCCTTGCCGCCGATATACAGCGCCGCCCCGGCGTTCAGGCACACCGCCTGCCGCTTGGGGCCTTTTTCCGTCCCGTCCAGGATGGCGCGGGTGATGGCGGCGTTCTCCTGGGGCGTGCCGCCGGTGAGGTCGGACTTTTCGCAGCGGGCATAGCCAAACTGCTCCGGGGTGATCTCGTACCGCTGGAACCAGCTGTCCTTGATTTCGCAGACTGTGGTGGGGGCGCTCATGGAGATCTCATCCAGCTTGTCCTGACCGTAGACCACCATGCCCCGTTTGACGCCCAGCTTGCTCATCACCTGGGCCAGAGGCTCCACCAGTGCGCCGTCGAACACGCCCATCAGCTCCATATTGGCCCCGGCGGGGTTGGACAGGGGGCCCAGGATGTTGAACACCGTGCGGATGCCCAGCTCCTTGCGGATGGGGGCCACGTATTTCATAGCGATGTGGTAGTTCTGGGCGAAGAGAAAACAGAAATTCAGCTCCCGCAGCAGCTCCGCGCTCTTTTCCGGCGGGATGGTGATGTTCACCCCCAGGGCCTCCAGCACATCCGCCGCGCCGGACTTGCTGGAAGCTGCCCGGTTGCCGTGCTTTGCCACCGGTACGCCGCCTGCGGCGATAACAAAGGCGGCGGTGGTGGAGATGTTGAAGGAGTTGGAGCCGTCGCCGCCGGTGCCTACGATTTCCAGCACGTCCATCTCGTGGAGCAGCTTGACGCAATGGGTGCGCATCCCGGAGGCGGAGGCGGTGATCTCGTCGATGGTCTCCCCCTTCAGGGACAGGGCCGTGAGGTAGGCGGAGGTCTGGACAGGGGTGGTCTCGCCGCTCATGATCTCGTTCATGACGGCCTCCGCCTCAGCGTAGGTCAGACCCTGCTTCTTGGAAAGTTTAATAATGGCTTCTTTAATCATGTTGGTTTCCTCCTATTACAGTGCGATAAAGTTGGTGAGAATAGTCTTTCCGTCCGGTGTGAGAATAGATTCCGGGTGGAACTGCACCCCGTAGATGGGGTATTCGGTATGCTGAACCGCCATAACCTCCCCGTCTTCCGTCCGGGCGGTGACGGTCAGGCAGTCCGGCAGGGTGTCCGGGTCCGACGCCAGGGAGTGATACCGGGCCACCGGCGCGCTCTCCGGCAGATTCCGGAACAGCGGGCAGCGGGTGTCAAATTCAACCTCGGACTGCTTTCCGTGCATCAGCCGCTTCGCGTAGGTGATGGACGCGCCGAAGGCGGCGCAGATGGCCTGGTGGCCCAGGCAGACGCCCAGTATGGGAATCTTTGGCCCCAGGGCTTTTACCGCCTCAATGAGAATCCCCGCGTCCTCCGGCCTGCCGGGGCCGGGGGAAAGGATGATCCGCTCCGGGGCCAGGGCCTCGATCTCCGGTATGGTCAGTTCGTCGTTCCGGATGACCTTGATGTCAGGCGCAATGGCCCCGATGAGCTGGTAGAGGTTGTAGGAAAAGCTGTCGTAGTTGTCAATCAGAAGAATCATAAATCCGCCTCCCTCTGGGCCCGCTCCAGGGCCTCCACCACGGCCCGGGCCTTGTTGATGCACTCCTGATGCTCCTTCTCCGGCATGGAGTCGGCCACGATACCGGCCCCGGCCCGGATAAACACGCGCCCGTTCTTCTTGTAGGCCAGCCGGATAGCAATGCAGGCGTCCATGTTCCCGGTGAAGTCCAGATAGCCCACGGCCCCGCCGTAGACGCCACGCTTGTCGTCCTCCAGCTCGTCGATGATCTCCATGGCCCGCAGCTTGGGAGCTCCCGAGAGAGTCCCGGCGGGGAGTACCGCGTCCAGAGCGTCCAAGGCGTCCTTGTCCTCCCGGATCTTCCCCCGGACGGTGGAGCCTATGTGCATCACATGGGAGAAGCGGAGGACGGACAGGTAGTTTTCTACTTCCACCGTGCCGAATTTGCTGATCTTCCCCAGGTCGTTCCGGCCCAGGTCCACCAGCATGTTGTGCTCGGCCAGCTCCTTCTCGTCGCTAAGCAGTTCACTCTCCAGAGAGGCATCCTCCTCTGGCGTTTTGCCCCTTGGCCGGGAGCCCGCCAGGGGGAAGGTGTGGAGCACCCCATCCTCCAGCTTCACCAGGGTCTCCGGGGAGGCTCCGGCCAGTTCCATGCTGTCACTGGTGAAGTAGAACATATAGGGCGAAGGGTTGCTGGAGCGCAGCACCCGGTAGGCATCCAGCAGGGAGCCCTCAAAGCCTGCCTCCAGCCGGTTGGACAGCACCACCTGGAAAATGTCCCCCTCCCGGATGTACCGCTTTCCCTTCTCCACCATGGTCGTGTAGGCCGGCAGGTCAAAGAGGGGCGTCAGGGGTGTAGTCAGCCGTCCAGGTCTGTGCTCCAAGGGCTTGCCATATTTGAGCAGGGATGCCATTCGCTCCAGCTCGCCGCAGGCAGCGGGGTAGCTTATATCCAGATTGGCTGCCTCTGCGTTGGTGATAAGGATGATTTTCTGCCGGTAGTTGTCAAAGCAGATGACCTTCTCAAAGAGCATCAGGTCCATATCCTGGAACCGCTCCCGGTCCTGGGCCTTCAGCTTCAGGGAAGGCTCGGCGTATTTGAGGTAGTCGTAGGCGAAGTACCCCACCAGTCCGCCGGTGAAGGGCGGCAGTCCCGGCACGCGGGGGCTCTTGTGCTCCGCCAGGAGTTTGCGGAGGATGGGGGCCGGGTGCTGGAGCTCTGTGCGCACGGTGTCCCGGTCCCGGAGCTGGAGGATGCCGTCCTTGCAGGTGACCTCCAGTGTTGGGTCGAAGCCCAGGAAGGTATAGCGGCCCCAGCCGGCGCTGTCGGCGGCGGACTCCAGCAGGAAGCAGTGTCCGCTTTTGGCCCGGAGAATCCGCAGGGCCTGGATTGGAGTGATGAAGTCGGAGAAGAGCTCCCGGCTGACGGGGACATAGCGGCAGCCGCCGGATGCCGCCAGCTCACGGGCTTCCTTCAGGGATGGATAGTACATAGACGTTCCTCCTTCCGGGGACGGGCAAAACAAAAACACCCGCCCTCGACTACAATGAGTCAAGGACGGGCGAAAATATCGCTCGCGGTGCCACCTTGCTTCACGGCCTGAAAAGGCCATGCCCTTAACGGAGTACCAACATACCCCCGGCAACTGACGTATGCCCACACGTCGCGGGGTACTCGGCGGTAAACGCCTTTGCCCGCGCCCTCGGCGGTCCATTTGCCGGCCTGTTTCCCGCCCGATTCCCAGCGCCACGGGCTCTCTGTGGAGGCATAACCGGTTTGATCTCCGCTTCAACGGTTTGATGGGTGAAAGTATAGCGCGGGACAGGCCCGCTGTCAAGGGGCAATTTGCACAAAATCGTCAGCGCGTAACAGCGCTTTCTGGCCTCTCCCCGCACAGATCCGCCAGGGTAAACTCCGCCAGATAGTCGGAGATCACTCTGTCCAACCCCTGCCAAAGGGTCAGCGTCCGGCAGTCCGCCTGCCGGGGACAGGGCTTCTGCCCCGGCCCCAGGCAGGCCACCGGGGCCAGCGGCCCTTCCATTCGCTCCAGGACGGAGCGCACACTGTATTCCTCTGGAGGCCGGTTCAGCCGGTAGCCGCCGCCCTTTCCCCGCATGGCCTCCAGCTCCCCACCCTTCACCAGCTCCTTCACGATGATCTCCAGATATTTTTCCGAGATCCCCTGCCGTTCGGCTACATCCCGCAGTGGCACGAAGCTCTCGGCCTGATGCTCGGCAACATCCACTAAAAACCGAAGCGCATACCTTCCCTTTGTGGAAATCATCATAAAATCCCCTCCTGTTTTTACCTATCATACCACAGGGTTAATAGGATTTCAAGAATCATATTATTCCTATTGACAAAGTAGGTTTATAGGAATATAATTCCCACATCCAAACAGAAAGGGGAACTTTCCCATGAGCTACAGATTTGAGACCTTACAGCTCCACGTGGGCCAAGAGCGGCCGGACCCCGCTACCGATGCCCGGGCTGTGCCTATTTATCAGACAACCTCCTATGTGTTCCGCAATTCCGCCCACGCCGCCGCCCGGTTCGGGCTGGCGGACGCCGGGAACATTTACGGGCGGCTCACCAACTCCACCCAGGATGTGCTGGAGAAGCGGCTTGCCGCCCTGGAGGGCGGCGTGGAGGCGCTGGCCACCGCCTCCGGCGCGGCGGCAATCACCTATACCATCCAGGCACTGGCCCAGGCGGGGGATCATATTGTGGCGCAGAAGACCATCTATGGCGGCAGCTACAACCTGCTGGCCCACACTCTGCCCCAGTACGGCATCCGGACCACCTTCGTGGATGCCCACGACCTGGCCCAGTTGGAGGGAGCCATCCAGGACAACACCAAGGCCGTCTATCTGGAGACCCTGGGCAATCCCAACAGCGACATCCCGGACATCGACGCCATCGCGGACATCGCCCATAAGCACGGCCTGCCCCTGGTGATCGACAACACCTTCGGTACGCCCTACCTTATCCGGCCCATTGAACACGGGGCGGACATCGTGGTCCACTCCGCCACCAAATTCATCGGCGGCCACGGCACCACCCTGGGCGGCATCATCGTGGACAGCGGGAAATTCGACTGGAAAGCCTCCGGCAAGTACGCCCCTATCGCCGCGCCCAATCCCAGCTATCACGGGGTCAGTTTTGTGGACGCCGCCGGGCCCGCCGCTTTCGTCACCTACATCCGGGCCATTCTCCTCCGGGATACTGGGGCCACCATCTCTCCCTTCAACGCCTTCCTGCTGCTCCAGGGGGTGGAGACCCTCTCCCTGCGGCTGGAGCGCCACGCAGAAAACACGAAAAAGGTGGTGGCGTTCCTCTCCAACCACCCTCAGGTGGAGAAGGTCAACCACCCCAGCCTGCCGGACCATCCGGACCACGCCTTGTACGAGCGATATTTCCCCAACGGCGGAGGCTCCATCTTCACCTTCGAGATCAAGGGCGGGCAGGCGGCGGCCCACAGGTTTATCGACAGCCTGGAGATCTTCTCCCTGCTGGCCAACGTGGCGGACGTGAAGTCCCTGGTGATCCACCCCGCCACCACCACCCACTCCCAGCTCTCCCCCGAGGAGCTGCTGGACCAGGGCATCAAGCCCAACACCATCCGCCTGTCCGTCGGCACGGAGCATATCGATGACATTATCGCCGATCTGGAAAAGGGCTTCGCTGCGGTGGCAGCTATGTAACAGGAGAGAGCGAGCATGTCCAACATCTACACATCCGCCGACCAGCTCATCGGCAAAACGCCCCTGCTGGAGCTGACCCATATTGAGAAGGAGGCCGGGCTGAAGGCCCGCATCCTGGCAAAGCTGGAGTACTTCAATCCCGCCGGTTCCGTAAAGGATCGCATCGCCAAAGCCATGATTGATAACGCGGAGCAGAAGGGCCTCCTGAAGCCCGGCTCCGTTATCATCGAGCCCACCTCCGGCAATACAGGCATCGGCCTGGCCTCCGTGGCCGCGGCCAGAGGTTATCGAGTTATCATCATCATGCCGGAGACCATGAGCGTGGAACGGCGGCAGCTGATGAAAGCCTACGGCGCGGAGCTGGTTCTCACCGAGGGAGCTAAGGGGATGAAAGGCGCTATCGCCAAGGCGGAGGAGCTGGCGGCGGAGATCCCGGACAGCTTCATCCCCGGGCAGTTCACCAACCCGGCCAATCCCGCCGCCCACAGCTCGTCCACCGGCCCGGAAATCTGGGCGGACACGGACGGTCAGGTGGACATCTTCGTGGCTGGCGTGGGAACCGGGGGGACCATCACCGGCGCGGGGCAGTACCTGAAGGAGCAGAACCCCGCGGTGAAAATCGTGGCGGTGGAGCCCAAGGACTCCCCTGTTCTCAGCGGGGGCCACTCTGGGCCCCATAAGCTCCAGGGCATCGGCGCTGGTTTTGTCCCGGAGGTACTGGATACATCCGTCTATGATGAAATCATTCCCGTGTCCAGCGGGGACGCCTTCGCCGCCGGACGGCTGGCGGGGCGTAAGGAGGGCATACTGGTGGGCATCTCCTCCGGCGCGGCGCTCCACGCGGCGATTGAACTGGCAAAGCGGCCCGAGAGCGAGGGAAAGACCATCGTTGTCCTGCTCCCGGACACCGGTGACCGGTATCTGTCCACACCGCTTTTCATATAAGTTCAACAAAGCAGCGGCATCGCCCGGATACCCCGGAGAGATGCCGCTGTTTTCTATTTGTTGCCACATGACCGCTCTATATGTCCACGCATGGAGTGCGCCTGTGCGCTGTGTAGAAATACACAAAGGAAGCTTCCCCAAAAACAGAGCTTTTGGCGTAGTCACTGAAATCCAGCGATTGAAGCCCGCTTCTTGCTGAAAATCGTTGACAGGCCAGCATTTCTGCTCGTATAATCGGAGCCGAGAGAGCAAGGGCGCCCCCTCAAGGGGTACTCCCTGCTCTTTTTTGAATAACTATTTTACACTAAAGCAATCAATTCAGGGCCATTGCGCCGGAAGGAGACAGCGATGGGAAGCTATAGCAGGGAGGACATCCTCCGTCTGGTGGAGGAGGAGGACATCCAGTTTATCCGGATGCAGTTCACCGACCTTTTCGGTCAGCTGAAAAACGTGGCAATTACGGCCTCCCAGATCGGGCGGGCACTGAACGGGGAGATCATGCTGGACGGCAGCTCCATACAGGGCTCTGTCCGGGTGGAGGAGTCGGACCAGTATCTGCGCCCGGACCTGAACACCTTCGCCATCCTGCCTTGGCGTCCCCAGTACGGAAAGGTGGCCCGGCTGATCTGCGATATTTATAATCCGGACGGCACTCCCTTTGACGGGGACCCCCGGAACATCCTCAAGCGGACGCTGAAAAAAGCAGAGGAGCTGGGGTATGCTTTCCATGTAGGGCCGGAGCTGGAGTTCTTCCTGTTCCAGACCGACGAGGAGGGCCGTCCCACGGCGAAGACCTCCGATGAGGCGGGGTACTTCGACCTTGGCCCTCTGGACCACGGTGAGAGCACCCGGCGGGAGGTAGCGCTGGCCCTGGAAAAAATGGGGGTGGAGATCGAGGCCAGCCACCATGAATCCGCCGCCGGGCAGCACGAGATCGACCTGAAGTACACGGACGCCCTCGCTGCGGCCGACAACATCATGACCTTCAAGCTGGCAGTCAAGACCCTGGCCCAGAAGAACGGCCTTTACGCCACCTTTATGCCCAAGCCCCTCCGGGATGCGGCGGGCAACGGAATGCACGTGAATATGTCGCTGTTCCAGGATGGCCGCAACCTGTTTTACGACGAAACCGGGGAACGGAAGCTGTCCCCCCTGGCCCGCCAGTTCATCGCGGGGCTGCTGGAGCACGCCAGGGGCTTCTGCGCCCTGACCAATCCGGTGGTGAACTCCTACAAGCGATTGGTCCCCGGGTATGAGGCCCCCTGCTATCTGGCCTGGTCGGAGTCCAACCGCTCCGCCCTGATCCGCATCCCGGACCCCAGGGGCCGGGGGACCCGGGTGGAGCTGCGCAGTCCGGATACGGCCTGCAACCCCTATCTGGCGTTCGCCGCCTGTCTGTCTGCGGGGCTGGACGGCGTGACGCGGGAACTGACGCCTCCCCCGGCGGCAGCGGGGAACCTGTACGTTATGACGGCAGAGGAATTGGCGGAGCGGAACATCCGGGGCCTGCCGGCCTCGCTGGACGCCGCCCTTCGGGCCATGGAGACGGACGGGGTGGTCATGGAGGCGCTTGGGCCCTATGCCATTCGCTATGCCGCCGGAAAGCGGCGGGAGTGGGAGGAGTACCGGACGCAGATCTCTCAGTGGGAGCTGGACAACTACCTGGCGAGCTGCTGAGCGCCCCGTCCCGGGAGGGAGGTGGAACCTTTGACGCGTATCGTGGTGGCTTTTATCAAGGAAGAATTGCAGCGGAAAACCCAGCGCCTTCTGGCTTCAGAGGGCCTGGAGATTGCGGCGGTCTGCGCCTCCGGCGCGGAGGTCATCCGCACGGTTCGCCAGATGGGGAGTGCCGCCGTCATCTGTGGCTTCCGGCTCCGGGACATGACGGCGGACGTCCTGGCGGCGGATCTCCGGGGCCTGGCAGCGGTCATGGCGGTGGCGAAGGCATCCTACCTGGAATTGTGCGGCGGGGAGAACCTGTTCAAGCTGCCGGTCCCCGCCTCCCGAGCCGAATTTATCGCCACACTGAACCTGATGCTGGATTTTGAGGCGGCCCATCTGCGCCACCCGGCTTCCGGGAGGCGGGAGGAGGAGCGGCGGGTGATCCGCCAGGCCAAGGAGCTGCTGATGGACGTCAACCGCATGACCGAGGAGGAGGCCCACCGCTTCCTGCAAAAGCGCAGCATGGAGCGGGGTATCCGGATGGCGGAGGCCGCCCGATGGGTGATCGACTCCTATACCCTGTGAAAATTCGACTGAAACGGAGTGTTTCTTATGACATATACCTCACCACTGTATCGTCCCCAGTTTGAACACGACGCCTGCGGCATCGGCGCGGTGGTGGACATCAAGGGGCGCAGATCCTATGGCACTGTGGACAACGCCCTGGAAATCGTAGAAAAGCTGGAGCACCGGGCCGGCAAGGACGCCGCCGGAGAGACCGGCGACGGCGTGGGCATCCTGCTCCAGATTCCCCACAGGCTGCTCAGCCGCTGGGCGGAGGAGCAGGGCCTCTCCCTGGGGGAGGAGCGGGACTACGGCGTGGGCATGTTCTTCTTCCCCCAGGACAAGCTCAAACGGGCCCAGGCGAAGAAGATGCTGGAGATTATCGTTGACAAGGAGGGCATGGACTTCCTGGGCTGGCGGGACGTGCCGGTCCATCCCGAAGTTCTGGGACAGAAAGCCCTGGACTGTATGCCCCGGATCTGCCAGTGCTTTGTGAAGCGCCCGGCGGACTGCCCCCGAGGGCTGGACTTTGACCGGAAGCTCTATGTGGTGCGCCGGACCTTCGAGCAGTCCAACGTCAACACCTACATCCCCTCCTTCTCCAGCCGGACTATCGTCTACAAGGGCATGTTCCTGGTGGGCCAGCTGCGGCAGTTCTACGCCGACCTCACGGACCCGGACTGCGAGAGTGCCATCGCCCTGGTCCACTCCCGGTTCTCCACCAACACCACCCCCTCCTGGGAGCGGGCCCACCCCAACCGGTACATCCTCCACAACGGGGAGATCAACACCATCCGGGGCAACGTGGACAGGATGCTGGCCCGGGAGGAGACCATTTCCTCCCCACTGATGGACGACGACATGGACAAGATCCTCCCCGTGGTGGACCAGCGGGGCAGCGACAGCGCCATGCTGGACAACACCCTGGAATTTCTCATGATGAACGGCGTGGAGCTGCCCCAGGCCGTCATGATGTGCATCCCTGAGCCCTGGGCCAACGACAAGCGGATGGACCGGGAGAAGCGGGACTTCTACCACTACTACGCCACCATGATGGAGCCCTGGGACGGCCCCGCCGCCATCGTGTTCTCCGATGGGGACGCCGTGGGCGCGGTGCTGGACCGGAACGGCCTGCGGCCCTGCCGGTGGTATCTCACCGATGACGAGCAGCTGATTTTGTCCTCTGAGGTGGGCGTATTGGACATCCCGCCGGAGAAAATCGTGAAGAAATCCCGGCTCCAGCCGGGGCGGATGCTGCTGGCGGACCTGCGCCAGGGCCGTCTGGTGGACGACAGCGAAATCAAGCAGTCCTACGCCGTCCGCCAGCCCTACGGCGAGTGGCTGGACGCCCATCTGGTCCACCTCCGGGAGCTGCCCATCCCCAACCGGCGGGTGGAGACCCACCCCCAGGCGGTCCGGGACCGGCTCTACAAGGCCTTCGGCTACACCTACGAGGAGATCAAGGATTCCGTCCTGCCCATGGCCCGGGACGGCATGGAGCCCACCTCCGCCATGGGGGTGGACACGCCTCTGGCGGTGCTCAGCGAGCGGCACCAGCCCCTGTTCAACTACTTCAAGCAGCTCTTCGCCCAGGTGACCAACCCGCCCATCGACGCCATCCGGGAGGAGATCGTCACCGACACTACCGTCTACGTGGGACCCAGCGGCAACCTGCTGGAGGAGAAGGCGTCCAACTGCACCGTACTGCAGATCCCCAACCCCATCCTCACCAGCGTGGAGCTGATGAAGATCCGGTACATGGACCGGTCTGGCTTCCACGTGGAGACGGTCTCCCTGCTGTACTACAAGGGCTCGCCTCTGGAAAACGCCCTGGGCCGGCTGGTGGTCAACGTGGACCGGGCCTACAAGAAGGGGGCCAACATCCTCATCCTCTCCGACCGGGGCGTGGACGAGAACCACGCGGCCATCCCGTCCCTGCTGGCGGTGAGCACCCTGGAGCAGTATCTGGTCCGCACCAAGAAGCGCACCGCCGTCTCCATGGTTCTGGAGAGCGCGGAGCCCCGGGACGTCCACCACTTCGCCACGCTCCTGGGCTACGGAGCCCAGGCTATCAATCCCTATCTGGCTCAGGAATGTGTGGAGGAGCTGGTGGAGCGGGGCCTGCTGGACAAGGACAAGGGCGCGGCGGTCAGCGACTATGACAGCGCCATCCTCCACGGCATCGTGAAGATCGCCTCCAAGATGGGCATCTCCACCATCCAGTCCTACCAGTCCGCCCAGATCTTTGAGATCGTGGGCATCAACAGGGCGGTGGTGGACAAGTATTTCACCAACACCATCAGCCGCGTGGAGGGCGTGGGCCTGGAGGAGATCGGCGAGGGCGTGGAGTGGAACCACAGCCAGGCCTTCGACCCCCTGGGGCTGGGCTTCGACGCCACCCTGGACTCCATGGGGGCCTACCGCCTCCGCTCCGGCGGGGACAAAGAGGACCACATGTACAACCCTCAGACCATCCTCCTGCTACAAAAGGCCGCCCGGGAGGGCAGCTATGAGACCTTCAAGGAATACACCGCCCTGGTGGACTTCGCCGACAAGCCCCACACCCTCCGGGGCCTGCTGGATTTCCGCATAGCGGAGGACGGCGGCATCCCCATCGACGAGGTGGAGCCCGTGGAGAGCATCGTCAGGCGCTTCAAGACCGGAGCCATGAGCTACGGCTCCATCTCCCAGGAGGCCCACGAGTGTCTGGCCGTCGCCATGAACCGCATCGGCGGCAAGTCCAACTCCGGCGAGGGCGGCGAGTCCCGGGAGCGGCTGGACGGCCAGCGGTGCTCCGCCATCAAGCAGGTGGCCTCGGGCCGCTTCGGCGTGACGGCGGAGTATCTGGGGTCCGCTCAGGAGATCCAGATCAAGATGGCCCAAGGGGCCAAGCCCGGCGAGGGCGGACACCTGCCGGGGAAGAAGGTCTACCCCTGGATCGCCAGGACCCGGTACTCCACCCCCGGCGTCAGCCTTATCTCGCCCCCGCCCCACCACGACATCTATTCCATCGAAGATCTGGCCCAACTGATCTACGACCTGAAGAACGCCAATCGCCGGGCCAGGATCAGCGTCAAGCTGGTCAGCGAGGCCGGCGTGGGCACCATCGCGGCGGGCGTTGCAAAGGCCGGGGCCCAGGTGGTCCTCATCTCCGGCCACGACGGCGGCACCGGCGCGGCCCCCCGCAGCTCCATCACCGGCGCGGGCCTGCCCTGGGAGCTGGGGGTGGCGGAGGCCCACCAGACGTTGATCCAGAACGGCCTGCGCTCCCAGGTGGTCATCGAGGCCGACGGAAAGCTGATGACCGGGCGGGATGTGGCCATCGCCTGTATGCTGGGGGCGGAGGAGTTCGGCTTCGCCACCGCGCCCCTGGTGACCATGGGGTGCTGCATGATGCGGGTGTGCAACCTGGACACCTGTCCGGCGGGTATCGCCACCCAGGACCCGGAGCTGCGCAAACGCTTCGCGGGAAAGCCGGAGTACGTGGTCAACTTCATGACCTTCGTGGCCCAGGAGCTGCGGGAGTACATGGCGAAGCTGGGCATCCGGACGGTGGATGACCTGGTGGGCCGGAGCGACCTGCTGCGGGTCCGGGAGCATCTGGTGACCCATCGGGCGGAGACCCTGGACCTCAGCGGCATCCTCCACAACCCCTGGGGGGAGCGCGTACCCCATTTCGACCCCGCCGCAGCCTACGACTTCCAGCTGGAGAAGACGGCGGACATGAGCGTACTCATGGAGAAGCTGGGGAAGAGCCTGAAAAACAAGAGATCCGGCCGGCTGGACGTGGAGGTGTCCTCCACGGACCGGGCCTTCGGGACCCTCTTCGGGTCCGAGATCACCCGTCAGTGCGGGAACGACCTGTCGGAGGACAGCTATGTCATCTCCTGCAAAGGCGGCGGGGGCCAGTCCTTCGGGGCCTTCATCCCCAGGGGACTGACCCTGACGCTGGAGGGCGACAGCAACGACGGCTTCGGCAAGGGTCTCTCCGGCGGCAAGCTGATTTTGTATCCCCCCAAGGGCAGCGCCTTCAAGCCGGGAGAGAACATCATTGTGGGCAACGTGGCCCTCTACGGAGCCACCAGCGGCAAGGCCTTCATCAACGGCATGGCCGGGGAGCGGTTCTGCGTACGCAACTCCGGGGCCTCGGCTGTGGTGGAGGGCGTGGGGGACCACGGCTGTGAGTACATGACCGGAGGCCGGGTGGTGATCCTTGGCCCCACGGGAAAGAACTTCGCGGCGGGCATGTCCGGCGGCGTGGCCTACATGCTGGACGAGCGCCACGACCTGTACCTGCGTCTGAACAAGGAGCAGGTCATGACGGACACCCTGACGGAGAGCCACGACATCGCGGAGCTCCGGGCACTCATTGAGGAGCACGTGGCCGCCACCGGGTCCCCAAGGGGAAAGAAAATCCTGGCGGCGTTCCAGTCCTACATTCCCTGCTTCAAGAAGGTTATGCCCAAGGACTACGATAAGATGCTGCGGGCCATCGCCCAGCGGGAGGAGAAGGGCATGAGCCGGGAACAGGCGGAGATGGACGCATTCTACGCGGTAAGCAAGGGGTGAGAGAAATGGGAAAGATCACAGGATTTTTGGAATATGAGCGGCAGGAGACATCCAGCCGTCCGCCGGAGGAGCGGGTCCGGGACTGGGAGAACTTCCATCTCCCAGTGCCGGAGTCCGTCCGGCGGGAGCAAGGGGGCCGGTGCATGAACTGCGGCGTACCCTACTGTCAGTCGGGCATCCAGTGGGAGAGCAGCGTCTTCGGCTGCCCCCTCCACAACCTGATCCCCGAGTGGAACGACATGATCTACGCCGGGAATCCCAGCCACGCCCTCAGCCGCCTGCTGAAGACCAACAACTTCCCGGAGTTCACCGGCCGGGTGTGCCCCGCCCCCTGCGAGCGGGCCTGCATCTGCGGCATATACGGCGACAGCGTGACCGTCCGGGACAACGAGCTGTGCATCATCGAGGAGGCCTTCGCCCAGAAAGCAGTGAAGCGCCGCCGTCCGCCCCAGTGGTCCGGGAAGAAGGTGGCGGTGGTGGGCTCCGGCCCGGCGGGCCTAGCGGCGGCGGACCAGCTGAACCACCGGGGCCACTCTGTCACCGTCATCGAGCGGGAGGAGCGGTGCGGCGGCCTGCTGACCTACGGCATCCCCAATATGAAGCTGCCCAAGGACGTGGTCCAGCGGCGCATCGAGCTGATGTGCGACGAGGGGGTCAGCTTCGTCACCGGCCTGGACACCTCCGACCGGTCCGTGGCACAGCGGCTGCTGGCGGACTACGACGCGGTGGTCCTCTGCTGCGGCGCGGAGCGACCCCGGCCCCTGGGTGTGGATATGGAGGGCGTTTCCTCCGGTATTTACTATGGGGCGGAATTTCTGAAGGCCGCCGTGGAGCGGCAGCAGTTCGGCAAGGACCCGATGGTTCCCACGGCGGAGGGCCGGGATGTGGTCATCATCGGCACCGGCGACACCGCCAGCGACTGCGTGGCCACCGCGATCCGCCAGGGATGCCGGTTCGTCACCCAGCTGGTGCGCCGCCCGGAGGCGGACTATCTGCAAAACGGCGTTCTGCCCCTGGACTACGCCCATGAGGAGGCCATAGCCGTCTTCGGCCATGATCCCCGGCGGTTTGGCGTGCAGGTGAAGGAATTGACAGCGGAGAACAGCGTCCTCACCGCCTTGACCACCACGGACGGGGATATCATCCCCTGCGGGCTGCTCATCGCCGCCACCGGCTTTGCCGGATGTGCGGAGAACGTATGCGAAGCCTTCGGTGTCGCATACGACAGGACGGTCCAGACCCAGAAGGGCGGTTTCGCCGCCAGCGTGGACAAGGTCTTTGCCGCGGGCGACATGCGCCGGGGGCAGTCCCTGGTGGTGTGGGCCATCGCCGAGGGCCGCTCCGTGGCGGCGGAGGTGGACGCCTACCTGAACGGTTACACGAACCTTGTGCGAGTTGTATAAATTTTGTAGAAATTTTTGTGCGTATCAGACAAGTTCTTGTGGGCCCCGTCCATTGACGGTGTCCCTATATTGTGGTAAAGTGTTCCCATCGCAAGGGCAAAGGCGCCTGAGAGATTGCATCTCTTAGACGCCTTTGCCTATTTTTATTAGAGGGAGCACTGTGTATTCATCAGTCGATATGCAGAACGATGACATAGAAAGGAACAACCTGCAATGGAAAAAGTAACAAAGCTATTCGGCAGTATGGTCTTTAACGAGGAGGTCATGAAGCAGAGACTTTCCACCACCTGCTACAAAGCATGGAAAAAGTGCGTGGAGGAGGGGACACCCCTCTCCCTGGAGACCGCCCACGAGATGGCGGCGGAGATGAAGAACTGGGCCATGGACCGGGGGGCCACCCATTTCACCCACTGGTTCCAGCCCATGACCGGCGTCACCGCTGAGAAACACGACAGCTTCATCTCCCCGGAGGGAACCAGTCAGGTGTTGATGAGCTTCTCCGGCAAGGAGCTGGTCCGGGGAGAGCCGGACGCCTCGTCCTTCCCCTCCGGTGGCCTGCGGGCCACCTTCGAGGCCCGGGGCTACACCGCCTGGGACCCCACCGCTTTCGCCTTCATCAAGGATGGGAGTCTCTGTATCCCAACGATCTTCTGCTCCTACAGCGGGCAGGCCCTGGACAAGAAGACTCCGCTGCTGCGCTCCATGGACGAGCTCAGCCGGCAGGCGGTACGGGTGCTACGCCTCTTTGGTGACACAGATGTAAAGAAGGTCGTCAGCCAGGTAGGTCCGGAGCAGGAATATTTCCTGATTGACAAGGATGTGTATGATAAGCGTGAGGATCTGATCCTCACGGGCCGGACCCTCTTTGGCGCCAAGCCTCCCAAGGGCCAGGAGCTGGAGGACCACTATTTCGGCACCATCAAGCCCCGGGTCGCCGCCTATATGAAGGAGCTGGACGAGGAGCTTTGGAAGCTGGGCATCCTCTCCAAAACCAAGCACAACGAGGTGGCCCCCGCTCAGCACGAGGCCGCGCCCATCTACTCCGATGCCAACACCGCCTGCGACCACAACCAGCTGACCATGGAGATCATGAAGAAGGTGGCCGGACGGCACGGCATGGTGTGCCTGCTCCACGAGAAGCCCTTTGCCGGGGTCAACGGCTCCGGGAAGCACGACAACTGGTCTATCAGCACCGATACCGGTATGAACCTCTTTCGCCCCGGCTCCACCCCCAGCCAGAACGCGAGGTTCCTGCTGTTCCTGGCGGCCTTCATCAAGGGCGTGGATGAGTACCAGGACCTGCTGCGCTGCTCCGTAGCCAACCCGGGCAACGACCACCGTCTGGGGGCCCAGGAGGCCCCGCCGGCCATCATCTCTGTGTTCCTGGGCGATGAGCTGACCGCCATTGTCGATTCCATCATCAACGACACCAAATACGTGGAGCAGGGCAAGAAAACGCTGTCCATCGGCGTGGATTCCCTGCCCGCCATCCCCCAGGACACCACGGACCGGAACCGCACCTCCCCGCTGGCTTTCACCGGCAACAAGTTCGAGTTCCGGATGCTGGGCTCCAGCCAGTCCATCTCCGGCCCCAATACGGCCCTGAACACCATTATGGCGGAGGAATTGAGCCAGTTTGCCGACAAGCTGGAGGGTGCGGAGGACTTCAATGCCGCCCTCCACGATCTGGTGAAAAGGGTGCTCACCGACCATCAGCGGATCATCTTCAACGGCAACGGCTATGAGGATGCCTGGGTGGAGGAGGCCAGGAAACGCGGGCTCAGCAACCTGACCTGCACTGCTGACGCATTGAAAACCTACCTCCAGCCCAAGCACATCGAGCTGTTCAGCAAGCACCATGTTTTTACCGAGGAGGAGCTGCGGGCACGGAACGAGATCCATCTGGAGAACTACTGCGAGGTCGTCGGCATTGAGGCGAGGACCATGATCGACATGGTGAAAAGAAACATCTTCCCCGCCGTCAGCCGCTTCTCAGGGGATACCGCAAAAGCCGTGGCCACCAAAAAGGCTGTACTGGCAGATTTGGATTGCAGCGATGATGAGGCGCTGCTGCGAAAGCTCTCCGCCCTGTCCGTTGAGATGATGCGCCAGACCGCCGCTCTGGAGGATGCCCTGGCTGCACCTCACGGCAAGAATGCCTACGAGGCCGCCCACTACTATCGTTACACGGTGTTCGAGATCATGGGCAAACTCCGGGCCTCTGTAGATGCCCTGGAGGCCATCACCTCCAGGGACTGCTGGCCTTATCCCAGCTATACGGAGCTGCTGTTCTCTGTAAAGTGAAAAAACACCCTGATACCCGGATGGCGCAAAGCCGTCCGGGTATCAGAGCTGACGATAGGATTCACATTTATTTGAGTATGAGGTAGATTGTATGGCAATCCATGAAGAATGCGGCGTGTTCGGTGTCATCCAGCCGGAGCCTGCCAATGTGGGACGGGTGGTCTACTATGGCCTCTACGCACTCCAGCACCGGGGGCAGGAGAGCTGCGGCATTGTGGTCAACGACGATGGTGTCTTTGCGTCCCACAAGGATCTTGGGCTGGTGGGCGAGGTGTTTGGCCGGGATGTTCTGGAGCGGTTTCCTCAGGGGACCATGGCGGTGGGCCACACCCGCTATGGCACCACCGGGGCCTCCAACCGGCGCAACTGCCAGCCCATTGAGGTCAACCATCAGAAAGGGCGCATGGCCCTCGCCCACAACGGTAATCTCAGCAACGCCGCCCAGCTCCGCAGCAAACTGGAACTGACGGGGGCGATTTTCCACACCACCAGCGACACGGAGACCATTGCCTACATTGTCACCAGGGAGCGTCTGACATCGCCCTCCATCGAGGATGCCCTCAGCGCCGCCATGAAGCACCTGGAGGGGGCTTATTCCCTGGTACTGATGTCCCCGCAGAAGTTGATCTGTGTCCGGGACCCCCACGGCTTCCGCCCTCTTTGTTATGGAAAATTACCGGGGGGCGGCTATGCGGCGGCCTCTGAGAGCTGCGCCCTGACCGCCGTGGGCGCGGAATTTGTGCGGGATCTAGAACCGGGGGAGATACTGATCTTCCAGGGAGATACCGTTTCCTCCCGGCGGGAGCACTGCGGCAAATGCCCGCCCGCCCACTGCGTCTTCGAGCACATCTACTTCGCCCGTCCGGATTCCGTAATCGACGGCGTGTCCGTCCACGCCGCCCGGCTGCGGGCGGGATCGATCCTGGCGGAGGCCCACCCTGTGGAGGCGGATGCGGTCGTCGGTGTGCCGGACTCCGGCCTGGACGCGGCGCTGGGGTACAGCCGGACATCCGGCATTCCCTATGAGATCGGCCTGATCAAAAACAAGTATATAGGCCGCACGTTTATCGCCCCCGGACAGGAGTACCGGCTGGATCAGGTGCGGCTGAAGCTCAGCGCCGTCCGGGAGAGCGTAGCCGGAAAGCGTGTGGTCCTGGTAGACGATTCCATCGTCCGGGGAACCACCAGCGGAAGAATCGCCGGGCTTCTCCGGGAGGCCGGCGCGGCGGAGATCCATCTGCGGATATCCGCGCCCCCCTTTCTGAACCCATGCTACTATGGGACGGACATCGATTCCCGGGAAAATCTCATCGCCTGTCACTACAGCGTGGAGGAGATTGCCGGTATTCTCGGAGTAGATTCTCTGGGCTACCTACCGGTATCCGCCCTGGGCGAGCTCTTCGGCGGCCATTGCAGCGCCTGCTTTACGGGGCAGTATCCCACCGATATTCCATCAGATACGCGGAAGGACCGATTTGAGCAGAAGCTGTCGGAGTGCCACAGGGGGCGCAGGCATACATAAATTTATCTATCCAAGGCGCTTATTGTAGCAGCGCCCGTACTTTGGACTTCTCGGCAAGACCTCATGGATGGCTATGGCAACGGTCCGTTCGGGTCAGACAATCCTGTGCCTTCTCGGTTTTGACCCCTATGCGGAACAACGACACGGTCACCAGTTACGCAACGTCCATATTGGGAAGGATGCACCGCGAAATATGATAATGCACAGCAGTTATTAGGTGATTCCAGTGAAATGGAGACACATTACCTGACCACTATTTGACTACTGTTTTGAGAAATAGCAGAAATGCATTGGAGCCACTGCGTCGCAATGGCTCCAGGGCTTGAGTTGAATGTTGTCCTATAGCAACAATCAAAAATAAAGCCAAAAGTTGACAGCAGTGGTATAACAGAGACAGGAGATGATGGTATGCTGCACAATGAAGCGCGGGAACTACTGGTACAAGGCTATGAAGCAACCCATGATGCCAAGGGGATAGCGAAGGCGTATTCAGTGAGCAAATGGACAGTATACCGGCTGGCCGAACAGAAGCGGAAAACAGGCAGTGTGGCCTTGCGAACCAACCAGCGAGGCCGGAAGCCAGTCCTGACAGCAGAGGATAAAGAAAATATCCGTCAGTGTATTGATGAAAAACCTGACATCACAATCGAAGAGATCCGGGAGAAGCTGAGCCTTTCCGCAAGCTATAGTACCGTAGAGCGGACGATCAACGCAATGGGCTATACTCTGAAAAAGAAATCACTCTATGCAAGTGAGCGTGACCGTATTCGATGTGCAGGAGAAGCGCAGAGAATGGAAAAAGATGATACGACCTGATATGGTGGAACATTTAGTGTTTTTGGACGAGAGCGGCGTCAATACGAACCTGACGCGCCTGTATGGACGGGCACTTTCATCCCAGAGGGCAGTGGATCATGCCCCGTTGA
>OFFE01000595.1_pt1 | contig 30126 bp, 30 predicted proteins | sample 1521371 | NCBI WGS metagenome assembly OFFE01 (sample SAMEA3504131, study PRJEB24116) | mouse gut metagenome | biome: mouse gut; feature: mouse-associated habitat; material: faeces | place: Denmark | collected 2011 | reverse complement strand
GGAAGGGGCGGAGGCCGCGCCAGGCACGGAGCTGTCCGGCCTGGGCCTTCTGGACATGGAGACAGTATTCCGCGGGGACAAGGTCCAGACCCAGACCCGGGGCCGGTTCGGCGAGATAGAGGGCCTGCTGTCGTCTTTGACGGGCCTGTCCTACGAGGGCTATGAGATCCACATGGGCCGCAGCCGGGAGGCCCGCCCCGCCCTGACCGGAAAGGGGAACGTCTACGGCACCTATATCCACGGCGTGTTTGATGCCTCCGGCGTCGCGGAGGCGGTGCTGGAGGTTCTGTGCCGCCGGAAGGGCGTCGAGCTTTCCAGCTTGGGTGCCTTTGACGCGGGCGCCTACCGGGAGCGGCAGTACGATATTCTGGCCCAGGCGGCAAGGGAGAATCTGGACATGGAACTGATCCGCCGGATTCTGGAGAAAAGAGCGTAGGCTGGGAAAAATTGCGCCATTTTATTACAGTTGCGTTACAACAGGCAGAAAATGGTTGCAATTCCAGCTTTGCCTATAGTATACTACGGCCTGATCTGCGCTGCTGGATGGGGGAGCGGCATGGATCAGGCACCTTTCGTTATACCGGCGCATCTGATGGGGGCGGACGCGCCGGACGGTCAGTGAGGAAATCGATTATGGAAACTTTGGAAGAAACAAAATCTACCGGAGCCGCCCGCTGGAAACGGCTGTGGCGGCTGATCCGCGGCTTTCGCCGCTATTTTTTCTATACGGTTCTGACCACCCTTCTGGCGGCGCTGTTCGCCTATCTGAGTCCGCTGGTCATCAGCTTCACTGTGGACAGCATCGTAGGCGGTAAAGCTATGAATCTGCCTGCCTGGCTGCAAGGCTGGATCGACGCCATAGGCGGCCGGGACTATCTATCAGCCAACCTGTGGCTGCCCGCTTTGGCGGTGCTGGCGGTTCAGGGGCTCAACGGCGTGTGCGCCTATGCCCGGGGCCGCTGCTCCGCCCTGGGAGGCGAGGGGCTGGCCAAGGCACTTCGGGACGCGCTCTACCGCCGTCTGGTCCGCGCGCCCTACGCCTGGCATAAGGCCAGCAGTACCGGCGATCTGGTTCAGCGGTGCACCTCCGATGTGGAGACGGTGCGCCGGTTCATGCAGATGCAGATGATGGAAGTGGTGCGCACCGTGGTGATGGCCCTGGTGGCTCTGTCCATCATGTGGCCCATAAACCGTCAGCTGACGCTGATTGCCTGCTGCCTGCTGCCGGTGCTGCTGATTTTTTCCTTCGTCTACTCCAAGGGGATGCAGAAGCTGTTTTTGACGGTGGACGAGGCGGAGGGAGCCATGACCACCGCCCTCCAGGAGAACCTGACAGGGATGCGGGTGGTCCGAACCTTTGCCCGGCAGAGTCAGGAGCTGGAGAAATTCACCCGGCTGAACCAGGATTACCGGGCCAAGGTTCTGCGGATGAACAATCTCATGGGCGTCTACTGGGGCGTGTCGGACATGATGGGCTACATGCAGATTGCTCTGGTGATGATTTGCGGCATTTATCTGGCGGTCCGGGGGGAGATCAGTCTGGGTACGGTGATGCTCTTTTTCACCTATTCCAGCATGCTCACTTTCCCCATGCGCCAGCTGGGACGTATTCTGGCGGATCTGGTGAAAGCGGATGTGTCTCTGAAACGTCTGGATGAAATTCTCACCGCGCCCCAGGAGACGGAGCCAGGCCGGGGCCTGACACCGTCCATTAAAGGCGGCGTGGAATTCCAGGATGTGTCCTTCGCCTATCCCGACGGCGGGGAGATTCTGCACCACGTGGATTTCTCGGTATCTCCGGGCCAGACCATCGGCATTCTGGGCAACACCGGAAGCGGCAAGAGCACGCTGGTCCATCTGCTTCAGCGGCTCTATGCTCCCACCGGCGGGCGGGTCTGCATCGACGGTGTGGACGTGGCCGACATTCAGGGGGACTATCTCCGCCGCCATGTGGGCATTGTTCTTCAGGAGCCCTTCCTGTTCAGCCGTACCATCGGGGAGAACATCGCCCTGGGCGATCCCTCCGCCAGCGAGGCCGAGCGCTTTGAAGCCGCCCGCACCGCCTGCGTTCATGATGTGATTGAGAGTTTTGCCGAGGGGTATGATACCATGGTTGGCGAGCGAGGAGTCACGCTGTCCGGCGGACAGAAGCAGCGGGTGGCCATTGCCCGGATGCTGGTGCAAAAAACGCCCATCTGCATTTTTGACGATTCTCTCAGTGCGGTGGACGCGGAAACCGACGCCGCCATCCGGGAGGCTCTGCTCAAGCGGGATACCGGCACCACCATACTTATCAGCCACCGGATTTCCACCCTGCGCGGGGCGGATACCATTCTGGTGCTGGAGGATGGCCGGATTGTCCAGCGGGGCTCCCACCGGGAACTTGCGGCCCGGGAGGGTCTGTACCGGCGCATCTGCGCCATCCAGAACGAACTGGATGAGGAAGGAGGTGTGGCGGTATGATGAAAGAGGAAGTCCGCCATGCGGAAAACGAAAAAATTGACCTGAAAGTCTGGAAGCGCCTTGTGCGCTACGGCCTGAAATACAAGGCTCGGGTGATCCGCACCATTCTGGTGCTGCTGGTGGTATCCGGCGCGGATCTGGCCTATCCGCTGTTCACCCGCTACGCCATCAACCACTTTATCATGGGAGAGACCACCCAGGGACTGGAGCTGTTCGGTGTGGCCTATGTTCTGGTGGTGGTGGCCCAGGCCATGGGAGTGATCCTGTTTGTTCGGGGAGCCGGACGTCTGGAGATGGACATGAGCTACGACATCCGGCAGGATGCCTTCTCCCATCTTCAGCAGCTTTCCTTCAGCTATTACGACACCACCAGTGTGGGTTGGCTTATGGCCCGTCTGGGCAGCGACGTGTCCCGCCTCTCTGAGATGATCGCCTGGAGCGTGGTGGATGTGATGTGGGCCCTGACCTTTGCTCTGGGTGTAATCGCCGTACTGCTGGTGATGAACTGGCAGCTGGGACTTCTGGTGCTGGCCATCACGCCGGTTCTGGCGGTGCTGTGTCTCTACTTCCAGCGCCGCATTCTGCACCAGCAGCGGATTGTGCGCAAGGCCAACAGCCGCATTACCGGCGCGTTCAATGAGGGCGTTATGGGTGCTGTCACCAACAAGACCCTGGCTCGGGAGGACGCAGCCCAGGTGGAGTTTGAAGCCGTTACCGGAGAGATGAAGTCTGCTGCCATCCGCGCCGCCGTACTTAGTGCCATTTTCATGCCACTGGTGGTGAATTTGGGGGCCATCGCCACCGCGCTGGCCTTGTGGCGGGGAGGCGTAGAGGTGTTTGCCGGGATTATGGATCTGGGCACCTTGGCGGCCTTCATCAGCTATACTACCCAGCTGTTTGACCCCATTCAGTCTCTGGCCCGGATTCTGGCAGAGATGCAGGCTGCCCAGGCCAGCGCCGAGCGGGTCATCGATCTGCTGGATACTCAATCCGACGTACAGGACAGCCCTGAGATCGTGGCCCGCTATGGCGACCTGTTTCACGGCAAAAGGGAGAACTGGCCAGAGATCAAGGGTCGTGTGGAGTTCAAGAATGTCTCCTTCCGCTACAAAAGCGGGGAGGAGGTGCTCCGCAGTTTCAATCTGACGGTGGAGCCCGGACAGAACGTGGCCCTGGTAGGAGAGACCGGTGCGGGGAAGACCACCATTGTCAATCTGGTTTGCCGCTTTTATGAGCCTAGCGAGGGAGAGGTGCTCATCGACGGCGCCGATTACCGCCAGCGCAGCCAGCTGTGGCTGCAATCCAGCCTGGGCTATGTGCTCCAGTCCCCCCATCTGTTTTCCGGCACCGTGGCGGACAATCTCCGCTTTGCCAAGCCGGACGCCACCGACGAGGAGCTCCGTCAGGCTGCCCGGATGGTCCATGCCGAGGACTTTATTCTGAACCTGCCAAAGGGCTATGACACCCAGGTAGGGGAGGGGGGCGGCAAGCTGTCCACCGGTCAGAAGCAGCTGCTGAGTCTGGCCCGAGTTCTGCTGGCGGATCCCCGGATTTTTGTTCTGGACGAGGCCACCAGCAGCATCGACACCGAAACCGAGGCGCTGATTCAGGATGCCATCCAGACTGTTCTGGCCGGCCGCACCAGCTTTGTGGTAGCCCACCGCCTGAGCACCATCCGCTCTGCGGACCGCATTCTGGTGATTCACAACGGCCAGATCCGGGAGAGCGGCACCCATGACCAGCTGATGGCCCAGCGAGGCGAGTACTACAGCCTCTATACCCACCAGTACCGCCGGGAGGCCACCCAGGCCGCCCTGGAATAAATAGAATCAGGGCCCCAGAGGATCATCCTCGGGGGCCCTGGTGGCAAAAACGTGCCGTACTGCCGCCCTTGGAAAGGGCGGCTTTTCATTTTTCTTCTTTGCTGAGCGCCCGGGTGAATGCCAGCACGACCTCGTTGAGGCTGGCCATGGCCTCTCCGTAGTTGAAATACTCTTTGGCGTTGTCGTCCTGACAAAGCCGGTCAGAGACGGATTTCAGTGCGGTGAATTTCACCCCGTTGCGCAGGCACACCTGCGCGATGGCCCCGCCCTCCATTTCGCAGAGTACGGGAGAGAAGGTCTTCGCCACCCAGTCCGCCCGTTCCCCTTTGGTCATAAACGCCTCGCCGGTGGCCACCCGCCCGGTCCGGTGCTCCACTTCCAGGGAAGTCAGGATGCCGCTCATTTTCTCCACTTCGCTGGTGGGAAACTCCACCCGGTCCACGGTGGACACCATTCCGATAGGATCTCCCATGGCAGTGGTATCCACGTCATGCTGTACGAAATCCTCTGCCAGCACCACCGTTCCAATGGGCAGATCCAGAAAGCTCCCCGCCACTCCGGCATTGACAATCCACTCAGGGTGGTACCGGTCGATGAACAGTTGGGCGCTCATGGCGGCATTCACCTTTCCCACGCCGCCCACATAGGCCAGCAAACCTGGCTCGATCTCATAGACGGATACGCCGCTCACCGTCTCCAGCGCCTTTGCGCCGGTGCTGTGCAGAATGCTCCTGATTTCGCCTTTCAGCGCGTAAGCAAGTCCAATCATAAGACGTAAGTCCTCCTTGGTATGATATTTCCATTATATCACAAGCCCTCTTTTTGGTAAAGAACAAAAATTTATTGAAAAACAATAAAAATATATTGACAAACAGAAATGTTGCTGGTATGATTTGGACATCAATAAAGAAAGCGGGGAGGAAAACATGAAACGGCTGGGACTGGTGCGGACTTTGAAAGGGACTATTATTTTTCTTGCGGTAATGACGGCGGCCTGCTATACCGCCGTCTTTCCACAGCGCATCCGGGAGGCGGGCATGGAATACAATATATCCTGGCTGGTGACACCGGGGATCATCGCTATCAGCGCCAGCGCCATCCCCATAGCCATCGCCTTGGCGTTGTTCTGGCAGATCTGCACTGAGATTGGCCGGGATAACTCCTTCTGCCACAAAAATGCCGGACGCCTCACCGGTATCGGCTTCTGTGCCTTGGTAGATACAGGCTACTGCGCCGTGGGAACTGTGACAATCGAGATCCTGATGGGCTCGCCGGTGTGGGTGCTGGGACTGATGGTGTGTACGGTGGGGCTGGCCATCGCCTTGGCGGCGTTTCTGCTCAGCCATCTGGTACTGAAGGCCGCCGATATGAAGGCAGAGAACGATCTGACCATCTAAGGGAGGAGGAGCGGTATGCCGATCATTGTGAATCTGGATGTTATGCTGGCCAGACGGAAGATGACCCTCAGTCAGCTCTCCGAGCAGGTGGACGTGACTATCGCCAATCTGTCGGTGCTGAAAACCAACAAAGCGAAGGCGGTTCGCTTCTCCACTCTGGAGGCCATCTGCAAGGCCTTGGACTGCCAGCCGGGGGACATTCTGGAGTACATGGGGGAGGGGGAGTAGATATGTGGGTTCCCGGGTGGATGCTCATGGGCTGCGCTGCATTTGTTCTGGTTGTTGTCAATCTGCTCCGGGCGGCGCTGGGGAAGCATCGCGGGTGGCAGGGTCTTCTGATTGCCAGCCTGTCCGGCGGCGGGTTGACGCTGGCATGCGCCCTCCAGGCGATCAACAGCTGGGTGCGAGAATGGGACACCTCTTCGCTGCTGGATGTGGAACCGGCCTTGGCTGTCGTCAGCTCCTGGGCCGTGTGCCTGGGTATTGCTCTGAATCTTCTGGCTTTTTGTCTCCATCTTCGGGCGGAAAATATAGGGAAAGAGGCGAAATAGATGGAGAACGAGAAGAAAACCGCATTGACTGCGGTCTGCGGCGTGGGGATACTGGCAGCGCTGTTATGGGTAGGATTTTGGGCGGCGGGCATAGTCCGTAGTCCACTCAGGACCTCCGGCGGGGATATTGTTCTGCCGGAACCGGAGAAGATTGAAGCGGCGCGGTTCACCGGCAGCGAGCTGGATGTAACCATAGGAGGAGAGGACTTCATCACCCGGCTTCTACATTGCATGTCACAGGGGAAGGACACCGGGCGGTCCAGCATTCAGGACGTCCCGGACCAGGGCGAGGGACTGGTCCGGATTGATCTGTATTTCAGACGGGTCATTGGGAAAGGGCGGTGGGCGGCCAGCACCCTGTTTCTGTACCGGTCGGATGATGTTCTGCTTCTGGAGCAGCCCTATCAAGGAATTTACCGAGTATCCGATGATCTGGAGCCATGGCTGCGGACGCAAATCGCGGCGGCGCTGGCGGCGGGGATCAAAGAATGACCGGCTTGCTGCTGCTTGCGCCGCTCCTCATGGCGTTTCTGCCGGGACTGTGGTCCTTCGGGCACATGAAGAGGATGTTCTGGACGATGATGGTGTTCCTGTTCCTGCCGGTTCTGCTGATGATTCCAGGAGGGATGCTGTTGGAAGTCTTCGGCATGACATGGCGCTGCGCTGCGGTGCGGTGGTGCGGATTACTGTTTTTCGCCGGTATTGCGGTGTGCTTTCTCTGGGCGGCGGCATATCTCTGGCGGGAGGTCCCGGTGGACCGCTGGCATGGGCTGGCTGTCTGGCTGTGTCGGCTGTTCATTCTGGTGGTGGTCGGTTCGGCGTGCATTGGGGTCACATTGCTCGGATCTTTTCTGGTATGGTTCCTTTCAGAGGACGACTATACCGTGGAGCGGGACGGACAAATTGTGGTGGAGGAGTATCTCTGGTACGAAGGCAGCAACTATTACGCCTGCTGCGGCCCCTTCCTCCGGGGGACGGAACTGCTGGAGGGCAGTGCCGGTCTGGAGGAGAAGGAAGGGGGAAGACGGTAATGGCTGCTGTGCTGATTTTTGGTGCTCCGGCGTGCATGGCCCTGCTGCTGGCGATCCGTAAGTCCGGTTGGAGAAAGCTTCTGGCATGGGCGGTTTTTGGACTGATGGTTCTGCCCGCTGCGGCGCAGATCAGCGAGATGTGCTTTCTGCCGGTGGGCCGGGCCTGGAGGACTGCTGTAAAGATGCCCTGCGCCATAGCCTGGTTTGTCGGAATATTGATCCTGCTGGTTTGGGCGCTGATTGCCATGGGCGGAACGCTCCAGGGAGACGGACGTATCGCCTTGTCGCTTCTGCAAGCGGCGGGCATGGCGGCGGTGGGACTGTTCTTTCTCTGGATTATTTTCTGGTGCATGTTTATGGGCGCGGCCTGGGCAGGCGATGATTCCGACATAGAGTGGCGCGGGCGTCTGGTGGTGCGGGAGAGCGTCTGGCTGGACGATGACGTACACTATACCCGCTACGGTCCATTTGTCCGCGGAACCACCGCGCTGGAGTACACGGAAAACTTTGAGACCTGGGAGGAGGAACGTTAGATGAAGCGCCTGCAACATCTGATCCGCTGTTTGACTGCGATTTTCTTGTTGTTGCTGGCAGCCTCCGGTGTCTATGACCTTGTCTACGGTCTACAGGTGTCGGACTGGTATAAACATTGGTACGAGGAGCATTATGGACCGATGCCCCTCTCTTCCCTGATAAACGGCTATGCGCTGGGCATGTTCCGTGGTGCCGCCGCCCTGGTCTGCGCTGCCGCCGGTCTGATATTGACTGTAAGGGCGAAGGTGCGCTTCTGGTATTTGCTCGGCCTCGGCATCTGCACCTCCTGGTATGTGCGGGCCTTTCTCCACTATGCCTACAGAGGTGTTTCCTCCCGGAGGCTGCTTCAGATGCTGGCGGCGGCTCTCTGCCTTGGAATGCTCCTGCTGAACTGGTATCTGGACTGCCGGAGGACGGCGTCTCAAAAGCCTGTATAACTGGAAAATCCGAAAATTCGCTGTGCGCCGCAGAAGCGGCGCATATTTTTTTTCGGATTTCGCTTTTTCCCGTTGCGCTTTCCGGGAAAATCCGCTACACTGAATTCCATCAGGAAACAGGAAGGGAGGCCACTATGGAGCGATTGGATAAACTGTTGACATCTACAGGCCGCTGGTCTCGCCGGGAGGTCAGGCAGCTGGTGAAAGAAGGGCGCGTGCTGGTGGACGGAATTCCAGCCACCGGACCGGAGCAGAAGCTGGACCCCGCCCTTTCTCGGGTGCTGGTGGACGGAGAGGAGCCGGATATCCGGGAATTTACCTATGTAATGCTCCACAAGCCCCCCGGCATTCTCTCTGCCACTGAGGATTCCCGTCAGAAAACCGTACTGGATCTGCTGCCGCCGGAGTTGCGTCGGCGGGGGCTGTTTCCGGTGGGCCGTCTGGACAAGGACAGCGAGGGGCTGCTGCTGCTGACCAATGATGGCGCGCTGGCCCACCGGCTGCTTTCTCCGAAGCGCCATGTGGACAAGGTTTATTACATTCGTACAGACCGTCCCATGGGACTGGAGGACGCGGCTGCCTTTGCTGCCGGAATCACTCTGGCGGACGGCACAGCGTGCCTTCCGGCGAGGCTGGAATTGTTGGGAGACGGCAGGGAAGCGTTAGTCACTTTGCACGAGGGCAAATTTCACCAAATCAAACGGATGACCGCCAGCCGTAAGGCGGCAGTCTGCCAGTTAAAGCGGCTGTCCATGGGAACGCTTGTACTGGATGAAACCCTGCGGCCGGGGGAATTTCGGCTTTTGACCAGGGAAGAAGTTTCAAAAATCGGTGGAAAACCTTGAAAAAACGGGAAACTTACAAATCAGCCAAAATGAATTGAGTTTTTTTGTGGAAAAAAGAAAAAATGTCTTGCAAAGTGTCGAGGGTCACGGTATAATAAAAAACAGTCCGACAGATTGCACAAAGAGACGGAATGACTGCTGATGGAGGAGAACCGCTATGTCAGGAAGAATTTTTCAAAACGTTGTCCTGCAAATAAAAGAAGCCACTGACCGGGTCGTGGGTGTAATCGACGGGGAAGGGACCGTGATTTCCTGTAGTGATCTGGCGCTCATTGGCAGGAAATGGCCGGAGTATGTCAGTCATATCAACCAGGCGGACGGCGTCGTCACGATAGCGGACGGCCGGACGTTTCGCGCCCTGGGGGGCTGGGGAGCTCATTTTGATTACGCCGTTTTCACCGCTGGGGAGGACGAGGTCAGCCATACGGTTTGCTCCATGGCCAGCGTTGCTCTGAACGAGGCGAAAAACCACTATGAGGAAAAGCATGACCGAGGCTCTTTCATCAAGAATATCATCTCCGACAACATTATGCTCAGTGACATCTATATGCGGGCCAAGGAGCTCCATGTCGCGCCGGAGGTATCCCGCAGCGTATTTCTGGTACGCCAGCTGGAGGATGGGGACGCGTCCCTGATGGACGTGGTTCAGGGCCTGTTCCCCGACCGGCAGAACGACTTTGTCCTCAGTGTGGGGGACAGCGATGTGGCTCTGATTCACCAGTTACCGGAGAACGGCGGGGAGAAGGAGGTTCAGCGTGTGGCCGCCCTGCTGGAGGATGCGCTGCGCGTGGGCGGCGACGGCCGCGTGGTGGTGGGGATCGGCACCGTGGCTGTGCACCTCCGGGATCTGGCCAAGAGCTACAAGGAGGCCCAGATCGCCATTGAGGTGGGCAAGGTTTTTGACACGGAGAAGTACATCATCAACTATGAGAATCTGGGCATCGGCCGTTTGATTTACCAGTTGCCTACTACGCTGTGTGAAATGTTTCTGGTGGAGGTCTTCAAGAAAAATCCCATCGACTCTCTGGATCAGGAGACCCTGTTTACCATCCACAAGTTCTTTGAGAACAATCTCAACGTCTCCGAGACCGCCCGGAAGCTGTTTGTTCACCGCAATACCCTGGTCTACCGTCTGGAGAAAATCAAGAAGCTCACCGGGCTGGACCTTCGGGAGTTCGATGATGCCATCACCTTCAAGGTGGCTTTGATGGTCAAGAAATACCTGACCAGCCGAGGGATCGACGCGTAAAACGCGTGATCTGAAATCAGATATGAAAAGAGGCCCAAGTGCGAGCTGAACCGCACCTGGGCCTCTTTTGCATTTAATCCCCGGGACCGGGGTAGATGACCTTTCCGATGTTCCAGTTCCGGGCCACCCGTCTTGCGGCGTCCATGCGTTCGGCTTCGTTCCGGTAGGACAGCTCCGCCGTATGGCTGCCGCAGTCCACACACTGCACGTACAAACACCAGCCGCCCTCCTCCTCGATCACGCCGGCTCCGTGGCAGCAGGGGCAGTCCTGGAGTTCAATTTCCTCAAAGGGATTCATAGGATAAACCTCCCGTTCATAAGTAACAAGAGGATTGTACCATAACCGGAGCGAAAGGGCAACCCCGTCAATAAATCTCCAGATTTCCGCTGACAGTTTCCACCGCAATCTCACATCCGCCGCCATTGCAGACATATTTCCCGCTTTGCATGTTCAGATCGAAGGCGCTGGTTAGGTCCAGATCGCCGGAGACGGTGGAATAGTCCAAGGTAAAGCCCAGATCATAGGGCAGGCTCATCGTTATATCCCCGCTGACGCTGGCCGCGCTGATCCGTTGTGTGCTCAGATTTTCCACATAGGTCAGAATGCTGCCGCTAGTGGTGTACAGCTCTATCCATTCTATGTCATCCATATTGTATAGGGAGATATCGCCGGATATGGTGTGAATGGAGGCGGTGCGGCCACAAAGGTCGCCGCCGACGTCTCCGCTGGTGGTAGAAATCTCCAGCTCCTCTGCGTAAAGACCGGAAAGATACAGATCTGCGCTGACCGTGTTTAGCTGCGCTTTTTGGGTGTAGCACTCTGTGGGCGTAATATCTCCGCTGGCGGTGGAAACCGACAGCTCGGCCAGCTCCAGTTCGTTCAGCCACACCGCGGCGGAGGTGGTGGCGATTTTCAGCTTTTCCAGAATGCCGTCGGGTACCAGCACCGTCAGCCACTTGCCGCCCTTCACCGTACCCAGTCCGGCGCCCGCCCGATAGCGGATCACCAGCGAGCCGCCCTCCTCCTGGCAGTCCAGCTGGGTGCGTTCGCTGAGGGGGGATTGACCATATTCCTGTACCCGGATGCTGTTGCCTGTATAGCTCTGAATGTACACCATGCCGGAGGCCCATTCAATGTCCAGACTTTGATATGTGTCAGCAGGAAACTCCAGATCAAATCCGGCATATTCATATCCGCCGTTGTAGGGGGCGTCAACATAGCTGCATTCATCATAGCCATAGCTATAGTCATAGGGTTCCTGGATTTCCCAGCCGGCATCCTCTTTAACGGAGGTTTCATCAATGATTCGCCTTGCGGCCCATCGGTGCAGTCCGGAGAAAACGGCGATGACCGCCGCGCTCCAGATTGCAATCTGAAGCAGTTTCCGCCAGTTTTTGCGTTTCGGAACCTGGTAGACTCGCATTCCCCCGCCGCCGCCCCCGAACTTGGAGACGTCGGGATATTCCGGCGGAGTGTAGGGCAGGCCCTCTTCCTCCATAATCCGGCGGGCGATGGTCTCCACGTCCTCCATTCCCGCCACGGCCTCCTCCTCGCTCATGCCTTCTTCCATCCGGTCGGCCAACATTTCAGCGTAATAGGTCAGATGCTGCTCTGCCTGCTCCTGGGTCATCCCATACAGATGATGGTATATATCATTCAGAAACTCTGCGCGCGTCATTTCCGGCACACTCCTTTATCAAATCATATACCCGCTGGATTTCCGGCCAGCTGGACAGAAATTGGTCGATCGTCCTGATTCCCTCCGTGGTAATGCGGTAAAATTTTCTCAGCCTGCCGCTGTGCTCCACAGAGTATACAGTCAGGCAGCCGCAGTTTTCCAGCCTTCTCAAAATCGGGTAGAGGGTAGATTCCGAGATCTCGATGCAGCTGGAGAGATCCTTGATGATCTGGTAGCCGTAGGAGTCACCCCGCCGCAGCAGGGACAGCACGCAGACATCCAGCAGTCCTCGCTTCAATTGTGGGTCGATCACAATCATGCCCCCTTTCGCACAATACTATACAACGCACAGTGCATCTTGTCAAGAGGTATTTTATCAATTTAAAGAAAAAACAATAATTGGACTATGCCCATGCAAATAACTCCCGGAAGCACCGGCTTCCGGGAGCTTTGCAGTCCTGTGATTACGCCGGCGTACCGTTTGCCCGCGCCTCGTGGTCCAGATCCTCCTGCTCCTTGGGAATCAGAAGATTCAGGATGATTGCCAGAACGGCGGCGGGGACGATGCCGGAACCGCCGAAGATCAGCTGCACTGCCTCTGGCAGGCCTGCCAGCGCACCGCTGGTGGCTCCCAGGCCGAAGCCCAGACCCATGGCGATAGAGACGATGGTAACAACCCGGTTGGTGATGCCGTATTTGGTCAGCAGCTTGATGCCCGAAACGGCGATAGAGGCAAACATCATCACCGCCGCGCCGCCCAGAACGCTCTGGGGCATGATGGAGATCACCGCCGCCAGCTTGGGAGACAGCCCTGCCAGCACCAGGAACACCGCCCCGCAAGTCAGTGCCATCCGGTTAACCACCTTGGTCATAGTGACAAGCCCCACGTTCTGAGAGAAGGAGGTAGTGGGCAGGGAGCTGAACAGCGCGGAGATGAAGGAGCCCACGCCGTCGCAGACCACGCCGCCGGACAGCTCTTTGGCGGTGGCCTCCCGGCCCATGCCGCCCTCGATGCACCCGGAGATATCGCCGATGGTTTCCACCGCCGTCACCAGGAACATAATGAGGATGGAGAGGATGGCGTGGAGATTGAAGGATGGCTTCACCGGCAGAATTCTCGGCACAGAGAACCAGTCCGCTTCGGCGATCCGGCCCCAATTGACATACCAGGAGGCGGTGTATGCCGCGCCCTCCGAGTCAGTCAGCGCGTGTGGCATCACTAGTCCCATAATGGAGGCGGCGATGTAGCCTACGATAATCCCGCAGAGAATGCAGGAGGTGGAGGTGATGCCCTTGGTGAAATGCTTGAGGGCCACGATCACAACCAGTACCAGCAGGCCCAGCAGCAGATTGGGCAGGGAGCCGAAGTCCTTTGCACCGCTGCCGCCAGCGAAGGAGTTTACGCCCACGCTGATGAGGCTCAGTCCAATGGCCAGCACCACCGTACCGGTGACTACCGGCGGAAAGAATTTTCTCAGCGGCTTGATAAAGAAGCCCAGTATGGCTTCGCATAATCCTCCCACCATAGCGGCGCCGATAATGGCGCTGTAGGCTACCACGCCGCCGCCCATACTGGCGGCCACGCCCTTCATCACCCCCAAAAAGCCGGAGCTGGTGCCCATGATCACAGGCACCTGACCGCCGATGGGGCCGATAGACCACAGTTGGATCAGGGTAATGACGCCTGCCGCCAGCATAGCGTTTTGCAGAAGGGTAACATAGAGATCCGGATCGCCGGCGGTAATGCCGCAGATGCCGCAGATAATCATCAGCGGCGTCAAGTTGCCCACAAACATGGCGAGCACATGCTGCAAGCCAAGAGGGATGGCCTGGGGCAGAGGAATTTTCCCGCGAAACTCATAGGGGCTGGTGTACTCTGCATTTTTGGGGTCCTTGAAATTTTTTTTCATGGGGATGTACCTCCTGTAATAATGGGCCGCCGCTGGCCGCGGCAGGCCGGTGGGGGTATGCATTGTGTTGATTATACCAAACCCGATTCCTATTAACCATGCACATTCCCACTAAATTTTTCCTGGTTATTTGGACACTTTGTCCCATATAATTCCTATCTGCCCCGTTCTGCCCCGTCAATTTAACAATTGCATCTGGACACCCAATATCTGTCCCGTCAGCTCTATTTTATGTTTATGCAGTATAAATTGAATATTATTCTATCTGAAAGCAGCGTTGATCCGTCGGATCGGGGGACAGAAAGCAAACTTTCCCCTTTGTAAAGAAAAATTTTCCGGTAAATTGCACAAGGACAACCCCAGCAACTTCCAGTAATTCATAAAAACTTTGTATTGCATAAATAACCGTGTAGATATAATATATATACAAATTTAATTATACACAAATAAACACAGGAGGACATTTCCGTTATGAGCAAAAAAGAGATCAAAAAGATTGTTCTGGCCTACTCCGGTGGTCTGGACACTTCCATCATCATTCCTTGGCTGAAGGAAAACTACAACAACCCCGAGATCATCGCCGTAGCCGCTGACGTGGGCCAGGGAGACGAGTTGGACGGCCTGGAGGCCAAAGCTATCAAGACCGGCGCATCCAAGCTGTACATTGAGGATCTGGTGGACGAGATGGTGGACAGCGTGATCGTCCCCTCCATGATGATGGGGGCCAAATACGAGGACTATCTGCTGGGTACGGCCTTTGCCCGTCCCATTATCGGCAAGCGTCTGGTGGACATTGCCAGGAAGGAAGGAGCGGATGCTATTGCCCATGGCTGCACCGGCAAGGGTAACGATCAGGTTCGCTTCGAACTGGCCATCAAGCGTTTTGCTCCTGAGATGACCATCATCGCTCCCTGGCGGGAGTGGGATATCAAGGGCCGGGACGAGGAGATCGACTATGCCGAGGCCCACAACGTTCCCCTGAAGATCAGCCGCGAGACCAACTACTCCAAGGATAAGAACCTGTGGCACTTGAGTCACGAGGGCTTGGACCTGGAGGACCCCGCCAACGAGCCTCTGTACGACAAGCCCGGTTTCCTGGAGATGGGCGTTTCACCCGCTATGGCGCCAGACATGCCCGCTTATGTGACTCTGGACTTCGTCAAGGGTGTACCGGTTGCCATTGATGGCGAGAAGATGAAGGCCAGCGACATCATCCGCAAGCTCAACAAGCTGGGCGGCGACAACGGCATCGGTCTGCTGGACATTGTGGAGAACCGTCTGGTAGGGATGAAGGATCGCGGCGTCTATGAGACTCCGGGCGGAACGATTCTGTATCGTGCTCACGAGGTGCTGGAGATGATTACGCTGGATAAGGATACCAAGCACATGAAGAGTAAGCTGGCAGTGGATTTTGCGGATCTGCTGTATAACGGCAAGTGGTTCACTACTCTGCGGGAGTGCCTTCAGGCGTTTGCCGTCAAGACCCAGGAGCACGTCACCGGACAGGTGAAATTGAAGCTGTACAAGGGGAATATTATCACATCTTCCGTCACCTCTCCTGAGAGCCTGTACTCCGAGAAGCTGGTCACCTTCGAGGAGAGTGACTATAATCAGAATGACGCCACAGGCTTTATCAATCTCTGGGGTCTGCCCGATACGGTGCAGGCGTATCGGGAGCAGGGGAAGCTTTAATATTCATACCGGGGGCTATGCCCCCGGTTCCCCCTTTTATTTTGTATTGCCGCAGGCGGCTCTGTTGCTGATCTTTCATTGGATTCCACGCGCACCACATTTGTGACTGCGCGGCGCAAATGACCGTCCCGGCCAGCCCACGGGTGTGCCGGCGGTACAAACGCGCGGAGTCCGAGGCCGCGCAGGTCCTGGGCTATTGAATAGAAAAATTTACCGTTCGCCGCCGGAGGCGGCGAAGAAGAAACGAGGAAATAACGATGAAGCTATGGGGCGGCCGTTTCCGTAAGGAAACGGACAGTTTAGTAAACGACTTCAATTCTTCCATTCAGTTCGATTGCAGACTGTACAGGGAAGACATTGAAGGCAGCATTGCCCACGCGACGATGCTCTCTGACTGCGGGATCATTTCCCTGGAGGACAAGGACCAGATCATCGCCGGGCTGAAAGAGATTTTGAAGGATATCGAGGCCGGAAAAATCGAATTCACCGCTGACAATGAGGATATCCACATGAATGTGGAAGCCCTTCTGACGGAAAAAATCGGGACCGCCGGCAAGCGCCTTCACACTGCCCGCAGCCGCAACGATCAGGTCGCTGTGGACCTTCGCCTCTGGCTCCGCCGGGAAATCGACGAGATTACCGGACAGATTCTGGACCTCCAGCAGGCGATTCTGGATCAGGCCAAGCAGAATCAGGAAACCGTGATGCCCGGCTATACCCATCTCCAGCGGGCCCAGCCTATCTCCTTTGCCCATCATCTGCTGGCCTATGGCGAGCAGCTTTGCCGGGACATGACCCGCCTTCGGGACTGCAAAAAGCGGATGAACATCTGTCCTTTGGGCAGCGGCGCCCTGGCGGGTGCTACCTATCCCATTGACCGCTGGAAGACGGCTAAGCTTCTGGAATTCGACGCGCCCTGCTCCAACAGCCTGGACGGCGTCAGCGATCGGGACTACGCCATTGAGCTTCTAAGTGGTCTGTCCATTTTGATGATGCATCTCAGCCGCTTTGCCGAGGAGGTCATTCTCTGGTGCAGCTGGGAATTCAAATTCATCGAGCTGGACGACGCTTATTCCACCGGCAGCTCCATCATGCCCCAGAAGAAGAATCCTGACGTGGCCGAGCTGGTTCGAGGCAAGACCGGCCGGGTTTACGGCCATCTCATGGGTCTGCTGACCATCATGAAGGGTCTGCCTCTGGCCTATAACAAGGACATGCAGGAGGACAAGGAGCCGGTCTTTGACGCTGTGGACACGGTGAAAATGTGCCTGCCGGTGTTTACGGGTATGATCGCCACCATGCGGGTGTTGCCTCAGAATATGCGCCAGGCTGCTGGAGGCGGCTTTATCAACGCCACCGACTGTGCTGACTATCTGACCCGAAAGGGGATGCCCTTCCGGGATGCCTATACCACCGTTGGAAATTTGGTCTACTACTGCACCGAAAATGGCAAGCTCCTGGAAGAGCTGACCCTGCCGGAGCTCCAGAAGATCTCCCCCCTGTTCGGGGAGGACGTGTACGAGGCTCTGCGCCTGGAAACCTGCATGGGACAGCGCAGCAGCTTCGGCGGTCCCGCTGTGGAGGAGACGTCCCGGCAAATATCCAAACTCGACCAATTTATCCATGAATATCGTACAAAAACGAGCTCCGTCATCGGCGGCCATTGGGGGGAGACACGGGCTTGAGAAAAAAGTTGAGAACATGGGTGGCTCTGGCGTTATGTCTGACTGCTTGCGGCGCACCGAGAGAAACAACTCCGGAGGCCCCCTCGTCTCTGGCGCCAGCTGTGGTGGAGGATGCACCCGCAGAGGGACCCGCAGCCCCATCCACAGTGGAAACCGCCTTTCCGCCGGAAGAGGAAACCACAGACCTACCCACTGAGGAAAACGAAGAAGAACCCGCCGCAGTCCCTGCGTCGGAGGCGATTTTTCCCCGCAGCTTCTCCTTTGCCAGCGGCGCAGGGGGCTGGTCCACTGAGCTGGAGGTGGCGGCGGACGGCTCCTTTACCGGCATGTACCACGACACGGACAATGGTATGGTTTCCATCTGCCGCTTCTCCGGGAACTTCAGCCAGCCGGTGAAGGCGGATGATCTCACCTATTCCATGAGGCTGGAACATATTGAACAGAAGGAAACCGAGGGGGAAGAGCTTGCTGCGGACGGCATCCTCTACATCGGTGCCAGTCCCCATGGTCTGGACGGCGCGGAGGAAATCCTGGTGTATCTGCCCGGCTCCCAACGGCAGGACCTGCCGGAGGGCTTTGTCAGCTGGGTTAACACCTTTAACCCCTGGGATACTGAGGACGGGCGGTCCCAGAGCGGGGAGGACAGGCTGACCCGGTACGGCCTGTACAACGTGTCCTGTGAGCAGGGCTTCGTATCAGTGGAGGAATGAGGTGACGTATATGAGTAAACCAAAAATTTATATCGATGGCAAGGAGGGCACCACCGGCCTTCAGATCTACGACCGGCTGGCGGATCGGGAGGACATTCGGCTCCTGCTCATCGACGAGGACAAGCGCAAGGATACCGCAGAACGGAAAAGGCTGATGAACGAGGCCGATGTGGTCTTCCTCTGCCTGCCGGACGAGGCCGCCGTGGAGGCGATAGAGCTGGTGGAAAACCCCGCTACCCGGATCATCGACGCCTCCACCGCCCACCGGACAGCTCCCGACTGGATTTACGGCTTCCCGGAGCTTGGCAAAGAAGCGCGGGAGGCCATCCGCACTGCCGGACGCGTTGCCAATCCCGGCTGCTACGCCACGGGTTTCATTTCCCTGATTGCGCCATTGGTCCGCCGGGGCCTGCTGTATCCGGACGCGCCTCTGACCTGTCACGCCCTGTCCGGCTACACCGGCGGCGGAAAGAAGGCCATCGCCCAGTACGAGGCGGCAGAGCGGGAACCGGAGCTGGTCAGTCCCCGCCACTATGCTGTGACGCTTTCCCACAAGCATCTCCCGGAGATGGTGCAGCTCTGCGGCCTGACGCGAAAGCCCATATTCATGCCCATGATCTGCGACTTCCCACAGGGCATGGTGGTAACTGTGCCCCTTTATCTGGATATGCTCTCGGGCGCGCAGAGTCCGGACAGCCTGCGGCAGTTCTACCGGGATTTTTACGCTGGGTCGTGCTTTGTCACGGTCCGGCCGGACGACGCGCCTACCTGCGGTTTTATCGGTTCCAACAATCTGGCGGGGACCAACGATTTGCAGATTTTTGTCTGCGGGAACGGGGAGCAGGTGATGCTCTCCGCCCGCTTGGACAATCTGGGCAAGGGCGCGTCTGGCGCGGCGGTACAGAATATGAATATCATGCTGGGCTTCCCGGAGGAAGCCGGGCTGGTGAAATAGGAGAAGCCACTATGTGCAAGGAAACAGATTTCAACACGATCAGCGGCGGCGTGTGCGCCGCCCAGGGGTTCCGGGCGGCGGGGCTCCACGTGGGGGTGAAGACCCACAATACCAGCAAAAAGGATTTGGGACTGATTGTCTCCGATGTACCCTGCGCGGCGGCGGCCATGTTCACCAGGAACGTGGTAAAGGCGGCTCCCATCCGTGTGACCAAGTCTCACCTGACTCATGGCAAGGTCCGGGCCATTATCGCCAACAGCGGCAATGCCAACGCCTGCGCTCCCCAGGGCGAGGAGAACGCGGAAAAGATGTGCGCGGCAGCAGCCAGGGCCATCGGCTGCGCACCAGAGGAAGTGCTGGTGGCCTCCACCGGCGTCATCGGTCAGACGCTGAAGGTGGACGTGATTGAGAACGGCATACCGGAGCTGTACGGCCTTTTGGAGCACAGCGCCGCAGGCAGCGACGGCGCAGCCCACGCCATCATGACCACCGACACGGTAAAGAAGGAGTTTGCCGGGCAGGTCGTCATTGGTGGAAAAACCATCCATATCGGCGGTATCGCCAAGGGCAGCGGTATGATTCACCCCAACATGGGCACCATGCTCTGTTTTATCACCACCGACTGCGCCATTTCCCAGGGAATGCTCCAGGAGGCCCTGGAGGAGGTGGTCAGGACCACCTTCAACCGCATCAGCGTGGACGGGGATACCTCCACCAACGATACTTGCTGCATTCTGGCCAACGGTCTGGCGGGGAACAGGGAGATCACTGAGGCAGACGAACACTATGTGGATTTTGTCATGAAGCTCCACGAGATCTGTTATCTGCTGGCCCGGTCCATGGCCAGGGACGGTGAAGGGGCCAGACACCTGATCACCTGCACCGTCCAGGGTGCGGCCACCGAGGAGCAGGCGGAGACCATATCGAAGTCCGTCATTTCCTCCACACTGACCAAAGCGGCCATCTTCGGCTGTGACGCCAACTGGGGCCGGGTGCTGTGCGCCATGGGATATTCCGGAGAGAAGTTTGATCCGGAGAAGGTGGATGTTTCCTTTGCCTCCGGAGGAGGGGAGATTCTGGTCTGCCGGAACGGCCGGGGGCTGGATTTCGACGAGGAGCTGGCCAGGAAGATTCTCTCGGAGGACGAGGTGGATATTGAAATCGCCATGGCCGAAGGCAGCGAGTCCTGCACCTGCTGGGGCTGCGATATCACCTATGACTATATCAAGATCAACGGAGATTACCGGACATAAAAATATTTTTTACGAAACACATGTTCCGGAATGTGGCAACTCCGGTTGCCGGGAAAGGAGACGTGGAAACAATGAATCTCAATCACAGCGACCGGGCGCAGGTGCTGGTGGAGGCGCTGCCTTATATCCAGCGGTATTATGACAAGACTATTGTCATTAAATACGGCGGCAACGCCATGATTTCCGAGGATCTGCGCAAGGCGGTCATCAGCGATATTATTCTGCTGCGGTTAGTGGGCATTCACGTGGTGGTAGTCCACGGCGGTGGGCCGGAGATCAATGAGCTGCTGAAGAAGACAGGCAAGGAGAGCCGTTTTGTCAACGGTCTGCGATATACCGACGAGGAGACCATGGAGGCCGTACAGATGGTGCTGTGCGGGAAGGTGAACAAGAATCTGGTGGCGACACTGAACCGGGCGGGCGGACAGGCGGTGGGCCTGTGCGGCTTGGATGGCGGAATGCTCAAGGCGGTGCGGCGGCAGGAGAACGGAGTGGATTATGGTCTGGTGGGAGACATTACGGAGGTCAATCCCAAGGTCATTCGGGACGCCATTGCCGACGGGTTTATTCCTGTAATCTCCACGGTGGCTCAGGGGGTGGACGCGGAAACCAGCTACAACGTGAACGCCGATACCGCTGCAGCCAGAATTGCTGTTGCGGTAGGAGCGGAAAAGCTGATTCTGCTCACCGATATCCGGGGACTGCTGCGGAATAAGGAGGACGAGAATACACTGATTTCTCAGGTCAGGCTGCCGGAGGTTCCGGAGCTGGTAGGAGAGGGGATCATCTCCGGCGGTATGATTCCCAAGGTGGAGTGCTGTGTGGATGCCGTCGGAAATGGCGTTCGCAGGACGCATATTCTCGATGGGAGGATTCCGCATTCGATCCTGATTGAGGTCTTGTCGCACGCGGGGATCGGGACGATGATCTGGTAGGATATTCATTAAAAAATTCCGCGTTTACCGCCCTCCGGGCGACAGAGTACCATATATCGAAATCAACAGGAGTGTCATCTATGAATTTCAATGAGATCAAGGCCCTGGATGAGGGCTACGTCCTCCAGACCTATGGGAGAAATCAGGTCGCCATTGACCGCGGCGAGGGAGCCACCCTCTGGGACACAGAGGGGAAGAAATATATTGACTTCACCTCCGGAATCGGTGTGTGTTCCCTGGGATACGCCAACGAAAAATGGGCTCGGGCCATCTATGATCAGGCCATGAAGGTGGGGCACATCTCCAACCTCTTCTATACGGAGCCCTACGCACTTCTGGCTTCCAAGCTGGTTCCGGCGGCTGGAATGGCCGCAGCCTTCTTTGGAAACTCCGGGGCCGAGGCCAACGAGGGCATGATTAAAACTGCCCGGAAATACTCCTATGAGAAGTATGGAAAGGGCCGGTCCACCATTATTACGCTGAAAAATTCCTTCCACGGGCGGACCATCACCACCTTGAAGGCCACCGGCCAGGACCACTTCCACGAGTTCTTCTTCCCCTTTACCGAGGGCTTCCGTTATGCGGAGGCCAATCGGATGGACAGTCTCCTGGAGGCCGCCGGGGATGATGTGTGCGGCGTGATGATGGAGCTCATTCAGGGCGAAGGCGGTGTGAATCCTCTGGAAAAGGACTATGTTCTGGAAGTAGCAAAACTGTGTGCGCAGAGGGACTGGCTGCTGCTGGTGGATGAGGTCCAGACCGGAATCGGCCGGACGGGAACCCTGTTTGCTTACCAGCAGTTCGGCATACAGCCGGATGTGGTGACATTCGCCAAGGGCATTGCCGGAGGACTGCCCTTCGGCGGCTTCCTGACCAACGAGAAGTGCCGGAACGTCCTCCGGGCGGGAGATCACGGCAGTACCTTCGGCGGAAACCCCATGTCCGCCGCTGCTGCGAATGTGGTGATGGATACGCTGACAGAGGAGTTTCTGGATCAGGTGAAGGAAAAGGGGCAGTACCTCCGGAACGGTATCACGGCGCTGAACAGTCCCTGCGTGTCCGGCATCCGGGGCATGGGGTTGATGACCGGCGTGGGCATTCAGGGGATGACCCACAAGGAGCTGAAGGACAGGCTGATGGAGGCGGGGCTGCTGTGCCTGACGGCGGGAAAGGATACGCTCAGGCTGCTGCCGCCGCTGGTGATTACCAGGGAGGAGATTGACAGGGGGCTGGATATCATGGCCCAAGTGATGAAATGATCCCGGTTCTGTTTCAGGACCGGCTCCTGGCGGTGTGCGTCAAGCCGCCGGGTGTGCTCAGTCAGGACGGCCCCGGGGAGACGCTGCCCGCGATGCTGCGGGAGCAACTGGGATGCGGGATCTATCCTGTTCACCGGCTGGACCGGGAGGCGGGAGGCGTGATGGTCTGCGCCAAAACCAGCCGGGCCGCCGGGGCGCTGTCCGCCGCTATGGCCGGGGGCGCGTTTGAAAAGCGGTACCTCTGCATCGTCAGGGGCCGGCTGGAGGAGCGGGAGGGGACCTGGACGGACCTGCTGCTCCATGACAAGGTCAGGAACAAGAGCTTTCTTGTAAAGAGAATGCGGGGCGGCGTGAAGGAAGCCAGTCTGGACTACCGGGTTCTGGCGGAGAAGGATGGGCTGTCCCTGGTTCTGGTGCGCCTCCATACGGGCCGCACCCACCAGATCCGGGTTCAATTTGCCGGAAGGGGAATGCCTCTGGTTGGAGATGGCCGGTATGGCGGCGGGGTAGGGGAGATGGCTCTGTGGAGCGTGTTCCTGTCGTTTCCCCACCCGGAGGGAGGGCCGGCGGCCTTCCGCGCGATACCGGAGGGAGCGGTCTGGCGTACATTTTTCGGAGAGCTGCCCGGTCTGGAGGAGGAAATCTCTTTTCCCCTCGGGCGGCCGGATGAGAAGCGCGGCCCGGCGGGCCGCGGAGGACGGAAGGAAGGGTGACTATGCCTGTAAACATCAGAGGAAGACATTTTTTAAAGCTGCGGGACTACTCTCCAGCGGAAATCAGATACCTGCTGGATCTGGCGAAAAATTTCAAGGACATGAAACGCGGGGGGACGCCTCACCGGTATCTGGAGGGGAAAAATATTGTTCTCCTGTTTGAGAAAACCTCCACCCGGACCAGATGCTCTTTTGAAGTGGCGGGGCATGATCTGGGCATGGGAGTCACATATCTGGATCCCGGCAGCTCTCAGATGGGAAAGAAAGAGTCCATTGCTGACACCGCCCGGGTGCTGGGCAGGATGTACGATGGCATTGAGTACCGGGGATTCAGCCAGGAGCTGGTGGAGGAGCTGGCGAGATTTGCCGGAGTGCCGGTGTGGAACGGGCTGACAGATCAGTTCCATCCCACTCAGATGCTGGCGGATCTGCTGACCATGGAGGAGAAGCTGGGGAGACTGAAGGGGCTGAAGTTCACCTATATGGGAGATGCCAGAAACAATATGGGCAATTCCCTGATGATCGCCTGCGCCAAAATGGGACTTCACTTCACCGCCTGCGCACCCAAAGCGTTGTTTCCTGCTTCAGAGCTGGTGGAGGCGGCCAAGGCCATCGCAGCGGAAAATCACGGCTCCGTTACGCTTACCGAGGATGCGGAAGCCGGGACCAGGGGTGCGGACGTAGTCTATACTGATATCTGGGTCTCCATGGGGGAGCCGGAGGAGGTCTGGGAGGAACGAATCCGGCTGCTGAAGCCCTATCAGGTCAATGCCGCCGCCATGGAGCGAGCGAAGCCGGAGGCCATTTTCATGCATTGCCTGCCCTCCTTCCACGATACCAGGACTACCATCGGAGCGCAGATAGCGGAGAAGTTCGGCATTCCCGAGATGGAGGTGACGGACGAGGTGTTTGAATCACCCCGGTCCGTGGTGTTTGACGAAGCGGAAAACCGGATGCACACCATCAAGGCGGTTCTCTATGCGACGCTTTGCTGATATATTTTCAGGGATGCCGCAGGAAAAATGTTGCGCATGGTGGAGAGAAGTCATACGCGCCCTGCTTTTCGGCTGCCGCCGGCAAGTAAAAACGGCCTGAATCAGGCGGTACAATTTTGGAATTATCCTTGGGGGGCTGAACAGTGCGGCTGCTATTTCAGATAGACACGAAAGACTATGACCGGAACGGTCGTGCGTTTATACGTCACTCCGCTCGGTGCATTCACATTAAAAACGGTCTGGTTGCCATGGTGCACAGTCTCAAGTACGACTACTACAAGTTTCCTGGCGGTGGCATAGAAAAGAATGAGAGCAACGAGCATGCGATGATTAGAGAGACACGGGAGGAAGCCGGTCTGATTGTCATTCCTGAATCTGTCAGAGAGTACGGCTATGTTCATCGGATTCAAAAAAGCGAATATGACGATACGGACTACTTTGTACAGGACAACTACTACTATCTCTGTGATGTTGAAGAAAGCATACAGTCCCAGGCTTTGGATGATTACGAAAGGGACGAAGAATTCACCTTGGAGTACGTGGAGCCTGGCAAGGCGATTTTTGTAAACAGGAATGTAAGCCACGGGCCGAAGGACCAGATCATGCTTGAGCGGGAAGCGCAGGTATTGGAGCTTCTGAAAAAAGAAGGGTACTTCAGCCGGAGCTGACGGCTGGCGGGAAGAAGTTTGCGTCGGCGAACCGAATTTTCCCACCGGGTGAAAGAGGATCAGAAAGGGTATGAAACCGCTGCTGTCTCAGAATTTCCGCAGAGCGGCAGACGGTACGCAGGAAACGGCACTGCGCTTTTCACTGTGCAGCGGCATGAAAATCAGAGAACATCCCCGTCTCCCCGGCGGCTGCCGGCAAGGAGACGGGGATGTCTATTCTGCACAAAAATGGGAGCAAAACTTCCACATTTAGTACAGGGGTTTTCACAAAGATTGCGGTTGTTTTTTTCTGGAAAACGTGTTAGTATGTGCGGTAGATGGAGTACGGGCGGGGCGATTATCCTGCCCGCTCTGAAAAATTGAGGAGGATACAATTCTATGAATGCCTACGTCGCAAGCGTGATCGAGAACGTCAAGCAGAGGCATGGCAACGAACCGGAGTTCGTACAGACTGTGGAGGAGGTTCTGACTTCCATCGCTCCCATGGTGGACAAACACCCCGAATATGAAAAAATGGATCTGCTGGGCCGCATGGTGGAGCCCGAGCGGATGTTCACCTTCCGGGTTGTGTGGATGGACGACAATGGCAATTATCATACCAATATCGGCTACCGCTGCCAGTTCAACGGTGCCATCGGCCCTTACAAGGGCGGACTGAGATTCCAGAAGAACGTGTATCCCGGCATCATCAAGTTCCTGGGCTTTGAGCAGATTTTCAAGAACAGTCTTACCGGCCTGCCCATCGGCGGCGGCAAGGGCGGCTCCGACTTTGATCCCGCCGGGAAATCCGAGGGGGAGGTTATGCGCTTCTGCCAGAGCTTCATGACCGCTTTGTACCGCTACATCGGGCCTGATATCGACGTGCCCGCCGGAGATATGGGCGTAGGCGGCCGGGAGATCGGCTACCTGTACGGCCAGTACCGGCGGCTGAAAGGTACCTTTGAAAACGGTGTGCTTACCGGCAAGGGCTTCAGCTATGGCGGCAGTCTCACCCGGCCTGAGGCCACTGGCTACGGAGCCATGTATTACCTTCAGGAGGTCCTTAACCACGAGGGCGAGGACATTAAGGGAAAGACCATTGCCTGCGCCGGTTTCGGCAATGTGACCTGGGGCATCTGCAAGAAGGCCAGCCATCTGGGAGCAAAGGTGGTGACGCTGTCCGGCCCCGACGGGTACGTCTACGATCCCGACGGCGTGTCCTCCTCTCAGGAAAAGATCGACTATCTGGTAACGATGCGCAACTCCGGCCGGAACAAGGTGCAGGATTATGCCGACAAGTTCGGCGTGGAGTTCCATCCCGGTGAGAAGCCCTGGGGCGTAAAGGCCGATGTGATTATGCCCTCCGCCATGCAGAACGACGTACATATGGAGCATGCCAAGCAGATCGTGGCCAACGGTGTGAAGTACTATATTGAGGTGGCCAATATGCCCACCACCAACGATGCGCTGTTCTATCTGATGCAGCAGCCCGGCATGATTGTGGCTCCTTCCAAGGCTGTCAACGCTGGCGGCGTGGCAGTCTCCGCCTTGGAGATGAGTCAGAACAGCGAGCGGCTGGTTTGGTCCGCTGAGGAAGTGGACGAGAAGCTGAAGGGCATCATGAAGAACATTCACAAGGTGTCCGTGGAGGCCGCGGAGGAGTACGGCTTGGGCTACAACTTGGTAGCCGGGGCCAATCTGGCGGGCTTCAAGAAAGTGGCCGAGGCCATGATGGAGCAGGGCGCATTCTGATTTTCCAGCATTTACACAGACAGCCCACCCCGGGAAATCCCGAGGCGGGCTGTCTGCGCGGAAATGAGAAAATGAGAGGTGTGAAATTTGAAAAGTGCAGTTTTATCAGAACAGCAGAGGCAAACTCTTGTCTCCTTTTATTATGTATCCCGCTATAACACGTTTAAGGAAAGTGTCATAAAATGTAATATGTATTTGGGTGGCGGTTCATTTGCGGCAAAAGTGAGTAAAGAAACCCGCCAGCTATTGCAATAATCAGGGGGAGCTGGATAGGCGGAACGGACATAAAAGCCGATTGCTTACGACGAGAAAATGTGCTATGCTAGTAATCGACAAATCGGGAGTTATGAGGGACATGAAAGTGAAGAAAAAATGCACGATATTCCAAATAATAAAATGGATAGCACGTGTTGTTTTGGTATTGCTTGTGATATTCTTTTTAGTTAGAGCGATAGGGAAAGCAATTTACAGCAAAACTCCGGATGGTGGTATTAATGAGTCAATGTATATAGATGTTAATGGCACAAAGCAATGGATAAATATTTATGGGGAGGACACAGATAATCCTGTCTTGCTGTATTTACATGGCGGACCAGGCTCGGCAACAAGCGATATTGATTATGTGTTTACGAGGAAATGGGCGGATGTATATACTGTAGTAACATGGGACCAGCGCAATTGTGGGAAAAGCTATGATGCAGAGCAGAATGATATCGTGCTGACACGAGAATTATTCATGACAGATGGAAAAGAAGTAACTGAGTTCCTAATGGATTACCTTTTGAAAGATAAGATTACAGTTCTTGGACATTCCTGGGGATCTGTTTTCGGAGCTAATCTGGTACTTGAATACCCAGAATACTATGAGTGCTTTATTGGAACAGGACAGCTTGTCGATTACTTGGAAAATGAGGAGGCGTTCAGGCAGGAAGCCATATTGTGGGCAGAGGGTGACGAGGAAACCCTGAACTTAGTAAATCAATTAACACCTGACAAGATTACCATGGAACATATTAGCGCAAAAAATATAATTATGCAAAAGTATGGCTATGACATGATGGTGAATGGTTCTGATTACAATTTGGTTGCAACAATAATATTTAATCCGAACTATTCTGTTACGGATTGGATAAATTATTTTAAGAGAGATACGAGTGTATATTTGGATTTTTTTGCTTCGGAGGAATTTGCTTCGTTTTCTTTGAAAGATAGAGTTGATTATGAAATGCCATTCTACAATATAAATGGAGATAAGGACTATCAAACAAACTACAAATTGGCACGAGGATATTTTGAAGCAGTAAATGCACCGCGCAAACAAATGTTTTTGATGAAAAATATGACCCATGGCTTATTAGAATCGGATTCGGAAGGTTTTTCTGAGATTATTCATCAAATTGCAAAAACAGAAAGAGAGAAGTAAACGGAAATTTACTTCCGCAGAATCCCGCCATGGTAACAGATATATTGATGGCAATGATACTGAATAATCATTTCAAGAGAACGATTTGCCGCTGCAAGATCAAGACAATATTCCGGATTTGCAATCATCAGTTTATTTTTATCGACAACAGCAGCATCTCCGGTTATCATATATTCATTGTCCAGCGACCGGATGGATATATGGCCCGGCGTATGTCCGGGTGATTCAATAATTTCACAGCCCCCGCCCCAATCAAACCGTTCCCTGGAAAATAATTGCTCATCGACCGGCACAGTCCTCAGATGCCTATATCGGGCACAAAATTGTTCTCCAAATGCTTTTTGATCTTCTGGAAGTTTATTCTGAAGCGCTTCACTCTGCTGAAGCCGGAGATTTTTAAGTTTTCCGGAAATATACGGAGCTTCAAGGCGGGAAGCAGTGATTTTAATCAACGGATATGCTTCTTTCGGTTCGGCGGCGGCTCCCATATGATCGTCGTCCTGGTGGGTCAAGATCAGCCTTGTCAGCTCTTCCGGCTGAATGTTATGTTTACGCAGCTGTTCCTCCAGCAGATCCAGCGAACCGGGATATCCACAATCGATCAAAACAACGTCGCAGTCGCCAAACAGTACGACAGGAAAAAGATGCTGTTCCACATCTCCAAAATTGTATTTTAAGTCCAGTATTTCACATTTCCTGTTCATTATGGTCTCCTTGCCGTCTTCCAATTTGTTGCCGAGTTCATTACAAAGAAACACCCGCCAAAAAGAAATTCTTTTCAGCGGGTGTCACTTTCCTTATAGCAGACCGCTCAAGGCGCATCTTATAATTTGGACTAAGGCGGCAAAATCGATTTTTCATATTTCAAAGCAATGTCATCCCTTGACCGGATTGCCCATCCTCATCGGAGGCCGCACCTTGTTCCATAGCAAGAAAGCGGTCGTAGTCGCTCTCATATAATCTGTCCTGAATGATCCGATACTTCTCAAATTCACTTTCGGCATGAGCTTTTGCAATCTCGGCAGTGATTGTTCCAGCATTCGTCAGGATTTCCCGGTCATCGGCCATCAGGAAAATGTCCAGCCGCTTTGCCCAATCCTCCATTGTCATGGGAATACGCCGCCGCGCCCGGTCTTCTGCCAGATCAAGATAGGCGGACACGATACGTTCCAATGAATACAATTCATCCTCTGTCAGATAGTTTTTGGCAATAGATACATCGCTTTTCATAATCTTGCCAAGAGGCGCTTCTTTCCAGGAGGTCAGACCCATATGCGGCTGGTCCGCATCAGCCCGATAGTATATCACTTCAGCGGCGGTATGTCCATGAACAGCAAAATGCATCTTATTCTGGACTTTTGCGAAAAAATCCTTAGTCGTTTTTGCCGTTCTGTCATAGTCAAGAGCTGTGGCATAGATGTCGGTGATTTTCTGATAGAATTTCCGCTCAGACAGCCGTATCTCCCGGATTTTTTCCAGCTGTTCCTCAAAATATTTCTCTGTCAGAACGGTACCGCCATTTTTCAGCCGTTCCTCGTCCATGACCCAGCCCTTGATCGTGTAGTCCTTCACAATGGCGTTGGCCCATTTACGGAACTGAACAGCACGTTCATTGTTCACTTTGAAGCCCACGGCAATAATCATTTGCAAATTATAGTGATTTACCTCGCGGCTGATCTGACGGTTCCCCTCAGATTGAACTATCCGAAATTTTCGGATAGTTGACCTCTCCTCTAACTCGGAATCCTCGAACACCTTGCCGATGTGGTAATTGATGGTTCGTACATCTACATTGTACAGCTCCGCCATCATCTTTTGTGTAAGCCAGATATTTTCATCCTCGTAACGCATTTCGATGCTTTCTGCGCTATCGCCTGTGGACGCTACAAAAGTAAGATATTCAGCGGCACTGGATCGAATTGTGATGTTATCTTTCTGTTTTTTTATCCGCTCGCTCATTTTACGATCTCCCCGCTCTGATCCCGGCTTATGAGCCAACCCAGCAACCGGCTGCACCCAACTGACACATCCTGCCAGGTAGTTTCGAAGTCACCCGTATACCAAGGATCGGCTACATCGCCGGGGCAGTCGGTAAACTCCATCAGCAGATGCAGCTTGCCATCGAAATCGCCACCGCAGATGCGGTGCATATTTCGCAGATTGGCCCGATCCATTCCAATCAGGAGGT
>OFFE01000592.1_pt1 | contig 30178 bp, 32 predicted proteins | sample 1521371 | NCBI WGS metagenome assembly OFFE01 (sample SAMEA3504131, study PRJEB24116) | mouse gut metagenome | biome: mouse gut; feature: mouse-associated habitat; material: faeces | place: Denmark | collected 2011 | reverse complement strand
TCCAGGAGAAGAGCGCGAAGAAGATGCGGGAGATTATTGACGGCGGCGCGGCTACTATCCTCGTGTCACACTCCCTGGCGCAGATTCGGGAGCTGTGTAATAAGGTGCTGTGGCTGCATAGAGGGAGACAGGTCGAGTTCGGGGAGGCAGAGGCGATTTGTGATAATTATGAGAGTTTCCTTGCAGGATAGGTAAAAGAGGAGGGCGTCAAATGTTGGGCGAGGTAAAACAGGAAGTCAACATTGAGAAAATCATGGAAGAAATCCGGGAGCAAATCCGCAGGGAGGAAGGAATGTCCGATATTCCAGCATTTGAGGATATTCCGCTGAGGGGAGAAGAGCCAACCACTCTCACGGAGTGGCCGGCGGATAGTACGGAGGCGGAAAAAGAGAACAACTGGCCATTTCTCATCAAATCTTTACAATATCTCAATAATAACTACGACATCCCCTATTACTGGAGCTTTGGACCAGGCTCAGTAAAAACCCTTGCCAAACGGGTTGTACGGAAACTGCTCAAATGTCTCGTCGCGCCTATCCTCGCCATGCAAAATGGTTTCAATGCACATGCTGTCCGGTGCCTAAATCAGTTGCGTTATTTTGTTGAGATTATTCTTATGCGGCTTGACGGAAATCATCGTGAGCTGAAGGAGCTGCGCCAGCGTGTTCTGCGTCAGGAACGAGAAATGCACGAAATGGGGGAAAGGTACTTAGAACAGTTCCAAGCAGTTCTTCATGAAAGCCAAGCTGCTCAGGAACGGGAGCATATGATATTGGATAAAATCGCTATCCAGGAAACGCTCATACAGAAGGTAGTAACCGAAGCCTCTCAATTGTATGCGACAGGACAAGAGAATCTGGACAAGCTCAGACAGGGTGTTTTTGAAGCTATCGAGAGAATGAATACGCAGTATCAAGATGTGACAGGGGAATTGAGGACAGAAAAAGAGCATATACAGCGTTGGCAAAGTGATCGGGACAGGAAAATTCAGGCGATTGCCCGTGATGTCATTCGGACAAAATGGGCTTTTACGGATTATATGGAGGACCAGCGTAATGTTGACGGAGATATCGTCCACTGCGGTATTTGCGGATACAGCGGGGAGACTACAAAACTCGAAAAAAGGGTAACAACATGCATATTTGACGGTGGCGAGTTGGTACGCTATGTTTGCCCGGAATGCGGAGCTATTTTCGGTCCTACGAAATTCAGCAGTCTAAGCAAAGACGCCCGGAATGATGATTATACCGTGCATTACACAGGCTACCATGAAGGAGACTCAACGGACAAAGAAGTGAAAACCTTCATGCGGCTGGAGCCCTTTAAAAATGGCGTATACCTCAACTATGGATGCGGAAGTTGGTCACAGACCATGAGGAAACTGCATGATCTGGGGTACTGTGTCTATGGGTTTGAACCATACTCCCAGGATATTGAGAATCCGTATATTATTTCAGATAGAGCCATATTAAGCAAAATGCGGTTTAACGGTATCTTTTCCAATGATGTGTTAGAACATTTGATGGACCCAGCGGCAGAACTCAGCTTTATGAAAACATTACTTGCCACACCGGATGCAAAGATGGCGCACACAACAGGATGCTATGACTACAAATATGAGTATACCAGATTTCACGTGTATTTCTTCACAGGTAAGGCAGTAGACGTGCTGTGCGAAAAGGCAGGATTGAATCTGCTGGAAATATCTGATGCAGAATCAGCGGTAGGTGAGAAGGATTTCCATTGCAGAATATTCAAGATGAAAGAAGAAGAGATTGACTATTTGCCCTTAGCATTTGCTAATCAGTTCGCACAGCGTAAAAAAGAAGGATGTATTGAGCTATCGCCTGATGGCATGTGCTTTGGTCCCTATGTCAGACTACCTAAAGGGGAATATTTGCTGGATATACATGTTGAGCTTCCTAAGAACGTACGACATGTTGAGATGAAGGTGACATCCCGTTCAGGCAGGCAGATCCTTACTGCAATAGATTTAAGAAATGGGGATAATGCGGTCTGTTTTTCTTTAGAGCACGCTGAGGAGGAAGTGGAATTCGTAATTGAAAATAATACAGACGATAACATTATCTTAAAAAAACTTGCGATGAAGAGATAAGAATAGGTCAAATATAATTTGCAAAACACTTAGGAGAGAGAAATGCAAGTTGTTCAACTTTTGCCAACCGTTTCCTATGGAGATGCCGTGGGAAACGACACGTTGGCCATCCAGGATATTATCCGCCAGATGGGCTATGAAACGCAGATCTATGCGGAAAACATCGATGGCCGCCTTCCCGCTAGGACCGCTATGCCTTTTTCGCAATTTCCCGACTTAACGAATGAGGATGTTGTAATCTACCACGGTTCAACAGGGACGGAGTTGAACTTCAGGCTTCCGCAGCTGGGCGGACGAAAGATCATGATTTATCACAACATCACCCCACCGGCCTTCTTTCACCCATATTCCCCCAGCGCAGAGCAGCTCACCGCCTTTGGACTTCAAGGCATAGAGAATCTGCGGGATACGGTGGATTACTGCATAGCTGATTCAGAATTTAATAAATCCAATCTGAAAGAGATGGGCTACCCTTGTCCGATGGATGTTTGTCCTGTTTTGATTCCCTTTAAGGACTATGAAAGGACACCCAATAAGCGGATTTTACAGCAGTACGCGGGAGATAGTTATGTAAATATCCTTTTTACCGGCAGAGTTGCGCCCAACAAAAAACAGGAGGATATTATCCGGGCTTTTTTCTACTATCATACATATTACAATAAAAGGTCCCGGCTGATTTTGGTGGGTTCCTGGAACGGGATGGAGAAATACTATGACCGCCTGTGTGACTATGTCAATCAATTGGGGCTTTCTGACAGTGTCATTTTCACAGGACATATTAAATTTGATGAGATACTTGCCTACTACAGATTAGCGGATGTGTTTCTTTGCATGAGTGAACACGAGGGGTTCTGCGTTCCGCTGGTAGAGGCCATGTACTTTGATGTGCCGATTATTGCATATCGCAGTACAGCTATCCCGGATACATTGGGCGGATGCGGGATGCTGTTGGAGAGTAAGCATCCTAAAGTAGTTGCGGCGGCAATACATCAAATCATAAGTGATAATCGGTTCTGTCAAAAGTTGATCGAGGGCCAACGGCAGCGGCTTGTGGCCTTTGCGCATGAGAGCATAAAGCAGCGCTTTGTAGAATTATTAGGAAGCTTTTTAGAAAAAGAGGGATTAGGTTGAAGAAGATCGCTTTTGTAACACCTTGGTATGGGGAGGATATATCTGGCGGAGCAGAGGCGATGCTGCGTGGGCTGGTCCACCACCTATATGCGGCAGGTGTGGATTTAGAAGTGCTGACTACCTGTGTGCGCGACTTCCGCTCAGATTGGAGTGTGGACGATCACCCTGTTGGCACAAGTACTTGTGCAGGCATTCCAGTCAGGCGTTTTTCAGTGCGTCCCAGGGACACCGCTGCTTTTGACCGAGTGAATGCAAAGCTGATGAAAAATCAGAGGATCACAGAAAAAGAGGAAACAACCTTTCAGCGTGAAATGGTTAATAGTCCCAGTCTCTATCAGTACATATCGGAAAAAAGTGAGGAATATTCGCTTTTTGTTTTTATCCCATATATGTTTGGCACAACATATTATGGAGTCCAATCCTGTAGAAAAAAAGCGGTGCTCATTCCATGTCTGCATGATGAGGCCTACGCATACATGAAAATTCTTAAACAGAGTTTTGCCCAAACAGCAGGAATGGTATTTCTGTCAGAGCCGGAACAGCTTTTGGCACAGACGCTCTATGGTGTTTCCGGCAAAGCATTTCAAAGTTTGGGAACAGGGATTGATACAGAAATAAGAGGAGACGCAGTTAGGTTTAGAAGGAAGTATCAGATTGACAGTCCGTTTCTGCTGTACGCAGGGCGAAAGGACGCAGGCAAGAAAGTAGACGTTTTGATCCAATACTTCCTCGCATATAAGAAGCGCAGTCCGTCAAAACTGAAGCTTATCCTGATTGGCGGCGGCAATATCGAATTTCCGAAAAACGGCGATGTAATTGACTTGGGGTTTGTACCGGCCCAGGACAAGCATGACGCCTATGCGGCGGCATCGGTGTTTTGCAATCCATCCCAGTTCGAGAGCTTCTCGCTGGTGATTATGGAGAGCTGGCTGGCGGAACGGCCTGTGCTTGTCAATGGCGACTGCGCGGTGACAACGGATTTTGCGCGGAAATCAAATGGCGGCCTGTATTATCAGAACTACATCGAGTTTGAAAAGTGTCTGCAATATCTCCTTACTAACCCGGGTACAGCCCGGCAGATGGGCGCAAATGGCCGTGATTTTGTACTCAAGAATTTTTCATGGGATGCTATTGTAAAAAAGTATACGGAGTATTTCAAAATGGTAGAGAGCGAGATTGGACAGTGAGAAGGGAAAAGATCGCATTTGTATGCCAGCGCTATGGTTTGGAGGTTAACGGCGGTTCAGAATTATACTGCCGTCAGCTGGCAGAAAAATTGGCGGGGCATTATAACGTTGAGGTATATACTACCTGCGCTATAGATTATGTCACGTGGAAAAATGAATACCAGCCGGGAACGGAGGAGATCCACGGTATCACTGTGCATCGGTTTTTGAATGTCCGACAGAGAGATCAGCGGAGCTTTGACCAAATCAGCCAGCGCGTATTTGCAAACGCCGCGCACAGCGATGCGGAGGAGCGCAAGTGGATTGAAGAGCAGGGGCCGGTTTGCCCGGAGCTGCTGGATGAACTGGCGAAAAGGCATCTGGAGTATAAAGCAGTCATCTTCATGACATATCTCTACTATTTGTCCGCAAAGGGACTTCCTATGGGATTTGAAAATGCGCTCTTAATCCCCACGGTGCATGATGAGCCGCCGGTCTATCTGCGATATTATGATTCTGTATTCTCTTCGGCAAAAGGGTTCATCTGGAATACGCCGGAGGAACAAACTTTTGCAGAGCAGCGCTTTCCAAACATTCGGAAGATACCGGGCGTTCTTGCGGGAGTTGGCGTAGATGTGCCGGAAGGGCCGCTGCCGGAGATACCGGAAAGCCTCCGGGGTGTGCCCTATATTACATATGCCGGACGAATTGACGAGTCCAAGGGCTGTGGGGAGATGTTCCGCTATTTCCAAGAGTATAAAAAGCAGTATGGCGGAATGTTAAAGCTGATCCTTATGGGAAAAGCGGTGATGGAGATACCATCGGATCCGGATATCGTATCGCTGGGATTTGTGTCCGATGAGATGAAATTTGCTGTTATGGCATCCGCGAAAGCGCTGGTGCTTTTTTCCCATTTTGAGAGCTTGTCCATGGTGGTGCTGGAGAGCATGATAATGGGGCGCCCGGTGCTGGTGAATGGAGCATGTGAAGTGCTGAAGGGACACTGTGTCAGGAGTAATGCCGGGCTGTATTTTACGTCTTATACGGAGTTTGTGGGGACGCTGAACTATCTGCTCACACATCCCACGCAGTATGAAGCTATGAGTGAGAATGCGGTCAAGTATGTGGAGGAGAATTATCGGTGGGAGAGGATTGTGGAGACGATCTGCCAGTTAATTGAAGGGAGTTTTACAAGATGACGGTTTTTGTGAGGAAAGAGGGGAATGATACCGCTCCTAGATCAGATGACGAAATAAAGATTTTTAACGATTTATAAAAATATGCTGGTATAAGCTGATAATTTCTATTATGGGCAACGGGAGGGTAAGATACTGTGGAGAGATCGCGGAGAATACCGTGGAAAGCATTGATTTTCTTATTCATAGTAAGCACAATTTTTCGAGGCGTATTTGCGGTAAAGTCCGGACAATATACCGTGTTTGGAGACGAATTTTTACATGTAAAGCTGGCTCAAAGTATTGCGGATGGTTATGGAATAATGATTCGCGGAACACCATATAACTATACAACCTGTCTGTATAGTTTTATTATATCACCAGTTTTTTTATTAACACAAAATATGGATGCTGCACACACATTGATTTTATGGGTCAATGCGGCGTTAATGTCTTCTGCAATTTTTCCTGTCTTCTTCCTGGCGAAGAGATATCTGAAAAACCATAGAAATGTGTGGCTTGTGGTTGCCTACAGCCTGCTAATATGTGAAATGAATTATACAATGCAGGTTATGCAGGAAAATTTGAACTATCCGCTCATGATGTGTTTTTTTCTTGCATTTTCTTATGTGACAGATAACGAGAACAGCCCAATACAATATATAATTGGCCTTGGGACGTTTGCTTTTTTGCTTTCCATTTGCAAAGATATGAATTTGGCGATTATTCTTGCCGTACCCGGTTTCTACCTAGTACAAGTCGTATCAAGCAGGCAGGCAAGGTTGAGTTCGATAAAAGCTGGGCTAGTTTATAGCTTAACATTCCTCTTTCTTAAAATGTTCTACAGTAATGTGATGAGTGCTGTTCTAGAGGATACTGTAGGTGGTGAAATAGGATCCCGTATAGTCCAAAAGATCCAGTCTCTTCTAGATTATGATAAAATTAAACAACTTATTTATCCGGCAATTTTATACGTAATTTATGTAGTCATTGCAACAGGGATATTTCCTCTTCCTATGGTATTAGGGTATTGGAGAAGTCTCTCCCAAAGAGCAAAGAAAATGATGCGATTAACTGTATTCCATATTCTGGTTGCGATAGCTACAATTTGTGTTTTGACGGTTCCAGCTGAAAATCTTGGCCATATAGAGATACGATTTCATTCCAGATATTTCTTTTATGCTTTTATACCCATTATTATACTCTTTATTCATTTATATGAAGAGCTTCAAGAACAAATCGCTACTAAAGGAATATTCAACTCAATAAGTATCTTAGGCTGTGAGATGGTACTAATGTCATTTTTACCGCTGATACCAGCAATAGGAAGTCATGTAGATGGACCAAGTACGCTGTTTTTGAGAAGCTTTGTTAAAAGCGATGTTCTGAAAAATACTTTAAGCTGTATTTTAATTATTTTTATTGGACTTGGGATATATTTTTTAACTAATAAATATATTCGAATAATATATGTTATTACAGGGCTGATTCTGCTCACGTCCGCTTGCATAGGCCCGTATTACTATAAACTATATCAGTATAAAGCACCAGAAAAGAAAAATGATGCCTTGCTTTTGAATGAATTTTTTTCGAGGTTTAATGATGGGTGGAATACAGGGGAAAAAATACTTATTTTACCTCAGGATTTTGCGTTTGAATGCTATTTCAGAGAGTCGTATAGATGTACAGTTCCTGAATACCTATCAACTGGGGAAATTGTAGATTTTGGGAAACTGCCGCTGCTAAGTTATAACGCAAACTGGACGGACCCGACAGCAATTGCGCCCGAGTATATTATTACAGCCGGAGACTACCCTTTGCAAGGATATGATGAGTTGGAGATCGGACTGGAGCAGCATCATCTCCTTCAAAAGAATGGGATGGAGATAAAGCTGGATTATAGAGAGTCTGGTATATACAGCGACCGATGGCTGGGGACTGAATCCGCAGTATTACAGTTGGCCGGTGCCCCTGAATGTACCTCCGCCCAACTTGTTTTGCGTGTTGACAATTGGCTGTTAGGCTCTGATGCGGCTGTAAACTATACGGATTCTACGGGATATACAGGAAGCTTTATTATTCCGAATACAGAAGAGCAAGTGGATATTTGTATTCCTGTTTCTAAAATAAGTGGTGAAACGGCATATACTGTTACGCTAACCTCGGAACAAACAGTGGCGCCAGATAATGGAGATAGTAGACAATTAGCCTTCAGATTATGGCAATGCCAACTTATAGAAGAGTTTATTAAAGAATCAGATGAGACTTGGCAAATAGGTGAGGCTGCGTAACAGTATAAAGGAAATCTTAGACATAGAAAAAATCTCATGGAGAACAAATCCATGGCAAATAACATCATCAGAAATTGTCTGGAGAAAGAGGTCCATATATAATGAAAATTCTATTTTTGAACCTACCATATCGGTTTGAGATCAGCCGGGCCAGCCGTTGGCCGGAAAAGACGAAAAGCGGTACACTCTATTATCCGTACTGGCTGTGCTATGCGGCCGGAATGTGTATGAAGCAGGGCTTTGACGTAGACGTAGTCGACTGCATTACCAAGAAAATGACCCAGGAGCAGACCGCAGAGCTGACGGCGGAGAAGGCTCCGGATTATATCATGTGCGAGCTGACCACGCCGACCTGCACTTATGACTACCAAACACTTCAGCTCATCCGGAGCAAATATCCCGCCGGGAAAATCCTGGTGGGAGGAACCCACGCGACCGCCTTGCCAGAGCAGGTCCTGCGTGAATGCGCCGCTGTGGACGTTGTTGTCCGGCAGGAATATGACTATACCATCGGAGAAATCATTCATGCAGGCGACCAGCTGGACGCGGTACATGGAATTACATACCGCAAGGAGGGCGAAATCGTCTCCACTCCAGACCGGGAGTGGCTGACGGATATGGACGATTTCCCCTTTGTGAGCCAGGTGTATGAAAAATTTCTGGATGTAAACGACTATGACTATGCGCTAGCGCAGTCTCCAATGGTCCAGATTTTCAGCGCCAGGGGCTGCCCCTTCCGCTGTAATTTTTGCAGCTATCCGGAGACGATGGGCGGGCGCTTTGTGCGCAAGCGGAGTGTGACCAATTTTGTGGACGAGCTCCAGTATATCCACGATAAAATGCCCTATATCAAGGAAATTTTTATCGAGGATGATACGTTTACTGTGGATAAAAAGCGCACGGAGGCCATTTGCGACGAGATCCAGCGGCGTGGGCTCCACTTGATCTGGTCCTGCAATGTGAGAGCAGATCTGCCCTATGACCTGATGCAAAAGATGAAGTCCGCTGGCTGCCGGCTGCTGGTAGTCGGGTATGAGAGCGGCAGCCAGAAGGTGCTGGACGAGACCCAGAAGGGAATCAGACTGGAGCAGTCGCTGGAGTTTGCCAAAAACACAAAGAAGCTAAAGCTCAAGGTGTTTGGATGCTTTATGATCGGGCTGAAGGGCGATGACCGCTCTACCATTGAGGAGACATTTCAATTTGCGAAAAAGGTGTATCCGGATATGTGCTTCTTCCAGCAGGCGGTTCCGTTTCCGGGGACAGGCTTCTATCGGTGGGTAAAGGAAAAGGGATATCTGCGCACGGAGGACTATTCACAATGGCTGAATCAGGACGGATATTTAGACTGCCTCGTTGACTATCCCTATGCCAGCCACGAGGAAATTGAGAAGCTCCGTGATCATCTGATGAGCCGGTACTATTTCTCGTTTACCTATATTGTAAAAACATTTTTGAGGAATCTGAGCTGGCAGGAATTGAAGCGGGTCACCAGAGCGGGAGTTACATATTTGGCGTTTCGGATAAAAAGTGTGAGGAGATAAAATGATACAGAGGTTGCGGTGGGTCGACAACTTAAAAGGATTTTTGGCATTGTTAGTGGTTCTGGGGCATACGGTAACTTGGTCTGGATTGGCAGCACATATGGATGTATTCCAGTTTATCTACTTTTATATCTCGTCGTTCCATATGTCAGCTTTTTTTGCTGTAAGCGGATATCTCTACGGAAGGATTGCGGAAAACTCACTGCAAGAAAACAAAACTTGTTTGAAGTGGACAAAAGTTGTTAAGCGGACAATTGACTTAGCCGTGCCATCGGTTGTCTGTATGGGTGTCACCTTCTGTGTAGTGCGCACATTAGGGAAATTTTCATTAGCTCAAGCAATATCGGTATCAAAGTTCTGGTTTGTATGGGTTATTATTGCAATTGATATCGGGCACCTTTTTTTATATTTTATAATAAAAAAAGAGGAAACAGTGTTTCTAATTTTATCAGTCCTCACGGTACTTTTTGGATTTCTGTTTAATACCCTTGGCAAGATGTTCGGATACTTCCTTTTGTATGAATTGGGAGTATCTTTAGGGCGGCATTTGACAAAGGAATCAGAGAAAAAATTTTTTAATTATCAATATGGGCGGATAGCACTTATTATAACGTCTATTGCAATATTTTTTGGATATGTCCTTGGGGGGGGGGCAATTGTCCTCAATACATTGTATAAAATCCCAATTGGCATCATGATGTCGTATAGTTTGTTTTCTATATTTTTAGCAGTTCCATCGGTTGCCCTTTTTGAAACGAGCGGAAAATTTACATTGCAAATCTATTTTTTTCAGGTAGTAACTACGGCTTGGATTAAAACATATACACAGAATATTCCTTTATGGATTAACTGTATTGTTTTTATTGTTATCACGTGGATTGACTATCGGCTCCCCTGTTTGCTAGCTACAAAATATAAAAATACAAAATATTATAACAAGCTTTTTTGTGCCAGTAAATATATTTTTTGGCAAAAAAATAGCACCGTACAGGGATATCTTGCATTGCATTTTGGATTAGGAGGTTCGGAAAATGAAGAACAGAATCGATAGGCTGCTATGGAGTGTATATGAGTGCCTGCCGCGATTTATGAAATCAATTATTTCGCGTATGGTTTATCAGCCGAAGCTGGGAAAAGGTGTGCGTCTTTACGGATGGAATACATTTTCTGCGGACGTGGAGATAGGAGATTATTCGTATATAAAAACGAACCATTTTATGCGCAATGTGGTGGTTGGAAAATTTTGCTGTATAGCAGAAGGCTTAAGCGTTGGCCTTAATCAGCATCCATATCAAGAGTTTAGCTCTTATCGGATGTTTGGTAGCCAATCTCCTCTATCAGCATTTGCAAAACCGGAACCCCTTATGATCGGGGGGGGGGGGGGGTGAAAAAGACCTATATTGGGAATGATGTCTGGATAGGAGAGAATGTTACAATTAAAGACGGTGTTAGAATTGGAAATGGAGCGGTCATTGGGACAGCTGCTGTGGTGACGAAAGATGTGCCACCATATGCTATTGTGGCCGGAGTGCCTTCTAAAATAGTGAAATACAGATTTGACCCAGAAAAAATTGAACTGTTACAGGAAATTCAATGGTGGGACTGGACACCCGAAAAGATCTATAACAATTTGAGTTCTCTTTATAGCTTTGAAGAGAGACTCAGAGACAGAGAACGATAAAATGAAAGCTGAATAAAAATGGATAGAATATTTGTCTTGGGGGCATATGGCTGTGGAAACCGCGGAGATGATGCGATATTACAGAGCATAACTGAAAATTTCAGAGATTATGAAGTATATGCGACTTGCGGGAGTTATGAAAATATCGAAAGCTGGCTCCCGGTAAAGAAAATTCCTTGTCGCTTAAATGAAGGGTTTTCGTTTCCTATCCTTATATGTATGATAAAAAGCAGTGTTAAAATAGTAGAGGCAATAAGGAAATCAAAAGCACTCATATTTGGAGGGGGAAGTCTAATCCACGACTTAACGCCATATAATCTTCCATTTCTGTATTTATGGCATTTAGTTGCAAAGGCATTAAAAAAGCAAGTATTTTATTTCTGCATAGGGGTTGGACCACTCAAATCTGATTTCGGAAAATTTCTCAGCAAAAAATTTTTATCTCATGCTGATGGACTTTTTGTCCGAGATTTACGAAGCCTTTCGTATTGTCAGGAATTAGGCACAGAAAATGCTGTATTAGTGAAAGATGGCGCATTTTTGGTAAAGACACGCAATCAATGCGGCAAAAAGACACTGTTGGAATTAGGATTAATAGAAAACGAGTATGCTTGTGTGACGGCCTCACAATGGTTTGAGTCTTCCAACTTTTGGAATCGATCTGAAATTGATTTCTCAAATGCGGTTCAAAATTTTATCGCTTGTGTGAAGATGTTTCAGACATGCACAGGAAAACGAATAGTTTTTGTACCAACAGTTTTTCATGATCAAAAGATTGGAACTATACTACAGGATTCAATTGAAGGGGAAATTACGTTAGTTCCTCCGGATTATACTAGCAAGCAAATGGCTGAAGTTATAGAGAATTGTTGGTTTCTTATGGCGGTTCGTATGCACTCAATGATTTTTGCAGCTAGACAGGGCGTTCCATTTCTTCCTCTTATTTATGACGAGAAAGTGCGGCAATTATTATTGTTATTGGGAATGGAGCAATATGGCCTTAATTTATCAAATATAACTCCCTGTGATATTCTAGGCACAATGGGAATTATGCTGGAGCAGTATGACAACATACGAGCAAATTTATTATCTAAAGCTGAGAACTTCTATAAGGAAAATCTTAATGCTGTGGCCATCATTCAAAAAAAACTAGAAGGGATTAAATGAAGAATAGGGCGGGCAAAAAACATATCTTCTGGAATACCCTTGGCAGTGCCATGTACGGAGCCAACAGCTTCATCATGCTGGCGCTTGTCAGCCGGATCGGCACCATCGAACAGGCGGGAGATTTTGGAATTGCCTTCACAACAGCGCAGATTTTATACATCATCGGTCTGCTGGGAGTTTCTCACTATCAGATGACCGACTACGACGGAAAGTATCCATTTTCTGATTATGTCCGCGTCAGGATGTTTTCCTGCTGTCTGATGGCGGCAAGCGCCGCAGGCGCGATTTTCCTGCTTGGATTTGAGGGGGAACAGGTGGCCTACACGGCGGGACTGACTACGTTGATGCTACTCAATGTGGTGGGAGATTTGTATCAATGCCTGTTTTTCCAGAAAAACCGCTTGGACCTCTCTGGGGCGGCTCTATTCCATCGGACCCTTTGGCCGCTGCTGGTTTTCTGCATCGTGCTGATGCTGTCCGGACAGATCGTGGCCGCAATAGCTGCTCAGACTGTGGGCAATCTCCTGCTCACATGGTATTTTGCCAGAGCAGCGGCGCCGTTTCTCTCCGGTTCAATCTGCCCGCACAGACCGAGCATGGCCCGGGCATTGGCGGCAGAATGTCTCCCTCTGTTTTTCAGCCTTCTTCTCATGAATCTTGTAATTAACGCATCCAAATATGGTGTGGAATTTTGGATGGACGGTCTGGCGCAGGGATACTATAACATGATTTTTATGCCAGTACAGGTCATCAATCTGTGCAGTCAATTCCTTTTTAAGCCATTTCTGAATCAGTATGCAAAACTGCTGCAAAGCGGAGAACGCAAGCCATTTTTTCGCCTGCTGGGAAAACAGCTGTCATTGATAGGGGCCCTCACGGTAATCTGCTGCGCTGGTGCGTACTGGCTGGGTGCGCCTGTGTTAGGCGCTCTGTACCAGAAGGACCTCCATGCACTCGCTATGCAGCTGACGTTGGTTGTTCTGGGTGGAGGACTCTTCGCCGCATGTCAGCTGTTTTACTACGTTTTGGTTATTTTGAGGCAGCAGAAAGCAGTTTTAAGAATTTATATCCTTGCAGCTGTGGTTTCGGCTGGCCTTACCGCCCTGCTGGTCAGGCAGGGTGGGCTCACCGGCGCGGCCATGTCTCTGATCGCGGTACACATCTTGCTTTTGCTTTTTTACATAGCTGTGCTGCTGCGGGTATTGGGGGGAAAAGCATTATGCCTGAAATTACGGTAGCTGTGACAACGCACAATCTGGAGCGCTATATTTGTACCTGTGTGGAGGAAATCCTTGGGCAAACTTTTTCTTCCTTTGAAATTCTTATCTATGATGACTGCTCAACAGACCGCACAAGGGCGCTTCTGGCGGAGCTGCAAGCGGAGTTTCCGGCACAGATCAGAGTCATCTGCGGAGAAGCTCCCTTAAAGAGCCCAGCAAAAGCGCGCAACGCCATCCTGGACAGCGGATTGATAAAAGGGAAATACATCGTCTTTTTAGATGGTGATGACAGGATTGAAGAAAATTTTTTGGAAAAACTGTATGCAGCCGCTCAGAAGGAGCAGGCGGATATTGCACTGTGTGCCTATGATCGTTTTGAAGAGGGGACAGGGCATGTCCTCTGCGAAGAGATGCGAGGTTTCCCGGCGGTGATTTCTTTTCCTCCGGAGCGGGGGCTGGCGGCCTTTATCAACGGCTCTCTCTGGAATAAGCTTATTTCTGTGGAGTGCATCGGACCAACACGGCTCCCCCTTTTCAGCGCAGGAGAGGATCTGTCCTTTCTGCTTGCACTGTATGATAAGTGCCGTAGGATTGCCTGTGTGGACGAGGCGCTGATTCATTATCGCGTGCGGGAGAGCTCTGTCATATCCAATATCCAGGAGGAGACAGTCCATCAATTCGCCTGGGAGCTGCTTCGGTTGCGGGCAACTACAGCACAGCCATGGCTGAAGGATACGTTGGAGCTGGTTGCGTTTATCCATATCGGCATCTCCATGCCCTTACGGGTATACAGCAATCCCGATGCCGACATTTCCGCTCTGCTGCGGTGGGTCTCCGCTTACTTTCGGCAGAATTTCTCCTGGTTTCGCGGACAGCGGCTGCTGCAACTGCCGGCACTGCTCCGATACGGCGTAAAGGGAGCAGGGTTATGGGCGGCGAAAATCTGCTATCGGGCGCACTGCTTTCGTCTGTTTCTGTTGTTATACCAGACAGTCACACAGAGGCTGCATATAGATATAAAATTCTAAACAGAGCGATATGACAAACTCTCTGGAGGAATACATATGAGAGAGATATTACAGAGAAACATTGAGAAGCAGAAGGTGCTTATTATCATCCCGGCATATAACGAGGCGGAGAATATCATACATACTATACAAGATGTTGAGCAAAATATTCCTGCTGCAAATTATGTCGTGGTCAATGATTGTTCCAGCGATGACACGAGGGAGATCCTGCGGGAATATCAGGCGAATTACCTGGATGTTCCCGTTAACCTAGGGATAGGGGGAGGCGTGCAGACGGGCTACCGTTACGCGCTGGAGCAGGGCTACGATATTGCAGTACAGTTTGATGGCGATGGACAGCATGATGCACGGTACATACGGGATCTGATTGCGCCGATTGAAAATGGACAAGCCGATGTGGTGATTGGGTCCAGGTTCATCGCAAGGGAGGGATTTCAGTCTTCCGTCATGCGACGGCTGGGGATTCGTTTTTTGAGCAGTCTGATCCATATTTTGTGCGGGGTGCGGGTCAGGGATGTGACCAGCGGAATGCGGGCGGTAAACCGGGGGATGATAGAGGAATTCTCCCAGAACTACGCTCAGGATTACCCGGAGCCGGAGGCGGTTCTGGCATCCGGGCTGATGAATGTCAGAATAGAGGAGGTCCCCGTGCAGATGCGGGAGCGGCAGGGTGGGGCCAGCTCGATAAACGCATTGCGGTCTGTGTATTATATGATAAAGGTATCGACTGCTTTGGTGATGACCCGGCTGACAGCGGGAGGGTAATTAAGATGATTTCTGATAAATTACAGATTGCCATGCTGATTGCGGTGGGGGTATATTTCCTGATGTTGTTTCAGCTTCTGAAGAGAAAGACGCTGAATTTGAAGTATACGCTGCTCTGGCTGGCCTCCGGCGTTATCATGTTGGCGCTGGCGCTTTTCCCACAGATGTTAGGCTGGTTTGCATCGCTGGTGGGGATCTACGATTCGACAAACGCGCTGTTCGCATTCATGTTTTTCTGTGTGATTATTATTCTGATGTCGATTACGGCGATTGTGTCGAAGCTGAATGAGAAAAGTACCAAGCTTGTTCAGTCGGTGACGCTGCTGGAGAAACGGGTAAGGGAGTTGGAGGAGGATACATAGATCGTTCACAAATAATAGGCTCTGCCAGCCACGGAGGCTGGCAGAGCCTATTAACAGTCATGGTACTCGAAGATGGGAACACCTACTTCCCCGCCAACGATTTAACCACCGCCTCGTCCGGCGTGACGTAGGCGGTTTGGTACGGATCATAGACCACCATGCCCGGCCGCGCGCCGTTGGGTTTGCGCACATTGCGGACCTGCGTATAGTCCACAGCCACCTGCCCGCCGTTGCGGCCCTGGGAGTACCACGCCGCCAGCATGGCCGCCTCAGTCATGGACTGGGCGTCCGGCTCCTGCCCCCCGGCGCACAGGATCACGTGGGAGCCGTGGATGCGCTGGGTGTGGAACCAGTAGTCGGACTTGAAGGCCTCCCGGGTGAGATGATCGTTCTGGATGTTGGTCCGGCCCACCAGGATCCGGAACCCACCGGAGGAGACAAACTCCCGGGGCCGGTTGGGCCCCCGGCGGGGCTCCTTCTTCCCCGGGGCCGGGCCCTTGAGATAGCCCGCCTCCCGCAGCTCCCGGCGGATGTCCGCAAAGTCCTGCTCCGTCTCCGCACGGCTCAGCAGGTCCAGCACGCTCTCCAGCCAGTCCCGCTCCCGGCGGGCAAGGTCCATCTGGGCGGCCAGATAGGTCTCCGCCGTCTTGGCCTTGTTGTACTGCTTGAAATACTTGGCCGCGTTCTGCTGGGGGGTCAGCAGGGGGTCCAGGGCAATGTCCAGCTCCCCGCCCTCGGGGTCATAGTAGTTCTGGGCCCGGAGGACGCTTTGGCCCCGCTCCATGCGGTAGAGATTGGCCGTAATCAGCTCCCCGCAGATCCGCAGGCTGTCCCGGTCCTGGGTCCGGGCGTACTCCTTCTCCTGGAGGGCCAGCTTCCGCTTGGCCCGGTCCCGGGCGTTAGCGGCGGTCCGGTGAAGGTCCGCGCCCCGCTGCCGGACCCGCTCGGCCTGCTCCCGCTTCTCATAAAAGGCGTCCAGCATGGGGGAGAAGGCCTCCCAGGCCGCGCCCTCCATGGCATTACCGTATTGATGGATGGGCATATAGGAGAAGTCGGCAGGCGTGTTCTCCTTGGTGAGCATCCAGGGGGTGAAGCCCTTCTCCCCCCTCACCGTCTCCTGCCACACGGAGAAGACCTCCGCCAGCCCCGCCCGGTCCTGAACGCCTTGCAGATGCTCCCGGTCCTGGCAGCCCAGATGAGCCAGCTCCCGGCACACCAGGGGAGAGAGGGCGGTGAAGCGGTCCAGCAGCCACCCGGCGGCATCGGTCCCATCGGGGGCATCGTCCAGCAGGGCCCGGAGGTCCTCCCCGCTGATGGCCAGAGGGTCCCCCTTCTCCTGGGCCGGGGGGAGACGGTAGAAGAGGCCGGGGAGCACCTGCCGCTTCTCGCTCATCTCCATGTCCACCCGGCGCAGACAGTCGATGATCCGGTCCTGGCCGTCCAGAAGGATCAGGTTGGAGTGGCGGGGCCCATGCACCCCAGCCCCAGCCGCCGCCGCGCCTGCTCTCCCAGCTCGTCCGCCGTCTCCAGGGTGAGAATGACCACCCGCTCCAGATCCGGCTGGTCAATGGCCGTCAGGCGGCCGCCCCCCAGGTGCTTGCGCAGAAGCATACAGAACATGGGGGCGGCGGCGGGATTCTCCCGGACCGCGGCAGTGAGGTGGATTCGGGCCTGACTGGCCCCGGCGCACAGCAGCAGACGGCGGCTCCCCCGGAAGGAGAGGACCACCTGGTCCCGGGCCGGCTGCTGGACCTTCTCCACCCGAAGGCCCACCAGGGCAGTGCGTATCTCGCGGACAATGCCGGAGAGACAGATGGCGTCAAGTGGCATGTTCATCCTCCTCCATCATAGCGGAGAAGAGGGCGCTGATCCGCGCCCGCTCCCCCCGCAGGTACAGGTCCCCCAGCAGGCACTCCAGAGCCGTGGCCTTCAGGTAGTCGGCCCGGCTGGCGCTGTGGGGGACAGTGTGAACGTGGGCGTTGCGGCCCCGCTTGAAGACTGCCTGCTCCCGCTCGGTGAGCATGGGCAGGATGCGCTCCGCCCGCCGGGCCTGGGCCGGCGCCTTCACCAGCTCCACCGCCGCCCGGTGCAGCCCCTTGCCCGTGGCTCCGCCGTGGGCGCACAGCCAGGAGCGGACCAGCAGCTCGTAGACCGCGTCCCCCAGGTGGGCCAGGCCGATGCTGCTGATGGCGCGGATGTTGTCCTCAGCCAGATGCAGCGTAAAATAATCTTCCATAACGTCTCCCGGATTTCTCAATGTACTTTTTCTTATCATATAGGGGAAACGCCCTTCTGTCAATCCTAAGAAAAACGGAGAGTGTCCGAAAATGTAGGCGTTACGATGATGTTTATGAAACATTTTGCAACCTTGTGTAGATGAAAAAGATACAGTCCAAAAACGCCAAAATAAAGTCGAGCAAAAAGAACAAAAAGATATAAATCCAGCCCATAAAAGAAAGAAAAAGTTAGATTTTCCAAAACGGTCTCCCGTTTCAAAAATTTTACGCACCAGAGATGCAAAATCCGCCTTTTGCGGACGGAGTAAACTCGCTATCCACCAGCCCCCAGAACTACCGGCAAAGTCCGGCGGCTCTAGGGGCTTCACATTTCCCGCCACTGTTACATTTGCTTCGTTTGTCTCTCATTCTTTGTTGGTAATGGTAATAGCTTTCGCCATGCCTTTCGAGTATACTTGCGTTGCAATCAGCGGAAAGGAGAATGACACATGGCCACCACAAAGAACCTCTGCGCGCAAATCAGCCTCGACCTGCATCAGAAAATTTCTGAGGCCAGAGAGGCGGCGGGCCTGACTACCGCACAGTACATCACCGAACTGCTCACCGAATACTTCAAAATGAAAGAAAATGGAGGGAACATCACCATGACGAACAACAACACCCGGAGCTTGATCGTGGGATCTTGCTCTCTCAGGGAGAGAACTGAGAGGGCACACCATGTATCTGTGGCCTCTGCCATCCCAGACAAAAATTGCGTGACACCGGTATTAACCAGCGCGGCGATCTGCTCTGCCAGAACCGCTTTCAGTGCCACACACCGGCTGTCTGTTTCGTCATACTTCCATGGAAACTTATGCGAACGGTGGCCGGTGAACGCGCAGCAGTTCTCTAACACGGCTCACCATCCTCAGTGTAGCGTTCCTGATAGTCTGGATATACTCGTCCAAGTATTCCAGATATTCGGCCTCGTCACCCTCGATCTGCTCCAGAATGGCGATGAGCTGGCGGCGGCTCTCCGCTTCCTCCCATTCCGTCAGAGTCCAGGCATCAGGAATATGAGATTTGTTTTCAGGGGAGTTGATCACGTCATCCGTACTTTGTGAAGACAGTATATTGTTTTCTTTTGTTTGTAGGTCTTTATTTAATTGCGCTGGCGGCAGCTATTCCGGACACCTTCTGCTGTGCTGAAAATATGGTGCTGATGGCGACAGAGCTGGGCATTTCCTCCTGCATTGTGGCAAGAGGCGAGGAAACCTTTGACAATGAGATCGGGGCGGCTATGCTCCAAGAATGGGGCGTTCCCGAAAACTATATTGCCCGCTGTTTTGTGCTGCTGGGCTATGTGAGCGGCGAATATCCTGGGGAAAAGCCCCGCAAAATGGGCCGCAGTAAAATTGTGGAGGGGTAAGGATGGACGCAAAAACCTGTTTACAAAAGCTGCAATATGTGGGTGTGTTAGCTTTTGCCACAGTGGATGAGTGCAGCGCACCGCAAATTCGCAACATCAGCGCCATTCACTATGAGACAGAGGCGATGTACTTTTTTACGGCCAAGGGTAAAGATTTCTGCCGTCAACTGCTGACTGACGGGCGTGTGCAAATCCTGGGCTACACAAAGTACAAAGAGATGATCCGGCTGTCCGCTCGTGCAAAACCGGCCTGCGAAACGGAGCAGCAGAAATGGATTGATACGATCTTTGAGGAACAGCCCTACCTGTCTAACGTGTATCCGGGCGATACTCGAAAGCTGGCTGGGATTGTATTCGAGATTACAGATGCGGAAATCGAATATTTTCATCTCGGCGTCAATCCGATTTTCCGGGAAAGCTATACCATCGGCAACGGCATTGTCAAAGAAAAGTTATTGTTGCTGTTCTGCCGGCGCTGCCAGTTGGTGACGTTGGTCTCCACGCCCAGCAGCCGGTTCTGCATTTCCCGGACAGCCTCATCTGTGGGGACGGGGATCACGTCAATGGAGAGCATCATAGTGCGGTTGAGGGCTGTCAGCTCGTTGATCATGCTGTCCTTGATATAGCTGGCGTACTCCTTCAAGAACAGCACCCGGCCATATTTTCCGCCCATGACGAAGTAGTCCTTCCGGAATTCCAGGCTGTCGGGGCAGACCGCGTCCTTGAAGGAGTGGCCTTTCCGCATGGCTTCCCGCAGATCCAGCCGGTACTCCGTCTCCTCGCCGGTGCGGTAGAAATCATGCAGCACCCGCAACCGCTCTACCGCGTCCAGTTCCTCACTGTGGGCGGCCAACTGGCTGAGACGAGTGGTCACATCAGCCGTCACTCGGTCGAAGAAGCTGCGGGCCTCCTCTACGTTCTTCCGGTGGACGGAGAGGGTGATGTACCGCTCCTGTACCACACTGTTGGAGGAGTCCGTCACCTTGTCCATCAGCATGGCGTTGTACTCCGCCCGGTAGCCGTCCAGATAGTCGTCCCGGCGGGGGATGAGGATCTCCTGCTCAAAATTCTGCCGGTTGAGCCGCTTGTTGTTAATGGTGATCTTGGTGGTAGAACCGGTGTCCAGGGCGTTGAGCAGCTCGGAGTATCCCAGGAATATGGATGTCTTGTCCTCTTTGGAAGCAATCGCATAGTTGATATCCGAGAAGCAGATAGTCTTTTTTGATTGCCAGTGCAGCCACAGCAACCATCGCCCCATTGACGCTCCGCGCCTTATGAGGACACTGTGCGATACAGCGCATACAGGAAATACACTTCTTGCCGTCAGTCGCTCGAGGGTTCTCGCAGCTGATCGCTTGAGCCGGACATTGTGCAGCACACAGTCCGCACTGAACACAGCTGCTTCCGGCTTTGGGAACCAAACCGGCGCCGCCAGTTTTTTTATAGGGCCGGTTACCCGGAATTGCGGGGGATACAACGTCCTGATTACTGTTAAATTTCTTCAAAATAGCATGGGAAAACCCCCGAAGTATTTCCACATCGTTTGTATCAGGCCGGCCAGCGGCATACTGGTGCATGATGGAATGTTCGGCTATGGCGGCGACAGCGGCAAAGACCCGAAACCCCTGCTTTTCCGCGAGATCCTGCATTTCTACGAGAGTATCTTCATAGGCACGGTTGCCATAGACACAGCACAGCACGCAACGCGCACCATTCCCTTCCATCTTCGCCAGCCGCTGGGCGGCAAGCGCAGGCACACGCCCTCCATAAGACGGTACGGCGATCAGAACCAGATCCTCCGTTTGGAACGCCCGTGAAGCCAGCCCAGGATCTGTCAGGTCTATGGTTTCTACATCCATCTCCCAAGCATCGGTAATGGTCGTTGCTGCCCGCATAGTCCCGCCCGTAGGACTAAAGATAAGTTGTGCGCAATTCATAGAACCCCTTCTTTCTGTAATGTTTGAAATTACACCTTCCACTATACCCTTCTTCTGCTGTAAAGTCAATATTTACAGCAGAATTATTTTGTGCTATTCTAGTAGGGTATAGAAAAGGAGGGGCAGCCATGCGGATCAACACAAAATGTTCTGTGGCGATTCATTGCCTGTTGTTTTTGTATGAATACGGAGAAACGCAGAAAGTAACCAGCGGAATGCTGGCGCTGTCCACTGGCTGTAACCCGGTAGTGATCCGCAATCTGATGAGCGCCTTAAAAAAGGCGGGGATCGTAGAAGCCACCGTAGGAAAGGGCGGCGCAAGGCTGCGCCAGCCTCCGGAAGAGATCACACTGTACCGTATTTATGAGACAGTTGATCCGGGCTGTTTGAACGATTTGGTGGGCATCCATCCACTCCCCACGGCGCTTTGTCCCATTGGACGGAATATCCGCACAGTCCTGGCGGTTCCTTATGGAAAACTGCAAGCAGATGTAAAAAAGAGCTTGGAGTCTTACACCCTGGCGGATATCGTGCTGGAGTATCAAAAGACACAGAATTCGGGATGCCAGTAAACGGAAGAAATTGACAGACAGACCGTTGCAAAGTCCGCCTGCCTATGGTACGATGCTACAAACCAATCGATAGGAGGTCGTGGCAATGATATTTTTGATGTTAGGTACAGTCCTGTTTTTACTGCCGATCCTGTTCCGTCTGGCACTCAAACTCCGGCTGGGCATCCCCATGCTATACGCTGTGCTGATGCTCACGGCCTTTCTGGACTGGTATCGGGCCAATACCGCCCTGGCGGACGGTATCTTCTTCGCCTTAATCGGCCTCGCTGCGCTGTCCTGGGTGGTGACGCTGCTTCGCCGCCTCTGGGATCTGCTGGAGGACTGGCGGGAGGAACGGGTAGTGGCAGAGCTGCTGGCCTGCCGTGTCCGGCAGGCCAGAGCCGCCGGCGAGTACGTTATCAGCACCGACGGCCTCTGATAGTCGTTACCCCAGTCCCAGCAGCTCCCGGATGAGCCGGTCGCTCATCTTAATCGCCCCAACCAGCACCAGCATGTTGAACACGACTTCTCCCACATAGTTCCAGACGATGGTCGCCGCCGCCAGGGTATTATCCGCGACAGCAGGCGGCGCGGAGGCGAAAGCCGAGAAGATCACACAGGCCAATACAATGACACAGCCCTCCAGACAGATGGCGGCATAGCTTTTCAGAAAGGCAACACCGATGCTGCTGGAGGGCTGTCCCGCGAAGCTGGAGAGGGGAATGGGCGCGATAGCGGTTGCCATGTAGAGCTTGAAAAAGCGGCTATAGACAGTCAGAATCATCACCAGCGACAGCACCCAGATAAACAGCGAACCTAACAGCGTCACCGCCCACAGCGGGATGCTCTCCAGAAACCCCACATCCTCGATAATGGTCACCATCTCGCTTGGTAGCGTAGTGGCAGACATTGCCGTCAGGCCGAAGGTGTCCATGATGGTGGTCACCGCACCCTGGGCCACGCTGAACAGGGCGGTCATCAGTTCCATGCCGTGGGACACCGCCGCCTGGGCCAGTATGAACCGGACGAAGCATTTGAAGGCCATCTCGGGCTTTTTTAATTCCGTGAAGCTGCCGCAGACCTTGACCACCCCCATCACGAAGAACAGCACCAGCAGGGCGTAGGCGATGGCCTTCAGCCCATCGTTGATGTTTACGATCACATCCCAGACTCCGCCGCCCTTGAAGTCCTCCGGACGGGTGGAGAGTAATGTCCAGATCTCCGTCAGCTTGCCGTTCCAGGTCTCCAGCGAGGAGTTCAGATTGTCTACGATCCAGTTTCCACTTCCCAATCAGATCACCTCCTCGGGGAAGCAAATCGTCTGCTTCATCCGCCGGTGATCAGGTTGAGGATCTCTTTCGTGAAAGTTATGACAATGCCGCCGGCGATGGTGAGCATACCGTTAGCCCGCTGGGAGGGGTCATGACTCTTGAAGGACAGACCCAGCTGGAGGATGCCGAAGCCCAGCAGGATGAGGCCCACGGCACGGATCAGGGAGAAAATAAATTCACTAAGATTTTCCACGATCTGGAGGGGATCGTCCTCCGCGAAGGCGGGGCAGACGGTGACGGCCAGCACCATCATCACGCAGACGAGGAACGTGGTGATCTTTCTGGCGCGGCATTCGATGGTGTAGATGGTTTGAAGATCATTCTTCTTCATATTCGGGATTCTCCTTTTCGTTTTCAATAGTTTCATCGGCCTCCGGGACAAACAGAGGGTCGCCGGAGAACCAGGTTTTGGGACGCTCCTGGTGATGGATATAGGGCGGGCCACCGCCGTCTACGGTGTGGTGGATGGCGGGATGCTCCGTCAGTTCATACTTCAGATCCATCACCGGCTTCGCACCCCGGATGAACAGAATGGCGTAACGGTTGTCCAGCATCCGCACCTCATCGGGCATTAAAAGTTCGCGGCCATTCTGTTGAAAATTGGTGGAGTAGGAGCCGGATTTGCCCTTGGTCTGGCCGTGGGTTCGGGTGTCAATGGTGGACTTGCCGAGGGCTTTGGAAATGTACTCGTGGGTTGACGCTTCGTTCCCGCCAAGGTACAAAATAGTGTCCGAATTACCCGGAATTGTTTCCCATGAGTCACGATAAAGTTCCTTAATTTGCGCCATATTCTGTATGATCGTGCTTGCGGAAATGTTCCGGGAACGCATGGTCGCCAGCTCACGTGTGAACCCTGGCAGGGGCATGGCGGCGAACTCGTCCAGGATGAAATGGACATGGCAGGGCAGGGCTCCGTGGTGGATCTGGTCGGCGCTGTAGTAGAGCGCCTGGAACGCCTGCGCGTAGAGCAGGCTCACCAAAAAGTTGAAGCTGTTGTCATTGTCCGGGATCACCGCGTACAACGCGCACTTCTTCTCTCCCAGGGTATAAAGATCCATATCGTCACGATCCGTAATGGCCTTGATCTGGGGTAGATTGAAGGGAGCCAGCCGGACGGCAGTAGACACGAGTATAGACTTTGAGGTCTTGCCTGTTGCTTGTTGTCAAGGACTTTTTTATCTTATTTACAAATTGTTTATATTTTTGGGCAACAAAAAACCCACCTCTTTAACGAATTCAAAGGGGTGGGTTTTAAGTCAGTTCTGTAATTCGGATAACCCTATATCTTTATTTGCTTCGCCAAAGCACTCTGCCTCAATCTCTGTATAATACTTTCTGATAAGATTTGCCCATTTAGTCAGTACACGCATATAAACAATTGAATCTCCACTCGAAACAAATCCAAAATAATTTGCTGCTATCATGGAAAGTGAAATAGCTGCATTAATCGCTGGTGGTGGTAGCCCGTAGTCACTATGACCTACAGGCGTAAAGTTTCGTGGTCCAGAGGGTACATTTAGTCGATCAAAGGTGCCTTGCGGTGTTGCATGAACAACCTTGTTTGCTAGTTTATACTGATTATTCCAGGCATCTGTTGATATGCTACATTGTTTTTTGATTTCTTCAAAGGGTATTTTTTCTGGCTTCTTCCGTTCGGAAAAGCAGGGGGCAACCCCAGCCCACCCAAAGCGCCCATCATCCGTAAACGAAGCTCGATGGTACGCTTTAGCGACTTCTTCTGGGTTCTTTCTGATAAACTCTGAAGTGACACTCAATTCGAATAAAGAACGCCACCTCGCGTAAGCACCATCGGCAAATCCGCCTTTGACTAAATAGGTAATTTCAAGATATTGCTGGCAAGCTCGCCCGTAAAGTTCTCCAAGTACACAATAGCGAAATTTTTTGTCCTTGGTCTGATTTTCTGGTAGCGTTGAAATATAGGAGTTAATATCGCTTCCCGCTTCAAGAGCAATTATGTACATTGCTTCTGATGTAACAAAAGCCTTCTCCCAAATTTGACTGTTGTGCGCCATAAATTGCGCTACATTAGACCGTTCTTCTAAAACTCGCTTATACATAGTGCTTTCCATAGTTTTAACTGTGTTGGATGCTATTGCCTCAGTTGTTTCCGAAAGTACGTTTTCAATTCTTTGCTCCGAAAATTTGTTAATAACCTCAGAATCAGATAGGCCATCTGCTCTAAACTTATCCAGTTGCTCTTGAAACGCACTATTCAAACTATCCATAACAAAATAGTTTGACATTTTACTCCTTCTGTATCAATCAAGTGATTCAGCCAATCTTAGTTTTTCTTTACTCGTAAAACTGTTAGACATGGAAATGGCAACCATCAAACTTAACTAAATACTATTAGCGGAAACCTATTGTCAGGTTCCCGCTTTTAACGAGTATTGTTTCTTATGTGTTCTGCCCTAACTGTAAATTCTTCACCTCATCCAAAGGAAGACCAACACATTCAGCAATTTTCTCAAGTGTAAGTGTTCCATCTAACAACAATTTTTTAGCGACTGCCACCATAGTTTCTTTACGCTCTTGAGTACGCATATCCTCAATTACCTTGCACATCTCGCTCACTCCTTTCGGATTTTCCTTCAAATACCTGGTTCGATCTGCCAACAACTTGAAATTCATATCTGCGGCATTGGTGCAGTTAAAGTCGTGCATCAGCTTCCCTATGTCGGAATCGCCTCGATACTCGCCATTCACATAAAGAATATGTTCCCCGTCTGCGAAAGGTTTACCCGTGGTAATGTTCATCCGCTCAATAAGATAAACCGGTTCACCCTCTCCGTAAAAGTCCTTTTCCGTGATGAAAATGGTATATGTGTCAGGCAGTTCACGAAATTCCTGTCCAGCATCCAGATTCTCAATATCCATCACGCTGGAATGAAACCTTGCCCGGTGCGGGTCTGCACCCTTGTCCTCCCGCTGAATTTCCATGTCATATTTCTTCCCGGTAGAATCTGTGCCATATGCGTCCAAACAGATCGAACGCGCCCCAGCCAGCCGCTTCATATCCTTTTGCGTCTGGCAGTCGGTAATCACCAAATCGGGCTTACCAGTGATAATACGAAGCACCATTTCAGCCAAAGGAACGTTGTCTTTGAAAAGGCAGCGCATAAAATCATCATCCATCGGTCTGAAACTGCGCAGCCGTTCTAAATCTTTCTGGCGCTTTTGCTCTGCTGTGTCCAAAACGATCACCCGCTTTCTGTATGTTCATATTACCACAAATATCTTTGCTTTTCAATGATAGCAGAGGGACCAGGGCAAAAACTATTGCCCATTTTCGCCCTGGCTGTCCCCCATTACTCGTTTTCCATCGCCTGACGGACTTCCTCACGAAGTAACCGCTTGATTTTGTCCTCCATTGTCTCGGTGCTGGTGGTACTGAAATGCGCCCACACCCGGTAGGTGGTTTTGCCGATTTTCTTCACCAGCGCGGGCGGGGTCTGCGGCGTGGCCTTGGGGAAGGTAATGGTTTCGGTGGTGGTCGGTTCGTTGCTCATAGTTCTCCTTTCTCAATAACGGCCTGTCGATGGCTGGCCGTGGGTGATGTGATAATCTGCCGCGCTGCCGCCTTGGTGCTAGCGGCGTTGTCCTCCCGGAAGTTCTTTCCGGCAAAGAGGATGGGGGCGCAGCGTTCTAAAATCCGGTCATAGATGCGGGCGTGGGCAAGGTCTGGTGGGTGCTTCAGCTGGTCCAGCTTCAGATTCGTGGTCACAATCAGCGGTTTGTTACAGCGATACCGGCTGTCGATGATGCTGAACATCTGCTCAAGGGCATATTCGGTGTTGCGCTCTGCGCCTAAATCGTCTATGATTAACAGGTCATAGTCTCCTAGGCTGTCCAGAAAGTCCGCTCTGTCTTCTCCGAACGTCCCGCACAGGCGGGCCAGGATGGTGGGAAAGTTGGTCATGAGTACAGGTACATCCCGGTCGAGAAGGGCGTTAGCTATGCACCCGGCCGCGAAAGATTTTCCAGTCCCCACGTCACCGAACAGCAACAGCCCAATGTTCCGCTTAAACGCCTGGGGCCAATGGTCAACGTATGCGTGGGCCTTTGCCATAGCAGGGTTTCCGCCGTTATCGTTGGCGAAGGTGTAGCCATAGAGGTAACGGTCTTGAAGCCCCTGGACCTTTCGCCGTCTGATACGCTCCATGCGCTGGCGGCGTTCCTCGACCTCTCTGCGGCGGCGCTCCGCTTCCTGCTGGCAAGGACAGACGCAGCGGGGCTTGAAGCTGCCGCCCTTGAACGGGTCGGGGATAACGGCCTGCCGGGGACCTCCGCACTTGCGGCAATGAATCAGGCCGTCAGCGGGGTCGAGGTATTCGTCCTCGCGGATCTCCGTCATACCGTGTCACCGTCCTTCACGCTATAATCCCGGTCACGGGCAGGGGAAGCGGCCTTGCGGCGGTCATCGGCTATCCAGCGGCGAATGGTGGCGGCGTGGCTCCGGTAGGTCTTGCCGGTGGAGGCCATGTACTCAGATAACCTCTCGACATACTCCCGCCAGAGGCCGGGAAACTCGGTCTGCAACTCTGCCTGTTCCTGGTCGGTCAGAAAAATATTTTGATAACGGCCCAAAACGGTGGGCGTGATTCGTCCCCCTTCTATCTCTCTATCTGTATCTAACTCTATATCTTTCTCTTTCTCTAATATAGGCGGACATTTGTCCACCCTACTATTGGGTGGACAAATGTCCACTCCGCCAGAGGGTAGCAGTTTTTGCCGCTGCAAGCGGCTCCGCTCCCGCTTCTTCCTCTCGCCCTCCGTGGAGGACTGACCAATCAGCAGTTGAATGTCAGTCATGTAGTACGCTCCGTCAGTCAGGATTTCGATAAGCCCCAACTGCAAGAAGATTTTCAAGCCGCGCTCCACGGTGCCGATCTGATGCCGGGTGCAAGTGGCAATGGTCTGAGGGGTGTGGGGGAAGTGATCTCCCAGTAGGAGGATGCCGCCGCTTTTCAGTGACATGAGGTACATCTTCAGCAGCAGATTGGAGTACAGAAGCCCGTCCTGCATACTCTCCAAAATCATCATCGTCTCGCTGTTGAAGAAATACTCTTTCAGTTTGAGGTAGTAATAGCGCCTGTTCTCGGTCATAGGGAAAACTCCTTTGTAGAATGGCCTCTGCGGGCCGTCTGAGGGCCTTCCGAGGCGCTGGATAGGGAATGTATCAGCCCCCTATCGAGCCGCCCTCGGAAAGCCTTGCAATTACTAGGCCTTTGGATGCTACTTTTTCTACGCTCCGGCCCGTTTTTTTCTGGCCCACTCTCGCTTGCTGCGTTTTGCCCGATTTGCGGCACAGGCAGGGCAGTAAAGCGTGTTGCGCTTAGGGGGAATAAAAAGCCTCCGACATTCCCGGCATCGCCGCTGACCGATAGTAGGGACCGGGGACAGGGCGGCACACAGGCCAGTATCCAGGGGCAGGACAGCGGAGCGGAACCAACGACACACCAGCGAATATGTGATGCTCTGTGGGCAGACACATTCCTCGCCGTTGTCCAGTAGCAGACAATTCCCGCAATCATAATTGCAGCAGCTATGTACCAGTCTCCGGGCCGTCCGGTACTGCTGGTAGTTCATGTGAACGATCACGGCGCGTCCTCTCCTGCGGGTAACTTGATGTAGATGCGATAGGGAGCGTTCCGGGCCATCAGCTTCTTCTCCACCAACCCTACGGCCTCCAACTCCCGAAGGGACTGCGCCACGGTGCTGGGGGTGCGGTCAATCAGTTCAGCAACAGTCTTATTGAAAAATTCCAGATACCGCCGCCCACGCTGGTCGGTCTGAACTGTCTCGGAGTTCAGCGCCATATCCAGCAGGATGGCATAGACCTCCTTCGCCGTGAACCGAACATCCATGTTCAGCAGGAACCGGGGAAGAACCAGGTAGGGCGGCAGGGTGGGGCTGCTGGTGATGTAATCAGTTTTCATTGTCGTATCCTCCGTTTTCATTCTCTGCCTGCAACGCTTTCACTTCCTTGGAGAAAGCGATGATCGCCATATCCACGGCGGCGGCGCTGTCCCACACCTGACTGATCTGCGGCTGGGACATTTCGGCAAAATCGTCAGCATAGCCCTGGTACATCTTCATCCGGTCAAGGAATTGTTCAATAAACCGGGAAAATTCCCGCACAAGGCCGTCCAGGGATTCCTTTTTCTGACGCTCCTTTTCTTCCTCCGTCCGGGTATCAACAGGTGGCTCATCAGACAGAGGGCGGGACAAAGCGATTGCCTTTCGCCGCTCCCGCTGATACTCCTGGTACTGCTCCACCGATTCCATAGTTCCCGCCGCCAGCATAGAGGCCGCTTCAACCTGTTCGTCATGTTGGAGCCGGGACAACTTCAGAGCGGTGTCCTGGGTCATGTTGTGGGCCTCAACGATTCTCCGGGCATCCCCGGTCAGATTGTTGGCAATCTGAAGCAGACGGCTGACGGCCCGCTTGCTCATGCCGGTTTTCTCTGCGGTGTCCTCGGCAAAGGACTTGGTTTCTAAAGTTGCCAAATTGGCATTTTTAGCGGTCTGCCCGTTCCTCATGCCGTGGCGTGTCTCAGGGTGTAGCGTCTCGTAAATCTCCTTCCGGCGCAAAAGCTGTTCGCATAGCTCCTGCCGGTTCAGCTTGGTGCGGACAATATTTTCGTCAATCTCGGCAAGCTTCGCCTGTACGCTGTCCATACCGATGGTGGTACACTCAATCTCGGTCCAACCCAACAGCTTCGCCGCTTCCAGCCGGTGCAGACCGGCAACGAGGGTGTTGTTCTGGTCGAGGGTGACAGGGTTCATCAGACCCACGGCGGTGATGCTCCGGGCCAGTTCTTCAACGGCCTTGGGTTCGGCTTCACGCCGCCCAGGATTGATTTTGATGTTGCTGATTTTGATACGCATAGCGGCCCTCCCTCAATGCGAAAACGTGGCGATAATCCGGTTGAGCATTTCCAGGTCGGGGCCGTCCAGCGATTCCCCCAGCCTGCGGAGAAAAGTGATCTCCGCAGAGTTCAGAGAGCGGCGGTCCAGGTGGAACCACTCGGCCACTCTGACACCGCC
>OFFE01000587.1_pt1 | contig 30373 bp, 26 predicted proteins | sample 1521371 | NCBI WGS metagenome assembly OFFE01 (sample SAMEA3504131, study PRJEB24116) | mouse gut metagenome | biome: mouse gut; feature: mouse-associated habitat; material: faeces | place: Denmark | collected 2011 | reverse complement strand
CCTCCCGGGCACAGCCCGGGAGCACCATGCAGAAAAGCAGGAAGGCCAGCCCCATAAGCCCTTTGCGCGTCATTTTCAAAAATCCACCTCCGTCAGGACGATCCGCTCTTCCCCGGCCAGCCGTACCTGCTTCCGGCTGCCGCCGTAGCACACGGTGAATTCCCGCTCCCGGGGCATCGTTCCTGTCAGCACCGCTTTTTCCAGCTTCCCGTCCCGGAAACTGATGTCCACCGTCATCCCTCCCCTGGCCCGCAGACCGGAGACCATGCCCGTACCAAAGGCCTTGGGAAGAGCGGGCAGCAGCGTGACGGACTTCTCCGTGCTCTGGACCAGCATCTCCGCTATGCCGGCGCAGGTGCCGAAATTGGAGTCGATCTGGAAGGGAGGATGCCCGCCGAACATATTGGGGTAACAGCCGCCGCCCGCCATATAGTTCAAAGGGCTGCTGCCGTCGATGGGGCGCAGCTGCTTCTTCAGGATGCGGTAGGCCCTCTCCCCGTCCCGCAGATGCGCCCACAGGCTGATCCGCCATGCAAGGGCCCAGCCGGTGCTCTCGTCCCCGCGCAGCTCCAGCGTCCGCGCGCAGGCCCTGGCCAGTTCCGGGGTCTCCTCCACCGAAATCTCCCGGCCCGGATACAGCGGATAGAGATGAGAGGTGTGGCGGTGGGCGGGCTCGCTCTCCTCCAGCTCCTCGTTCCACTCCAGCAGCTCGCCCCGGGCTCCTATCTTGTAGGACGGCAGGCGTCCCAGCGCTTCTTCCAGCTCCTCCAGAAACCGGCTGTCCGTCCCCAGGATCCGGCAGCAGGATGCCGCATTGCCCAAAGTCTCCCGGACGATGGCCATGGTCATTGTGGTGGTCTCGCTCACCGCGCAGCGCTTCCCTCCATAGAGGAAATTGTTCTCCGGGGACGTGGAGGGTGAGAATATCAGCTTCCCCTCCTCATTTTCGCTGAGCACGTCCAGGAAGAACCGGGCCGCGTCCCGGATGATGGGATAGCCGGTCCGGCGCAGGAACTCCTCATCCCCCGAGAACAGATAATGGTCGTAGGCATGGGCGCTGAGCCAGCCCGCGGAAAGCGGCCAGAAGGCATAGACCGCAGTGCCCTTTCCCCGGTTGCCCACGGGATTGGAAAGGCACCAGATGTCGCTGTTATGGTGGGCCACGAACCCTCCCGCGCCGTAGTGGGTCCTGGCCGTCCTGGCCCCGCTGACCCGGAGGTTGTCCAAAAACTCCATCAAAGGCTCATGCATCTGCGCCAGATTTGCAGTCTCCGCCGCCCAGTAGTTCATCTCCGTATTGATGTTGACCGTATAGTTGGAGCTCCACGGCGCGCGCAGGTGCTGGTTCCAGATGCCCTGCAGGTTCGCCGGAAGGGTTCCCGGTCGGGAGCTTGCTATCAGCAGATAACGGCCATACTGGAACAGCAGCGCATATCTGGCGGGATCCACGTCCTGCTCCCAATCGGCAAGCCGCTCCGGCGTAGGAAGCTCTTCCCTGCCGGCTCCCAGGTCGATCTGGACACGGTTGAAATAAGTCCGGTAATCTTCCACATGCCTGGCGGCAAGGGCATCATAGTCCGATTCCCCGGCGGCCCGAAGGTCTTTCAGACAGTTTTCCCGATAGGGCTTCCCCTCCAGGAAGGGCTGGCGGAACGGTCCGTCGAAGCTCGTCCTTGCCGCCAGGTACAGGGTGACGCTGTCCGCCCCCGTGACCTCCAGGCCCTCCGGCAGTTCCGTCACCGTCCCGCCCTTTTGCCGGATGGAGAGCATGGCGCAGAACCGCATGCCCTTCTTCTTTGGATCCTCCTCATAGATGACAGGATCCTCTGAATTCACATAGGAGGGATCCACCTGGGAGGGAGCGATCCCATCCAGAACCATGCAGCCGCCTTCCGCGGAGACCGTGGCGCGGAGCTGACAGGTATACCCGGCCCGCAGGGAGACTTTTCCCGCTTTGTCCGCCGAGATGCGCATCACCATCACCTGGTCCGGGGCGCTGACGAAGGCCTCACGGGCATAGCTGACATTTCCCACGGAGTACCGCAGTCCGCACATCGCCTTTTCCAGATCCAGCCACCGTCTGTAGTCCGAGACCTCTCCCTCCGGATGGACCATGTCCAGGATCAGCTCTCCCAGGGGCAGGTAGCTCTGGGTGTATTGCCCCAGCACATTCTCTTCGATAAGCGCCTGGGCCTCGCAGTACTTTTTCTCCCTGGCCAGCCTGCGCGCCTCCTCATAATATTTTTCCGCTCCGGGGATATCGTGGCTCTGGGGATACCCCGACCAGAGGGAGTCCTCGTTCAGCGAGATTTTCTCCTGCTCCACCCCTGACCAGACCATGGCTCCCAGCCTTCCGTTCCCCAGGGGGAGCGCCTCCTCCCAATAAGCCGCCGGCTTCTTGTACCATAATTCCATACTGTTCCCTCCTTAAAAAAACAGCCAGGCCCGCTGCAAGCCAAGGCCTGGCTGTTTGATTTCTGTCCTACTGGCCGATGGCCGTCTTGTATATCTCTACATAGCGGTCCACTCTGTAGGAATCCAACTCGCTCAGATACTCTTCCCAGCCGTTCTCGATGTCACGCTCGCCGGTGATGAACTGGACGATGGTCTTCCTGACGAAGCTGTTGAGGTTCGTCTGGATCTCGGCGTATTCATCCGTCATCTCCAGAGGGATGAAAGGATTGTACTCCAGCCTCTTCTCCGGGATGAATTCCTCCACCTTCTGGGTGTCGAGGGTTATGCGCTGTTCATAGTTCTCCTGCAGGTAGACATTCTCCACCTCGGGCAGCATGGCAAGGCGGAAGGAAGCCACATCAGCCTGAGGGCCAACGCCAAAGCCATACTTGTCGTTCTCTTCCTTATCCTCTTCCGGCACGGAGAGGACTACGTACCTGGCTTCTCCGCCAAACACGTTCTTTGCGCCTTCCGCTGCGCGCTCCCAGCCAAGTCCTTCTTTTCCCTTGAAGCGCATCATGTTGTAGTCGTCGTCATAGAAGAACTCGTCAATCAGACGGAAAGCAGCTTCCGGATACTGGCACTTGTCCGTAATCACCGCCTCGAATCCTGTTATGGTCCCCTCGTTTGCGTTCTGGCCCTGGCGGCGGAAGCCATCGGGACCTGCAACGGGAATCAGAATCTGATAGTTCTCGGCTTCCACGGGATCGCTGTTGTCATAGCCCATAGCAGCGTGGTCGCAGACATACATGCCCACTACATGAGGCTCCGTGCGGACTGTCTGCGCCATGATGTCCTCTTTCTGGGTGAAGGAGGTAGGATCGATCAGGCCCTCGTCATAAAGGCTCTTGATGTAGCGCAGGCCCTCGCGGTAGGCATCGGTCGAAGGTGAGAACTCTACACTCTCGCCGTCAGCGCCAAGGCTGAGCCAGAAGTCAGGCTTCACGGTCTGGAAGGACATGCCCATCAGGGCGAACTCCACCGGCGTGTTCCATGTGGTGGCGCCGATGAGGCCTATCTCATCCTTCTCGCCGTTCCCGTTGGGATCTTCGTTCACGAATGCCCGAAGGACCTCCCGCAGCTCCTCGGTGTTGGTAGGCATCTCCAGATTCAGCTTATCCATCCAGTCCTGACGGAGATAAATTTTGGGGTACGCGGAGCAGTGGTAGCACTCAGAGAAGCGGGCGAATCCGTAGATTTCGCCGTCCGGCGCGGTGCTGCCCTCCCTGTAAGCCGGATTCTCGTCGAATATCCTCTTCATGTTGTTGCCATACTTGTCCACATACTCGGTGATGGGGAGGAAGATTCCCTCCTTCACTGCGAACTGCATGATATCCGACTTCGTCAGTATCGCGGTCCAGTCTGTCAAAAGGAGATCCGGATAGTCATCGCCCGCCAGCATCAGATTGCGCTTCTCCAGGGAATCCGAGCTGGGGGTGGAGATGATCTCCAGCTTGATGTTGGCCTTCTCCTCAATCTCCTTCAGGAACACGTTCTGGGACCAGTCAGTGTCCGCGCCGCCCTCTATCCATGCCGTGAGGGTGATGGGCTCATTCATGATAGGCATGCCGGTGGCATTGAAGCCGGCAGGGCCCTCCGCAGATTCCCCTTCGGAGCCCGCATCTTCCCCATCTCCGGAACCGGCGTCCGCGGATTGCTCAGTCTTGGATTCGCCGGAGTCCTCTGCCGATCCCTTGGATTCTCCGGAATCGCCGCCTGAGCCTCCGCATCCCGCCATCGCTGCCGTCATGGACAATGCCAGCAGCAGTGCCAATGCTTTTTTCTTCATGTCTTCTTTCCTCCTTATTCTTTCTGATATCCTCTCGGAATCTCCAGGCCACATATCACGCGGCTTTCCGGAAATCCCTGGGAGCGATTCCTCCCCTTTTCCAGGCGCCGTCCTGCCACAATGCCTGATTTTACCTTCTGAAATTCCGAGAGCCTATTTCTGGAACTGTCCGGAAACCCCCATGATGCATGTTTACCGTCTCCGGAACCTCTATCATGAACGCTCTTCCATACAAAACCGGAGCGTCCTGATCCCTGCTTCCTGCCATGCCGACACTATCGGCACATACAACGGAAAATCATGCCTAGCCCTTGATCGCTCCTACCATAATCCCCTTTACGAAATACTTCTGCACAAGGGGATAGAGCAGCATCACAGGCACGGAGCCCACGATGATGGTGGTATACTGCAGCAGGTACTTAGTCTCCTGGATCTCAAGCTGCTTCGTCACGTCCATGGACATGCCCGCCGTGTTCATGTTCATCAGGATCTCCCTCATGACCAGCTGGAGGGGGAACTTGGTGGTGGTGTTCAGGTACATCATCTCGTTGAAGTAAGAGTTCCAGTGCCCTACCGCGTACAGCAGCACGTTCACCGCCAGGATCGGCGTGGCCAGCGGGATGCATATCTTGATCAGGAACTTGAAGTCGTCGCATCCGTCCACGCTGGCGCTGTCCAGTATCTCCTGAGGAATCGTGGACTGGAAATAGGTGCGGGTGATGATCAGGTTCCACACAGAGAGCGCCGTAGGCATCACCACTGCCCATATGGTGTCCAGCATGTGCAGGTTCTTCACCAGCATGTAGGACGGAATCATGCCGCCGCTGAACAGCATGGTGAACGTGAACAGGAACATCACCGGATTGCGGATCGCCAGGTCCCTGCGGGAAAGCGGATAAGCCGCCAGCACCGTCATGATTACATTGATCACCGTGCCCACCACCGTGTACAGGATGGAATTGAGGAACCCGGATATGAGAAGCTTGTGGCCCAACAGCATGTTGTAGCCGCGCAGCGTGAAGTCCACCGGCCACAGATATACCTTCCCCGACAGCAGCGCCTTCGGCGAAGAGAAGGAGGCCGCCACCACGAAAATCAGCGGAACCAGGATGCACACCACCGATACCGCGCACAGGACATGCACCAGCGCCATGTAGAGATGGTCGTTCCATTTTGTATAATACCGGACTTTCTTGTTATTCTTTATCTCCTTTGCCATGACTGCCTCCTTACCACAAGCTTGTCTCATTGACCTTCTTGGCGAACATGTTCGCCAGGACGATCAGAATCAGGTTGCATACCGAGTTGAACAGGCCCACCGCTGTGGCATAGGAATATTGGAAATTCACAAGGCCCCGTTTGTAGACGAAGGTGGAGATGATCTCTGACAGCTCCAGGTTCACCGGGTTCTGAAGGAGGTAGATCTTCTCGAAGCCGACGCTCATCACGCTGCCCATGGCCATGATCAGCTGGATGACAATGGTGGGCAGTATCGTGGGCAGGTCCACATACCACACCCTCTTGAAACGGCTGGCCCCGTCGATGATCGCCGCCTCCGTCAGGGACGGATCCACGCTTGCCAGGGCCGCGATATAGATGACAGCGCTGTAGCCCATCCCCTGCCAGACCCCTGACCAGACATACATGCTCCGGAACAGTCCGGGCTTGCCCATGAAGTCCGTTGCCGTGCCCCCAAACAGAGTGATCACGTTATTGATCAGCCCCGTGCGCACGGAAAAGATATTCTGCATGATGCCCACCAGAACCACTGTAGAGATGAAATAGGGCAGATATGTAACCATCTGGACTATCTTCTTATAATGCCTGCCGCTCAGCTCGTTGATCGCCAAAGCCAGAAGGATAGGCATAGGGAAGCTTACCACAAGGCTGTACAGGCTGACTGCCAGCGTATTCCTGATCAGAAGCCCGAAATCCCTTGTCATGAAGAAATTCTTGAAATGCCTCAGCCCTACCCAATCGCTCCCCCAGATTCCTCTCCGGATGGAGAAATCCTTGAAGGCGATGACGGCTCCCGCCATGGGCACATAGGCGAAGGTGATCAGCCACGCAATCGGCAGAACCAGCATCAGGTATAGCTGCCAGCGCTTCCTCACCTCCAACACTATCGATTCCCACACGCCTCTCTTCCCTGTCTGTCCTTTTGCCGGTTTATTTTTCTCCCTAGCCTTTATGACCATTGAACCGTCCTCCTCTCCTGGCAAAATGAAATATTCCATCTCCTATTGTACCACCCCCCCTAGATTGTCAAGAGGAAATTGGTAAAATGACGGTTTCTATTATATTTTTCCGTCATTTCGGGTCATTTTGCCGGCAAATTTTTGTCAAATATATTTATTTTCATGTTATAAAACCCAAAAGCATCAGGCCCTGGGCCTGTTTTCTCATGGCGGAACCGGCTCTGTACACTGAACTGCCGCCGCAGCCCACCCGCGGAACCGTTTAGCCCCGGCTGAACCATCCGTTGTTTTACAGGCCCCTCCTCTTTTGGTACAATAGAATACATAAAAAATGTCCCGGCCGTGGGGCGGGACTCCGATCAGGGAGGCAAGAACATGAACAATACGACGAACGAATTGATGCAGATAGGCCTGCGGCTGTCCAACTGCCGCCAGGACAGGAACATGACCCAGGAGGAGCTGGCCGGGCGGCTGGGGATAACGCCCCAGGCCGTGAGCAAATGGGAGCGGTGCATAAGCCTCCCGGACATCTCCATGCTCTCCGACCTGGCGCGGCTCCTGGAGGTCAGCGCGGACTGGCTGCTGGGGCTGAGCGCCTGCCGGGACTGGGCTGAGGACTGTGCCGACAGGGCTGCGGGAGACGCCGCCCGGATCAGGCAGGTGCAGCAGGAGATGGGGAGCTGCCTGCGCGGCTGCCTGGACCCCCTGGAGCTGGCGTTCGGCATGGGCCTGGTGCCCGCGTTCGCCCAGGGCGCCTCTTTCCCGGAGCGGATCAGGGCGCTGAAGGTCAGCCTGGCCAAAGAGGGCATCTGGACGCCCATCGTCCGCGTCCGAGACCTCTCCTCTCTGGGGGAAACGGAATTCGCCGTGCTCTCTTTTCACAATATCCTGTATTCCGAGGTGCTGGATTCCGTAGACGACGGGACCCTGGACCATATGCTGGGCAGGCTGGAGGAGACTGTCCGCGGCAGCTACCACGAAATCCTCTACCCGGACCTGGTGAAGGACATAGCGGACAATCTGAAAGTCCGGTATCCCGCGCTGATAGAGGGCATCGTGCCGGAGAAGATTTCCTACGGGCTGCTGACGGAGACGGCGAAAATCGTCCTGGCGGGCGGTGTCCGCCCCTGCCTCTTCCCGAAGATGATCGAGCATCTGGAATGCGCCATGCGCCGCAGCCCGGATGCCGCCCCGGAGGAGCTGGCGGAAGATATCCTCATTCAGATGAACAGGAAAAAGCAATGACTTTTGCAGAATAATCTGTTATAATGAGGGCATCCGGCGAAAGCCGCAATTCGTTTTCCGAAAGGAGAGGGTTCCATGGTTTATCCCTATATCACGTTGGCAGACGGTACTGAAATCGTGCACACACAAGTTTTCGAAGAACAGGGAATCCAAAAGGTTGAAGTCCATTTCGAACGGCCTGCGGAGGACGGCTTCGATACCGCAAGATGCCAACTTCCTTCTTATACCTGGCTGATAAAAGAGGGCTTTTCGGCAGAAGAAATGGATTTCTTCGACCGATTTATGCACAGCAATGCCCATTTGTTCTACAAATATGGCACAAATGGAGGGGTACAGATTGCCTAATTTATTTACGATTGGAAGTTACAAAGTCTTCTTCTGGTCAAATGAAAACGATGAGCCGATTCATGTGCATATAGCAAAAGGCACACCAACAGCAAATGCCACAAAAGTGTGGCTGACCAGAGATGGAGGCTGCATCGTTGCGGATAACAAAGACAAGATTTCCAGCAAGGAGCTCCGCAGCCTGCTGGAAATCATTCAGGCGTAGTTTTTCCTGATCTGCGCTGCATGGAAGCAGCACTTCAAAACAGACAGCATCAAATTTTACTGCTGATGGGGCATCCTCATCCCCGGCATTCCGCCAGCATCCCCATGAGCCGACTCCAATGGGAAACGGTCAGCACATCAGCCTCCTCCCGGACAGGCTCCTGCGCCGCGCCTGTGTACCAGACAGGGAAGAGGCCCGCCTCCCTGGCGCCGACTACATCGCATTCGTAATTGTCTCCGATATACCACACGTCCTCCGGCCCCAGGCCCGCCTTCTCCAGCGCCAGGTGGAAGATCCGCCTGTTGGGCTTGCGGAACATGTACTCGCTGCTGGCGATGATAAATTCAAATGTATGTCCCGGCAATAGAGCCCTTATCCTCTCACTTACCGTCTCGCCGCTAAAGGCGATGTTGCTGATGACACCTGTCCGGATGCCCTGTTCCCCCAGGAAAGCCAGGAATTCCTTGATGCCGTCCGTGGGCGTCCCCGGGGCCGCGGCGTCCCAGAAAATCCTGTCGATTTCCCTGGCCGTCAGAGGCAGCTCGATGCCCATGGACTCGTAGAGATATGCCGTGAACATATGGTTTGGCGCCTCCACCTGGAACAGATGCCGCCTGGCAGGGTCGAACCGGCCCAGCTCGGCGTTGATTTCGTCCGCGGCCGCCTGCACCTGAGCCGCAGTGAAGCCATGCCTGTTCCTCGCGGCGTGCCGCAGCACGGCCTCTGTGCCCTTTATCCCGTTGAACCGCCCTTCGTCCGCCAGGGTCTGGCCATAGTCGAACAGAATCATTTTCGGTCTTCTCATCTTACCCGCACCTCCCGGTTCCAATTTATTTCATTTTAAAACATTATCCTCTTCCCTGCAATCCCTATCTGCAGAGCGCCTTTTCCGGCATCTTTTTCGTTCAAGGCAATTTTTGACAGTTCTGGATTTTCGTAGTATACTAAGCAGGACGAATTTTCTGCCATAAGACAGACAGCATAATAATGAGGAAAGAGAGAGGAAAACGCTTCTGCGTTTGGAAATGATATGAAAAAGCGAAAAACCACCACCACCGGAATCATCATGCTGGGCTTCCTCATCGGCGCGCTGTTGGGGGCGCTGCTCCTGATGCTCCCAATCAGCGCCAGGCCCGGCCAATCCATAGGCTTCCTGGACGCCCTCTTCGTGTCCACCTCCAGCATCTGCGTCACGGGCCTGTCCACCGTCAACATCGGCCAGACCTTCTCCGCCTTCGGGCAGGTGGTGCTCCTGCTGCTCATCCAGTTCGGAGGGCTGGGCATCGTGACCTTCACCACCATGGTCCTATGGCTGTTCGGCCGCCGGATCACCCTGGCGGACAGGATGCTGATCCAGAGCGCCTACAACCTGGACACCCTCTCCGGGCTGGTGCGGCTGACCATGCGCATCCTGAAAGTGACCCTGTGCCTGGAGGGCCTGGGGGCTGTCGGCTACGCAATTGTCTTCATCCCGGAGTACGGCTACAGGGGCATCTGGTACAGCATCTTCCACGCGGTATCCGCTTTCTGCAACGCGGGGATAGACCTTCTGGGGGGCAACAGCTTCTGCGGCTACAGGGATAATGTCATCATGAACCTCACTACGGTCTTCCTGATCATCGTCAGCGGGCTGGGCTTTCCGGTGTACTGGGAGGTGGCCAGGGTGCTGCGGCCCCGCAGAAGCGGCGGGCGCTACGGCCGCAAGATGAACCTGCAGGCGAAGATTGTGCTGACCGCCACCCTGGCGCTGATTCTGGTAGGCGCGGCTTTGACCCTGCTCTTCGAATATGACAATCCTGCCACCCTGGGGCCCTTGGGCTGGCCCAGAAAGGCACTGGCGGCGCTATTCCAGTCCGTGACCCTGCGCACCGCTGGCTTCGCCACCATCCCCCAGGAGTCCTTCCGGCCGGCCTCCTGCCTGGCATACCTGGTGCTCATGTTCATCGGCGGCTCCCCTGCGGGCACGGCGGGGGGCGTGAAGACCGTGACCATCGTCATGCTCATCGCCTCCATGCTGGCCAATATCAAGGGGAAAAAGGACGTCACCGTCATGAACCGGAAGATTGCGGACGAAGCCATCCGCCGGTGCGTGGCCATCGTCACCTTCAGCTTCTCGGTGCTGATGGCGCTGACCGTGGCCCTTCTGGCCGTGCAGCGCAGCGATTTCCTGGACACCTTGTACGAAATGACCTCCGCCATCGCCACGGTGGGGCTGTCCAGGGGGCTCACCGGGGCGCTGTACCCCGCCGGGAAGCTGATCGTGACCCTCACCATGTACCTGGGCAGAATCGGCCCCATCACCCTGGCGCTGGTGTTCAACAGCCGCACCCCGGCGGACAATATCTCCTATGCGGACAGCAAGGTCATCATCGGATAGAAAAGTGCCGCAAGAAAGCGGCACTTTGGCGTTACCGTTGGTTTTCTCTTTTATCCAATCATGACCTTCTTCCCCTGGAACGCAAAGCCATAGCTGCGGATGCGCTCCGCAGGAATCCCCCGCTCCAGGAGCTGGGCGGCGTACTGCTTTTCCTCAATCTGCTGCAGCGCGGCCTGTACGGTGTCCTTCAGGGTCTCCTCGTCCTCCGGGTCGTGGACCTTGAACTCTAAAATCATGGCCTCTTCCTGATTCCTGGCCTCCAGCACCACATCGTACCTGCCAAAGCCGCTCTCTCTGTTGGAGGTAATGATGTATCTGCTCTGGAGCTCCACCAATAGGCCCAGCACAAAGCCGTGGTAAAAGCGTTCCGGCTCTGCTCCCGATGGCTTCTTTCCGCTGTCGAAGTAGCTGAAGATGTTCAGCGCCACACGGTTCATGTAGACGTTCATGGCTTTTTTATCCCCCAGCAGCAGCGCCTTGATGAAATCATTGTAGTCCGTCTCGGCCTCCTTGAACCAGTCACGGACCATGCTCCGGAACATCAGCTTCACCTCCAGATTGGTGATGGTCAGCTCATACTCCGGCTGCGCTCCCTCCGGGATGTCGGTGTAGCTCTCATGGGAAAGCACCTTCAGGTATCCGCCGGCCAGCAGCAGGCTCCAGACCGCGCTTTCGTTTCCTTTCAGCTGGTTATACACAATCTGTTCATCTATCGGCGACTGGATGGTCTCTCCCTGGAGCAGCGCCTCGAACCTCTCCTTCACTGCCCGGCTCCCCTCCCGAATCAGCTTTCCCACTAGGCTGTTGGAGCTGGTGTTGGCCCAGAAAGTCGTGAATCTCCCTGTATCCAGAAAATTTATGATAGACCAAGGGTTATAAATATCCTTATGCTTCCCGAAGATAAAACCATCATACCAGTGCCTCACCTTCTCTTTCTCCGCCGAAAGTCCGCATTCCTCCAAAGCAGCGAACACTTCTTCCTCTGTAAAGCCAAAGGATGTGGCATATTCGTCCGAGGTGGTCGTCACCACCTTTAGATTATTCAAGTCGGAGAAGATAGACTCTTTGCTGACTCTGGTAATACCCGTCATGACAGCTCGCTCCAGCCAGGGATTGGTCTTAAAGGAAGAGTTGAACAGGCTCCTGGTAAAGGCCACTATCTCGTCCCAGTATCCACCCACGTAGGCCTCCTGCATAGGCGTGTCGTATTCATCCAGGAGGATGATGGCTTTCTTCCCATAATAGCGGTACAGATAATCGGAGAGCTGGTGCAGCGCCAGGGTCGCATCGCTGTCGCTGATCTCCACTGCCAGGACGCGGTCGAAAAACGCCCTGTCCGTATCCGTCAGGACATCGCTGTCTCTCAGGAATATATATTTCACATACAGATTATTCAGAATCCTGTTTATCTTCTCCCTCGTGGTCTTGTAGTCCCTTTCCTTCATGTTTGCAAAGGAAAGGCTGATCACCGGATATGTCCCCTGGAGCTTTCTGTACTTCTCATCCTCCCATATGGAAAGGCCCTGGAACAGCTCCCCGCGCCCGGCATAGTCCACGGAAAAGAAATGCTCCAGCATGCTCATGTTCAGGGTCTTGCCGAAGCGCCGGGGACGGGTGATCAATGTCACATCGTCCTTACCCTCCCACCATTCACGGATGAATTCGGTCTTATCCACATAAAAGCACTCATTCGTAATCACCTTCGCGAAATCCTGTATGCCGATTCCCACTGTCCTAGCCATAAGCACCTCCCGTTCCATCGCTTGCCGTTTTGTCTGTCATATTCAGTATAACAGCTTGCCGAAAAATTTACAAAGAGAAAATGCGGGTTGACAACAGTATATCGTAGTGCTATACTATTATATATCGAAGCGCGATGCATTGCAGTGTTGAGTGGAGGTGGACAGAGTGGACAGCCATATCCGGAAAGTATATGTGCCCATGACCGAGACAGGTTTCTATATCCTGCTCTGCCTAAGGGAAGAGGCCCACGGATACAGCATCGTGAAGAACACGGAGAAGCTGACGAAGGGCGAAATAAAGATCAGCCCCGGGACATTATACGGCAGCCTGTGCAAGATGGAAAAGGACGGATTGATCCGTTTTGTCAGGGAAGAGGAGAACCGCAAGCTCTATCGCATCACGGAGCTGGGCACGCAGGTGCTGGACCTGGAGATGAGGCGGATCGAACGTCTGTATCAAAACATGCTGGAGGCGAGATGACATGAAAGGCAAAAAGACTGAAATGAAATTTTTCCCCATTCCTCAGTGGAAGAAAGAGGAGATGTATTTAAGGGAGCAGCATAGGAAGGGCTGGAGATTCGTGAAGGTGAACGGTCTATGCCTGTATCATTTTGAAAAATGTGAGGCCGAGGATGTAATCTACCAATTGGACTACAATCCTGATGCCATTACTCAAAAAAGCGAATATGTCCAGATGTTCCAGGACTGCGGATGGGAATTCCTGCAGAACTTCATGGGGTATAGCTATTTCCGCAAGGCAGCCCGGGAAATGGACGGGAGGGACGAGGAGATCTTCTGTGACGATGCTTCCCGGCTGGATATGATGAAGCGGGTCTTCAAAGGGCGCGTGGCACCTCTTATAGCCCTGTTCTTTCTGACCATCATACCGCAGATTTATCAGCAGTATTCGTTCGATACGGCTTTCAGCCGGGGATTGCTGGTGTTCTTCTGCGTTATGTTCTGTATCTATCTGGTCATGTTCGTATCTTTTGCAGTTTCGTTCTGGGAATATTATAAATCAGTCCGTAAGTGACGGTTGACTTCCCAATCCCAATATGGCATCCGTGCAAAAGGCTGGTCTTGCCCCCGGGCAACGCTTATTTCCATTCCGTTAGGCCTCAAAAGGAATGGACAATGGGCGTTTCTTTTTTTGTACAAACCCACAGAATTCTATGAAATCGTTTCTCTAATGCCTTGCGGATCACCGTTTTCGTGCCTTTATGATAATCGCATTGTTGATGAGCCTCGCCAGCCCCGCCGAGTAATATTTCCCTTCCCGAAAAATCTCGGCTTCCTTCGGATCATAAGAGGACTCCTCTACTACTCGTTCAATAAGAAAGCCATGATTCGCAAGACAATTCAGGTAGGTTGACAGCTTCCAGTTGTGCAGGCGCAGACCGGCATTTCTCTTCTCTAAGTCAATCACCCTCTCTTCCACATAAGAACGGCTGAGAACATAACGGCCATCCACAGAATCTATGCACTGCATCAATGGATTGTCCCATGAAAAGATGAGCCGTCCGCCGGATTTGAGATATTCGCTGATGAGCTTAATTGTCTTATCCGGATCCGCAGTCCATCCCAGTCCATAAATGGAGAATACCAAATCAAAATGGCGATGCGGAATGCCTGGGTCTATTTCCATCGGTGAAACGAATAATTTCCCTCTCCAATCAGAATCTTTCAGCAGCTCCTCCGCTTTAGCGACGCGGTGGTTGGAAACATCCAATCCCCATAGTTCTCCGGCCCCCTGCTCTTTCATCCATGACAAAGACTCCCCACACCCACAGCCGATTTCCAGCACCGCCTTGCCCCGCACATCCCCAAGTAAATGCAGCTGGTTATCTGTAGGCGTGTAAGGCCCAAAATTTGGCAAAAAGGTTCCCCTCCAATCGCTCTTGGTAAGCTCCGTCCACCCATAATCATTGATCTCCAGCTGCTCTGTAGCTTCCCTGGCCAGTTCCTGCGCATCTTGAGCGCCTTCAAATAAGCTATCGATAGAAACGCCAAAATAGTCTGCCAGCCCAGGCAGCAGAAACAAATCCGGGTTTGCCTTACCCGTTTCCCATTTACTCACTGCCTGGGCAGATACGCCCAATGCTTCTGCCAGCTCTCGCTGTCCGATTCCATGTCGTTGGCGCAGTCGTTGAATCGCATCCCCAATATTTGAACTCATGTATGCTCCTCTTTTCTTAATGTTTTGGAAACCTCTTGAATCTATCATAGCAAACATCGGCATTACGCACAAGTGATTGGTTTTCAACACCACGCAACCTATGGTTGATTTTCCGCGATACGATTTCGGATTTATGAGGTTGTGTCCGAAGTGTCTGAATAAAACTTGGGTAAAATTGTTGATTTTCCGCATGAATTGAGTATAATAGAAGTAGCGCAGAATTCTTAGAGGAGTGTGTTTCAGTCACGCTCCTCTTTGCATATGAGGTGCAGAAGAAGGTTCTTGAATGAAGCGAGGCAAAGGAGATCCAATCCATGAAAAAACAATCCCAAAAAGAATACATCGTCATCGGCCTGGGCCGTTTCGGCAGCAGCATCGCCCTGCAGCTGGAGGCCAACGGCTGCAAGGTCCTGGCCATCGACCGCAACGAGCAGCGCGTCCGGCTCATCGCCGATTACGTCACTTTGGCCATGTGCCTGGACGTGGCAAACGACGAGGCCTTAGAGGAGCTGGGCGGCAGGAACTTCGACGGCGCGGTGATTTCCATCGGCCACAGCCTGGACGCCTCGGTGCTGGCCACCATCTGGGCTAAGGAGCAGGGCATAGGCCAGGTCATCGCCAAGGCCTACGACGAGAAGCAGGGCAAGATTCTCACCAAGATAGGCGCGGACAAAATCGTCTATCCGGAAAAGGAAATCGGCATCCAGCTGGCGAACGACCTGGCATTCAGCAATATGTTCGACACCATAGAGCTGTCCTCGGAATACTCCATCGGCGAGATCATCACCCCCACCGACTGGATCGGCAAGGACCTGCGGACGCTGAAGCTCCGGGAGAAATACGGCGTGAACGCCATCGCCATCAAGCGGGGCGGGACGCTTCTGGTGAACCCTCCCGCGGACCAGCCCACCAAAAAGGACGATATGTTCATGCTCTTAGGGACAAATTCCACCCTGAAGAAAATCGCCAGCGCGAATGCCCCGCGGAAGAACTGACGCCACGCCCCGGGCATCTTTCACGCGAGTACACACCAAGCCCGATAGTCCGGAAAGGCCCGCGCTGGCGCACAGGATATCCGCGGCCTGCCCGACCCGAATCCTCCAATGGACTGCAAGCTGAACATAAAAAAGGAGTACATATCATGATTCAGAGAAAAATCCTATGCGAACACGATTATCTGCACATCCCCGTCATCCCCGGCGGGGAGCGGAATGAGATGTAGATCTGGGCGGGCGCGAGCTGGTCCTGAGCCCCTTCCTGGCCCTCACGGACCAGGGCGGGGCGTATTTCTTCGTGGATGTCAGCCAGCATAAGGGAAAGGAGCTGACAATCCTGCTCCCCGACCCCAAGGGCGTCACCCGAAAATGCCTTGACCGCATCGTCAGCGGAGAAGCCGCCACCAAAGAGAACCCGCTCTATGCGAACCTGTACAAAGAGCCCCTGCGCCCAGCCTATCATTTCTCCAGCAGGCGGGGCTGGCTCAACGATCCCAACGGGCTGGTGTACAAGGACGGCGTCTTCCACATGTTCTACCAGCACAATCCCCTGGGGACTCCCCACGGCAGCGTCAATATCTGCTGGGGCCACGCGGTCAGCGCCGACTTGCTCCACTGGGAGGAGAAGGACGATGCCATCCGTCCCTGGCGGCGGGACTGGAGCATCGCTTCCGGCAGCGCCGTGGTGGACTATGAGGACAGGGCCGGTTACGGCAAGGATGCCATCATCGCCGCCTTCACCGTGCTGGGCACCCAGAACACGGACCCCGCCAAGCCGGGCTATCCCAGCGGCGGGCAGTTCCTAGCCGCCAGCATGGACGATGGGGCCACCTTCTACCGTTTTTCCCATGAGGCCACCGTCCCCACCCAGAACGGCGAGGGCTGGCGGGATCCCCGCCTCTTCCGCTATGAGGACCACTATGTGATGGCTGTCTATGAGACGGACGAAAAAGGGCGGAATTGCGTTTCCTTCTATGTGTCGGAGGACTTCCACGACTGGCGGCGCACCTCCCGCAGCGACGACCTCTATGAATGCCCGGACATCTTCCCGCTGCAGATCGAGGGTGAGGAGGAGACGAAGTGGGTGCTCTACGGCGCGGACGGCATGGCCAGGATCGGGGATTTCGACGGGTACCACTTCGTGGAGTCCGGGCGCTACAATCCTTTAGACTACGGCAACGCCACCTATGCCGGGCAGACCTGGAGCCACCATCCGGAGGGAAAGCGCGTCCATATCAGCTGGGTGCGCGGCATGGGCGGCGTAGGGGAAGACTTAGGGTATGAGGGGATGCCTTTCTCCCAGTGCATGTCCATACCGGCGGAGATTTTCCTGAAGCGCTTCGAAGATGGGCTTAGGGTGTGCCGCAGGCCTGTAGACCAGGTTGACAGCCTCTTGGGAGCCGTGGCATCCGAGGGGGACTTCGCGCTGCAGGGCGAGACCGCTCTGCCCATGCACAATCCCGCCCATTACAGCGTCAGTCTCTCCGCTATCCAGGGGACGGTCTCCATACGGGCCGGGGAGCATAGGATGCGCTTTGATTCCGCCACCCGCACCCTTTCCTTCGAGAACGGCCACACCGCGCTTTTCCATGGAGAGGAGCTGCATTTTGAAGTGCTGGCGGACACCACCACCATGGAATTCTGCTTCCAAGACAGCTCTATGGCCATTTATGCCATGGCTCCTGAACACATGAGCCTGATCTTGAAGGGGGAATGCCAGGTGCGGTACACCTGCCATATTATGGAGAATATCTGGGAATAGAGAACCTCCGGAATAAAAACAAGCATTTCCCATGATGCAACAAAAGCAGTAGCCAAAGAGCCAGAAAGCCGCCCAAACAGCGCACTTTCCGGCTCTTTTTCAGGAAATCGCACACCCTATAGCATATGTTGTAGCTATTCTAGCTTTACCTGAAAGCCATTATGGAAATGGAAATCCGTCCAAAAATACTGCATTTCAAACCCATTGCGCTGCCACCATATAAGGTACAGCAGGATTGATGGCAGCCCGATGCAGACTAGCAGCAGAGGACTTCAGGCACGTAGTCGCCATGCCTGGAGTTGTCCTAACCCAAGGCATGAAAATATTGGCTGACTATTTTTTCTTATAGCGCCTGTCCCGATTGCTCCCGACTATCTCAATATAATCGGAAAGCCCCTGTAAAACGACTTTCGTGCGGCTTTCTTTTAAATCCAATAATTCACAAAAATCCCGAATTCCATATTCTTTCCCTTCTTCCATAAATGCGAGAATCTTGTCATACTGCATTCGGGTCTTTTTCGTCACTTTTTTATCGCCGCTTTTTATCGCCGCTTTTTTATCGCCGCTTTTTTCATTTCCACTCTCTTTCTTTCGCCAAATACCATCTGCACCTACTTGCCCATATTGGCCGTATCTTAGCATGGAAATATATTTTTCGCATCCATATGCGCTGATGGAAACACCTCCGTTTTCAGCATCTATGAGCGGAAGCGGCGCGCCAACCTTTTTACATTCTGCTTTTATCTTTACAAAGCCTCTGCCCCATGCCTCCACATCCCCTGAGCGAAAGGACACATCCGCAATTTTAGGATTGTGCGGTACAGATTCATGTTTCTCGTATACCCGTTCATCCGTAGGCACACGTTTTGACCAGGAGCCCATATTGAAAATAACGATTCTGTCTTCATAAACAGATACCTGAACCGGCACACCTGTTGCATAATCCTTATGGTTGACTGAATTAAGAAGCATCTCACGAATCATGCCTCTGGTAAGCATATGGGTTTCTGTCCGCTGAATGCCCTCATAATCCACCAATGCCTTGAAATACTTTGTAAAAATCAAATCAATCGCTTTATCGACCTGTAAAAGAAGCGGCCCCTCCACAACGTCCTGATACTGCAGATCCTCTATCGGTTCCGCGTCTTCGCCAAAAGCTCCTACCAATGAAAAATAACCGATTTTAATATAGGATCCCGTTACATAGCGATCCGGCGTGGGATGAAACAGCAAAATCGCTGCCCTTGTCAAATATTCTCCATCAAACAGCTTCAGATTGCGCAGCAATAACTCGTCAGAAACATTTACCTCACTTTCTGTCATCCTGTTGCTTCTAACTGCTTTCTCTCTGAACGCCTGCAATGCGTCCTTGCTCAGGTCCGCCACGCTGACCTCCGGAACAGGGACTGCATCCCACGTTTTTCCGGCACGCTCCAAAAGAAAATTCTGCAATTCAAAGCCATTTAATTCATGCAATGTGGAACCGGAACGTTTATAGTATTTTCCATCACACGAAATGGCAAAGGGATATTTTATGATTTCTATGGAGATATACTCTCTTGTGCCATCCGCTTCTTCCCATATTTTATTCTCTTTTTCAATCAAAGCAAGGGATTTGCAACGTTTATCGGTACTTTCTACCTTTTCAGAACTTAGTTTTCCGCAGGCATATTGGTTGATCAGCTTCTCTGAAATGTTTTTGGGAATATGGTTCCCGAAACGTATATTTTCAGCTCCATTCGCTTTATGGATGTTGATGCTGGCTATGATCCCTAACTTGTCATGAATCTTGTTCGGCAAGCCCTCCAGCATCCTTTTGGAATCTTTGATTCCGACCACATAACCATCATCATTTACCCCAATGTATAAAATGCCGCCTTCCGTATTGGCATACCCGCACAGCCATTTTAGAAATTCATCCTGCCATGACCATTTCCATTCCATTTGTTGGGATTCCTGGTTTTGCTGTGGTCTTTCATGATATGAATTCGCTTTATCCATAAGATTCCTTTCAAATCCTGTCATTGTTACGCAGAGGGCCATTGGCCGCGCTTTGGCCGCTCCTCCGCCCGGGAGAGGCCGCGCTTATTTCATGACCATCTCCCCATCCCCCGGCAAGGGCCTTAGCGGTTCATGGGGCAGCGTCTGGTACCAGAATGCCACAGATGTGTAGTCATCATATCTGGGGCCTGTCCAGCCCAGATTGTCCAAGGTCATCCGGAAGCCGGTCTCAAAGTGGATAGGATCCGGCACATGGAAGCGGTACAGCAGGAAGCGCTGCTGCCCGTTGTAAAAGGCCGCGTTGTCGCCCAGGATGGCGAACATGCCAGTGTAGAGGCCGCTGTAGGTGTGGTATCTTTTCAGGTAGATATCGTTGCCGAAGCCATAGGCGCCTCCGAAATAGTCCTCTGTGCCGGTATAGTGGATGGACGGGTATGGGTCGTCGTCGATGTACATCCTGGCCTCCCCCTCCACCCAGCAGGTATTGTTGCCGTTCATGCCCGCTGCCAGGGTCAGGCCCAGGAACTGGCCCTTTCCTTTGATATTGTCGATGACAGTGTAGGAGCGGCCCTTCTGTACGGGATGCTCCTGGTGGTAGGATGCATGGAAATAGCCGATGTTTTCGGGCAAATCCATGTAGCATCCTGTTATCATGTAGAAGAGTGTCTTGTCTTCATCGCTGCGGTTCTCCATGGTGATTCTGCAGTGCTTCCGGAAAGGCATTTCCCAGTAGCAGTTCAGGCCTCTCCCAGGGGCCACCAGAATCTTGGCGGAGTTCAGGATGGGGTATCTGCCCTCCCGGTCTTCGAAGTTCTCATCGTAGGCGCAGCCAAAGAAAGCCGATATGGGCGCTTCCACAGATGGGTGCTCATCCTCCTCCCAGTAAATCCGCAGGATGAAGCTGTGCCCTACATATCCCGTGAACCAGATGCTCTGAATCATCCCCGGCCCCTCTGCATCCACCAAAGTGACAGTCTCCCCGGGATGGATGTCGATGCAGGGGCGCAGCTTGGTGCAGTCTCCGCCCCGGGAGCCGCCGGCTCTGGCACCGGTGGGGTTTTCGGCAGAAAAGGCAAATGTTTTGGTATTTTGGATTAGGTGAATGCTTTCCATGTCTGTCCTCCTTCCGTTATGGCAGAAAATATCTCCCTTTTCGCAAAATCGTTCCCGGAATTCATAAACCTCGCTGGGCAACAATTACGGTATAGTTTTCCGTATCATATGTAACTCCTGTTTCTCTAAAACCATTTTTGTGCCAAAAATGTTCTGCTTGAGGATTCCCTTTTACCCAACCAAGGCGGACATTCGCCATCCCAATACGGAACAGATAAGCACACAGGTCATTGATAATCTTGCTCCCTGTTCCAGTATTCTGTATGGACACATCCGTCATAAAAAATCCAATAAAGGCTGTTAATTCATCCGGATAGGCCATGATAAAATCCATCACAGCAATCAGTTTTTCCCCATCATAAAATCCCAGATAGTACTTATCGCACATTTCCTTGTTGGGCGGGAGCGCATTCATATCATTCATAATGCTTTGTTCTGACACAAACGGTGGACAGTATTGATAGTACAAACTGTTTTTGTAGCATAATGCGTATACTTCTGCCGCATCATCGTCACGCATCTTTCGAACAAGATATTGATTTGAGAATAACGAAACATTCATTTTCCTTCTCCTCCAGACATTCAAATTCCGATTGTGATTTGATGATTTTCAAGGGAATTATTAGCTGTTATATTTTACCGTCACCTCCTCCAGTGGTTTTGATTAAACTTGATATGAAGTTTTAGTACTTGCTCCTTGACTGAAAGACCCTGTAAAACGACTTTCGTGCGGCTTTCTTTTAGGTTCAATAATCCGCGTTTTCGGCAGCTATGAGCGGAAGCGGCGCGTTTAGCCCTGCTACCACCAGATAAGGTACAGCAAGGTCAGGGCCAGCCCGATGCAGAACAGCAGCAGGCCAAAGGACAGGCTCCGCTGGATGATGCGGTTGGTCTCCCTGAACTGCTCGTTCTTCACCGCCGCCAGGTGCAGATAGTCCCTGTGGAGAGGGCTTTTCCTGCGCCAGATATGGTTGCCGAGAGCTTGGATCGCGTTCAGCGCCCGGCCCAGGCTCTCTGTGAGCACATTTCCCTCGGGGCGCTCATGGGGCAGGGGACTGTCCCGGTACAGGGTCTTTCGCAATGCCACCACCAGGCCGTCCGCCAGGCTGTCCAGAATCCTGCAGAGCGCTCCGGCTATTGTGGACAGGGTCTTTAAAATCAGCGGGCTGCTGAGAATCCTGTCCAGGGCATTGCAGATGCCGCCCAGGAGCCAGGGCAGGAAGCGGAGCATCAGGGGCCTGTAGAGGAGCTCCTCTAAATCCAGCCATTTGGGCCAGATGTCTATATATTCTCCTTTGCTGTTACGCAGAAGCCTTCGGATGAACGCCAGGTACACTGCCGCTCCTATTCCGATGGAAATCAGGCCGCCCTTCAGGTTTCCCAGGCTGAAGTAATGCACCGTGTGTCCTGTTTCCGTAATCTGCTGGAAGCCCTGGGCCAGTCCCGCTGCCCTGTCCATGAGGGCGTGGGGGCACAGGCCCCATATGAGCAGCAGGGCCGCGCTTCCCGCCAGGGCAAAGGCGGAGGCTGGACTCATATACCGCTTCATCCCGTCATATTTCTCCTGCAGCGCGGGATCCCCGTTTTTTTCCACAAAAACCGCCACGAACAGCTTGGTCATGTAGGCCACGGTCAGGCCGCCGGAGAACAGGAACGTATACTCCAGGAGCCGCATCCCCAGGCCGCCCCCACATTCTACGATGCTCTCATGCAGCAGGGTCTTGCTGACGTAGCCGCCGAAGAGGGGGATTCCGCCGATGGCCAGGGCTCCTGTCAGGAAGATGGCTTTCAGCAGGGGCTTTTTTCTGCCAAAGCCCCGGATATCGTTGAGGTTCAGGGCGTGGGCGTTCATGTAGATCGCGCCTGCTGCCAGGAACAGCACCAGCTTTATGAGGGAATGGTTCACCATGTGCAGGAATGTCCCGTGGGCTGCCAATGTACGGTATTCCGCATTCCCCTCCGTCCCGGGCAGGCTGAGCATCCCGATTCCTATCAGGATGAAGCCTATCTGGGACATGGACGAGCAGGCCAGCGTCCGCTTCAGATCCACGGAGCATACGGCAAGCACAGCGCCCCCCAGCATGGTGGCCGCCCCCAGGGCCAGTATCAGCAGGCTCCAGGCCCTGTCCTGGGGGAACAGGCAGCAGCCCAGGATCAGGATGCCGTAGATGCCGGTTTTGGTCAGGATGCCGGAGAGCAGGGCGGAGGCGGGGGCAGGGGCCACGGGATGGGCCTTGGGCAGCCAGATGTGCAGGGGGAAGGCCCCGGCCTTGGCGCCGAAGCCGAAGAGCAGGCAGGCTCCTGCGGCGTAGAGCGTGTTTTTCTGCTGGCGGACTGCCCCGGCATTGAGCGCGTTTTTCTGTTGGCAGGCTGCCACTGCACTTGGCAGCTCCTGGATGGTCAGCGTGCCCAGCTGGTGGTAGAGCAGGAAGATGCCCATGAGCATCACCAGGCCCCCTGTCACCGCTACGGCCAGGTAGGTGGCGGCAGCCCGCAGCGCCGGCCCGTTCTCCTCCTGGGCTACCCATACGTAGGAGGTAAAGGACATGATTTCAAAGAAGACAAATGTGGTATATAAGTCCGCGGACAGGAACACGCCCATGGTGGCTCCCAGCGTCCACAGCAGGAAGAGGTAGAAGCGGCCGCGGTGGTGGTGATGGACGAAGTATTCCCTGGAGAGGATTGCGGCCATCATCCACATGAACGCGGCCACGCAGCCGTAGACGCACCGGAATCCGTCCAGGGCGAAGTGTAGGCCCAGGCCGCAGACGCCGGGGATGTCCAGGGATAGAATCGGCTTCGCTTCATTACCCATGGCGGAAAATGACACAATTGTCATAACGATGAATTCCAGCACCACAAAGGACGCTACAAGCAAGTCCCGCAGCGTCCCCCCGGATTCCTGGCCACGGGCATTTGCCTCTTTTTTTCCATCCGCCCGCCCTGCCAGATAGGCCAGAAGCCCTGCGGCAAAGGGGAAAAATATCAAAAATGCCAATCCTGTCTCCAATTTCGTCACCCTCCATACCAAATCCATCAGTTCCTCCCGCGCTTCCAGGCATGCCATCCACTGCCTAGAGCAGCTCTCTGGTCTTCCTGGCCAGATACAGGGGAAGATTGGTGATAGCCCCGTCCTTCCGGTATCCCCGCCCGGAAAAGCGTATCGCTGATTCCGGTCTGCGCTCAGAAACATAGCGCTTGAAAGAAGGCGCAGACCTGTCCTCACCGCCCTTGGCCTCTATGGGAATAATCTCTGTCCCATTCTGCACCACAAAGTCGATTTCACTGCTCTTGTCAGAAAAGTACCGGGGTGCAGCCTGGAATTGCCCGCGGAGCTGCTGCAGGATGAAGTTTTCCGTCAGCGGCCCCTTGAACTGATAGTCGCTTTTCAGCAGAATCTCGCTATTGTCTATCCCCGCCATTTGCTTCAGCAGTCCTGTGTCGAAGAGGAACAGCCTCCGAAAATCACATCGCCCCAAAGGCAACCGCCTCCAGCATTTTTATGACAGGCCCGGAGCGCAGCCCAAAGCACACAATCAATGCCGCAAACACAAGCAGGGGCACCAGCATCCTCCACCCCGGCTCCCGCACGTCTTCAATAGTACTGTAGTCAAAATCGCCTTTCGGGAAAAAGGCCCGCACCACTATGCCAATCATATAAATCGCCGTCAGCAGGGCCGACAGAAGCAATGCCGCCACTCCCGCGTAGGCCAGGGGCTCTCCGCATTCCACTGCCGCTTTGGCCAGATGCCATTTGCTGACGAAGCCGCACAGCCCCGGCACCCCCATCAGGGCCAGGGCCGCCACCGTGAAGCACAGGAACACCCTGGGCATCCGATGTCCCAGCCCGTCCAGCTCATGGACGTAATTCCGGTCTGTCTGGTGCATCACCGCCCCGGCGCAGAGGAAGGAGCATATCTTCATGAAGGAGTGGAACACCAGATGGGCCAGGGCCCCCGTCATCCCCAGGGGCGTCATCAGGGTCACGCCAAAGAGGATATAGGACAGGTTGCTCACCGTGGACCAGGCCAGCCGCCTTTTGAAATGGGTCTCCTTCACCGCCCGGCTGCAGCCGTACACAATGGTAAAGACCACCAGCCCCATCACCACCCGCTGGGCCCAGGTGCCTTTCAGCAGCCCGGTGCCGAAGCTATAGTAGGTCACCCGCATCACCGCAAAGGCCCCGGTGTTCACCACCGCCACCGCGTGGAGCAGGGCGGTCACCGGGGTGGGGGCCACGCTGGCCTTTGGCAGCCAGGAAGAGAATGGCCACATGGCCGTCTTCACAGAGAAGCCGCCGAAGCACAGCACGTAGACTAACAGCAATGTATCCTTTTTCTCCAGGATATTGGCCATGTCCAGCACGCCGCCGGGCACAAAGGAGGAGGTGGTGCCGTAGACCAGCACGAAGATCATGCCGATGAACGCAAAGGCAGCGCCGCCCAGCATGTAGTACAGATAGGCCCTGCTGGCCAGGATGGCCTCCCTTGTCCTGGTGTGCATCACCAGCGGCAGGGTCACAAGGCTGAGCATCTCGAAGAAGAAGTACATGGTCAGGATGTTCTCCGACAGGGCTACCCCCAGGGTCACGCCGTAGGTGGCGGTGTAGAACAGGAAAAAGGGGCCCGGGTTCTCCTCTTTTTCCATGTATTCAAAAGCGTACAGCATGGCAAAGGGCCAGAGGAACGCCACCAGCCCGGCGAACACCGCGCCCGGCCCGTCCAGCCGCAGGGTGATGCTCAAATCGTGGGTGAAGCGGAAAACCGTGAGGGCCTTTTCGGGCGCGGCAATGAGCAGCCGGCAGACCAGCGCGGAGTTGGCGCATACTGCTGCCTCCAGGTAGATCCACATGGCCCTTTTGCTGCGAAAGGATAACAGCGGCAGGAGAATGCCCGTAAAAATAGGCAGAAGCACTACTATCAGCATCATGACCTCTCTCATGGCAACCAGATCCTTTCTCCATCGTTGGCTATAATACGGATGTGGCAATCCGGGACGCGTATTCTATCAAGCTGCCCGGGAAGATTCCCAAAAGCACCGCCAGGGCCGCAAGGATGACCAAAGGCAGGAGCATGGCCAGGGCTGGCTCTTGTATGGGGTCTGGCTCCGATGTCGAAGACGCTCCCGTCTTGGTCTCTGTCTCCGGCACAGCCGCCAGCCCACCGGAGCCTTTGTCCCCTTCATCCCTGGATTCCGGCTCAGCACCGACGCCCGGGAAGAATCCCTTCATGGCCACCGGCAGCAGATACCCGGCAGTCAGCAGCGCGCTGATCAGCAGCACCACCGGCCCCAGCCAGGCGAAGACCCCGGTATCGGACTGCAGCGCCCCCTCCGCCAGATACCATTTGCTGATGAAGCCCCCGGTAGGCGGGATTCCCACCAGCGCAAGCGACAGCAGCAGATAGCACCACATAGTCTTCGGCATCCGCTTCCCGATCCCCGTAAGCTGCTCCACCCTAGTATAGTCAAAATAATATACAAACACGCCAGCCGTCAGGAACAGGCCGCATTTCACCACTGCGTGCACCGCCACATGGAGCATGGCCCCGGTAAAGGCATCGGCAGTCAGCAGGGAAAGCCCGAACATGATGTAGGATACCTGGCTTACCGTGGAATAGGCCAGCCTTTTTTTGAAAACCTGCTCCCGGTAGGCCAGCATGGAGCCCATGAACACGGTCAACAGCGCCAGCGTCATCCAGGCCTGCTGCACCCAAGTCCCCCGCAGGAACTCCGCCCCCACGATGTAGAACACCACCCTGACCACAGCCAGCACGCCGGACTTTACGATGATGGCAGAGAGCACCGCGGACGCCGGGGACGGGGCCACGGGATGGGCCGTGGGGAGCCAGGCGTGGAGCGGCACCATGCCGGCCTTGGCCCCGAAGCCCAGGAGCGCGGCGAACACGGCGATCAGCAGGATTCCCTCATGTCCCTGCGCTGCCGCCATGTTCAATGTCCCCCCTGCCGCAAAGGTCAGAGTATCGCTGTAGCGATATAAGATGAAGATGGCGAACAGTCCCCCATACGCTCCGCACAGGGAGTAGAAGAGATATTTCAATGCCGCCATGACGGACTCCCGCTTGCCGCTGTGGAGCACCAGGGGCATGGACGCCAAAGTGGTCAGCTCATAGAACAGGTACAGGGTCACCAGGTTCCCCGCGAAGTCGGAGGCCACCAGTATCCCATATAATATCAGATAAAAGCCGAAATACCGTTTCTCTTTCCCCTCATGACGCATATAGACAAAGGCGGACAGGGCAGACATGAGCCATATGAGGCTGACCACCGTCACGAACAGCCTGCCCACGGCGTCAATGCGGAAGTACACGGGGATGGTGTCCAGCAGCGTGAACAGCACAAGCTCCCGCTCCCCCGTCCAGGACAGCGTCAGTGCCAGAATCACGGAAATGCCCAGCACCATGCCCACATAGACGCAGAGCCCTACACGGCTCTCCTCCTGGCCTCCGGCGGTGCGGCTGGCCGTCAGGCCGCTCCCTCCGGTTCCGGAATCTTGTCTGCCCGCCACGGACGCCCCCTCCCGAAAGGACGAAACCAGCAGAGCCACGCCGCCCACCACAGGCAGTGCTATCGGAATCAGCAACAACGCATCCATCAAAGCTTCCCTCCTAGTTATTAGTTCCGCATCTGCCCCGCCCAGCACCCAGACATGGGCAGAGAATTTCCGGCCGCGAAAGAAACGCGTCCGTAAATCCTCCGGGGTGCCGCGCGGGGCAGACGCTGTTTTCATTTGGCTCTTGATATTTCTTAGCTGGCCTTAAGGCCCTCCGGCCCACTACTCGAACATCTCAATGCCGCTCTGGATCAGCCGGACGATAGGATCCGAATTCAGCCCCAGTATCAGATTCAGCAGAATGAAGCACACCAGCGCCGCCGATTTGGCGGGCTGCTCCCTGAGGCTGACCACCCTGCCGGTTTCAGCGCCCCCACTGCCCATCCCGGACAGCCCCATGGGCTTCCTGGTATAGATCCGAATCACCGTCTTCATGAAATATACGGCATTCAGCACGGTACTGATTGCCAGGGCGATGACCGTGGGGAGCATCTTGTGGGTATGCCCCACCGCTGCCTGTGCGAACAGCAGCTTGGAGATGAATCCCGAGAACACGGGCATGCCCACCATGGACAGGGAGCCCACCGTGAACGCCACCCCGGCCAGCCGGTTCCGGAAGCCCGCTCCCGTGATGTCCCCGTATCTGTCGCTCCCCCCGGAAGCATCCGCAAGCCCCGCTGCCGCCACGAACAGCAGCGACTTAGTGGCCCCATGGGAAAGCACATGGTAGAGGCTGGCGATGGAACCAGCCTCTGTGGCCAGCCCCAGCCCCATGTAGATATAGCCGATCTGGGCCACCGAGGAATAGGCGATCATCCGCCGCAGGTTCCCCTCTCCTATAGCGCTTACAGAACCCATGATCATCCCGGCGATGCCGAAGACGAACAGCACGTTGACCACCCTGCTCTCCCTGACCACCTCGAATCCCACCACCCGGTAGAATATCTTAATCAGCAGGAAGATATACCCCTTGGACACCAGCGAGGACAGGATGGCCGAGGAGGACAGGGTGGAATACCCATAAGCGTCCGGCAGCCAGGCGTGGAAGGGATACAGGGCGCTCTTGATGGCCAGCCCCACGGACATCAGCCCCAGCGCCACCATCAGGGAGATGTGGTACTGCCCCGTGGCCGCAATAAGCTGCACCTGCTGCCGGATATTGCTCATGAGCAGATGGCCTGTGACGGCGTACAGATGGCAGATGCCCAGAAGCAAAAGGCCGGAGCCCAGCAGGCTCATGATCATGTACCGTGCGGCCGCCTCAAAGGTCCGCCCGGTCTGGCGAATCATGATCAGGCCACAGGCGGAAATCGTGTTGATCTCCACGAACACATAGGCGGTGAACAGGTCATTGGTGTAGATCAGGGCCAGCAGGGAGCACAGCAGGAGATTCACCATCACATAGTATAGGTTCTGCTTTCCCTCCTCGATCTGCGCCTCCCGCTCCCTGATACCCCCCAGCATGCACAGCAGCATGATGACACAGAAGAAGCAGGCCATAAAGGCCTCCAGGATGCCCACCCGAATCTCATTGCCCCAGGGCGCAGGGAAATGGCCCATAAGGTACACATAGGGCCGCCCGGCGGATATGGCGTTTCCCAATACAAGCGTTGACATGATTCCGATTATCGAGATTACAGCCGTGTTCACCCGCCTGGCCCATTTCCCGTTCAGCACGGAGCACAGGGGCCCGGCGAAAAGGGATAAAATAATGGACAGGAAGGGAAAATTCTGCACGAACTCCATCATTTCCCCTCCCTCTTCAACCGGGTGGTGATCTCGTCCAGATCCAGGGTGTGGTATCTGCGGTAGAGCCTAATGGTCAGGGACAGCATCAGCGCCGTCACGGATACGGACACCACGATGCCCGTCAGCACCAGCCCGCTGGGGATGGGGTTGATATAGGCCTCCGGGCTGGTGACGCCGTCCACCACCACTGGCGCTTTCCTGTCCGCGATGTAGCCCTTCAGGGCCAGGAACAGGTAGGTGGCTGTGTCCATGATGTTGAGGCCTATGATCTTCTTGATCAGGTTCTTCTGCAGGAGCAGATTGGAGAAGCCGATGCCGAACAGAATCATGGCCACAGCCTCCTCATAGTTGTTCAGTAAGTATTCCCAGTGCATGGATTCACGCCTCCTCAATAGCCGCCCTTGCGGAACATGACATAAAAGGTATACATAGTGCCCGCCACCACCACGCCCACGCATATGTTCAGGACCAGTATCAGTCCACCGCTCAGGATCGCGCCAGGCGTTCCCAGGGGGACGACGCTCTCGATATGGTTGGCCCCTGTGTAGAAGGAATAGCTCTTGGCGATGCTGTAGCAGGCCAGGGCACAGAAGCTCATCCTGCGGTAGGTCTTCGCCGTAAAGAACCGCTCCGTCTTCGCGAAGCCGAAAGCGTTCAGGTACAGAATCAGCCCCGCGCCGATCACCGCGCCCCCAGAAAACCCGCCTCCCGGCCCCAAATGTCCCGCCAGAATGATGTATATTCCAAAGAGCAGGATGGGCGGCACCAGGACTCTGGCCACGGTCTGCAGAATCACATCGTTTTTGGGCTCGTAGAGCCTGTCATTGTCCTGTCCCTCCTCCTGCTCCTTTTTGTCGTCCCTGCGCAGCAGAATCAACACGGTGCAGGTGGCGATGAAGAGCACATGGGACTCGCCCAATGTGTCGAAGGCCCTGTAGTCCAGGATCATGCCCGTAACGATGTTCACCGCGCCGGTCTCCTCCAGGCCCTTCTCGATATAGCGCTGCGCCACCTCGTTGTTGGCCGGGTTCTCCGCATGGCCGAAGGGGGGCAGGTCTGACACTGCCGCCAGCAGCATGACCACCAGGAAGATGCAGAACAGGATGCAGAATACTCTGTAGATCCTGTTAAAGATTCGCATCTCGAAATTGTGCTCCAGGTCGTAGACCTTCGCCTCCAGCGCCTTGCTGTCCTGTTCTCTGCGCTCCCTTGCCTCTTCGCTTTCGACAAAAGGCTCCCGGGGCTCCATCTCCACCTGCCCCAGGAAGGAATCCTTCGTCCCCTCAAGCCAGCATCTGAATTTATAGGAAAAGGTCTTGCGATACCTCTCCTCAGGCACCTTCCTGCTCATCCGTCCTCTCCTCCCGGGCGCTCTCCTTTTTGATGATAGCGTCGATTTTCTTCAATGTCACCAGGAACAGCACTGTGGTGACCCCGGCCCCCACAGCGGCCTCCGTGATCGCCAGGTCCGGGGACTCCAGCAGCACCCAGATGATGGACATCACCAGGCTGTAGGACATGAAGATCAGTATAGTGTTCAGAAGCTTTTTGGACAGGCTGGCCGCAATGGCGCAGACCACCAGAAATCCAAGCAATATACAGGTAAATATGGTCACAGCTTACGCCTCCTTCCCCTCTGCAGGTCCCTGG
>OFFE01000578.1_pt1 | contig 30671 bp, 31 predicted proteins | sample 1521371 | NCBI WGS metagenome assembly OFFE01 (sample SAMEA3504131, study PRJEB24116) | mouse gut metagenome | biome: mouse gut; feature: mouse-associated habitat; material: faeces | place: Denmark | collected 2011 | reverse complement strand
TGGTATATCTTAATAAACAATAACCCTAGCAGAAATGGAAGGAGCATGGCTATATAGCTGCCATATTTCATATAGAAATCTTCAAAACTCTTTTGCGGGACATGATAATTCCAAAATGTCATGCCCACCCAAAACAAAAGCAGCACTCCCATAATGGTAAATATAGTTTTCTGCCTCTTGAGTTTTGAAAACTCAGTTTGTATTAAATTAATCATCACGTTTCCTCCGTATAACAGATATAATAAACAAAGAAATAAACAGACAGATTGCAAGTACAAATATTGATACTGATATCTGGTAATTTGCGGAATTAGGTGCATATTTTATGATACTTAACCCAGTTGTGGTTGGATACCAGCTTGTAAAATGTGTATTTGCCACAAAAATACCACAAAATCCATAAACGAATGCTCCGCAGGTTCCTGCCAAAAAAAGATTTCTTTTCAAAGAAAAAAAAGCGATAATCGGCATAACTGCTATTAGACAGGAGATACCTGTGACTAACAGTTTCCAGAAAGCCATCCCGATATCTGCCAAGTTAAAAGGATATTGTAAAACCAAAGCAAACACTATACTGCATAGAAAACTAACTGCAATAAATAGGAAAGTCGCAAATACGGTAATTGCAATTTTGGCAAATTTTAATTTACTATAAGAAACTGGCACGATAAGGTTGTTTTTCAATGTGTCCTCTGAATACTCCCGGTTCATTAAATAACTGCCAAAAAAAGTTATCAAAAATGGAAATGTAAGGGTTATATTGTTCCAAAGGATTCCATCTGTCAGTGGAAGATAGCCAACTACGGAATTTGCCGCCCCTGTCAGCTGGAATAATGCCAGAAGACTTGACAGTACGACAACTCCTATTGAAAGAGGCAAAAGATAATGTCTTTTTAATTTTTTTAACTCTGCCCAAATCATCGCATTACACCTCCTGTTTCCGATAAATATATGCCGACAATACCATGCACACAGTTCCCATCCCAATAAGAGAAAGGATACAGGGAAATACTGGCAGTACCCAATTCTGCACATTCTCCACCATTTCCATGCGTTCTGGATTTGCCGTTATAAAAGGCAGACTGCATCGAAACAATAAAGTCAATGGGGCTGGAACTTTCAACAGCATAACAGAAAATGCAAAACTGGCAACTGCATAAATAACAGAACATAGTATCGGCAATATGAAATTTTTCTGAAATACAACAGCAGCCGCTATCATGGGCAGAGATGCGGTAGCTATCAGTACGGACATACTGAGCGAAATTGCTAATTTTAATGGAATATCCGAAATGGTTCCCGTAAATAGTCCTCCAATCATGGTAGCGCCGATTGCGGCAACACCATAAAATACCGCCAAAATGTAAATGATAATCACCTTTGCGCCAAGTAGCTTCCATCTGGGAACAGGGATTACTGAAAGGGTTTTCAGCGTCCCATTTTCATTTTCCATTCGGAACAGTATTGACGCAATAATGCCCAAAACTATGGGAAGAACCAAAAAGAATCCAAATTCCATAACAAACATAAGAAGCGTATCATAATTCAGTTTTGAATGGACAATTACGATAGTGAGCGGAATCGGAAAAAGGCAAGCGGCAAGTACGGTAAGCAGGATAAACTTCTGCCGCTTTATCTTTTTAAACTCTGCCTCTAGCATTTTAAGCAATGCCAACACCTCCCGTAATCTCTTTGAAATAATCCTCAAGGCTTTCGTCGCAAACGCTGCTTTCATAAACACCAATGTTATTCGTAATAAACGCTTGATTTACCATGCTCAAATCAATGTCCATATCATAAATCCGCATAACATTATCATCTTCAATACGATATTTTACCCCGCCGCATTTCTGCTCCAGAATCCGGGCTGCGGTTGCCGTAGAGGATACACGGAATAAAACATATTTCTGGTTCTTTTTTCTTAATTCGTCCATACTGCTTTCTTCCAATAGGTTTCCTTCATGAATAATTCCTATATCATATGCAAGCAAGTCAATCTCTGACAGGATATGGCTGGAAATCAAGATAGTTTTCCCCCGTTCTTTGCTTAAATCCTGCAAAAATTTTCTGATTTCCGCTATGCCAATCGGGTCAAGACCATTAATCGGTTCATCAAGAATCAAAAATTCGGGGTCATGCATGATAGCATTTGCGATTCCAAGCCGTTGCTTCATGCCAAGGGAATACTTGCTGAACAGCTTTTTATCTTTGTAGGGAAGACCAACTACTTCCAACGCATTTTTTACGGCATCCGGGCGGGATGTCCCACGTAGCTTTGCAAAAATCTCCAAATTTTCTGTTCCAGTCAGATTCGGATAAAACCCAGGCGTTTCGATGATTGCGCCAATACGAGGGTATATCCGTTTTTCCTGTCCTCTGATATTTTTTCCAAACAGCTGCACTTCTCCTGATGTAATGGAAGTCAGTCCTAAAACCATCTTCATAATCGTTGTCTTTCCTGCGCCGTTACGTCCGAGCAGCCCATAGATACGCCCTTTTTTCACATGCACGTTTACGGACTTGACAGCTTCCTGTTCTCCGTAGACCTTTGTTAAATTCTCTGTTCTAATCACCAAATCATTCATAGTTTTTTCCTTTCTCACATAATTGCGGTAGAAAACATTGATACTTTTGTGTAAAATCCATTATACGTCATAAACCTTGCCAAAACCTTGCCGAAACCTTGCTTTTTTCATGTTTTGCAAAGAAAGCCCTGTGTGGTCACAGGGCTTTCCGAAACGTAATTGTAAATGTTACGCCTGCACTAGGGGCGCTTTCCGCCTTTATTTTCCCTTTGTGCGCGCTTACCAGTTCCTTTACAATGGCTAATCCTAATCCGTTCCCGTCTGCCAGACGGGAATCATCGCACTGATACATCCGTTCAAAAATATGTGGAAGACTGGACGGCAAAATTCCAATGCCGTTGTCCGAAACCTCAATCTGAGCCAGCGATTCTTCCTCTGTAATTCGCAGGGTCAGTCTGTTTCCATCGCTGTGTTTTAGGATATTTTGAAAGAGATTGTTAAGGATACGGGTATAAGCATGGATATCGATATCCATCCAATATTCCGTTTCCGGAATCTCAATCTCATATTTAAAATGGCTGTTTTCCCATGTAGGTATCCAATCTGCTATAATGCTACGGGTCAGTTCATTCAAGTCCAGTTGCTCAAAATGGTATGTTTGTTCCCCTGCATCCAACTTTACCCATTCAAATAACGACTCTATAAATCCTTTTAATTGATGTGCTTTCTCTGAAGCAATAAGAATATAAGCCTCCTTTTCCTCTCCAGTGACAAGTCCGCCTGTAACTGCTTCCAGATAGCCGACAAGAGAAGCTAACGGTGTTTTTGCATCATGGGAAAGACTTGTCATAAGACGTTTATATGACGCTTCCGACTGTTGCTGACGGATAAACTGTGTCTGATTATTTAGCGTAATCATATTGATGTCATGGCAAATCTGTTTTGTCCTATCATTTTCTTTTGCCAGTACACGGCGGTTCAGATTACCCGCCTTTATATCTTCCAGAGCTTCTTTTATAACGGACAGGCTTTGTTTTGTCTGCCACAATTTCACTGCGAAAAAAAGAGCGCATATCATGGATAGGCAGAGCAATGCAAACAGAAATAAATTACAATTCATCTTATGCCTCCCCGCTAAAACGATAGCCGATGCCCCGGATTGTCAGAATGTAAAAAGGATGTTCCGGGTCTGGCTCTATTTTTTTACGCAGTTTACTGATAAAGGACATAATATTGCTGTCATCAAAAGCGTATTCTTCATCCCATACCTGCGTATAAATCTGTTTTTTGGTGAAAATTTTTCCTTTATTGGATGCAAGAAAGGAAAGTAAATCAAATTCCTTTCCAGTTAATTCTATCTGTTGGTTGTTTACCATGACGATACGATTTATCTTGTCAATCAGTATTCCCTTAAAATTTAGAATGTCTCTATCATCGTCCGAAACAGAATTAAACTGCGTATATCGTCTGATAAGTGAGTGGACACGAGCCATCAGCTCATTGATGCTGAAAGGCTTAGTCAGATAATCATCTGCGCCCATCCGTAAGCCCGAAACTTTGTCTTCTTCATCACTCTTTGCCGTCAGCATGAGAACAGGTACGTTGCTTGTCTGACGGATTTTTTGCAGAACTTGGAAGCCGTCTAAATCTGGCATCATAATGTCGAGGATGACAAGAGAGCATGTATCTTTGCTTTCTTCTATCAGCCGTAAACCTTCGGCACCTCCTCCTGCAACAGCCGCCGTATATGTTTCCTGCTCCATACATTTCTTCATAAGAAGTCTCAATTCTTTGTCATCATCTATAATAATTATTTTATCCATTTTTATTTTCCTTTCCGTCGTGGGTTCTGCGGTCAATCGGCTTTTTTTCATTTTGGGGAATTAGCCATATCCGATTGATATTCAAAACACCCTTGATTCGTTTTTCCTTGCATAACCGTTGTACCCATCTAAGCGATACGTTCCATTTTCCTGTGGCTTCCTGTGCTGTCATGTAGTCAAGCATGATAGACCTCCTTATATTCACTCTATATAGTATAGCCGTTTAAGCGAACTGTATCAATTATGCAAATATGAACTTTTATCCCTCGCCTGTGGAAATTAAATCTCTTAATTGTAGAGATTTCACATCGTTTAAGTGGAACTCCCATTTCAGTACAATATAATAGGACAAAATCTATCCGTACAGGTGGTGAGAAAAATGAGCGAAGCCACAGGAAACTTTGACTTCATGGAATTAGGGCAGGCTGGTGTCAGTATATAATGTGGACAGGATAAGTTGAACAACCTATACTATCAAATGAAAGAGCAAAGGAGATGTTCAACATGGCGAAAAATCAAAAATCTTACACTCCGGAATTTAAACAGCAGATCGTGGATCTGTATAATGCCGGAGGAACCTCGTATCCACAACTGGAACGTGAATATGGCGTAAATCGGAGTACGATTAGCGGCTGGGTAAAGCAGCTTTCCCCTATCAAGGTATCAGATGGGGAAACGGTATCCCTCAAGGAGTATAAGGCTCTCCAGAAAGAAATCCAGCGCCTTAAGATCGAGAATGAAATATTAAAAAAAGCGACCGCCATATTCGCGAAAGAACAATAGCTGAGATTGTGACTTTTATCCAAGACAACCTAAACCATTACACGGTATCCCAGCTTTGCAGTGCTTTGAAATTTCCAAGGAGTACTTATTACAAAGCTTTGATCAGTGTACCCTCAGACAGACAGGAGGAATATGAAGAATTCAGCCATAAAGTGAAACAGGCTTACGATGATTCAAAACGGAGGTATGGCGCCGTCAAAATATGCCGTACCCTCAATGACAATGGGACACCCTGCAGCGTAAAGCGTGTCCAGAGGCATATGGCAGAACAAGGGCTGAGGTCTGTAGTGGTAAAAAAGTATAACCACAATGCAAACCATGGGGCTGTCCCTGATGATAAGGTAAATATCTTGGGACGTGATTTTGAAGCAGAAACCATCAATCAGAAATGGTGTACGGATATCACCTATATCCATGTGCTGAAAGAAGGATTGTTGTGATTCGGCTGGCACTTGTGCCACTGTCAAAAAAATCTGCGGGTTTGTATAATACGGTAAATATGCTCATTAAGTGCATTTTCTATTCGGCAGAGCGTAGCCAATTACTTCAACATAACCCTTGCGTGGGAATCTCATCAAAGGGCGGAAAGCCGATACAGAAAAAAGAGGCACTGACAGATCAACAGGTAAAAGTGCTGCTGGATACAGTGAAAGGACTTCCGCCACAACTCTTTGTTATGATCGGTCTGTATTCGGGCCTGCGCCGGGAAGAAGCACTTGCCTTGCAATGGGATTGTGTTTTTCTGGATGCACCCACACCATATATCTCTGTGCGGCGAGCATGGCGCACAGAACATAACCGACCGGTGATTTCTACCACATTAAAAACGAAAGCAGCCCGGAGGGACATACCAATTCCCAAGTGCTTGGTAGATTGCCTGCGGGAAGTCAAAGAAACCTCTGCATCAGAATATGTGATTTCCGACAGCAACGGGGAACCGTTATCCGCATCGCAGTTTCAAAGGGTATGGCAGTATGTGGTGGTCCGCTCTACTCAGGCGCGTAACTATTATAAATATGTAAATGGGCAGAGCATCAAGTACACCGTCACACCGTCACTGGGGATGACGCAGAAAAATAATCCCAAGATTCACTATACACTGGATTTCCATGTGACACCACATTTGCTGCGCCACACCTATATCACCAACCTGCTGTATTCCGGGGTGGACCCTAAGACTGTCCAGTACCTTGCAGGGCATGAAAACAGCAAAACAACTATGGACATCTACGCAAAGGTGAAGTATAATAAGCCAGAGGAGTTGTTTGGCGTGGTAAATGGCGCTTTCCATCAGGCCACCGATGATTAAGAAATTGCTATTTTTCGTGGTTCCCACATAGGATAACTGAACAATGAAAAGCCGGGAAAGCCCGTAAAATCAAGGAAAAACGGCAATCAAAGAATTTCAGTACGGTCTCAAGGCGGCAAGAAGAGCGCCGCAGTTCTCGAAGAGATAAGCAAACAGAATATCAAATATGGATTTCAATCCCCAGAACTTATGCGTTTTGGGGATTTTATCTGATTTTTGTAGAAAATGCCAGTAGATATTTAGCACAAAATAAGTATAATATAAATAAGAAGTTCAGTTGAATTTAAAGTGAAGGTCTCCATTAACCTTTGGTAGTCAATCCATAAAGAGATGAACATTAAAGAAGGTCTCCATTAACCTTCGGTAATCAATCCGTAAAGAGATGAACATTAACGAGTGGGAAGTTGTATAACTTCCCACATTTTTTGAAAACAAACCATATATAGGGATATTGATAAATGAAGTAAATCGTTCATATGTAATTCCGTTGTCTTCTGCAAAAGAAAAGCATAAAAGCTGGAAGAATGTTAATCAGGAATGCTATTTGGTGTATGAATATGCTTTGAAGTCAAAAATGGGGGATGCGGATATTTGGGTGCAAAGTGCTGAGGAAAGTATTGTTAAGCACATTATGTCGGTTATTGACATTAAAAAGATGATTCCAATTAAGTCAGGGGTATATAGAGAAGTGAATATGAATAAAGATAATTCAGATACGCCAGAGGTAGCAAAGTATAAGGATTTGATAAATAAAGAGTATTCTTTTTGCTTAAAGATTGTGGAAGATTTAATAAAGAAAGCTAATAGATTGTATGATAGTCAGATGGCGACGGGAAAAGTTAAAAAATTTTGTTGTGATTTTAAATTGTTAGAGCGGGCTTGCGATACATATGTGATTTAATATGCGTATTAAGATGCAGTAAAGAGGTCTGTTATATGGCGAAATACTTTGAGACCTTACACAATAATATAGGTAACTAACAGGTAACTGACAAATTCCTTGAAAATGCCGGAAAATAAGGGTTTGAAACTATGCAAGCTATAGGCAGAACAATTATACAGATGCAAGAATATGGACTCCGCAGGTTATCCTGCGGAGTTTTTATCTTAGCTTTTCAGGTGATTAGGGGTATAATAAATGCAACGTACTATGGAGGTGATATTATGTGTGATGTTAAAAAATATGAAAAAATCAAAGAGTAAAGGCTGTTTTGGAGGGGAAGCCTGTGGATCGGCCGCCTTTTGTGGGCTGGGGACCGCATTTAAATCTGGAAGACAAAGATGTCGGAGATTTTACCAAGGCGGTTATTGCCTATCAGAATCAGCATGATTTTGATATTCTTAAGGTAATGCAGAATGGTCTGTATATGGTGGAAGACTATGGACAGGTGATTGCGGAGACGCAGGACAGTGATGATGCATGTTATAAGAAAACGGTTATTACGGCATTTAATTGTCTGGAAGACTGGAAAAACGCGAAGAAGAAGGATGTACATAAGGGGGCATATGGACGGGAAGTGCAAAGTATTAAGATCCTGTGTGATTATTATGGAGATTCAGTGCCGGTTCTTCCTACTGTATTTGGACCTCACAGGCTGTTGAGCCAGTTGTGTGGATATCCTGCCGTTCCGGGAATTTATCCGTTTCCCTGTTTTATAGGGGGAAGACTGATGGATTATGCGGCGGAGCATGAAGCGGAATACTTCCATATTATGGATGTTCTGACGGAACAGGTGATCGATCTGATGAATGCGTACCTGGATGTTGGCGCAGCGGGATTCTTCTACTGTCCGGGCGGTGACAATCCCGGATTCTGTACAGAGGAAGAGTATGAGAAATACGTCAGACCCTATGATTACAAAGCGCTGTCGGCGATCGAAGGACGGGCCTGGTTTACGATGCTGCATATATGCGGGATGTCAGTAGCCGATATGAAACGGTTTATTACACTTCCTGCACAGGCTCTTAACTGGGAAGATCAGTCTCCCTTAAATCCGTCTTTGGCCGAGGTGCGTAAGATAACCGATAAAGTACTTATGGGTGGAATCGACAGAAACAGTGATTTCTACGGTTCAAACCGGGCAGGGGTAAAAACTGTTCTGAAAGAAAAGACTGAGGAAGCGATCAGACTACATGGGAAGATGATCTGATCCGTGCACAGCGTAAGGCATTGTCCTGTTAACAGAGTGAAAAGGAGGTGAAAAGATTGGATAAAAAGTCGAGAGTGAAAGCGTGCATGGATCGACAGGAAGTTGACCGGCCGCCGTTTGCAGTCTGGCGTCATTTTACCGAGACACAGGGCAGAGAGTGCGTGGCGGCGCATAGACGTGTCTTTGAAGAGACGGATGTGGATATTCTTAAATTGATGGCGGATGGATTCAGAGATATTTCAGATGGACAAGTGGTTGCCAGGCCGGAGGATTGGGACAGGATCAGAGTTCCTCAGCCAGGCGACATGTTTTTCACGCAGCAGATTGATCGTATCTGTTGGGGAGTGGAAGCGATTGAGGATTGTGCTCCGGTGTATCATTCAGTTTTTTCGCCGTACACGCTGCTGCATTTGGCCTGGGGCAAGGAACTGGTAGATGCGCATTTGAAGGATGAGCAGGCAGGGAAGCATATTATGCCTGTTTTGCATGAGCTGATGCAGTCACTTGCACAGGGGAGCCGGGAGGAGATCGGGCAATATACGAGACAGCTTATAAAACAGATGGGAACACGGGGATTTATGCTTGGCGGAGGCGGAGGATATGCTCCGACATTGCGCAGTGAAGCGGTGCGCTGGATCGGAGAAGTACTTAAGGAATAGAAATCAATTAACGAGAGGAAGCGGTTACATAGATGATTCATGAGGAGGATTATATTAGTATCTTAAAGGAAGAACTGGTCCCGGCGCTTGGATGTACGGAACCGATTGCGATCGCGTATGCATCGGCAAAAGCGAGGCAGATTCTGGGTACTTTTCCGGAAGGAATCGAGATTTACTGCAGTGGAAATATCATCAAGAATGTAAAGAGCGTCCTGGTCCCGAATTCCAATGGAATGAAAGGGATTGGTGCGGCAGCTGTGCTGGGAGTCGTTGGCGGAAATCCGGACCGGGAACTGGAAGTGCTGCGGGAAATTCGTCCGGAACATATTCAAAAGACGAAAGAGTTGCTGGAGAGAGGGTTTTTCTCTAACAGGCTGCAGGAAAATGTGGCGAATCTGTATATTATCGCATCTGTATGGGCGGGAGATCATTCAGCCAGCGTGAAGATCATCAACAGACACACTCTGATCAGCGAGATCAGAAAAGATGGAAAAGTTATCTATCAAATGCAGTGTGAGACGCAAGATGAAGGCGTGAAGAAAAAGGAAATGAGTATCGCCGGTATTCTTGAATTTGCCGGACAGGTGAAGCTGGATAAAGTGAAAGCAATATTGGATCGGCAGATCACATTGAATACGGAGATTGCAAGAAATGGTTTGGAAAAGAAATACGGTGCACAGGTCGGGCGTACTTTGCTGGAGACATACGGTGATAATGTAAAAGTTCGTGCAAGGGCTTTTGCTGCGGCCGGATCAGATGCCAGGATGGGAGGCTGCAGCCTGCCGGTGGTGATTAATTCCGGCAGTGGAAATCAGGGCATGGCGGTATCGCTGCCTGTGATCGAATATGCCCGGGAATGGAAGGTGTCGGAGAAAGTATTGTACAGAGCGCTTCTTATCAGTAATCTGACCGCGATTCATCTGAAATATTATATCGGCAGTCTGTCCGCTTTTTGCGGAGCCGTGATGGCATCCTGTGGTGCGGGGGCTGCAATTACCTATATGGCCGGTGGAAATTATGAACAAATATCGCATACGATTGTCAATACGCTTGCGAATATAGGCGGGGTTGTGTGTGATGGTGCCAAGGCATCCTGTGCGGCAAAAATTTCATCGGCTGTAGATGCAGCGCTTCTGGCACATGAGTTGAGTATGGAAGACCGCTTTTTTGCGCCTGGTGAAGGTATTATCCAGGGGGATGTGGAGAGTACGATCAAGAGCATGGGTTATGTAGGCCGGATTGGAATGAAAACCACAGATATTGAAATTTTGAATATTATGATGGACCAGGTGGTCTTTCAGGAATAAGTACAGGAATAATTTGCTTGCTGAACCTTTTCTTTCATGTTAAACTCTATTTGTCGAATTGTGTCAAAATATAAGGTGTTTGTTTTGCTTATGGAAGCAAGGAGAAAATAACGGATGAATGCAAAGGACAGCTTGAAAGATATCGTTTATAATGCGATTTTAGAAGATATTCTGTCAATGGAATATCGGCCTGGCCAGATATTGAATGAAAAAACAATGATCGAAAAGTATCAATACAGTAAATCACCGATCAGAGAGGCGCTGCAGGCGCTGTGCGGTGACGGTGTCCTGCGAAATATCCCTCGATATGGATATGAGATTATTAAATTATCCAAGGATGATGTTTATGAAATGATACAATACCGCCGTATTCTTGAAACGGGGATGTTAAAAGAAAAATTCAACAGTTTGGGTGCCGTGCATCTTGAGAGACTTCGGGCGATTGATGAACAGTGTAAGAATGATGAATATGATATATGGACACATTGGGAATATAATACACAATTTCATCTTAAATTGATGAGTTTTTGTGGAAATGAGTATGTTGTAGGAGAACTGGAGCGTTGTATGAATCGATTAAAGCGGGCCTATGCTCAGTTTTATTGGGATAAGGGTGATCATAAAATGCTTCAGGCGGATACGCGCTATCACGCCAGAATTTTGGAATCTTTGAAAAATAAGGATATGGATCTGACATTGTTTTATTTGGCGGAGGATTTAAATGACTTTGGCGGTGCCGATAATTTCCTGCATTACCACAGTTCATTACATCCATCCTCCATCTAATCCAATGACCTGTCCGGTCAAATAATCGGGAGCATATAGCAGGGAAACCACCATTTCTGCCACTTCTGTGGATTGACCAATTCGGTCGGCTGGTATTTCCTGCCGCAGAGCTTCCATTTCTTCATTTGAAAAGCACTTGTTCATGTCCGTGTCGATCACGCCGCAGGCAATGGCGTTGACCTGAATACCGCTGGGAGCCAGTTCTCTGGCCAGTGCTCTGGTGAAGCTGTTAACACCGCCCTTGGAGGCGGAGTAGGCCGCTTCCATAGAAGCTCCCACATTTCCCCACACAGAAGAAATATTGATAATCTTTCCGCTGTGGCTGTGCAGCATCAAAGGAATGGCGAGGCGGCTGGTATAGAAAACAGCGTCAAGATTAGTATGCATTACATTCTGCCAATCATCAACAGACATTTCATGTAATAGTCCGATATAGGAGATTCCGGCGTTATTGACCAGTATGTTCAATGACGGAATCTGCCGAAATACCTTTTCTACGTCGGAAGGATTGCCCATATCTGCAACAAATGGCAGACAGGAAATATGGTAGCGGTCTGCAAGATCATTTGCCAGAGAGGACAGCAGATCTGCGGACTGCCTGCAGGTCAGATACAGGTGAAATCCTTCTTTCGCCAGTCTTTCGGCAATTGCGCGGCCAATGCCACGGGAAGCACCGGTGACCAGAGCATATTTTGCTGTATTTGCTGCAGAGGAAAGATTCTTTTCGGGCATAACAGGATTCTCCCAATATTCTTTGAGCTGTATTTATGGTATCATGGTATAATAGTTGTTACGATGATCAATATTGTTTAAGAAGAGTAACAGTCGGGTAGATGAACCAATATGCGCTGTGTACTGGCTTTGCTAACGGGTATTGGCAGCTGAACCGTTACTTCAGAAGAGAGCATTATGGGACCATTATAGCATGAAGGTGTTCTAATAGTAACCCCCATTATGCGCAGCCTGCCGCCTGGCGGGGAGAAAGGAGATTTATAGTTTATGTATGATTTGATTATTGTCGGTTCCGGACCGGCAGGATTATCAGCGGCGGTATATGGCAGCCGTGCGGGACTGAATCTGTTGGTACTGGAGGAAAAGCCCATGAGCGGCGGACAGGTCTTAAATACCTGTGAAGTGGATAATTATCTGGGAATGCCGGGGATTAACGGGTTTGATATGGGAATGAAATTCAGGGAGCACGTGGATCGTATGGGAGTGGTCTGTAAGACGGCGGCGGTGACGGCGGTGACCGACCGTGGTCAGAGTAAGGTGGTGGAGACGGCGGATGGAGCGGTCTACGAGGCGAGAACATTGATCCTGGCTACGGGGGCGGAGCATGCCATGCTGAACATTCCCGGGGAAGAAGAATATAGAGGAAAGGGAGTTTCCTATTGTGCTACCTGCGACGGTGCTTTTTTCAAAGGAAGGGATGTGGCGGTAGTGGGCGGCGGTGATGTGGCAGTTGAGGACGCTGTTTATCTGGCAAGAATTTGCAGGAAGGTCTATCTGGTCCACCGCAGGGAAAGTCTTCGGGCAGCCAGGAGTCTGCAGAATAAGCTGGCGGACTGTGATAATGTGGAGATCTTGTGGAACAGGACACTTTCGGCCGTCTCCGGTGCGGAGCTGGTGGAAAAGATAACGCTGCGTCAGGTAAAAGATGGAGCTGAAGAGGAGCTGCCGGTGGATGGTGTTTTCATTGCGGTAGGCATGCGGCCGAATACAAAGGCATTTCTGGACAGTGTACCCTGTGATGAAAAGGGGTATGTGCTGGCGGGCGAAGATTGTGTTACGAAAGTGCCGGGTATCTTTGCGGCAGGAGATCTTCGGACCAAGCAGGTGAGGCAGATCATTACGGCGGTGGCAGACGGTGCCTGTGCGGTAGTGTCCGCAGAGAGATATCTGAATGGAAATTAAGGCGTAAACTGTAATAATTTTAATATTTGTAATAATTGTAAATAATTGATGTTTTGTAATAAAATACAAGAACTTGCGTATGGATGCTGATTTTTTTAGAATATGCTGTGGTTGACAAATGGATTCTTCAATGATATTATAATACCCAGATGTAACAATTTTGTAACAAATGAGGTTGCGTATTTCAAGTATACGATTAAGGAATGCTGTGGTGTCAGCTGCAGTATTCGTGAGAGGTAAGTATGAAGAAGAATGTTAGAATAGCAGCATGTGCGATGACGGCGGTTCTTGCGTTTGGTGGATTGGGAATAGATGTGAATGCCAGTGAAAGCGTCAGTACAGTTCTGCCGTCGGCGGGAATCGATTTTTCCTTACAGGATCAGGAGAAGTCCAAGGCACTTTCCAGTCTGCAGGAAGAATCTGATAAGGCAGCGGCCGCGAATACGGAGGCTGACGGAGTCAGTGTTGGCAGCGTACAGGTCGGCGGGTTTGCGGATATGGCGAGCACAGACAACAAGGTCAGCGCCGCACATTCCAGGAAGATCGAAGATACGGTCGTTGTCAGTGAAGGGTACACGAGAGACCTGAAGGAGAACACCGGATTGACCGAGGAAGAGGAAGGATTTAAGAATCTGGTCATTGCCAGGGTCAACGATTACGTGAATGTCCGGGATCTGCCCAGTGAGGAAGGCAATATCGTCGGTAAGCTGTATAATAAGTCGGTGGGTAATTTTATCGAAGAGGAGAATGGCTGGTATAAGATCAAGTCCGGCTCCGTAGAAGGTTATGTGAAAGGTGAATACTGTGTGACGGGCGATGCGGCTGTAGATTATGCAAAGGAAGTGGGAACACGTATCGCGACAGTTACGACGACGACGCTTAAAGTGCGTGAGCAGCCCGGTCTGGAAGAGACTGTGCTTGGACTGGTACCCATTGAGGATGAGCTGATCGTCACGGAAGAGCTTGACGGCTGGGTGAAGGTAAATATCGAGGAAGGTGACGGCTATGTATCCAATGAGTATGTTACCTTATCGACTGAGTTTGTGAAGGCTGAGTCCATCGAAGAGGAGCGGGCGAGGCTGGAGAAAGAAGAAGCGGCAAGAAAAGCGGCACAGGAAGCGGCGAATAAGAAGATGTCTTCTAAATCTTCCTCTTCCACCACCACGGATGGCGGTAAAACTTATCAGAGTCCTACCGGCAGTACGGGAGCCGATGTTGTTAAGTTTGCGATGCAGTTTGTAGGGAATCCATACGTGTACGGCGGCACCAGTCTGACCAATGGTGCAGACTGTTCCGGCTTTGTTATGAGTGTTTACAATAATTTCGGTGTGAGCTTACCGCATTCTTCCGCAGCGGATAGAAATGTGGGAGCAACGGTAAATGGCATTGAGAATGCACAGCCCGGTGACATTGTATGTTATTCCGGTCATGTGGGAATCTACGCGGGTAATGGGCAGCTTGTACATGCATCTACGTCCAAGACGGGCATCATCGTTTCCAGCGCTACCTATCGTCCGATCCTTTCGATCAGAAGAATATTCTGATCGAGACAGTAAGAGACAGATGGCAATTTTGAGAATGGGAATTGGTAAAGGCAGCTGAGTGATCAGCTGCCTTTTATGATGAGATGCGTACCTGTGGGAGCAGCTGTCGTTTGTATATCTTGCACAGAACGCCTGATCGTACTGCTGGTTTCATAAAAAAACGGTCTGAGTTATCCACAGCCGAAAATGCCGGATTTGAGCGGAAAACGTATTTATACACTGAGTTATCCACGTTATCCACAGATTTTTTGAAAATAGACAGGAAGAAGTTATGGTAACTGAAAGAACGGATGTTTTGTGAAGTAATACCATAACAAAAAGATGAAACAGATCATATGAATTGTTGCAACATAGACTACAAATATGCTATAATGACTATACAATAATCCAATGGAAGGGATGAGTGATATGAAATTTATAATTGTTGGTAAGAATATTGAAGTAACAGAGGGTTTGAGAGCGGCAGTAGAGGACAAGATCGGCAAGCTGGAGAAATATTTTACAGCAGAGACGGAAGTACATGTTACCCTGAGCGTTGAGAAGGACAGGCAGAAGATAGAAGTGACGATTCCGGTGAAGGGTAATATCATTCGTTCCGAGCAGGTCAGCAGTGACATGTATGTATCCATTGACCTGGTGGAAGAGATTATCGAGCGGCAGCTTAAGAAGTATAAGAATAAGCTGATCGACAAGAAGCAGGCATCATCGAATTTCCGGCAGGAGTTTATAGAGAAAGATTATATGGACGATGAAGAAGTGCAGATTCTTCGTACCAAGAAATTCGACATCAAGCCCATGTATCCGGAAGATGCCTGTGTGCAGATGGAGCTTCTGGGACACAGCTTTTATGTGTTCTGCAATGCGGAGACAGATCAGGTTAACGTAGTGTATAAGCGGAAAGGCAATACCTACGGCTTGATTGAGCCGGAAGTTTAATCCATTCTGTACCCGAAGTGTTTTGCGGGGAGCGTGCATGGGAAGTAGAGGTAAATCTATCCGGATTGTTAATTGTTTGGAAATGTTCAGGAAAAGGAAACGTTGCCCTGTCAGCAGTGACAGGGTGATGTTTTGTTTCATGGAAATATAGTTTCTGAAATGGACGGGAGAGAAGCAGGAGAACGGCAGGCTGTGACTGTGATGCGGTCTGTCAGATTCTGCTGTGGGGTTTGGTCATGCTGAGTCTTGTAGTAGTTTTACACATCTGTTTCCTGTTGGTCTGTGTGCTCTGGCTGGCGGGATATTTCAGGGCGAGCCTGGTGGAGGCGGTGCCGGTATTTATCTGTGTGCTGGTGCTTACACTGTATGGTCTGGCGATGCTCCGGCATCTGTCGTGGATCGACGGAATCGCGGGTGTCGTGATCGTGCTGTCCGTGATCTGGGTGGTAAGCAGAAAGAAAGAGCAGAGAAGGAAGATTGGCGGGATATGTCTGGAGAAGATGACAGAGCCGTCTTTTCTTACGGCTGTGTTTCTATTGCTGGTGATAGCATTGTGTACGTCGGGTAAGGTGGTGTCCTGGTGGGATGACATCAATTTCTGGGCGACAGATGTGAAATCACTGTATTATCTGGATGGTTTTGCGCAGAAATATGGAAATACAGCTCCGGAGTTCGGGGATTATCCGCCGGGCGGACAGTTGATTAAATGGTGGTTTCTGCATTTTGATCCGCATACCTTTCGCGAGGGACTGGCCTTTGCGGGGTATTATGTGCTGAATCTGTCGTTCCTGCTTCCGCTGCTGCGCGGCGTAAAGGGCAGGAATCCGTTTATCATGGTCCTGATGGCGGCGGCGCTGTGGTTTTTCCCAAGTATTGCGGAGGTGTACGGCTATGACGGGTTCTGCGCGGATCTGACTATGGCCTGTATCTATGGAGGGTTCCTGTTTGCCGTGACGGACAGGGGGCAGAAGCCGGATCTTTTCTATTATGGCAGACTGGCGCTTTATCTGGGGGTGCTGGTGCTGGTTAAGTCTGTCGGGTTTGTGTGGGCGCTGTTCGGACTGCTCTTTCTTGTGCTGTACCGGCGCAGTGTCGGGGAGGGAGGACAAAGAAAGGATATCCGGATAGAGTTTGGCCGGGTGGCAGGTATTGCTGTGGTTCCGCTTTTTACCGGTGGAAGCTGGATGCTTTTCTGTCTGTTGATGAGGCGGATCACGAAGACCACCGCCACCGCGGTAAAATATATGACCACTGACGAGTACGGTATTTCCGGTTATACAAGAGATTTTGCCGCCGCTTTTCTGAAAGCCTTTGTAAGTTCACCGCTTCATAAGGAGCAAAGCATTGCAGTGGACTTGACGCCTTTGGGGCTATATCTGTGTGTCTGTCTGCTGGTGGTCCTTTATTATAAGATCCATCTTCTGCCGGAGAAGACGGGACGGATTGTGCTTGGTTTCAGTATGATCAGCGGCGGGGTGTTCTATGGGATAATTTTCCTGGCCCATATCACGATTTTCGCTACCGAGACACAATATCTGGAGCCGTCGGGGATGATCTCCTCCATTGAGCGCTACGGCGCGCCGTTTACCATCGGGACGCTGCTTTTCCTGGCGGGTATCTGGTTAAGCCATGGGGAGCGCTTTTTTGAAAAAGAAAAAATACCGGCTTTTTTGAGGCGTTACGGCGTCTGTATCAGTTTTATTTTGTTCGTGGCATTGACAGCGGGCTATCGGGTTGGGTATCATGGTCTCATTGGCTACCGGCAGGATGTGGAACAGCAGCTGGCGGAGCGGGCGGCTATGATCGGAGCGGATGAGCAGCAGTTTCTGGAGGTTCTGCAGGCCTGGCAGCAGGCAGGGGGTGCGGGCGGCAGTGCGCGGGTCTGCTATATCAGAAGGGGCGATACGCCGCGCTGGGTCAACAACAGTTATTTGGGTTATGAGGCTTCGCCGGTTTCCGTGGTATACCGCAGCGTCAATCTGGACGATGCGCCTACAGACTGGATGGTGCAGGAGATCAGGGCTTCCCACGCAGAGTATCTCTACGCGGAGGAGACGGAGGCCGATGCGGGTGCGGTTTTTGACGGGATTACGGAGACTGGGCCGTTTGCCTGCGGGGTGCTGTACCGGATCGTGGAGACGGAGGCCGGCATGAGACTGGTGCGGGCGGAAGAATAAAAGCAAAGCGACTAATAAAGAAAGGGGCGTTCCATGCCTTCTTATTATGAAATACCGGTGATCATACCGTCTTATGAACCGGATGAAAAATTGATAACACTGCTTACAGCGCTGCAGGAAGCGGGTATTCGCCATGTAATTGTGGTGGATGACGGCAGCGGGACACAGTATGCGTCCTTTTTTGAACGGGCGGCGGCTTTTGAAAACTGTGAGGTGCTGCGGCATGCGGTGAATCTCGGCAAAGGCCGGGCGCTCAAGACAGCCTTCAATCACTGCCTGCTTGCGTCTGGCGGTATATCCGGCGGCGCGGACAGCGTTTGCCGCGGCATTCCGGGCTGCGTGACGGCGGATTCGGACGGGCAGCACACCCCGGCAGACATTCTGGCCTGTATGCGCAGGCTGTGGGATAATCCGGAGAGCCTGATCCTGGGCTGCCGGGATTTCGACGGGCCGGCGGTGCCTGCAAGGTCCTCTTTTGGCAACAAGTGCACCAGACAGGTGTTCCGTTATCTGCTGGGTCTCTCGGTGTCGGATACCCAGACGGGGCTGCGTGCCATTCCAGCCTTTTTCATGGAAAAGCTGCTGGAGGTTAAGGGGGAGCGCTTCGAGTACGAGACCAATATGCTGATCGAGGCGAAAAACCTCAATATCCGGGTTCTGGAAGTGCCGGTGAAGACCATCTATATAGAAGAAAATAAAACCAGCCATTTTAACCCGATCAAGGATTCGCTGCGGATCTATCTGGTGTTCGGGAAGTTTCTTTTTTCTTCCCTGTCTTCCAGTGTGGTGGATCTGGTGCTTTTTCACCTGTTCTGTACGCTGCTGCACACGCCGGAAGGCGGCCTGTGGGGACTGCCTTATATCATCGTCTCGACGGTATTTGCGCGGGTGATCTCTGCCGTGTACAATTTCCTGATCAACTATAAGGTGGTGTTTCAGAGCAGGGAGAGGATGGCAGTCACGGCCGCGAAGTACTGCCTGCTGGCGGTATGCCAGATGATGTGCAGCGCTTTGCTGGTCAATGCTCTGTATGGTCTGTTTGGCGGTGTGGAAGTGGCCGTCAAGATGCCGGTGGATGTGTTCTTGTTCTTTGTGAGTTTCCTTTTTCAGAGAGAGTTTGTATACCGCAGGAGATGAGGCAGTGTGTGATCTCCTGCGCAGCGATATGGTAATGACGTGAAGGATGCCCTGCAGGCTGACATAACCTGCGGGGTTTTTTCATATACGTATAGTAAACGACATAACAAATTTCTGTTCCGGCTCTTGCAGAAGTCATATATGGCAGCTCCTGCAAGGCCGAAAACGAAATTTCCAATGTCGTTAACTATAACCGTAGCGGGAACAGCGAAAGGGAAATCCGGTAGTATATATGAGAAAGCATGAGAGCGGTCAAAAGGGAGCAGGCAGGTGGATCGTCAGAATAGAACTGGTCGTCTTGCTGGCGTTTGTGTGCGTTGCGGTCAGTCGGGAACTGCGGGGCAGGTCGGTGCGGCAGGAACAGAGAAATGAGATGGCGGATGACAGACAGGCCTCGGAAACCGGGGAGGCCATAGAGGTGTCCGCCACGGGCAACTATATCAAGTGGGTGGAATTTCACGCCACCTGTGAGGCGCTGGCGGCTGCCTATGATCTGGATGTGGCTACCTGCAAAGAGAAGATTCATTTAAACTGGATCGAGCTGCTGGCTTATGCGGGGGCGAAGCACGGCGGAAAATTTGACAGGAACAGTGTGCGGGAGATTGAGACGGTGGCCGGGAAGCTGCGGGACGGGGAAACCACCATGGACCAGCTGACAAAGGATATGGAGTATTATGAATACTATCTGGAAGCCTACTCGGCAGTGCTCTCCGGCATGGTGGGGGAATTTTCCCTTGAGGAAGACGGAAAGTGGAAGCGGTATTATGGGCTGAAAGCCTTTTCCCCTGTTGCAAAAGGATTTGACTACAGCCATTATGATGATTTCGGATCATCCAGAAGTTACGGCTATTCCAGACCCCATCTGGGGCATGACATGATGGGGCAGATCGGCACGCCGATCATCGCGATCGAGTCCGGTGTTGTGGAAGCGCTGGGCTGGAACCAGTACGGCGGCTGGCGCATCGGCATCCGCAGTTTCGACGGGAAGCGATATTATTACTATGCCCATCTGCGGCAGAATTACCCCTATGCAGAGGGGCTTGCGGAAGGGGACGTGGTTACTGCCGGGGATGTAATCGGCTATATGGGGCACACCGGCTACAGCGTGAAGGAAAATGTCAACAATATCGAGACGGTGCATCTGCACTGGGGATTGCAGCTGATCTTCGACGAGTCCCAGAAAGAGGGGAATAACGAGATCTGGATCGACTGCTACGAGCTGACGAAGTTCCTCTACCGCAGCCGCAGCGAAGTCGCAAAGGTGGAGGACAGCAAAGAGTGGCGCCGCGTGCAGGAGATGCAGGACCCGGAGGTAGAAAAAAGAGTTACTATTCAAGGTGCCCTGCACCCTGTTGCAGGGCATCCGGTCGATAACTTTACGGTTTCAGGCATCCAGCCCCTCGCCAAAGGGCGCTAAACGTCCGGGGGACGTTTGCTAAGCGCCGACCGGAGTGGAACGTAGACACTTGGAATGGGCTGGATGCGTTACAGTTTGCGGCCGGTTTTCTTTTCCGGTTGCCAGAATACGGTGCGGACGATATAATAAAAGCAGGGGATTTCTCAGGAAACAGGAGGACTTGACGGAAAGGAAATAAGATGCAAAAGCAGACGCATGATTACGATAATGTGTTCAAAACTATGAAGAGCAAACACAAAAGACTATTTGTGGCGGTGATCAACGATATTTTCGGGAAATGTTATCCGATGGATGTAAGGGTGGATGTGCTGCCGTCGGAAGGATATCTGACTGAGAGTGAGACAGCGGATGGAAGGAAGGAGATCGAGGAACAGATTTCGGATTTCCTGATCAGGATCGGAAGTGAAGTTTACCTTCTGGAATGCCAGAGCTATGATGATGGTTCCATGGCGATCCGGATCGCGGAATATGCCTTTATTGTCGCGAGACAGTTTGCCGTATGGGATATCGGTCATGCGACCATTCCCATGCCGCGGTTTTCGGTGATCTATATTAAGAGAACAAACAGGACACCGGCGGCGACAACGATCACATTTACGTTTCCGGACGGGCAGAGTGTAGAGTATCGATCCGACAATGTGATCCTGGATGAGTTTACAAAGGAAGACATTGTTGAGAGGCGGCTTTTTCCCTATATCCCGTTTTATATCGCAAGGTATGAAAAGGAAATCGTATCGGAGGGCAAGGTGGATCAGGCAGTGGAGGATCTGGCATATTTCAGGGATCAGATGGTGCGACTGAACAGGACCGGTGAGTTGACCGATACAGAGCTGATAGATCTGATGGGATTTGTGAACACTATCATTACCCACATGACGAATGGAAACAAGAATGAAGAAAGGCTGGTGAATGTTATGGGCGGAACGATAATCGAGACAGAATCCGAGAAATGGATGCGTCAGGGCATGGAACGTGGCCTGCAGCAGGGGGTGCAGCAGGGACAGGCCAAAATGCTGATAGAGCTCGGACAGGAAGACGGACTTGATGACACAACGATCCTGCAGAGAATACAGGAGAAGATCGGTCTGTCGCTGGAAGAGGCGATGACTTATATGAAGCAGTATGGAAAACGGCTTGTGTAGGTTCGCGGTATCATGCAGAAGATGTATTCAGACCGTATAGGATGGATTGGTATTTTGTGCTCATTATATGCTGCAGTTTATACTTGACCAGTTGTAATGATGACAGAAATGATGGAAGGGCTGTGAAACAGCAGCGGATGCATCCGGCCGGCGTCTGACGGTAGAAAACCATTGCAAAAAGGATACCCCTATGATACAATAATTGAAGCAGACAATGATAAAAAAATAACAATCGTTGTCGATCTTGTAATGTAAAGTTTTTTCTAACAAAATACCAAAATGGAGGAGAAGAAGATGGCAAAAAAAGTTGTTTTGGCGGGTGCCTGCCGTACAGCTATCGGCACTATGGGTGGGGGCTTAAGCACGACACCGGTAGCAGAGCTTGGCGCAATCGTAATCAAAGAAGCATTGAACAGGGCAGGAGTAGCACCTGATCAGGTCGATCACGTATATATGGGTTGTGTAATCCAGGCGGGACAGGGTCAGAACGTTGCACGTCAGGCTTCCATTAAGGCAGGACTTCCGAATGAGGTTCCGGCAGTTACCATCAACGTTGTATGCGGATCCGGTCTGAACTGTGTCAACATGGCGGCACAGATGATCCAGGCAGGCGATGCCGACATCGTGGTTGCAGGCGGTATGGAGAACATGTCCATGGCACCTTACGCAGTTCCTCAGGGACGTTACGGTTACAGAATGAACAACGGTACACTGGTAGATACCATGGTGAATGATGCACTGTGGGATGCTTTCAATAACTATCATATGATCAAGACGGCTGACAATATCTGTGAGGAGTGGGGCCTGACACGCGAAGAGCTGGACGAGTTCGCACTTAAGAGCCAGCAGAAGGCAGAAGCAGCACAGAAGAACGGTGCTTTTGACAAAGAGATCGTACCTGTTATGGTCAAGAAGAAGAAAGAAATGGTAGAGTTCAAGGTAGACGAGGGACCGAGAGCAGGTTCCACCATCGAAGGACTCCAGAAGCTGCGTGCGATCAATCCGGGCGGATTCGTTACGGCAGGTAACGCTTCCGGCATCAACGACGGTGCGGCAGCTATCGTTGTGATGAGCGAAGAGAAGGCGAAGGAGCTGGGCGTTAAGCCGATGGCAACTTTTGTCGGCGGCGCTCTGGCAGGCTGCAGACCGGAAGTTATGGGTATCGGTCCTGTTCCGGCTACTCAGAAGGTTATGGCCAGGACCGGTTACAAGATCGAAGATTTCGATATCATCGAGGCGAATGAGGCATTTGCTGCACAGTCCGTAGCAGTAGGCAAGGAGCTGGGCATTGATGTTGACAGACAGCTGAACCCCAACGGCGGCGCAATCGCGCTGGGACACCCGGTAGGAGCTTCCGGATGCCGTATCCTGGTAACACTTCTGCATGAGATGGAAGCGAAGGATGCGAAGAAGGGTCTTGCGACGCTGTGTATCGGCGGCGGCATGGGATGCGCTACGATCGTTGAGAGAGACTAAAGTTCTGATCATGGGATCTGTGATCGCGCGTTGCTGATCACAGTCCCGTTACATGCGCCTTTTCATGACTGGGAAGGCAGAAGCAGCGCAGAAATGAGGAAAATATGGAATTCGTATTATATGAAGTAAAAGGACAGGTGGGTATCATCACCATCAACCGTGAGAAGGCGCTGAATGCCCTGAATTCCACGGTACTGGAAGAGCTGGACAAGACACTGGACGGTGTGGATCTTGATGCGGTTCGCTGTCTGATCCTGACAGGTGCCGGCCAGAAATCTTTCGTGGCAGGGGCGGATATCGGTGAGATGAGCACCCTGACCAAGGCAGAAGGCGAAGCCTTCGGTAAGAAGGGCAACGATGTATTCCGTAAGCTGGAGACTTTCCCGATCCCTGTGATCGCGGCAGTGAACGGGTTTGCACTGGGCGGCGGCTGTGAGATCTCCATGAGCTGTGATATCAGGATCTGCTCTGATAACGCGGTATTCGGACAGCCCGAAGTGGGCCTTGGCATCACACCCGGCTTCGGCGGCACACAGAGACTGGCAAGGATTGTAGGCCCCGGTATGGCGAAGCAGATGATCTATACGGCAAGAAACATCAAGGCTGACGAGGCGCTCAGGATCGGTCTGGTGAACGCAGTATATCCGCAGGAAGAGCTGATGGCTGCAGCGGAGAAGATGGCAGCGGGCATCGCGAAGAATGCACCGATCGCAGTCCGCAACTGCAAGAAAGCGATCAACGACGGACTGGAAGTGGGCATGGACGAGGCGATCGTGATCGAAGAGAAGCTGTTCGGCGACTGCTTCGAGACGGAAGACCAGAAGTACGGCATGGCATTTTTCCTGGATAAGAACAAGGAGAAGGTGAAGGAGCCGTTCAAGAACTGCTAAAGCACAGGCTCAGGTCACAAGATACAGACGCTGAGCTGTAAACATAACACAAATCAAGGAGGATATGCACGATGAAAGTAGGTATTATCGGTGCGGGAACCATGGGTTCCGGTATTGCACAGGCATTCGCTATGACAGACGGCTATGAAGTTTGTCTCTGCGATATCAAGGAAGAGTACGCTGAGGGCGGCAAAGCCAAGATCCAGAAGAACATGAATTTCCTGGTGAGCAAGGAGAAGATCACGCAGGAGAAGGCTGACGAGATCATGGGCAAGATCACCACAGGTCTGAACGGCATCTGCACGGACTGTGACCTGATCGTTGAAGTTGCGCTGGAGAAGATGGAGATCAAGCAGGCGATCTTCAAAGAGCTGATGGGCATCGTGAAGAAGGAATGCATGTTCGCATCCAATACTTCCTCTCTTTCCATCACCAAGATCGGAGAAGGTCTGGACAGACCGATGATCGGTATGCACTTCTTCAATCCTGCTGACAGAATGAAGCTGGTAGAGGTGATCAGGGGTGAGAATACGCCGCAGGAGATGGTAGACAAGATCACGGCCATCGCTACGGAGATCGGCAAGACACCGGTACAGGTTAAGGAAGCTCCCGGCTTCGTTGTAAACAGAATCCTGATCCCGATGATCAATGAGGCAATCGGTGTTCTGGATGCCGGCACAGCATCTGCAGAGGATATCGACGTGGCTATGCAGCTTGGTGCATCCCATCCTATGGGACCGCTGCATCTGGGCGATCTGATCGGTCTGGATATCTGCCTTGCGATCATGGAAGTACTGTATAATGAGACCAAGGATGAGAAGTATGCGCCGCAGCCGCTTCTGAAGAAGATGGTAGAGGAGAAGAAGCTGGGCAGAAAGACCGGTATCGGATTCTTCGACTATTCCAAGAAATAATATAGCAGGACTATAAAGAGAACTACCGCTGTAACGTTCTTGAGATCCGGCAGGACCTCGAGGACGTTATACTGGGTTCTTATGAAACAGGTAAGAAATGCAATTAAAATAACATGGAGGAATAAAAGATCATGGATTTTACTTTAAGCAAAGAACATGAAATGGCGAGATCTCTTTTCAAAGAGTTCGCTGAAAAAGAAGTAAAACCTCTTGCACAGGAGGTAGACGAGACAGAAGCTTTCCCGAGAGAGACTGTTGAGAAGATGGCGAAGTTGGGATTCCTCGGAATTCCGGTTCCGAAGGAGTACGGCGGACAGGGCTGCGATCCTTTGACCTACGCTATGTGTGTTGAGGAACTGTCCAAAGTATGTGGTACCACAGGCGTTATCGTATCCGCACACACTTCTCTTTGCTGCGACCCTATTATGACATACGGTACAGAAGAGCAGAAGCAGAAATACCTGATCCCTCTTGCAAAAGGTGAGAAGTTAGGCGCATTCGGCCTGACAGAGCCCGGTGCAGGTACGGACGCTCAGGGACAGCAGACCAAGGCAGTGCTGGACGGCGACGAGTGGGTACTGAACGGCTCCAAGTGCTTTATCACCAACGGTAAGGAAGCTGACGTATATGTTATCTTTGCGATCACGGGCACGGTTGAGAAGCGTGGCAGACTGACCAAGGAGATCTCCGCCTTTATCGTGGAGAAGGGAACACCCGGCTTTACCTTCGGTACGAAGGAGAAGAAGATGGGTATCCGCGGATCTTCTACATACGAGCTGATCTTCACGGACTGCCGTATCCCGAAGGAGAATCTGCTTGGACAGCAGGGCAAGGGCTTCGGTATTGCCATGCATACACTGGACGGTGGACGTATCGGTATCGCTTCCCAGGCACTGGGTCTGGCAGAAGGCGCATTAGAGACCACCATCGCTTATGTAAAAGAGAGAAAACAGTTCGGCAGAGCTATCGGCGCATTCCAGAATACACAGTTCCAGCTGGCAGATATGGCGACCAAGGTACAGGCTGCACAGCTGCTTGTTTACAAGGCTGCTATGGCGAAGGCTACCCAGAAGGTTTACTCCGTAGAGGCGGCTATGGCTAAATTGTATGCTGCAGAGGTGGCAATGGAAGTGACCACCAAGGCTGTTCAGCTCCACGGCGGTTATGGCTACATCAGAGAGTACGATGTAGAGCGCATGATGCGTGACGCGAAGATCACGGAGATCTACGAAGGAACAAGCGAAGTTCAGCGTATGGTTATTTCCGGTTCCCTGCTCAAATAAGAGGATGCTGAGGATATTGCAGGTATATACGGCAGTATCCATGTAGAAGTAAACGTGAAAGAATAAATAAAATAAGGAGAGAAATACAATGAAAATTGTTGTTTGTATTAAACAGGTTCCCGATACAAAGGGCGGCGTTAAGTTTAATCCGGACGGAACACTCGACAGAGGCGCTATGCTTACGATCATGAACCCGGATGACAAAGCAGGTCTGGAAGCAGCACTTAGATTAAAGGATCAGTACGGTGCAGAAGTAACGGTTGTGACAATGGGTCTTCCGAAGGCGGAGGAAGTTCTGCGTGAGGCTTTGGCTATGGGCGCGGACAATGGTATCCTGGTAACTGACAGAGTACTCGGCGGTGCGGATACATGGGCTACTTCCACCACAGTGGCAGGTGCGATCAGAAATCTCGAGTATGACCTGATCATCACGGGCCGTCAGGCGATCGACGGTGATACCGCACAGGTAGGTCCTCAGATCTCCGAGCATCTTGACATTCCTGTTATCTCTTACGCACAGGATATTAAAGTAGAAGGCGACAGCGTGATCGTTGAGCGTCAGTACGAAGACAGATACCATGTTGTAAAGGCTAAAATGCCCTGTCTGATCACAGCGCTTTCCGAGCTGAATGAGCCCCGTTACATGACACCGGGCGGCATTTTCGATGCTTATAAGAAAGAACTTACCGTATGGGGCAGAGCAGACTTGAAGGATGTTGACGACGCCAACCTGGGTCTTAAGGGTTCACCGACCAAGATCGCCAAGGCTTCCGATAAGGTAAGAAAGGGCGCCGGCGAGAAGGTTACTCTTGATCCTGATGAATCTGTAAGCTACATTGTTGACAAGTTGAAAGTGAAACATGTGATCTGACAGAGGTTTCGCGGCTTTATGTTTTAAATAAAATATAAGACTATATTCAGGTATAGAGAAAGGAATGTAAAATGAATTTAGAAGAATACAAGGGAGTATATGTCTTTGCGCAGCAGGTGGACAATGAGATCAGCAGTATTGCTTTCGAACTGCTCGGCAAAGCAAAAGACCTGGCTAAAGATTTAAGTACGGACGTGACGGCTGTGTTGATCGGTTCCGACGTAAAAGGACTGGCAGACCAGCTTGCAGAATACGGTGCGGACAAGGTGATCGTTGTGGACGATCCGGAGTTGAAGGACTACAGAACAGAGCCTTATGCACATGCACTGTCTTCCGTTATCAACAAATATAAACCCGAGATCATGCTGGTTGGCGCAACTGCGATCGGCAGAGACTTAGGTCCCAGAGTATCCGCAAGAGTGGCTACCGGTCTGACAGCAGACTGTACCGTTCTGGAGATCGGTGACTTCCCGTTACAGGCAGTTCCGGGCCAGGAGCAGTTACATAACCAGCTGCTGATGACACGTCCGGCATTCGGCGGTAACACCATCGCAACGATCGCATGTCCTTACAACCGTCCGCAGATGGCTACGGTTCGTGCAGGCGTTATGCAGAAGATCGAGCCGATCAAGGGCGCCAAAGCAGTTGTGGAAGAGTTCAATCCCGGCTTTACACCGGACAACAAGTATGTGGAGATTCTCGACATCGTGAAGTCCGTAGTAGAGACCGTTGATATCATGGATGCGAAGATTCTCGTATCCGGCGGCCGTGGCGTAGGAAGCCCGGAGAACTTCAAGATTCTGGAAGATCTCGCGGCAGTGCTCGGCGGTACGGTAAGCTGCTCCCGTGCGGTAGTGGATTCCGGCTGGAAGCCGAAGGATCTGCAGGTTGGACAGACAGGTAAGACCGTTCGTCCGAACGTTTATTTCGCAATCGGTATCTCCGGTGCGATCCAGCACGTGGCAGGTATGGAAGAGTCTGATATCATCGTGGCGATCAACAAGGATGCGGATGCTCCGATCTTCGACGTAGCTGACTACGGCGTTGTGGGCGACCTGAACAAGATCGTTCCGAAGCTGACAGAAGCATTGAAGGCTGAGATCGCAGCTGCAAAATAATAAAAGTTAACTTGCGAAGCAAATTAACTTTGTGAGATTCGCTGCGCGAACTCGGAAAAAGGAAACTTATAAAAACGATAAAAACGCCTGGGAAGTTTGCCCAGGCGTTTTCTTTGATCAAAAATTGTGCTATCATGGAATTATGGAAAATATGATTACAGTAACGGGGTTGACAAGTGCATACGGGAGGAAACCGGTACTGCAGGGTGTGTCGTTTACGGCATGGAGAGGAGATTGTGTAGGGATCGTCGGTGCGAATGGCTGCGGGAAATCGACGCTTCTCTCAATTCTGGCGGGGACGCTGAAGCCGAAGTCGGGGCAGGTGTCTTATTATGGCAGGGCGGCATGGAGTGATGCGGGAGGCGGCAGGATGCATGGGAACAGAGAAGTGATCCGCAGGATGACCGGCTATGTGCCCCAGGAAAATCCGCTGATCCCGGAACTCAGTGTATATGACAATCTTCGTCTGTGGTATCCGGATAAGAAAACGCTTCAAAACGAGCTGGAGCAGGGATTTTTAAATCTGCTGGGGCTGGATGAATTTTCTGCAAAGCGGGTGAGTAAACTGTCGGGCGGCATGAAGAAGCGGGTCAGTATCGGCATAGCGATGGCCGGTATGCCACCGGTACTTCTTATGGACGAACCAGGTGCTGCGTTGGACCTGATCTGCAAGGAAGATATACGCCGGTATCTTCAAGTATATCTGGAACGCAGAGGTACGGTGGTGATCGCGACACACGAAGAAAGCGAACTGGATCTGTGCAGCGCATTGTATATTATGAAGGACGGACGGCTGCATCAGGCTGACCGTTGTCTGCGGGGAGAAGCGTTGACCGGCAGAATGTAATGTCGGTAGAGCGGCCGTCCGGAAGGTAGATCCCGTGCGGTGAAGGACTCCTCTGCCGGCAGGGTGATATTGGAGTCAGAAGTATTATGAGACAGGGGGAAGAGGCGTGAATACGGGTAGTCAGAGAGATCAGGAGCAACAGAGGTATGAGATACCGATTCCGGATATCAGGGGCAGAGAGGGATTCGGGCGGCGAAATCCCTTGATTCTGCCTGCGGTGGCCTGTGCTGTGTTGATTTTGATTGCCTGCGCAGGGATCGTTTCCTTGTATATCAAAAGTACGCCTGCTTATAGACTTGGTAAGGGAATCCGGAATCTGGTCAGGGAGATGGAAGCGTTCGGGAATCCGTTGACAGAGAAGATCGGCATCGGGGATCTGAGCCGGATGCTGGCAGAGGAAGGCGGGCATGTGAGCACGCGGATCAATTTTACTGCGGACGGCCTGATCGGGAATACGATCGGTGTCGATACCGAATACTATAAGGATATGCAGAATAAGGAGCTGAGCGCTGATACGAGTATCAGTATGATGAATTATGAGTTTGCGCATTTGAATATTTATGCAGATGAAGAGGCGTTTTGTTTTTCCGTACCGGAATTATTTCTGGAAAATATGTATGTTGATAATGAAAATATAGTGAGCCAGTATAATGCGTCTTTTCTGGCTGGATTATCCGGAAGCAGCCCTTTGGATGATTTCTCCGTCGATCTTTTCCCGGATGCTGACAGGCAATATGTCAAAGGGGATTTGGAGCGTTACGCTGCGGATCTTGAAGCCTGCAGGAAGAGTATGGTCCTGGAGAGGATAAAGAGGGGTGTTTACCGTGTGATATTTCCGTCCGGGGAGATGGAACGTCTGCTGCGGGATGTCGTGAACAGTTGCGAGCCGATGTATGCAATATCGGAAAGCGGGCGGTGGTGGAAAGAATATGACAGACTGCTTGTCTCGGATATCTGCATGATCTTTACTATTGACAGACAGAACCATATCGAGCTTATCACGCTGGAAGAACCGGTAAGTATGTTGGACGGAAAGGCGGTAATAAGCGGGGCTCTGTATTTACCGGGGAGTACGCAGAACCTGCAGGGAGATATAACGGTGAAAGGTGAAGACGGTATGGAAAGATCGCTTTATCTGCAGATCATACGCTCGAGAGCGGATGAGGGTTATGGTCTGAGTGTGCAGGCGGAGCTTATGAAAGAAGAGGATTCTTTGTTTGCGATGAAGTATGTCACACAAAGCGACGTACTTCGGGATGCGTTTACGGCAGGCATATCCGTGTGGAACGACAGGGAGGATCAGCTGAAGCTTGTGATGGAAGGGAGACTGGATGACATCGTTCAGGGAAGGAGCCTGGAATTGGAGCTGGAGAATATGCAGTGCTATTGGAAGGATGAGGAGATATTTAAGATGACCGGCGATATTTTGCTGGAGCCGCTGGAGAAAGAGATCAGAAGTACGGTAAAGCGGGAGACGAACTTTTTCGAGATGACGGAAAGAGACTGGCTGGGTATTCTGTATAAAATAGGGGATACATATGGCAGCCTGCCAGGGTCCTTATGGTAATGGCGTGAGTCCTGTTATCCTGCATTGAGACTCCGCGAAGCGGAAGATTGAAAATTAAAATTTTCAATCGCGAGATTTGTGTCTGCGCGTTGCTTG
>OFFE01000576.1_pt1 | contig 30741 bp, 26 predicted proteins | sample 1521371 | NCBI WGS metagenome assembly OFFE01 (sample SAMEA3504131, study PRJEB24116) | mouse gut metagenome | biome: mouse gut; feature: mouse-associated habitat; material: faeces | place: Denmark | collected 2011 | reverse complement strand
TGGATGGATGCCGGATTACCCAGCGGGACCTCACCGTCATGTTTATGGAACGGGATCTGTTCCTCTCCATGTTCAATCCCCGCTACTTTATCGACGTGCTGGGCAGTAAGGGCCGCGATCTGTTGGAGCGGTATCTGCCGGAGGTTCCCCATGAGAAAATCATGAGCGCCAGAGGGCGGTGTTTTCTCCTATGACAATCTGGTGTCCGATCCCCATATGGACCCGCTGCCTTACTGCATGGAGGCGCAGAAACTCTTTGAACTGTATCAGACCTGTGTGGGCAGGCGGCAGATCGAGACCATTCTGGAAAACTATGTGGAATCCATGCAGGCGGTCAAGATCGCCCGGGGCCATATGTATTTCGTTCCCCGGGACTACATGGCAAAGCTAAGCCTCTTTGAGGATCTGATCGACCTTCTGGAGCAGAACAATCAGTTCCAGAGGCCGGGCCGTTCGCCGCTGGCTGCAAACAGCATGTTTGTGGTGAACGACGCCAAGCAGCGCGATAAAATGGCCTTCGCCTTTTATACGGCCGCCCGCAAGGAGATCGAGGAATATGAGGAGCGGGCCACCCATCTGATCCAGTCGGGCAGTCAAAGCCCCAGCATTCTGGAAAAGCTGTCGCTGCGTATCCGCGCTCTGGAGGAAAAGCGCAGCTATTATGAGGGGATTCTCAATAAGGAGCTGACGGCCTTGGACGACCAGTTTACCTCCCTGCGGTATCTGTCCGATGAGCTGCAAATTCGCGCCCGCGGCCTTCGTATGAAAAAGAAAGCTGCGTAATTTGCTGGAAAGGCATTGCCTCTAACACAGTTAGAGCATTGCTGTTCGCCATTAGGATCGCTGCCGGCAAAACCGGCTCAAGAGATTGATAGGTAGATTCATGGTAAAAGCGTCTCGGATGGCAGATAAGGAGGTGGATTTTGAATGGCCGCCCACAACAGCGGATTTTACAACAATCTGTTTGGGCTGGCATGGTAAGGCCGAAACAATCCGCAGAGCGCCCGCCAAAAACCAGCCATGACGCCGATATTAACCAGAAGAAAGGGCAGTTTATATGACAAAGAAACAGTCGGAACCCATTATTACCCATGTTGAGATTTACTCCCGAGCAATTCGGAACATTTTAGATGAGATTAAAGTATGGGAAGATCGCTGTAAAGATCTCCCGCAGGAACAGAGGGATAGCATGGTGAGCAGGTCTACCGCCCATTTGCTGCCTAAATTGAACGCACTCAAGGAAATGTATCGCATGGAAAGCGGGAGCGAGTACAACTAAGCTGAAAATGTTCGGAACACTACCGGAATCCCAAAGTTAGAAATTTCCGGTTATCCCTGTTTTCAAAAACTTGTATCATCTTTCCAGCAAAACTTGACCTCTAAAGGGTCCCCAAACAAAAAGAGCGCAGGCGCTGTCTTTTCAGACGGCGCCTGCGTTTCTTTGCTATTTGTTTACGGCTCCGGCTGCTGCATAATACGGTGGATCAATCCCAGCACAAGCCTTACATCATCGTCACTGAGCTGGCGCAGGGCTTGTATGGCTTCCAGTACCAAAGGGGAATCGTGTTTTCCATCATCAAAAAATTCTGATACGGACAGATGAAAATAGTCCGCAATGTTGAAAAGCTGTTTCGCTGAAGGCAGGCATTTCCCGGATGTGATCCCCTGGACATACCCCTTGCTTTGGCCCAGCTCCAGCGACATCTGATATTCGGAAACATTCCGTGCGAGCCGCAGCTCTGTGATCCGTTCGGCAATAAAGGCCGCATCCATGTTCACATCACCTCTCTATGAGATGATACTTGATTTTTTGTGCCGGTTCTCCGTTTTTAACGGTTATATTTTGCTAAATACTACTTCTAATAACCGCTATAAATTTCTTTTAGCGGTAGTAATCAGCTAAATATGACTTCTAAAAATGTCAGGTTCCGACTACTTGCAGAATAATCCATTTGCTTCATGGCAACAAAAACCGAACATAAATCAAGCATTTTTCATTGTTTTTCAGAAAAACAGCATAGGAAGTCCAATCTCTGCATGAAAGCCGGCGCTCCTGTCTAATACCTATCCGCAAAACAGCCTCATCCTTCCGCATGATAGACAATTTTTTGGCTGTTATGGTATCATTAAATAGTAAAAGAATACATAATTCGACAGTTTTCACACTTGAAACCTCGAGATTCCCTGCGCCTTAGATGTGCGGCATCGCCATACTTCCACACTGTAGTATGGAACATGCTCCCGATGATGATGCAAGGAGGTTCGTTCCATGACGCCCCAATCCTTTCCGTTTTCTAAAAACCGTTATTTCCCTCGCAAGCGAATGCGTTCTTCGGATTTTATCCGGGAGCAGGCGTATGTGGAGCGCAAGCTGGCGTTTCTCAGCCAGTGGGACTTTGGCGCGGGCGTGGCGCTGGGGTTGGAGGTTCAGCGCGTGGACGGGGATTCCCTGCTGGTGTCCCCCGGCTTTGCGGTGGACGGATATGGGCGCTGGCTGATCGTGGATGAGCCAGCAATATACCGCATTCGGGCGCTCCATGGCTTTGACGCCCTGCATGGAGAAACCGCGCTTTTATGGCTGGCCTATCACGAGGAACATACCGACCCCATGTTTGTGCCGGGGGATCAGGGAGAGGTGCGGGAATACGCGGCGGCGCGGGAGCGGTTTTCCTTCTATCTGACCGATATGCGTCTCTTGCCGGAGGCTGTCGGACGCTCGACCCTTTTCTCCGATGTGATTCTATTCGAGGATGAGGACCTGCGTATCCGGCAGGTGATCCCGCGGATTCTGCCCGGCCATGGGCTGGTGCAGATCCGCCTGATTGTTGAGAGTTTCCGCGCGGAACCTCTGGACATTGCTCTGCGGTATTCCCCTGAGCTGCCCGGCGTCCAGGCCGCGGAGGGCGGCCAGCCGCTTGGATTCGATCAGTCCATACGATTGGGGGCCGGTGAAACCACTTTGACATTGACCGGCAAACTTGATACAACGGCACAGGCTGTCCTGCTGTCTTTACCGGAAAAAGGATTCCTGCTGGAAAAGCGGGGCCTTCCGCTGCGGGCGCAATGCCATTTTCGGGAGGAGTTCCCCGTTGTTTCCGGCAATCCTCTTGCCGCGCTGGAACGGCGTCTTTTGTCTCAGGACCCGCAGGAGCTGTGGAACGACGCCGCAGAGGATATTCCCCTTGCCGGAATCCGCCTGCTGCGCTGCGGCGATCAGACGATGCTGGACAGCGTTTTCCCTCTGGCCCAAAGCCGCCGCGCTGTGCTGCCCTGCCTGAAAGAACAGCTATTGGAGTGCGGCGCGTTTTTCCCCGGTCCGCCCCCAGCGGAGCGGCCTGCGGCGGGCGATTTGGCGCCGGCTGCTGCTATATCAGAGCCTCAGCGGCAGATGGCGACCGGGACGGTTATATTGAATGCCGGGCTTCATCTGCAAGAGGGTAATATCCTGTGTTCCGATGAAATCGCCCATGAGCTGGGACCCGGCGCGGTGTTCATTGAGTTTGGCATCGAAAACGTCTATCCCGCAGTGGGGACCGACCGCAACTATACCGATCTGCTGCTGGGCGACGCCTCTTTGTTCACCCAGGCCAGCGGGACTTATGAGCGGGGCTTTGACCGGGGTGTGCGGATTCATCCGGAGAAAGGCACCTTTGAACTGGCGGTACGGCTGAAAGGCGAACTGCGTCAGGCCGCGCTGCGGCTGCGCTGGTTTGCTTGGCGCGCGGAGGAGCACGCCTCCCATCAGATGCCAGTGGGGACCTTGCTCCGTTTGGAGCCGGATGTGACCCGCGTGGCCCCCGGCGCGTCGGTCAACTTCATCCCTGTTTTTGAGCGGGGGCTGGGAGCGCCCTGCGATTTTCTGATCCCGGATAAGCAGTCCGGGGTCATAACGGAAAACGGCATCTATACCGCGCCGGAAAAGGACGGGCTGTACCAGGTCTGCGCCCAGATCAAGGACAGGCCGGAGACGCGGGTAAACGCCTTTGTGATCGTGCGTACATGGATGGAGGGGACGGAACATGGGGCAGGTTCCCTTTGACCGGCTGCATACGGTACGTCTGACCCATGAAAGCCAGACAGGATATACGGAGGTCTGCCGGGGGCCGGACGGTACGTTATGGGTCAAGCTCCGCGTCCGCTCCGCCGCCTGCCAGCGGGAAATTCTAAGCGGGCTGGACGAATCGGTCCCCGTCCGTTTGGAAAGCGGCGTATTGGAACTGCTGCTGCCCTGCCAGGAGGGGATCTCCCTTCGTCAATGGCTCTATGAGAGAAAGCCGGACCTTGCCCAGCGGCGGGACGCCTGTTTGTCCCTCTTGGGGCAGCAGGTGGAGGGGAACATGCCGCCCTGCCTGATTGCGCTCTCGGCAAATACGGAAAACCTGATCGTTACAGGCCGGTCTATGTCGCTTCAATATCTGCCGGAGCTTCGGCGGTGGGAGCCGGGTATGGAGGAGGCCCAGGCTGTCTGCGCTGTGGCCGCAGTTATCAGCGAGGTATTGTCCGAAAAGGTGGCGCCATGGCAAGACAAACGGATTCCAGAGGAGCTTTTGCTATTGAATATCCGGCAAAAGGAACAGGACTATACCAGCTGGGGCCAGCTTCAGCGGGATGTAGCGGCCATCCCGGACACGCCGCCCCGCAGAAGCTCCGTCTTGTACCGCCATATCCGGCGCGCCGGCGGCTGGCTACGCCGCTATGGGAAATACATCTTGCGGGCGTTGGCGGCGCTGCTGCTGACGGCGGCTCTTTTGTCCCTGATTTCCGCTTACCGCCGTCATGCGCGGGAGAAAAATGAGATCGTCTGGCAGGGTATGCCCCAAGTAGGGGATCAGGATTTGCGCAACGGGGAGGGCGGCGAATGAGACAGTCCATTTTCGCGCGGCTGCGCCAAAGACGCCGCCTGCTGCTCCGGGAGCTGATCGTGCTGGCCTGCGCGCTGGCGCTGGGACTGGGGTACAGCTATTGGAACGCGGACGCTTACCTTCCCACGCTGGACGGCAATATCTACTCCATGCTTGCGCTGGAGGATTCCCTGCTGGCGGTGCTCGCCAGCGGAAACCGCAACAGCTTGGTGCGGATTGACCACGCCGGGACGCTGCTGAACTATATGAGCACAGCGGACGGGCAGGCGTTTCAATACTTGGAAGCGGACGGAGAGACCGTCTACGCGATTCTCTCCTATGAAAAAGGCGGCGAAACCTTGCAGCGTCTGGTTGCCCTCTCCACGGACGATGCCGCCATGCGGGCGCATACTTTGACGGAGCTGACAACTCTGCGCGGCGCGCCGGTGGGGGTTGTCTGGAAAGAAATCTATCTTCCCGCAGAAAATGAGGGCACAGGAGAAGAAGCGGAAGCGGAGATAACGGAAATCCGCACCCTGACGCTGAGCGGCCTGAACGGACAGGGACAGGGTTTCTTGGCCCATGTGGATTTGGAAACCGGCCATGTGGGGTTTGAAACGATACTGCCGGGAGAAAGTATCCTGTTCCTGAAGTACATCGCAGACGGCCACTTTGTATGGATCAGCCGGGACAAAGAGGCCGGGCAGTACCAAAACGGCGTCTGGCAGCGGGATATTCTGGCGGGATTGTCCGATACGCCGCTGCATATCTCCACCTGCGGCATGCGCTGCTTTATTTCCGACAGCATCAGCGGAGATGTTTTCGAGATTTTCCCGGAGGGCGCTCCTGTCCAGTTCCGGCAAGGGGAGGATTTTATCGGCGGCTCCGGGTTTCAGTACCGGCAGCTTGAAGTCTACACCACTTACCAAACTCAAAGCGGCGGCGTCCGGCTTGTGGGACTGTGCGCCGCTGAGGACGGCGGCGTGATTGCCGGAGAGGATTATAGTGTCTGGGGACTTCACACCGGCATTTTGCGCTTACGAATGCTCTGGCAGCATGGGTGGCTGGCCGTACTCGTGTTCTGGGCCGTTCTCGCCGCCCTTGTGGAAAGCGTTTTTTCCATTTTACATTCTCACCGCCTGTCTGTCCGTCTCCTTTTGTGCGAGGTACTGGCGGCCACCATCCTCTTGGGCGGCGTCACCGCCGTACAGTACCGTTCCTTTCAGGAGGCCATCCGAGAGGAAGCCTATCAAAAGCTCCGCTTGATCGGCGGAAGCCTAACCGCCGTTCTCTCCGCTGAGGAACCGTCCGATCATGAATCGGTGGAGGCTGCTGTTGACCGGCTGGAGCGTCAGGTCAGCATGGCGATAGCCGGTCAGGAAAAAGAGTACGACATCTGCGTGGTGTGGGACGCCGCTCCCGGCCCGGTGATTGCGTCCGACAGTACGGTTCCGGCGGGATACCTGCTGGAGGACATCAAATCCAGAGACTATGTATCCTCTGTTTCTCATGCCCTGCGTCAGGGAAGAAGCGCCTTGGAACATATTCAAACGGATACCAGCCGCGACTTTTTATATGTCCAGCCCTTTTCACAGGGAGATCGGACCGGCTGCGTCGCGGTTTCCCAAAATGAGAATATCCTGCTGGCGGGACAGGCGAAGTTCCTCCAGCGCCTGCTCCCCTTCCTGGCTGCCTGCCCCCTGCTGTTTCTCGCCCTGGCGTGGATGACCCGCCGCCTGCTCCGCCCCTTGGATGAGATCCAGCGGGCGCTGGAGGAGTTTTATACCCGCGGCAGCGGCGGACAAATGCAGCTATGCGGGATGCCCCATACGGAGCTTTACGAGGTGGGCCGGGTTTTTAACCAGCTTTCTATCCAGACAAGGGTGCAGTTTAACGAGCTGAAAAGCATCAACGGCGCCTATGCCCGGCTCGTGCCAGACTGCCTGTTGCGTATGCTGCACAAAGACAGTGTGACGGAACTGAGCGCCGGGGATCATGCCCCGGTGAATGGCGCCCTTCTGATCCTCATTCCCAGAGGCTTCTCCCCAGACCGGATAAGCCTGGACCGTATGACCGGGCTGGCGGCGGAACGGATCGCGCAGTCGGGCGGTATGCTGGTGGATTACGACGAGGGGCTGTACGCGCTGACGGCGCTGCTTCCCGATGCGGAGCGCGCGCGCTCCTGCGCCCGGGACTGCCTGGAACAGCTGGAACAAAACCGGATGCCGGTCATGGCCGCCGTTTTGAGCGAAACCGTAGAGCTGGGCGTGTTTGGCGGGGACAGCCTTCTCTATTCTCTGGCGGTGTCAAAGGATATGCGCCGGAAACAAGCGGCGCTGGAGCGGGCGCTGGACTTTGACGCTTTGGTGGTGGAAAATACCCGCGCCGGGCGAACGGGCCTGCGGCTGCTGGGCTGGGATAACGGTATGGAGCTTTACGAAGATCCCGCCTGCCGCCCGTCCGACTGGCAAAGCCGCTGGCGGGAAACCGCCGGTACATGGGAGAAAGCGCTGCGCCTATTCCGGGAAAGGGATTTCCCCGCCGCCATGCGGCTATTTGCCAAGGTGCTGCGCCGGATGCCGGAGGATAAGGCCGCCCGCTGGTATCTGTTCCGGTGTGACACGCTCCGCGATAGCGCCGCCCAGGACGGGGACACCGGACTCTTATTTGACTGGGGGGAAGGGCGGCCATGAGTGACCACAAGGCATCGCAAAGGCAGTGGGGACCAGAGGATTACTGGCGTGTCGGCCCGATCTTTGTGCGAAAGCGGCTGGCGCTGCTGCTGATAATAGTCTGCTCTGTTGTAGTCCTTCTGGTATTCGGACTGCCATTCCGCACATCGAACCATGCGGATCGGGACATTCCGGCCTACCGCTACAACGACCCGGCGCTTGCCGGGATCTCTGATCTGGTACAGGTGTTGGACGCCGGCGGTCAGGTGCGTTACGTAGGCGAGGTGGCCGCGGGCGCTTATACGGGCCGGGGAAAGGTATTCGACGCTGCCGGGGAGCTGCTCTACGACGGCCCCCTTGTAGATGGCGTCTATGAGGGCGCGGACGCGAAGGTTTACCACGCCGGCGTATTGGTCTATACCGGCGAAATGGCTGGGAATCTGTATGAGGGCCAGGGCCGCCGGTTTGCTCCGGACACCGGAATTGTCAGCGAGGGCCAGTTCTCCAAGGGATTTTTGGAGGGAGAGGGCCAGGAGTTCTACCCCAGCGGCGCTTTGCTGCGGGAGGGTTCTTTTTCAAGGGACCTTTTAGAGGGCGAGGGGGCCGAATACGGCGAGGATCAGACCCTCCTCCGGGAGGGGACCTTTTCCGCAGGGCTGCTCCATGGAGAGGGTCGGGAATATACCGCCAGCGGAAAATTACGGTACGAGGGACAGTTCTGGCGGGGCATCTACCATGGGCATGGCGAGCTTTACAACACACTGTTGGGCGTCCGCAGCGCGGAGGGCACATTCGTCTATGGCCGGCTGACCGGGCAAGGCACGATCTACCACCCCAGCGGACAGCTGCTCTATACCGGGCAGGTCTGCGGCGAACGACCCAGGGCCGACGCCTTTCTCGGCTTGTCCCTGGAGGAGGTAGAGGCGGCGTTTACCACCCATTGGCTGCTCTATTCCTGCGAAGGGATCACAGCCTTTGTTTACCCCTACTTTAACCTAATGTTCATTACGGAAAGCCCGGTTGCGCTCATATCTCCGGCCCAGGCGGAGGAGGAAGCCCAGCGGGAACGGCAGGAGCTGCTGGACGCGCTGGAACAGCCCGCGCCGGAGGATGCCGAAACGGAAAATGACGTGCCGGAGGATGCGGAGGGATCGAGCGAGATCCTGGACACGCCCGCAGAGGATGAGTCCGGGATGGATGGGGGCGGGAGTGAAAAAGACGGCGCGGAAGAGATCACCGCAAAAATGGCTGTCACCTACGCCTCGGCAGCCAGTATGGAGCCGCCGCCGAAACTTTATGAGGATGAGACGCTTTCACCGGATACGGACAAGCGGGAAATCATCATCACACAGGTCTTGTCCTATGGGCAGCCCCTTCCCTGCGCCGCCCAGCCGGAAAGCGGCTTTATATCCGGACGGCACCTCATCGGCTGGCGGGAGTGGTTCAGCGATTTTGCGGCCGGGGAAGCGGTTTGGGACGTCTCCGTCCGTCAGTCGGGACAGTTTATCTGGCGCTTTACCCCATGGCCTCTGGCCCAGGCGGAGAAATATGTTGACGAACTCCTGGCCGAATATGCCGGGGTGGAGACCATGACAGTGGGAAAGGAGGATAAGGATATGTCGCTGTGGTATCAGGCCGCGAAATGGAGGGAGGGACCATGAGCGAGGAACCTGTTTTTGAGCGGATCGGCAATCTGCTGCTGGAGCGGCTGCGGGAGGAGATGGTGCCCGCGGTGCTGAATCAGGGGGATGATATTAAGCTGACCCATCCGGGCGCGGAGACGGACTACCGCTTCGGCGTATTCCTCCATGATATTGAGGAGGTGCGGCCCTACGGCCCGCCATCCTCCGTCCGGCTGAGCGAGGATACGCGCCGGCGCCCGGACCGCCTGCTGGCGCTCCACTTCCTGATGTACGCCAACCGGAAGGTGCCCTTTGACAGCATGACCGCGCTGGATGAGATGGTGCTGCTGGAATCGGCGATGCGGGCAGTACACAGCATGGAGCCGCTGGAGGTAGACGGCCAGGCGGTGAAAGTCACCTTTCACGAGCTGGCCCGAAACGAAAAGACCGCTCTGTGGCAGAGTCTGAGCAGCCCCCTTCAGCCCGCCGCCTATCTGACGCTGGAGCCGGTGCGGATTCCCAGTACGCGCATTCGCCGCACGCCGCCGGTCCGGGAGTTCCAGCTCACTACAAAACGGAAAGGGGCGGATGGAAAATGAGTTTTTGCCTCTGTACCGGCGCTGTGCTTCAGTGTCCCTTCGGCTCCGTACCGGCATCATTCAGCGCCCTGCCCATACCAAGGGTTGTGATCAACGGGCGGCCCGCCGGCGTTATGACCGACATGGCGCCCACCGTCAATATCCCGCCCTTTGGCATGTGCAGCAGCCTCAGCAATCCCACAGTAGCCTCCGCAACCTCAGCGGCGCTGGGTGTGCTGACCCCTATGCCCTGCGTCCCGGTTCCCGCCGGGCCATGGCTGAACGCCGCCCCCAAGGTATTCATCGGCGGGCAGTCCGCAATCTCCAATGACAGTAAATTGATGTGCGCGTGGGGCGGCCAGATCGCCGTACAGTCTGCCGGGCAGACCAGCGTACAGCTATAAAAACAGGAAGGAAGGTATTTCAAATGGCAGAATATTTGTCTCCAGGCGTCTATGTGGAGGAATTTGATTCCGGCGTCAAGGCCATGGAGGGAGTTGGGACCAGTACGGCCGGATTTGTCGGTCTGGCGGAAAAGGGGCCGGTGACAGGGCGGCCCGTCCTGCTGACCAGCTTTGCCGAGTACCAGCGCCGGTTTGGCGGGTATCTCTCGGAACTGGAATACGGGAAATACCGCTACCTGCCCAACGCGGTAGAGCAGTTTTTCACCAACGGCGGCAGCACCTGCTACGTCATGCGCGCGGCCCCGGAGGACGCCGCCTGCGCCAAAAGCGCGGAGGGGCCGGTCGTGGTCCAGGCGAAAAATCCCGGAGCGTGGGCGAACACCATGCAGGTGTTCTTCTCCAGAAGCACCAGAGCCAGAACGCAGATTTTGGAGGCGCAGGATGGCGTGGGCGGAAAGCAGTACCGCCTGAAAAACGCCGCCGGGTTCCGGGTGGGCGATCTGGCCGCCTACCGCGCGGAGGGCGCCGTATCCTATTTCAAAGTTACCGCTTTGAACGGGATGCTGATTTCCTTCCAGGCCGAGCTGCCGGAGGACGCGGTGGATACGGCCCTTGTCCCCACCCGCACCTTGGAAGCCTGCGGCGTGGATATGGCCATCCGCTGCGGCGGACAGGAGGAGAACTATCCCGGCTGCTCCTTAAACCCCGCCGCTCCCGACTATCTCCTCGCGGCGCTGGAAAAGTCCCATATGGCCGCCATGACGCTGCACCTGCCGGAGGACGCCGGCGATCCGCTGTCTCTGCTGGGGGCGGAGGAAGGCGCGGAGAGCCTTCGCGTTGAACTCAGCGGCGGACTGAACGGCACGATGGATAATGTCAACGCCGGCACCTTCAACGGCACCGACCTGGGCCCCGGCAAGCGCTCCGGCATCGAGGCATTCCAGGAGATCACCGATGTATCCATCATGGCGGTCCCCGGCGTCACCGACGCCAACGTGCAGGCCAAGCTGATTGCCCACTGCGAGGGCCTTACCAGCCGCTTCGCTGTGCTGGATGCGCCGCTGGACTGCACCGCGGTGGATGAGCTGAACCGCCACCGCAGCGCCTACGACACCTCCTACGCCGCCCTCTACGCCCCCTGGGTCCAGGTGTACGATCCGCTGTTGAAGCGCCCCACCTTCCTGCCGCCCTCCGGCTCCATGTGCGGCATCTATGCCCGCACCGACATCCAGCGGGGCGTGTTCAAGGCCCCGGCCAATGAGATCGTCCAGGGCTGCACTGGGCTGTCGGTGAGCTATAACGCCGCCGAGCAGGGCAAGCTCAACCCCAACGGCGTCAACCTGATCCGGGCCATTCCCGGCCAGGGCATCCGGGCATGGGGCGCCCGCACCTGCTCCAGCGATGGGAATTGGAAATATGTCAATGTCCGCCGCCTGTTTATCTTCCTGGAGGAATCCATCCGCGCCAATACCGGCTGGGTGGTCTTTGAACCCAATGACGAGGGGCTGTGGTCCCGGGTCCGGGGCACCATCTCCCTGTTCCTGGAGACCCAGCGGCGCATCGGCACCCTGGCCGGCTCCACGCCGGAGCAGGCGTACTATGTGGAGGTGGGACACAACACCATGACCCAGGACGACATCCTCAACGGGCGGCTGATCTGCGAGATCGGCGTGGCCCCTGTGCGTCCGGCGGAGTTTGTCATCTTCCGTATCACTCAGATCACCCAATCTGCGGCTTAACCAGTGAGGAGGGAAACAGTTTATGGCAGAGATCATTTATCCGTTCAAAAAGTACAATTACAAGGTGTTGATCGACCAGACCGAGGAGGCCGGATTTTCCGAGGTGTCCTCTCCGGACATCACCGCAGACCCGATTGAGTACCGGGAGGGCAACATGGCGGGCAAGACCCCCGGCAAGCAGCCGGGCATCCTGAAATACTCCAATGTGACCCTCAAGCGCGGCACCACCGATTCCTTGGTGTTCTGGGACTGGATCAAGGAGATTCAGTCCGGCAAGGCCACCAGGAAAACCGTCGTCATCACCCTCATGGACGATGAGATGAACGAGGTCGCCTCCTGGCAGCTGGAGAAGGCGTGGCCCACCAAGTATACCGCTCCCGACTTCAACGCCACCAGCAACGAGATTGCCATTGAAAGCCTGGAGCTGGTGACAGAGGGGATCACGCGGACGAAGTAAAGGGGGAAAGTTAAATGGAGCTTCAGACCATGTACCCGTTCCGCCTGCCCCGGGGGTATGTTGACGGGGAAGGAACCCTGCACCGGGAGGGCCAGATGCGGCTGGCCACTGCCGGCGACGAGCTGAGCGCCCTGCGGGATCCCAGAGTGAAAGCGGACGAAAGCTATATGAACCCGCTGATCCTCAGTAAGGTGATTACCATGCTGGGCACTTTGCCGGAGGTGACGCCGGAGGTGATTGAGGGACTGTTCATCGCCGATATGGAGTTTTTGCAGGATATGTACGACACCATCAACAAGGCGGATAAGCCCCAGATCCAGGTGACGTGCCCACACTGCGGAAAGCAGTTTGTGGATACGATAAATTTTCAGGGAGCGGGATGAACCTTCAGCCGCCCAGGGAGCTGTACCGCCAGCTCTCGTTCATCTCGTATTACTTCCACTGGGGCCTGGAGGACGTGCTGGAGCTACCGCATCTGGAGCGGGAACGCTTCTGCCGCGAGATCAGCCGGATCAACCGGGAAGCCAACAGTCAGGAAAAGAATGTGTTTGACGCCTGAGCCGTAAGGAGGTATGCGCCATATGGACCCCTTAGCCGCTTATACCTTCCGTGTCTTTCTCGGTGTGATGGAGTTCGGCTTCTCCAAGGTGTCCGGCCTGGGCCGGGAGGCTGAGACAACCGTTTATCAGGAGGGCGGGATCAATGATCGCGTGCATGTGCTACGTGCCCCCACCAAGACGCCCGGTACCCTGCGGATGGAGCGCGGCGCCTATGCCGGAGAGTTTTTCCCCTTTTATCTGGCGGGCGAACGGCTGTTTCTGCCCATGCGGATTGAGGTGCGTTCCCCGGAGGGGGTGCAGCTGCTGGGGAAGTTCTACACGCTGACGGGACTGGTGGTAAAGAAATGGGAGGCTGGTGAGCTGGATGCGCTGCAAAATACAATCCTTATCGACCGGTTTGAGCTCAATTATGAGCACCTGCTTGTCTCGCCATTATAGTATGGCCCGGCTGTCCGCCGGCGTGGGGCTGTCTCGCGCCGGCCGGCACAGCCGCAGCGCCCGGTCTCCGGAGCTGGTGTACCGAAGTACGCGCCCCATCGTGCAGACGCTCCAGCCTCCGGCGCCGCGGATCATCCGGAACACCGTCCATCAGACGGTGGTGCATCTCCACCAGACCACCCATCAGCACCTCCGCAGCCAGATCACCGCCAGAGCGGGCGGACAGGGCCATACCACGCTGCTGGTGCGCCAGAGCGCGGCCCACCCAGCGGAGGAAAACGCCATGGACCCCTCCCGCCCCGCATGGACCGCCCGCAGGCTGCTCCGTATTTTGTCTATGGAGAGCGCCCGCCAGACCATGCGCCCCTTTTATCAGCAGATGTTCCAGGGCTTTTGGGAACGGCAGCGGGAGGAGCATCGCGGGAAACCGGCACAGTCCCTGCTGCTGGTGCAGAGCGTATTGGGCCGCCACCAGACGCTGACCACGCTGCGCCGGTTTTACCAGCAGACGGTGGAAAAGCTGGACGGCGCCATTTTCCACAGCCTGATCCGCAGGCAGTATGTCCGCTATATCCGACAGGACGAAAGCGGCGGCTTCCTTCACCGGTACGCCAGCCGGGAAACGCCTGTGCCGGAGGATCTACGGTATCTGCCAGCGGCAAAGCGCCTTGCCTCTCCTCCACAGCCCCCACTGGAGCAAGAGCGTGATCGGGAACGGCAGGCCGAGGCGCAGAGGCCAGTGCCGCCGCTGGAGAGCAGTTTTCGGCTAAGCAGCAGTGATTTTCAGGTTTTGGTACGCGGCGTGGCCGATGCCCTGAGCCGTCAAAGCCGGCTGGATTCTCTGCGCCGGGGAGGAATGTGACCGATGATCGCCTATCAGAAAGCTCGGATCTTTGACCCGGACTCACCTAAAAATGGCTTTTCCGTACAGTTCAATCCCAATACGCTGGAATACTCCGCCGGTATAGATTTTAGATCCCAGAAAGGCGTTGCCGAACAGGGCGGCGATGGCCAGATGCAGGTATCCGAGTTCCAGTCGTCTCCTCTGGGAAAGAAGCAGAGCGCGCGGTTGTCCGTCAGGCTCTTTTTCCACTCTTACATCAATGAGCTTACCTATAGCGATGTCCGGCCCACGATCAACCGCATTCGGGCATTCCTGCCCGCAGCGGCAGAAAGCGCGGCCACTGGCAATACTGCGCCGAAGAGCAGCAAGCCCAAAATATCTTTCGCATGGGGCACCATGACCCACACCGGCACGCTGGAATCCTTCCAGGCGACCTATCAGATGTTCGCTTTTGACGGTACGCCGGTCCAGGCGGAGGTCTCCATCACCATCCGGGGGGAAGATCCCGACGTCAGCGCCTCCATCAATAATCAGGCGTTGGGCGACATTTCAGGCACAGATTTTTTACAGCAGGATGATGCGCTCTACCTGTCCAGTCTCTCCTGGCTGTTCCAATAAAGGGGGACTCTGACAATGAAGTTTTCCGCCCTGTACCAAACCTATGACGCCATGCGCGAACCCAATTACGCGCTGAATGTAGGCGGCAAATCGCTGGACGTCGGCGATGACGCGCGCCTGACCCGGGTGGAGTGCGAGCTGACCTGTACCCGGCAGGCGGGTGTGCTGGCGCTGGAAGCGGTGCTGGACCCGGAACAGGAGCATGGCGCGGCGTGGCTGGACGCGTTCCAGCCCGGCGCGGTGTGTTCGTTTTCCATCGGATACGGAAAGAGCCTGACGGAGGTGTTCTGCGGCTTCCTCTACGACGTGCTTTGGAGCGATCCGTTGAACGGGACGCTCATGCTGCTGGAAGCGGTGTGTCTGGATGTGCGGGGACGGCTGATGCTGACTTCCTGCGCTGACGCGGGAGCGCAAAGGGCAATGTCGCAGATGATCCAGGACATTCTCGGCCAGAGCTGTTATAGCGAGCTGGCAAAGAAGCGGACCATAGACCCGGCGCCGAAAGATTGGGATCTGCCCGCTCTGCGTCCCGGTCCCTCCGATTACGCTGTTGTGTGCGCGGCGGCGGATTTTCTGTGCTATGAGTTTTACGCCTTCGCGGATGAGCTGTACTTTGGAAAGCCCCGGCCAGAAAGCGGCGCTGTACTGACCTTTGACGGTCCCAACGGACTGGTAAGCCTGAAACGCCGCCGGACGCTGGCAGGACAATGTGCGGCCATCGCGGTGGGCGGAACGGACGATAACGGCGAACGGCTGTACTCCCGGCAGGCGCGGAAAAAAGACAGCGGTTTTGGAACGGATAAAATGAGCGGCGTCCTTTCCGGCGACTTCTATCAGCCGGAGCCGTTTGTACGGACCATGGCCCAGGCCCAGTATCTCTCCAAGGCCAGAATGGATTGGCGGCAGCGTCAATCCGGCGGTCTGACCGGGCATGGGGTGGGTCTGCCTGAACTGCGGCCCGGGCGGTTTATAAAGGCGGAGGGTTTGAGTAAACCGGTCAATGGGACCTACTATATTCATACCGTCCGGCACATTTTGGATGAAACGGGCTTTGAGACCTGGTTTGAGGCGGAGGAGTGACAGATGGCGGAGCGCGAAATCCTGCGGGGCAAGGTCCTCTCCTATCCTGCGGAAGAGAATAAGGGGCTGGTGGAGGTGTCCATCGGCGCTTATGACAAAAACGGCGATACCGTTTATGCGCGGGTGGAACAGGGAATGTCCGGGGTCTACTGGCTGCCGGAGATCGGAGACGTGGTTGAGGTGGAGCTTCCCGCCCACCCTGGCGGGGAGGCGAGGATCATCCATATCCACCGTCCCGGCGGGGATGAGCAGACCGCCGCCTGTTGGACGGAGAAAAATGACATCAAGCAGTTTCTGACCCGCTCCGGCCACCGCGTCACCCTGGACGATACCAAGGACCGCACCGCCATCACCATCCATACGTCCGGCGGGCTGGAGCTGAAGCTGGAGGATGAGACGCAGACTGTCACCCTTTGCGCGGTGGAAAAGGAGACGCCTGTTTTTCAGCTGGACGTAAAAAACGATACGATCAAGCTGTCCGCCGGAAAGGAGCTGACCCTCTCCTGCGGCGGGGCCTCCATCACCTTTGACAGCGAGGGAAATATTACCGTCAAGGCCAAGGGAACGCTGGATATGAGCGGGAAAGAGATCAAGGCAAGCGCGACGCAGAAAGCAGCGGTCAAGGGACAGAGCATAGAGGTGTCCGCCGCCCAGAGCGCAAAGGTGGAGGGCAAGGGCAAGCTGGATCTGACCTCCAGCGGCGTGACCCAGGTGAAGGGCAGCATGATTAAACTCAACTGATAAGAGGAGCGGAGGACGTTTTTATGGCGGCAATGGCTTTTCCCTGCCGGTTGGAATCCGGCCTGGGCCGGTTCCGGCTTTTGAGCGAGCTGGAGGAGATCAAGCAGTCTGTCCACCTCATTTTGACCACCCGACGAGGGGAGCGCCCTTTTCGTCCCAAGTTTGGCGTCAATTTGGATCAGTATGCCTTTGAGCTGATGGACACCACGACCTGCAACCTGATTCGCCAGGAGGTAATTGCCGCGCTCCAGATGTGGGAGCCGCGGATCTGGAACATCCGGGCGGAGTTTGACCGCCAACCGGAGAATGGACAGCTGATCGTCAATGTCTTTTATGAGGTGCGGCGCAGCGGCATCGCCGTCAGTCAGCCGGTCGTCCTCCAGGCGGCCTGAGCAGTATGTTAAAAAATGAGAGGGGGTGACGGGCTTTGGATTCGTTTTGGAGTGCGTATCAGGAATATATCCGCTCCTATCTGCCCCAGTGGCGGTATGACCTGGAGAGCGGAGAGGTGGAATCTGCGGTTTTACTCGCCGCCGCAGAGATGATCGAGGAATCCAAGACGCGCCTTGCCCGCCTGCCCCAAAAGCATGAGCTGGCGTTCCTGCGGGGCTGGGAGCTGACGCCGCTTCCCGCCGATCCCATGCACGCCTATGCCTCCCTGACTTCCCCGGAGGGCGGTTTTGTTGGCGCGGGAAAAGAGCTTTATATGTCCGGCGACGGCGCAAGGCTCTGGCATACGGCGGAGGACACCCAGGCGGAACCCGCCCGGCTGACCGATCAGTTTTTAACCGGCGGCGGGAAAGTGATTCCACTCTGTGTCCCCACCTTGGAGCAGCCCACCCGCCTTTTCGACCTTCAGCTGGAGGGTCTGCCCGGCCCGGAGGTGCGCTTTTCCCATCCGGACGCCCTCTCATCCCAGCATGGCTGTCAGGTGGAGTTGACGCTGCCCCAGGCGTCGCCCCGGCTGCTGGCGCTCTTGTGCGGCGATTCGGTTTCCTGGTCGCTGGTATGCGCCTGCGGGGATATGCTCTCCCTCTCCGCCCCGGAACGGGACGGGGAAAATCTGCGTTTCTCCCTCCCCGCCGCGTCAGGTGGACTGGCCCTTCATGCAGCTGTGCCGTCCGCCAGCCTGCCGGCGGAGGCTATTGGGCCTGTTTTTATCCGCACCCAGCGGCGGGAGATTCCCCTGGATTTGGCATGGGACGGGGACGGCCCCTGCACTGGGGCGCGGTGGCTCCCCTTTGGGGAGGCGCCGGAAACCTGGCGCACCTGCTGCTTGTCATGTCAGGACGCGCTCACTCTGCGGGGCGCGCAGATCACCGTCCGCTTTGCCCTTTCCATACGGGAGCGGGAGGATCTGCTGCCCGGCATGGAGCAACAGCCGGAGTACCGGCCTGTGATGCGCCGCCTGCCCCCGCCCCCTCCGCCTGTCCGGGACGTATGGGCGGACCAGGTACTTTGGGAGTATTGGAACGGCCGCGTCTGGATAATGATACCCGGCACAGAAAGCGATACCGGCAGTTTTGCCGCCGGGGAGCATGGCGCGGCGCTGGTGGAGGTCCAGTTCCGCTGGCCGGAGGATGCCGCCCCTTGCGAGGAGGGGGGGCAAAGCAGGCTGTGGCTGCGCTGGCGGATCGGACGGGCGGAAAACAGCGGCTGGCTGCCCCGGCGCTGTCATGCGCCGGAGATCGCCGGGCTTCAATTCTCTGCGCTGCTGGAAAACGCGCCTGTGTCCGTATCTGTCCGCGGCCAGACCGAGAAGTCCTTTCACCCTTTGGAAAATCTCCGCCTGCCGCTGTTTCAGAGCGTTACGCCGGAGGGGAGCTGCTGGTGGCTGAGCTTTGACCGCCCGCCCTCCGGGCCGCTGATGCGGTTGTATCTCACTCTTCTAAATCGTGTTCCCGGCGGTCAGCTCTCCGCGTGGGAGATCGGGTCGGATGGGCGGGAGCGCCCCCTCACGTTGGAGGACGGGACCGAGGGCCTCTCCCACAGCGGCGTGATGACCATAAACGACATACGGGGCCAATGGAGCGTCCGCTTCGGATTGCGCCGCTGGTGGCTGTGCCTGCGGGACGATGCCGAACGGCTGTCCCAGGGGCGGCAATTCCCGCGCCTTGCAGGGATGGCCTGCGGCGTCGCCCGACTTCAGACGGACAGCGGGGAGCGGTGCCAAAAGGACGAAGCGCTTTCCCCGCTGCGGGGCGGGACGCTCCGCGCCGTCACGCTGACGAAGGGCTTTGGCGGGTCGGCTGTAGAGGACCAGACGGCCCTGCTGCGCCGCGCCAGGGCGCACCAGCACCACTGGGGCCGGTGCGTATCCGCCGCGGATGTGGAGGAGCTGATCTGCACCCAGCTGCGGGACGTACTGCGTACCCGCTGTGTCCGGAAGGACGATACCCTCTACGTTGCCGCGCTCATGCGGGACGTATTTTGCCATGCGGCGGCCTTCGCTCTACGAAAGGAAGAGATCCGCTTCCTGCTGGAGTGCAGCAGCGCCTTGCCCGCACTGGGCCTTTCTATCGCGGTACGGGAGCCGGTATTTTATCCGGTGAGCGCCATAATCTGGCTGCGGCCGGCGCAGGACATCCCCCTGGAAGCTGCCCGGCATATGGTATGCGCCGCCCTGGACCGCTTTCTGCACCCCGCCTCCGGGCGCTTTCAGGGTGAGGGCTGGAAAATCGGGTGCCTGCCCGTTGAAATGGAGGCCCGGAACTATCTGCAAGCCTGCCTGCCGGATCTCTCGATTGTCAAACTGCTGCTGACCGCCGCGGCGCCGGACGGCCGGGAGCTGGACTGTTCCCATGTGAAAGACCCCTTCGCCCTGCCGCTGCCAGGCGCTTACACCGTTCACCTGATGAAAAAGGAGGAGGAATCGCTGTGTACTCGCTGAATCTGGATGGCGCCAGCTGGCAGGAGCTGTACCAGCGTGCCTGCGCTCGCATGGCTCAGCTGGTCCCCGGCTGGAGTGACGCGATCCCCAGCGATCCGGCGGTGGCGCTGCTGGAGCTGACGTCCTATCTCGTGACCGTGCAGAATCGTGAGATCGACCGCCTGCGGGAGGAGCACTATACCGCTTACCTGAAGCTGCTGGGAGAAGCGCCCCAGACGCTGACCCCGGCCCGATTGATGGCGGTCCCGGAGGGGGACGGTGCGATATGGCCTGGGATGCGCTTTGATATTGACGGCGTTCCCTTCGAGGTGGAGGAGGCCCCGGGGGACGGCTGGCGGCGGGTACAAAAAATATCGCTGCTCCAAGGCCGGCGCCGGAGTGCGCTGCGGGAGGATGCGCCCCTGATCGTGGGCCATGACGCGCCCGCCGAATTGGAAATGACATCGACAGCGCCACTAACCGCTGGTGCACCCGCCCCCCTTTGGCTGGAATTGCAGCCGGAACCTGGGAGGGTTCCGCCGGATGAACATACGCCGCCTCCTATTCATCTGGCGGCACAGATATGGACAGACGGCGCGTGGCGGGAAGCTCCCTGCGCGGACGGCACCTGCGGCCTGTTGCAAAGTGGTTATGTGACCGTCACCCCTCCGGCTGCCTCCGACACGCTGCGCCTTATGATACAGGGCGAAGTGGAGGGCGAGCCGCGGATCTCCGCCGCGGCGCTATGCCCGGTGACGCTGGAGCAGCGCCATACCAGGAGCCAGTACATGGACCTGAAGGCCCCCTACCGCCTGCCCCCGGATTGGGCGGGGAATTGGACATTACGGCTTTTCTCTGCTGAGGAGGACGGCTGGCGGGAGGATTCAACCCTCTTTGTGAAAGACGGCCAGGTATGCGGGGCGCGGAGCGAGGAAGCGCAGATCATCCGGGTGGTGGCGGCGGAGCCGGACTTCTCCGCCCTTCACACGCTGCGAGAGCTGCCCGGAGAGGAGATCTCTCTGGAGGAGGACGGAATACTTCTCGATTCCCTGCGCCTGATGATTGAAGAAAACGGTATCTGGCATGACTGCCCGGTATGCCTGCCGGAGGATGGGCGGACGCTGCCTCGGGGCTGCCGGTGGGACCCCTCGCGCAAGGTTCTCCGGTTCGGAGACGGGCGGGATTTCCGCGTTCCTACCGCCGGGCGAGTTCTTGTGGCCGGATGCGCCCGCACGCTGGGCGCAAAGGCTAACAGCGCGGGCGGCGGGATGGAACGAGGGAATATCTCGCTGCGGCCCCTGCGCCCCGCGTGGGGCGGACAGGACGCCGAGAACGCCGAGACCGCCTTTTTCCGCGTGGCAAAGGAGCTGGAATCCCCCGCTCGGGCGGCGGCCCTCTCCGACTATGAGACGCTGGCCCGGCGCGCGCCCGGCCTGGCGCTGGACCGGGTAAAGGCGATCCCTGCCGCGAGGCTGGGAAAGCAGGGCGCGGGTGTGGCGCTGCTGGCAAAGCCCCGGGCATCGGACCGCCTGCCGCCCCTGACGCGCTGGCAGAAGGAGCGGCTGCGAACATGGCTGGAGCCGTTTCGGACGATTGGTACGCCCCTGGAGGTGCGCGGCCCGCGCTACTGCCCTGTCGCGGTACAGGTTCGTGTGCAATGCAGCGGATCGGCACAGGATTTGGAAACGGTGGCCATAGCGCACACCGACGGCGTAACGGGGCCGCTGGATTTTGGCGCAGAGCTTTCCTATACGGCGCTTTTTTCCGCCCTGAGCGCCGCCCCCGGCGTGAAGGCGGTGCGCTCGCTGGAACTGCGGGCGTTATCATCCGGTCATGGGCACCGTACCCCGGAGGGCGGGATCAGGTTGGGCGCCGACGTTTTGCCCTATCTGGAGCAGTTTCAAGTAACGGAGGAATAGAACAGGATGGAGCAGACGATCCGCCGCTACCGGTCCGACTGGGATCTGGCCCGGTGCGGACAGCTTGAAAACGGCATATACCGCTCCCGCTGGTATCCGGGGCTGCGGTCCTGCATGGAGTGGCTGCGGCTGTCCCTGGCTGTGTCCGGGCCGGTCTATGTCCGGGTCTATGCCGCGGACGATCCATTCCCCGGCTCTGTCTATGAGATGGAACCGGCCTTGGAGCGCGCCGCGTCCGATCTTTTGCTCTACGGCGTGAAAGGATTTTCTCTCTGCTTTACGGTGGAGCCGGGGGAGGCGCTTATAAGCTACGAACTGACTTTTCCGGGGCTTTCCGTTGACAGCTTCCTTCCCTCCGTCATGCAGGAGGACGGCACTTTGCGAAAGCTGCTGGGGATCTATCAGTCCCTTTATATGGATGTAAACCGGGAGCTGGCCCGGTTTCCGGAGCGGCTGTCCCCAAACAGCCCTGATCCGCTGCCGGAGCTGCACCGATGGCTGGGCGCGTCCTCTTGGATGGGGCTGGGACTGCCGGAACGGGAGATACTGGCCGCCGCCGTAGAGCTGAACCGGCTTCGGGGCACAAAAAAGGGTCTCCAACTGCTGGTAAGGCTTGTGACCGGGCAGCCCTGCGAAGTCGCGGAGCAGTTCCAGTGGGAGGAGGGGATACGTTCCGCGCGGGAGTGGGAGGACTGCAAGCGGCTCTATGGCGGCGGGCAGTCCGGTGTGACGCTGCTGTTTCCCGCCGGCACGTCCTCTGAAAGGTTGTCCATGCTGAAATCGGTTTTAGACGACTTTATCCCCCTGGGCGTCCCCTATTCAGTGGTGCGGCTGGAGGGCGTGGCCGCGATGGATGGGCACAGCTATTTAGACGGCGGCGCTGAAATATTAGACCCGCCGCCTGCCGAGCTGGACGGACCGGAGAATGGCGAATGGATTTTGGAGTGATGGATGATGAACGGTTATGAAAGTAATTCCCAGTGCATTTTAGAATATCTGGCGCTGTTTCAGGCTCTTTCTGCGGAAGAAGCAGATGCGGAGCAGTGCCGCCAGATGTGGCATACGATTTTGGAGCGGGAGCAGTCGTCCGATGGCGTCCAGCTGGCCCCGCCCTTCCTCCGGCAGCAATTCCAGCTGGAGGAACGGGACTTCCTTCTAACGATGGCGGCGCTGGCTGTGGAGATGGACGGAGGATTGCGAAACGCCTTTCGCCGGAAATACGCCCTGGCGCTGCCTACCATTGAGTACGGCCTACAGCTGGTCTCACCCCTTTACCCCAGCCGCTGCGAAACGCTGGCAGAGCTGGCGGGCGATACCATGCTGTGCGGGCTGCTGCTCACTACCGCCGAGCTGACCGCCTATCCTCTGGAGCGGCCCCTGATCTTGTGCCGCACCGTACTGGCCTTTCTGACCGGCCTATCCATGGCGGAGATCTCCGGCTGCACCCCCCTGATGACTGATGAAACACAATGGCTGCCGCTCCATGAGCGCGAACTGGCGCAGGCGAAATCCTGGCAGGCTTTTGGAATGGAAAACACCTTGTACCTCTGCGCCCCCGCCGGGGCTGGCCGGAAAACCCTGTTACGCCGCGCCTGCGGTCATGTGGTGTGGGCCAAGCCGGAGGAGCTGTCCCAGTCCTCACTGCTGGATCAGGACCACGCTCTGCGGGAAATGGCGGCGCTGGCCACCCTTTTAGACGCTCCCATCTGCGCCGCGCCTGACCCTGACCGGAGTGTGTTCCGGCAGCTGGAGCGGCTTTGCCGGCAGTACGGAATCCTGCTGGCCGCTCTGGTAGAGGAGGATCAGGCACTGGAGGGAGCAAAAGAGGTGGTGCGCCTGCCCCGGCAACTCTCAGCGGAGCAGCGGCGGGAGGTGTGGGCCGCGATTGTCCCCCAGGCCAAGCCGGACACAGCGCCAAAGGGCGCGATGACCATAGGCGCGGTGCTGGAAACCGCCCGGCTGGCATTACGGACTGCGGCGGTCAATGAGCGGCAGGCCGTCACCATGGAGGACACCCGGCAGGCCATGCTCCAGCGGGGCGGGGCCTTGGAGTTTGGGGTGCGGTATCAGACCGATGTAACCTTGGAGGATATGGTGCTACCTGACAATGTGCGGGAGCAGTTGGAGCTGATCTGTCAGGCGGTGCTCTGCGGCGATAAGCTGGCGGAATGGGGCCTGCCCCGGCAGCGGGAGGGCGTGACGGCGGTGTTTCATGGTCCCTCCGGCACCGGCAAGACCATGGCGGCCTCGGCCATCGCTAACCAGCTGGGAATGCCGCTGCTACGGGCCGACCTGTCTCAGATTATGGACAAGTACGTAGGAGAAACGGAAAAGCACCTGGGTCGGCTTTTCCGTAGCGCAAGGGAGAATCACTGCGTTCTGCTGTTTGACGAAGCGGATTCCCTGTTTGGAAAGCGAGCGCAGGTGTCCTCCGGGCACGACAAATACGCCAATCTCTCCACGTCCTATCTCTTGCAGGAAATTGAGCAGTACGACGGGATTGCGGTTTTATCCACCAATCTCCTCAGCAACTTTGACGAGGCGTTCTTGCGGCGGCTCCAATACATCGTGCGGTTCGGCCTGCCTGACGCCACGCTGCGGGAAACGCTGTGGCGTCAGGCGCTGCCGCCGGAGCGGTGCGCGGAGGAGCTGCCCTATGCGCAGCTGGCCCAGGCGGAGCTCAGTCCGGCGCGGATTCTGGCTGCGGTCCGGGGCGCTGTGGTAGAAACACTGGGTAATAAGCGTGAAAAGGTCGATTTGGCCAGCCTCCTCACTGCGCTGAGATTGGAATTGGAAAAGGGAAACAAGTCTCTGCCAAAGCCGCTGGCGGAACTGTGCAAAACCGGGAAAGGCGGGAATGAATATGGACGCTAAATTGCAGCAGCAGTCGCCGCAAAAAGCGCAGACAAATAAGCCGAATCTGACGGGTATTCCCACGCAGATGAAGCTGGACTTTGAGCAGCGGAGCGGTCTCTCCTTTGACGATGTTCAGGTGCATTACAATTCGAATAAACCTGCCCAGTTGCAGGCACTGGCCTATACGCAGGGGACACAGGTTTATGTAGGTCCTGGGCAGGAGCGGCATTTGAAGCATGAATTGGGGCATGTTATACAGCAGAAAATGGGGATCGTCAATCAAACGACATCTATATATGGCTTTCCAGTAAACGATAATCCTTTACTTGAAAGAGATGCAGATGCTAACAGGATACCTTCTATGCATGGAAATAATAGAATTCCTGTAATACAAGGAGAATTTATAATAGAAAGCGGAAAGATTTACTATGTTGACCCTTTGCTTTACCAGAGCAACCCCATGATTTACCATGATACCTCAAAAAGGGTAGAATGTTATTTTCTTGGAGTTAGAAAAGGCGGCATAATGCCTCCGAAATATGTTTTTATAGAGCCCGTTTCTCGTACACGACTTTATTCTGATGGGCGCGATATAGTTAACAAGGACGAACCACTATACGAAATCAAAGGAGATGTTACAGCTCGTCCATATCTAAAATTTGATGAGGAGATGTTCGGCGGAACAGAATCGCGTGATTTTATACTACAATCCAAAACTAAATATAATATAAAAAATGTTAGAGTTTTGCCTAAAAAGGTAGCTGACGAAATGGCGAATGGAGCGGGACTACACGAAATAATTCCAACCAATATGATGCAATGGATTCCTTATGTTAATGATTCACTTGTTTGTGCTGAATTCTTTGGTTTTATGGGAGGATTACGAACAGCAACAGATAAAACACTCTTTGTACTTTATGGACCTGGTGGAGAATTATTTGTAAGCGGACACACCGGGGCCTTTCGCACCCCACATACGAGCGGTAGCGCTGGAACCGGCATGCAAGCAATAGCTCATGATTATATGCGTAATGAAATATTGAAAGAGCCAATAGATCTCGCGAATCCAGAAAAAAATATAGTTCACATTATGAATGCCTTTTTTATATCGATTGCAACAGAGGATAATATTCGAGACGCAGATACTATTACTGGTCTATATCCAAATACTCTTAGTATTAATCCCTCTGCACCCCATTCCCGTAGTCAGCATAAGTTGGAATCTCCCGGAGCTACAGGCAGCTATAGGAGTCAATATGCACGCGAACGTGGACGCGAGCGCGAGCTAAGCAAACGAGAAGTTAGAAATATAGCCAGAATATCTCGTACCAGGTCTCCTTCACCGGAACGGCTTCCATATGAAGAAAAACGGACGGGCAATTATATTCAAGATACGGAAACAGGTGCATGGGTAGATAGGTTCACAGGAATCCCCTTCTTAAAGACCACGCCTCCACCAAAGTTCATTGACGCTCCCTCCACAATTCAAAGCAATGACGATTTGTTAATTTATATGAAACGCGTTGCAGATATTTCAGGTTTTGTTACTCGTCCCTTTCGACATATTCCTTCACTCTCCAGCAAAACCAATAAACGCGCCACCAAACGCACCACTAAAAGTGCTACACCACGGTCTTTCTCCCTAACAGCTATTCCTGCAAATTCTACATTACACACACTTTCTTTTTGGAAAAGCGATGCAAAAATAAAAGAAGCCTTTAATTCAATAAGAAAAAATTTTTCAAGTATATCTGTAACACGAGTAATAACTATTCCCGTGGATAAAATTCCTAATAAGTCAAAGGGAAAAAAAACAGGTACAAAAGCTACTTCACATAAACCGTATAAAAAGAGAAAGAAATAATCACTATTTCTAATACCCAGGGATGATTTACACCACCCCTCCGATATGGTAAAATAGGAAACAACATCTAATGGGCCTGATTCTCAAGCGACCAAGCCTCATTGGAAACGGGGATATCCCCGTTTCCAATCCCCCATGGGGGATTGGAATGTTTCTTGTTTCACAAAGGGGGGATGATATGCCGAAGCAACTAATCGCCATTCCATATGAGCTGCGGGAGGCGTTTCAGCGCGGGCTGACCCATTACAAGATCATTTTCCTCTCCGCAGGGACCGGCTGGGGCAAGACCGCCGCTGTGAACAAGCTGCTGGAAAAGCAGAATCCCGCCTACCTCTCTCTGCGGAAAAAGCCGCTTCCAAGCTACTTCTCAAAGGAGCGGCTGATTGTTCTGGACGACTTCCACGAGTTGCCACCCCAGGCCGCGGAGCAGTTCCAGGAGATTCTGCGGAAGTCCCAGCGGGGACAGCACTTTGTCCTGATCTCCCGGGCGCCTCTGCCGGGATACCTCTCCCTCTACGAAGCCACCGGCGCGCTGCTCCAGCTTGGGAGCGACGATCTGGCGTTGGATACGGAGTGCCTGTCGCAGCTTGCCCAGACACGCGGCCTCAGCTTTTCCACTGACGGCTTCCAGCGTCTCCGGGACGAAACCGGCGGATGCCCTGTGGCGGTGAATATCCTGCTTCTGACGCTCTCCACCGAACAGTCTTTTCAAAAGGCCATCGACGCTATGCGTAGGAAGGTGGGCGCGTACATAGACGAGACCGCGCTTCGGCTGCTGGACCCCAAAGCCAAAAAGCTGCTGACCGAATTATCTTTGTTCGACCAGTTTGACCAGACCTTAGCGGAGATGCTCACCGGGGACAAGGATATCCTGTCCACATTGGAAGTTTTGCGGCACACCACCGGACTGATCCAGCGCGAGGGAGAAATCTGGAGAATCTCTGATCAAAGATTCCTGATCCCGTACCTGCGTCAACAACTTCTGATCGAGTACCCGGAGGAGCGTATCCGCTCGGTTCACCTGGCCGGAGGGCGCTGGTACGCCCTCAAGCAGGACTATCACAACGCCCTCTATCACTACCAGCAGGCGGACAGCCGGGAGGACATCATGGACGCCCTGGCGCAGAATGCCCGGCTCCATCCGGGCACTGGAGCCTATTACGAAATGCGGGACTACTACAATCTGCTGACCGAGGAGGAGATCTGCGGGAATCCCGATATGATCTGCGCCATGAGTATGCTCCGCTCCATGACCTTCGAGCCGGAGGAATCGGAACGATGGTACGAGGCGCTGAAGGAGTATATTCAGCACATGGACCGCCGGGACAGCGACTACCGGAGGGTGCTGGGCCTGCAATCTTATCTGGAGATCGGACTTCCCCACCGGGGAACAGGCGGGCTGACAAAAAAACTGCCTGCTGTCGCCAAGCTTCTGACTTCCAAAACAGTGACCCTCCCGGAGATGAGCGTGACCAGCAACCTGCCCAGCCTTTTGCGGGGCGGGAAAGACTTTTCCGAGTGGGTGCCCAAGGATAAATTGCTCTACAACACGATCCGTATTCCAGTGGAGATGGTCCTGGGGCGGTTCGGCGTGGGCCTGGGCGAGATTGCCCTGACCGAAAGCCTGTTGGAAAAGGGCGAGGATGTGTCCGGCTGGTTCCTGACTCTCACCGCCTTGCAGGAGGACCTGCGGGCCAGAGGCACGCCGGAGATGGAGTTTGTTCTGACCGCGCTTTTAGTACGCACGCTGCTGGCCGCCGGGAGCATCGGTAAGGCCAGAGATCTGCTGCTCCAGTTCCGCGCCGAAATCGTGGAGCGAAGGATCACCCGGCTGCTGCCCAATATTGACGCCATGCGCTGCCGCCTGAGCCTGATGGATGAGAGTACCTTTGCCTCCGTCTGGTTTTCCGATCTGGCCCCCAACGAGGGGACCTTTTACGGAATGGAGCGGTATCGCTATCTCACCAAGGTCCGCTGCTACATTAAACACCGGGAATACCACGCCGCGTTGCTGCTGTTGGGCTGGATGCTGAATTACACCCGGCGCTACGACCGCCCGCTGGATATGCTGGAAACCCTGATTCTGATCTCCATCTGCCGGTACCGCATGGAAAACGAGGACTGGCGGGAGCATTTTACAGCCGCGCTGGAGCTGGGCGCAAAATACGGCTATGTGGCGGTGTTTGCTCGGGAGGGGGCCGCGCTGCTGCCGCTGCTGGAGCGCTACAACCACAAAGCGGTAAAGCCTGACTACTGGGAGCGGATCTTGTCCAGCACCATGATTCAAGGCGGGTACTACAGCCAATACCTTCAGCCATTGGACAATCTGTTGACCCGCCTGACCCAGACGGAAACCATGATCCTGCGCCTGATCAGCCAGGATAAGAGCAACGAGGAGATATGCGCCCTGTTGGACATCAAACTGCCCACAGCGAAAACTCACGTTCGCAACCTGTTCAAAAAGCTGAAGGTATCCAGCCGCTCCGAAGCGCAAAAAGCAGCCAAGCGGCTCGGCCTGGTATGAGAAAGGGGTGCGCTGTGGATTCAAAAGACACTATCCGGGAGCAAAAGCTCCAAGTGATCCTGTGCGGCCCCCTGCCCAAGACGGAGCGCGCTCTGCTCCGGCGCGGGGATGTGGAGATCATACGGGAGAAGAAAAACCTCAATCTCCTGATTGGATTAAACAACGGGGCGATTGACTGCGACATGATGATCGTGGAGGCCCCTAACGGTCATGGCCTATATGGTCTGACCTATCCGATGGGAAAGCGTAAAACCTGCCCGGTATGGATGGTAGCCGATCCGCCGCATGAAGCCATCTGGAACGAGATCAACCGCCAGTTGGGCGAAGCGCCCGCGAAAAGGCAAGCGGAACGTGACGCGGCAATCACTGTGGGACCGCCGAAGCATGAAATTCTCATTCTGGCGGACACTCCCCAACAGCGGGACAGACTGACTGGCTGGGCGCGTGAGATTTATGCCTCATGGAAAATGACCCTCCCGCCGCTGACCGTCCCGGAGGACGTGAAAGCCTATCTGCGGGAGCTGCCCAGGCCAAGTGCGCCACCGGCGGCGGTGGTGATCGAAATGGCGGGCGTGGACAGTCTTAACGCCGCCGAGCAGATTCGGCGGCTCTATCCAAAAGTCGGATTGGTCTGGTGCTGTGATCTGAATTTTTCCGCGCAAGCCTACCATCTGGACGTGGACTATTTTTATCTGTTCAGCGAGGCCGACATTGGAAAATTTGGCATCGGTCTGAATCGCGCACAGTTATTATACAATAAGCGAGGTAACACGCTATGAAAAGACGGATTATCAGCATCATCACCGCTCTGGCCCTGTGCCTGAGCCTTTGCCCCACCTGGGCTTTTGCGGTGGAGGGTGAGCCGGACACCGGGCTTTGTGACCACCACCAGGAACACACCGGCTGCGGCTATGTTGCCCCCACCGAGGGCCAGCCCTGTGGCCACCAGCACACAGCGGAGTGCTACACCCTGGGGGTACTCCCTGACGCGGACGGCAGCAACCCCTACGAAGTTGGTGCGGATACGGAAAACCTGCTGGACTGCCAGCACACTCATGACAGCGAGTGCGGCTATGTCCAGGCCAACCCCGGCCAGTCCTGCGGGTATGAGTGCCGCATCTGTCCCATTGAGGATTTGATCGCCGCCCTGCCCGATACGGTGATGGAGGACAACGCGGACAACGTGCGGGCACAGCTTGACCATATCCTCGCCCTGTTCTCGGAATTGACCGAGGACGAACAGGAGCAGATCGACCTGTCCCGCGTCTACGAACTGCAAGGGGCGCTGGACGGGGCCAACGACCCCATGCCCCTGGCGGGGAGCGTCCCCTACGTGGACGCGGACGGAACCACCCGGCAAAGCCCGGAGGACTGCACCGTCCTCACGGCGGAGATGGCAGGCACGGAGCTGTCCGGCGGCTGGTATGTTGCCCAGGGCGATGTAAACGTTGACTCGAACCTGTTCACCTTCACGGAGGACGCCCACCTCATCCTGTCAGACGGATGCAACCTCACCGGAACCATCTACGCCAAAGGCAACCTGACCATCTACGCCCAGTCTGGCGGCTCCGGGAGCCTGACCGCCACCAAAGACGAGGGTAACATCGCTCTCAACAGTGACAAAACCATCACCATCAACGGCGGCAGGATTACCGCCACAGGAAGCGACTGCGCGGCCATCGGCGGTGCGAACCAGAAAAATGGCGCCGTGGTAATTAACGGCGGCACGGTAACTGCGTCTACCAGCGGATCTGCCCGATGCGGCGCGGCCATCGGCGGGGGCGCAGGCGGAGACGGCTTAGTCACCATCAACGGCGGCAGGGTGAACGCGACCAGCAGTATGAACAAATTACCCCAAGTAACCTGTTCGGATGAAAACATCACCGTGACAAAGGGGAGCGGCAACACCTGGACGGCGGAGCTGCCTGCTGGCGGCGCGTCCTACACCTTCGCCGCCTCCTACGCCGGGGACGGCAACCACAACGGCGCGACAGCAAATTGCACCGTCAGGGTGGAGAAGATTACGCCGGTGCTGTCCCTGACAGCCTCCCCCGCGTCCCCGCTGATCGGCGGCGGCACGGTAACGCTGACCCTCTCCGGCCTGCCTGCTGGCGG
>OFFE01000548.1_pt1 | contig 31529 bp, 26 predicted proteins | sample 1521371 | NCBI WGS metagenome assembly OFFE01 (sample SAMEA3504131, study PRJEB24116) | mouse gut metagenome | biome: mouse gut; feature: mouse-associated habitat; material: faeces | place: Denmark | collected 2011 | reverse complement strand
GACTGGTTCATTCGCATGATTACATTAGGCAGCATTCAGCGTTATGCAGTATAACCGATGCGCAGTATAACTTGCTGTAGATGAAATTATGTCAAAGATATTTCATTTCAAAGTTCGTAATCCATGCAGGCCCTGTTGCAGGTGACGCTTCCCACATACTTTCCGGCCTCCACATGGGCCGGGTGGTTCTGATATGCTGACAGGGCCTCCACGGTCTCAAAGGTGGAAATCAGGGCGATGTCGCGATTGCTGGATGCCAACTGGTTCTGCACCACCTGGATTTCTACCGCTCCGGGAACCAGTTCTTTAATCGGCTCCAATAGAGCCTTCATCTTCGCCCCTGCTTCTGCCTTCTCCGCATCGGAAAGCTCCTCCAAAAAGTTCCAGAATACAATGTGTCTTACCATCAATCATCCCTCCTACTTGCCGCTCAGATATTCGTCTATCCCCTTCGCTGCCGCCTTCCCGGCACCCATAGCCAGTATTACCGTAGCCGCGCCTGTGACGGCGTCGCCGCCGGCGTAGACGCCCTCCTTGGTGGTCTGGCCGTTGGATTCCTCCGCCACGATGCACTTCCACTTATTGGTCTCCAACCCTTCCGTTGTGGAAGAAATCAGCGGATTCGGGGAAGTCCCCAGGGACATGATGACGGTATCCAGTTCCATGGTAAACTCGGAATTCGGAATCTCCACGGGACGTCTGCGCCCGGAGGCATCCGGCTCGCCCAGCTCCATCCTGATGCATTTCATGCCCGTGACCCAGCCCTTCTCGTCCGCAAGGATCTCCGTGGGATTGGTCAGCAGGTCGAAGATGATGCCCTCCTCCTTGGCATGATGGACTTCCTCCACCCTGGCGGGGAGCTCCTCCTCGCTGCGGCGGTACACGATATGCACCTCCGCCCCCAGGCGCAGAGCCGTCCTGGCAGCGTCCATGGCCACGTTGCCGCCGCCTACCACGGCCACTTTTTTGCTGTGCATGATGGGAGTGGTGGAATTCCTGTCAAAGGCCTTCATCAGATTGCTCCTGGTCAGGTACTCGTTGGCGGAGAACACGCCATTGGAGTTCTCCCCGGGGATGCCCATGAACTTGGGCAGACCCGCGCCGGAACCGATGAATACGGCCTCGAATCCCTCCTCCTGGATCAGCTCATCGATGGTGACGGACTTGCCCACCACCACATTGGTCTCTATCTTCACGCCCAGAGCCTTCACGTTCTCGATTTCCTCAGCCACCACGGCTTTTTTAGGCAGACGGAACTCCGGAATGCCGTACACCAGCACGCCGCCGGGCTCATGTAAGGCCTCGAAGATCGTCACGTCATAGCCCATCTTGGCCAAATCCCCGGCGCAGGTCAGGCCTGCGGGGCCGGAGCCGATGACTGCCACTTTCTTTCCCTTCTTCTCCGCCGTCACTTCCGGTTTGATGCCGTTCTCCCTGGCCCAGTCGGCCACGAAACGCTCCAGCTTGCCGATGGAGACAGGATCCCCCTTGATGCCCCGGATGCATTTCCCCTCGCACTGGGTCTCCTGAGGGCACACCCGCCCGCAGACCGCCGGAAGGGCGCTGGCTTTGCTGATGATTTGATAGGCTTCCGCGATATTCCCCTCTTTCACTTTTTCAATAAAGGCGGGGATGTCAATGGCCACAGGACATCCCTTGACGCACTGCGCGTTCTTGCAGTTGATGCATCTGGCAGCCTCCGCCTGGGCCTCCTCCTGATTATATCCAAGACATACTTCTTCAAAATTGGCGGCGCGCTCCTTCGCGTCCTGCTCCCTGACCGGGATTTTCGTCAAAACGTCCATTTATTCTCATTCCTCCATATTTTTATACTCTGCGTCCTTACCTTCCATGCTCCTGCATGTCGGAAGCGTCCAAAATCCTACATTTCCTTTAGGTATCACGCTTTCTGGCCGACAGCCGAAACCGCACCGGACCGTCCGCACATCCAAACTCTATCTCGTAATCCTTATCTGAGCCTCTTGCTTTAAAGCTTCCTCCGCATCGGATGATTTCACATAATGTATACAAGACGGGCATTGTCTTGGGGCAGAAGCCGGAGGGTGTCTCATATCCGCAGCGAAAGCGGTCATTTCTCTCAAATCCCAGTCTGCACTGTTCAGCCCGGCCATCCGTCACCGTCACGGTAAACTCCCAGTCCTCCTCAATCCATTTTTTCATCTATTCTCCTGAATCGAAACCAGTTTTCCCAACCCGGCTCCAATCCTGTAATACTAAGCTTAGATTTTCTTTTCGCTTTTAGCAGTTCCCGCAGCCGCCGTGGTGGGTGTCCCCCTCCTGGAGCTGCAGCATGGCCCTGCCCTCCTCGGTCTTGTAGAGGGTCTGGCGTCTCATGGCCTCATCGAAGTTCACTGCATGCCCGTCGAACTCCGGCCCGTCCACACAGGCGAACTTCACTTTTCCGTCCACAGTCACACGGCAGGCCCCGCACATCCCCGTGCCGTCCACCATGATGGGATTCAGGCTGACCACGGTAGGGATATTCAGCTCTTTCGTCAGCAGGCAGACGAACTTCATCATGATCATGGGGCCGATGGCGATGCACACATCGTACTCCTTCCCCTCCGCCACCAGGTCTTTGATGGTCTGGGTCACCATGCCGCTGCGGCCATAGGAGCCGTCGTCCGTGGTTATGTAGAGGTTTCCCGCCACGGCCTCCATCTCCTTCTCCAGGATCAGCAGATCCTTCGTCTTGCTGCCCACGATGACATCCGCGGCCACGCCCTGCTCGTGGAGCCATTTCACCTGGGGGTACACCGGCGCGGCGCCCACGCCTCCGGCCACGAAGAGGATCCTTTTCTTCTTCAGTTCCTCCGGCGTCTCCTTCACCAGTTCGGAGGGACATCCCAGCGGGCCCACGAAATCATGGAAGGAGTCGCCTTCCTCCAGGCTGACCATCCGATGGGTCTCAGCGCCTACGCTCTGGAACACGATGGTGACGGTCCCCTTCTCCCTGTCATAGTCGCAGATGGTCAGGGGAATCCGCTCTCCCTCCGCGTCCATACGCACGATGACGAACTGTCCGGGCTGGCATGACTTGGCCACCCGCTTCGCCTCCACATCCATGAGATAAATGTTCGTGGTAAGCTCCTGTTTCTTTACAATCCTGTACATAATCCACCTCTCTGTCCCTTTCACCGGGATCTTTCTATTGTTCACTTATTTCCAATCCCACCAGTTCCAGCCGTCCCCAGTCGTCCCTCTGGAGCTTGAAGCGCTCCCCGGAATAAACGTTTACGGCAAAATTGTTGCCTGTCCTGGTGACATTGCCGTCGGCTGTCCGGTAGCACTCGGCTATCACATAGAAATCGCTGACCTTGTTGATGTTCGCAGCATACAGATATAAATACTGGTAGGAGTCCCCGCTATCGTCAAAATGGCCGTCAAAGTCGGTGATTTTGCCGATTATGTAACAATACTCCACCACCGATGTCACTGCCTGGGCAGGCGTGAGCTCCGTATTCAGGATAAGCTGATAGTCCCGCTGGGCAACCGTGCCCGTCACCCCGTCCACGATCCGCGCGAACTTAAAGGTAGATTTGCCCAGGGGCATGGGGATGGGCCCCGTATAGACCGCAGAAGAATACGTAGGGTCGCTGCCGTCCATGGTATAATAGACATCCTCGTCCCCGTCCAGGACTTCAATCATCATGGGCGCCGAATACTCTCCGCTTAGGGCGCTGATCTCCGGTGCGAAAATCTCGTTATACTCGATATGATATTCCTTTGTGACCACATCGCTGACGATTCCATTGTCGTTCACGAAGCAGGCCTTGACTATGTGGTTCCCATTCTCCAGTATGATGGGCGCGGTATACTGGGTGCTCTCCTCCGTGGGCTCGCTCCCGTCTATGGTATAGTAGATCCTGCCGGAGCCGGAAGCCGTCAGCTTCAGCGGCTGGATGCTGGTATAATATCCCTCGTTTATGCTGAATTCCGGCACGTCCACGATATAATTGGGATAGGCGGCAATCAGATTCTCATTGCCGCTTGCCAGCAGCAGCGCGTTGATGGTCTGATAATCTCTTCTCTCCCGATAAATAGATATCAGTTTCCCGTATGCCCCCTCCAGCTGCTCTGCCGTGGCATTCTTATTGTTGATGATCTCCCGCAGCAGATACTCGTACTCCACCTTATTGTTTTTCAGCAGATAGATATCCGCCAGTTCGAACAGCAGCTCCACATTGGCACTGTCCAGCTCCACGGCCCGGTTATAGCAGATGATGGCCTCATCGTACTTCCCCAGCTCCAGATACTGCTCAGCCCTGTTCAGCTGGTACTCCTCGGAATAGGAGCTGTAGATATGCCATGCGGCGCCTCCGGCGGCCAGGAACAGGAGGAACACCAGCGCCAGCAGCACCTTGGGCCAGATTCTCTTCCTCCGCACAGGCTCCTCCTGCCAATCCCCCTCATCCTCCGGCTCCTCAAAGTCTTCAAGCTCCTCAAATCCTTTCGGCTCTTCCTCTGCCTCATCCTCCATGTCCCCGTGAAGCTCTTCGAGGATGTCCTGGATGGTCTGCTCCAGCTCAGGCTCGAAATCAGGTACGATGTGGATGTCCTCACCGCAATGCTCGCAGTATAGCTTCCCCTCGGCCATTTCCTCTCCACAATTGGGACATTTCATATCTTTCTTACCTCGATTCAGAACAGACCGGTAATCACGCCGTCATCATTGACATCAATCCCAAAGGCGGAAGGTTTTTTCGACAATCCGGGCATGGTCATCACATCCCCTGTCAGCGCCACCACGAACCCTGCTCCGGCGGACACATACACCTCCCTGACCGTCATCTCGAAATCCCTGGGACGCCCCAGCCGCTTCGGGTCGTCCGAGAGGGAATACTGGTTCTTCGCCATGCACACAGGCAGCTTTCCGAATCCCAGCTCCGTCAGTATGCGCAGCTGACGTTTCGCCGCCGCGGAAAAGCTGACGCTGCCCGCGCCGTAGATTTCCCGGGACACGGTCCGTATCTTGTCCTCCAGGGACAGGTCGTCTCCATACAGAGGGCGGAAAGCGCTTTTCTTTGTCTCCAATGTCTCCAGCACCTTCTCTGCCAGTTCCACACCGCCCTCTCCGCCCTGGGCCCACACCTGGGACTGGGCGAACTCACATTGCCGCTCCTCGCAGAAGCTCCTGATGAAATCGATTTCCGCCTGGGTATCGGTCACAAAGGAATTCAGCGTCACCACCACAGGCACGCCGTACTTATGCAGATTTTCGATGTGCTTCTCCAGGTTCTCAATGCCCCTGCCCAGCGCGTCCAGGTCCTCCTGGCCCAACTCCTCTTTCTTCCTACCGCCATTATACTTCAAAGCGCGGACAGTTGCAACAAGCACTACGGCATCCGGCTTCAAATCCGCGATCCGGCATTTGATGTCGAAGAATTTCTCCGCGCCCAGATCCGCGCCGAAGCCCGCCTCCGTGATGCAGTAGTCCGCCATTTTCAGGGCCGCTCTGGTGGCCCGCACGGAATTGCACCCATGGGCGATGTTGGCGAAGGGCCCGCCGTGCACCAGCACCGGCGTATGCTCCAGGGTCTGGATCAGATTGGGCTTCATGGCATCCCGCAGCAGAGCCGCCATGGCTCCCACTGCCTGCAGGTCTCCGGCTGTCACCGGCTTCCCGTCACAGTTGTACGCCACGATGATCCTGGACAGCTTCTCCTTCAGATCCTTCATATCCTCGGCCAGGCACAGGATCGCCATGATTTCGCTGGCCACGGTGATGACGAAGTGGTCTTCCCTCACGAATCCGTCCGCCTTGCTGCCGAGTCCCACCACGATATTGCGCAGCACCCTGTCGTTCATATCCATACAGCGTTTCCAGACGATCTGCCTGCTGTCGATTCCAAGCTCATTCCCCTGCTGGATATGGTTGTCCAAAAGCGCCGCCAGCAGGTTGTTGGCGGAAGTGATGGCATGGAAATCCCCCGTAAAGTGGAGATTCAGCTCCTCCATGGGGACGACCTGGGCGTATCCCCCTCCCGCGGCGCCGCCCTTGATGCCAAAGCAGGGCCCCAGGGAGGGCTCCCGCAGCGCCACTACCGCCTTTTTCCCAAGCTTTCCGAAAGCCTGGCCCAGGCCTACGCTGGTGGTGGTCTTGCCCTCTCCCGCCGGAGTGGGGTTGATGGCGGTCACCAGGATCAGCTTTCCGTCCGGCCTCTGCTTCAGGCTGTCCAGATACTCTTCCGAGAGCTTTGCCTTGTACTTGCCGTAGAGCTCCAGGTCATCCTCCCGGATCCCCAGCGTCTCCGCCACTTTGCCAATGGGCTCCATTACCGCTTCCTGCGCAATCTGCAAATCTGTCTTCATGCTTCTCTCCCTTTTCTGCTTCCTATTCCTGATATATATCAGCCCTTTCAGCTGCACGCCAGTCCTTCGGCTATATGCCAGTCCCTCCGGCTATATGCCAGCCCTTCCGGCTATATGCCGGCCCTTCCGGCTATATGCCACTCCCTCCGGCTATATGCCAGCCCTTCCGGCTATATGCCGGCCCTTCCGGCTATGCTATCTCCTCCAGCATCTGGTCGAACTGCTCGGGACTCATCAGTATCTTCCTGGGTTTCGTGCCTTCCTCTTCCCCCACCACGCCGTACTGGCACAGTTGGTCCATGATCCTGGCCGCTCTGTTGAAGCCGATCTGAAGCGCCCTCTGGAGCATGCCGATGGATGCCTTGTCCTTGTCTATGATCAGACGCCCTGCCCGCTCGAACAGCTCGTCCACATCACTGCCGCCGGAGGCCCTGCCGTCTCCCGAGGAGCTTCCCATATTGGCAATCCTCTCCTCGATGTCCTCCTCATAGGTATTGCCCAGCGTCTGGTTCTTCCAGAAATCAACCACATCCGAGACCTCCTGGTCGGACACGAAAGCGCCCTGGACCCGGGCCGGCTTCGCATAGCCCTGGGGATAGAACAGCATGTCGCCCTTCCCCAGAAGCTTCTCGGCGCCCACCATGTCCAGGATGGTCCGGGAATCCACGCCGCTGGACACGGAAAAGGCCGCCCGGCTGGGCATGTTCGCCTTGATCAGGCCCGTGATGACGTCCACGCTGGGACGCTGCGTCGCGATGATCAGATGGATGCCGCAGGCCCTGGCCAGCTGGGCCAGGCGGCAGATGGACTCCTCCACCTCCCCGGGGCACACCATCATCAGATCCGCCAGCTCGTCCACGATGATGACGATCTGGGGCAGTACGGCGGGAGCGCCCACGTCTCCCTTGTCCCGCATGGCTTCCACCTTTTTGTTGTATCCCTTCAGATCACGCACATTGTATTCCGCGAACTTCCGGTATCTGTCCTCCATCTCCGCCACGCCCCATTTCAGGGCGGCAGAGGCCTTCTTCGGATCCGTCACCACGGGAACCAGCAGATGGGGGATGCCGTTGTAGATGCTCAGCTCCACCACCTTGGGATCCACCATGATCAGCTTCACCTCGTCCGGCTTGGCCTTGTAGAGGATGCTGATGATCAGGGTATTGATGCACACGGACTTACCGGAGCCGGTGGCCCCCGCGATCAGCATGTGGGGCATCCTGGCAATGTCGGACACCACTGTCTGCCCTCCGATGTCCTTGCCTACGGCAAAGGCGATTTTGGAGGGGAACTCCCTGAATTCTTTGCTTTCCAGGAGATCGCGCAGGGCTACCGCCATGGTCTCCTTGTTGGGCACCTCGATGCCGATGGCAGCTTTTCCGGGGATAGGGGCTTCGATCCTGATGTCCGTGGCCGCCAGATGCATCTTGATATCGTCCGACAGGCCTACGATTTTGGAGACCTTCACCCCCTGTTCCGGCTGCAGCTCATAGCGGGTCACGCTGGGGCCCTGGCTGATATCCGTGATAGTCACCTTGACCCCAAAGGTGCCAAGGGTCTGCTGCAAGCGCATGGCAGTCTCCCGCAGCTCCCTGGCGGAATCCCCTGTGGCCTCCTTGCCCTTTAGCAACAGGGAAAGGGGCGGGAGCATGTATTTCTTCGGTGCCGGCCTGGCTGCCCCGGGGCCGCTCTGCTGCCCGGCCGCCTGGCTGCCCTGGCCGTTTCCGGCAGCGGAGGGCAGGACGGGCCTGGCAGCGGGGGACTGATGGGACGCGGCAGGCTCCGGGACGTTCTGCCCGGAATCGCGCTGATCCGGCTTCGTATCTGTCGGCTCTGTCCCCATCGACGCTGCACCTGCCAGGTCTGTGGACATCTCTCCGTTCCCGCTGCGGGAATCTGGCATATACGCCGATTCCTGGCCAAACACGGATTCCCCGGGATGCGTTTCTTCCGAAGATTGCACTTCTCCCATGGATCGCACTTCTTCCATGGATTGCACTTCTTCCATGGATTGCCCCTCTTCCATAGGATGTACTTCTTCCGCGGAATGCTCCTCTTCCATGGGCTGCACCTCTCTCATGGAATGCCTCTCTTCCATAGAATGCCTCTCTTCTATGGAATGCACTCCTTCCATGGATTGCATCCTTTCCACGGGATACCTTCCCCCTGCGGAATCCTCCTTTTCAATAGAAGAAACACTTTCCTCCGGCTCCTGGTTCACCGTCACCTGATGGAGCCCGCGGATTGGAATCTTCGCAAAATCGAATTCCGGTTCCGGCTCCGCCTCCGCCGTCTCTATAGGCTCTGCCTTATAAGTCTCCTGCACAGGCGTTTCCGCCCTGGCCTCTTCCTCGGACAGGATGATTTCATGGATGTCGTCCCGGCGCGAGACGCGCTCCTCCGGCTTGGGCAGCGCTGTGTCAAGCATGACGCCCGTCACCTTCCGCTCCATCCGCAGGATTCTTTCGTTCTCCTTCTCCTCCGCTTTCAGTCTGCGCTCTTCCACCTTCCGGGCCTTGCGCCGATTCTGCTCCTGTCTGCGAATCCTGCTCTCCTCCCTGCGCCGCTGGGCATTTTCCTCCTGCTCCTGCCTTCGCAGCTCGGCGTTCTCCTCCTGCTCCTGCCTGCGCAGCTGCGCCTGCTCCCTCCGCCTGGCGGCGTCCTCCCTGGACAGCTCCCGCACCCGGCTGCCGCCCTTCTTTACGCTGGCCAGCAGAGATTTCTCCGTCAGCAGTATCAGGCTTACCACGCTGCAGAGCACCACCACCAGCACCGTGCCGATCGTCTCCAGATATTGCTGCAGCAGGAAGCTGATGCTCCCGGCCAGGATGCCGCCTCCCGCTTTCTGCTCCCGGCAGCTCTCGTACAGCAGCTTGATATCATACTTCTCCATGGCGCCCGCATGTCCCGCCGCCAGATCGCAGACGATTCCAGCCACCACGAAGAGCACAACGCCCGCCGCCAGCTTCCGGGCAGCGTTGGCGTTCCCCTCATTGGCGAAATAGAACGCCACGGCCAGGAACAGCAGCACCGGCACCGCATACGCAGCCAGCCCGAACAGGCCGAACAGGATGCCGCTGACCGCGTCTCCTATGGGCCCGATGATGCCGAAATTGCAGCAGAACAGGAACACCATGGCGGCGAACAGGACTATCAGCCCTATCTCATGGAACAGGGCGCTGTCCTGGGCCGCCTGGGCCTTGGTCTTTTTCCTCTGGGTGGAAGTCTTTTTTCTGCTCTGGGCAGTCCTTTTATTTGAAGATGCTGTTTTTCTTCCATTGGAAGCCGCCATCTATATCAACCTCGCTTGTCTTTATTCCCTGACATGCCTGCTGCCGCAGACGCTGTGCGGCGCATATAGAGCCGAATCCCGGCCGCAATGCCCCTACGGGTCAACATTATATCATCTTTGCCCCGACTTGTCATTAATTATTTCATCTTGGCTGCATATATCGACTACATATTTGTAGGCTTTCCGGCATATCCGCCGCCACAGGCATATACGAAAAAACTGCGCCATGGCAGCCAGCCCACGGCACAGTTTCTTGCTTTTCATGACTTATCTCAGCTTTTCATAAGGAAATGAAGGATGGGCGGCCGTCTGTCAGCCTGCCGCAGCGGAAAGCTTCTCGATTTTCTCCACCATGGCCTCCCGCAGACCCTCCAGGAACTCCCTGTTCCTGGGATAATCGTCAAACCGGAGATTCCGTCCCGCTGCTTCGTCGATCATGGCCACCACGGCCTCCCTGCCGATATGCCGCTCCAGAGCGAAGCAGACGTCCATATCCTGGATACCCTCGTAGGTGGCCTCCCCGCGGATGGAGCCATAGACGCTGTCCCTGCCCGGATAGAGGATGAAGGGGTCGCCGGAGGGGAAGGCCTTGTCCCCGGAGGTGGTGACATAGGGATTGATCGGGTACTTCGACACGCAGGAATTGTAGAAATTCAGTCCCCAGTGCAGGAAGCCCTTGATATTGTATTTATACAGCAGGAAGCCCAGGACGCGCACCCTGTGGGAGGGCATGGCCAGGAAGCTGTTGGGGAACACCTTCTCCGGGCCGCAGCAGTAATACGCCCACTGGTTCTCCACATCGTGCTCCAGGAACTCATGGATATGCTCCACGCTGGTGACCGGGCATTCAATGAGGCCGTTCTCACAGAACGCATAGTTGGACAGCGCGTCGAAGGTCTTGCTGCCCCCGATCAGAGGGCGCATGATATCGGACGCGGTCCTGTAAGTCTCCATGGATTCCAGCGTAGGCTCGTCGGAGATGTGGAAATAGGTCTGCTCGCTGATGCCCTCTGCCTCCAGCTCCTTTGAAACCGCCTCGATGTACTGCGCCAGGAACGCCACATATTCCTTAGAATCCGCCGCCACATGCCAGCCGAACATATAGTCCGTTTTGCCGTTCTCCGTGACCATGATATTGGGCGCGCATTTGGCCCCCCACTGGGAGAACATATGGGCCATCTCATAATACCGGATTCCGTTCTTCTTGCAGATGTCGACGAAGCGCCTGAACTTCCCGAAGGAGAACTCATATCTGTCCCCTTTCTTCTCGATGTCCACCAACTGCACGCAGGGCCTGACAGTGCCCACTGCGGTGTCCAGAGGCGGCGTATGTATGGGCACCAGGATCATGTTCATCCCCACGTCCGCGGCGGCGGCGATGTATCTGTCGATCAGCTCCCAGTGCTCCTCGGAGTAGATCTCCACATCATGCTGCACCGCGATGCAGTCCGCATAGAACCACCTGGTGTAAATCAGCCTCTGCTCCGGCATCGAGGCAGGGATGACGCGGACATCCATCACCTGGCAGACCGTAAAGGCCGCGTCCTCCGCCGCGGGAGCCTTCGCCGCCTGCATGTCCACCGGAAGAAGCCTTACTTTTATCCTGTAATCCCCGGCGGGAGTGTCCCTGGGGACATCCACCTTGACCCACACAGTGGCCGTCCGGGAAGTGACCGCCAGCCGGTTCCCCTGCTCCTCCAGGGGCACAAGGATGTCCGGCATGAACCCGGGCTCCAGCGTCATGTAGTCCTCGCCCTCCATGTCCTCCTCCCTGGCGGGCACATCGATATAGGCATCCTGCACCATGTAAAGGCGCACCGCGTCCTTAAGGCCGGACTCCACGGACACCGCCACGTCCATCCGGCTGTCCGCCTTCATGCAGATCTGGTAGGAAAGGCGCTCCCCTGCCAGAACCGTCTTTTTGTGTATTTCATCACGCCTGAGGCTGTCCTGCGCCCTCACCTTCTCCAGAGACGATACCTGCACCACCTGAAATTCCATAGCCATCCCTCCTGCTCTCTGTCTTGAATCCGGACGGCCCGGCCCTCCGCCGGACCGTCACCCTGAATCTGCTCTTTTATGCCGGATTCCATTGCTATTTCCGGCATATGGATTATAATAGGAAGAGCGGAGATCGCCCCGCGGCTCCCATTAACCCGATTCTATTACAGACAGCGGAAGCCTGCAATGGATAAACGAACCAAAAAAATGGACTTTTCAACAGGCAGGACCTTGCAGAAAGGAGACCCCAATGCGCACGCAGACTTATTTCCACACAAAACTGGAGGGCGAGGCCAACCGGAAAAACGATGCCGTTCCGCTCCAGGTCAACTGTGTGGGCGCAGTGTCCGAAGCGCGCTCCTTTTCCACCAGGGCTGTGCGGCAGGATTTTTATTACATATATGTCTTAAATGGAGAGATGCTTCTGGAGGACTGCCGCCTCATGCCTGGGGACGTGATGGTCTTTGAGCCGGGACATGACTATCAGTACACCAGCCGGGGGGAGACCGCCTATCTCTGGGTGCACTATACGGGCTTCGAGGCCCGCTCCCTCACAAAATCCACAGGCCTCGCCCTGAACCGGGGGCGGCATATCGGCATCCACAGGGAAATCATCGCCTGCTTCCGGCAGCTCTTCCGGGAGTTCATCATCAATGATGACGCGGCGGAACAGCTCTGCGTATGCCTGCTGCGGGAAATCCTCCTCTTTACGGGCCGGTATATCGACTTCGGCTCCAGGGGCAGCCTGCCCCTGCTGGCGATCGAATACATCCACCGCTCCTTCCAGGGGCCCATCGACATAGATGCCCTGGCCCGGATGGAGAACATGAGCTGCACCGCCTTCCGCAGCGCTTTCCGGCAGCATACCGGGGTCTCGCCCAGCGAATACATCATCGGCCAGCGGATCAGCGCGGCCTGCCAGCTGCTGTCCCAGACCGATAAAAGCGTCAGCGCCATCGCCGCCGATGTGGGGTATCCCGACCAGTATTATTTCAGCAGAATCTTCCGGAAGAAGATGGGGATGCCGCCGCTTAAGTACAGGGCTTCCCAGAAACCGTGAAGCCCTGCCTGCCAAAGGCAGCCCGCCTGAACCGCCGGGCTAATTCGGGCCGTCCTGGATCATCTCCCGCAGCTTCCCCACCGCCCGGTCGATGCCGCCCACCTCGTCGATGATGCCGTGCTTCACGGCCTCCTCCCCCACCAGAATGGTGCCCACGTCCTTTGTAAGTATCCCTGTCTCCGTCATCAGGTCCTCCAGGGTCTTCTTGTCTATGCTGCAGTGGCTGCAGACGAATCCGGTGATCCTGTCCTGTATCAGCTTGAAGTAGTCGAATGTCTGGGGCACCCCGATGATCATGCCGTTCATCCGCACGGGATGTATCACCATGGTCCCCGTGGGCACGATGAAGGAATAGTCCGTGCTCACCGCGATGGGCACGCCGATGGAATGGCTGCCGCCCAGCACCAGGGATACCGTGGGCTTGCTCAGGGAGGCTATCATCTCCGCGATGGCCAGCCCGGCTTCCACGTCCCCGCCCATGGTGTTCAGGAGCACCAGCACCCCCTGTATGTCCTTGCTGTCCTCAATGGCGGCCAGGCTGGGCAGGATGTGCTCATACTTCGTGGTCTTGGAATTGTTGGACAGGTTCTCGTGCCCCTCGATTTCCCCGATGATGGATATCAGATGGATGTCCCCCAGCTTCCCGCTCTCGTCCAGGGTCACCTGGCCTGTCTGCTCTATCCGCTCGTCCTTGTGCTCTTCCTTCTCTATCTTCTTGTCGGAGTTCTTTGCTTCAGCCATGCTCTCTCTCCCTTTCCCATGGATTTACTCAAAACATGACTTTAATATTCCCCTTTCGGGCAAAAAAATACCAGGCCCGTGAACCGAGTCTGATATTTCCCATAAAATGCCATTTACACAACTATCTGGTCAGATCCTGCACCCACTTGTATTTCCGGAACCGCAGCATCACCCAGGGAATCTTGCCCACCTCGTCCAGGCAGGTACAGGCATAGACCGCCAGCGGCGACCAGTGCAGCGCGAACGCCCCCGCCAGCGCCAGCGGGATGGCAATCAGCCACATGCAGACGATCAGGCTGTACATGTCGAATATCGTATCGCCGCCTCCGTCCAGCACGCCGTTTATGGTCACAGTATTCACACAGCGGCCAATCATGTACACAGCCATGATCACCATCATCCCTGTGAGGTACTCCCTGGCCTGGTCCGTCAGGATGACCATCCCCACGATGGCCGGGGTCACTGCCAGCACCAGGGCCGTGGACAGCAGCCCGATGACATAGGAGATATTCTTAAGCTTTATCCCGTATGCCTTGCCCAGCTCGAGCTGTCCCGCTCCAAGCCTGTGGCCCACCATGATCCCCGCCGCGCTGCCGATACCGTTGCACATGCAGCATATCAGGTCCCGGACCACCGCCGCCACGGAATTGGCCGCCGCGGCGTCTGTCCCCATATGCCCCATAATCGCGGTGTAGGAGGTGAATCCTATGCCCCAGCATAAACACCCGCCCAGAAGAGGCAGGCACTGCCTGGCGAAATCGGATTTCAGTTCCCTGGGCTGCTTCAGGAACCTGCCAAAGACCGGGCGGATATACGACGAACCCGTAGTCATCATCAGGCACAGCCCCAGCTCCACCACCCGGGAAATTGTGGTGGCAAGCGCCGCTCCCCTGGCCTGCATCCTGGGCGCTCCCAGCAGCCCGAATATGAACACCGCGTTCAGGACTATGTTCAGGACTACCGCGCAGCAACTGATGAGGGCCCCGGGCCTCACATGGTCCGACACCTTCATCACGGTCAGATAGCACTGGGAGATGCCCGTCAGCAGATACGACCAGCCCGCCACGCGCAGATAGGCGCTGCCGATGGCGATCAGAGCCGCGTCATGGGTGAAGATATGCATGAGCAGCTCCGGCATCAGCTCGCAGGCCAGGAAGAACATCACGGACACCAGGCCGCAAAGCCGCAGCATCATGTTGAAGACATCCTCCAGGGTGCGCCTGTCCCCCTTCCCCCAGTACTGGGCCCCCAGGATGGCTCCCGCCCCCGTCACCGCGCTCAGGAACATATTCTGGACGAACTGGATCTGGGTGGCCAGGGAGACCGCGGTCATCTCATCCTGGGCCACCTTCCCCAGCATCAGCGCGTCCCCCGCCGCCACTGCAGCCAGCATCAGGCTCTGCAGCGCGATCGGAAGGGCCAGCCTCGTCAGATTCCTGTAGAACTCTTTCCTGTCGATCAGCGCTCCCGGATTTTTCTTTTGCATCGGATTATCCTCGCATTCCTAATAAGTAATGGGCTCCCATCTGCCGCTCAGCCCATTATATATCAGGCTGCTGGTTTTGGGAATAGGGAATATTAAAAATACCGGGTTCTTAAGTCAGGCCCGATATTTCCTTGACAATCTCGATATTTTGGGCAAGGGCCGAAGTCTCTTCCATAGTTTTGCACCTGCCGCTTATGAGCAGCGCCATCCTGTACAATCCAAGAAGGGATTCATCCTCCATCAATGCCCTCTGCCATCTACAGCCTGTTTCCTCTGCAATGCGAGTCATCAGTCCCTGGTTCGAGGTGGCAGCCCCGCCGGAATAAACGATACGGCTCACCCGATTTCCCGTGGGGAGCACAGACATCAATGCTCTGTGATACTGCCTGCCCATTTGCCTGTAAACCGCATCCAACAGGGAATTCAGCGTGAAATTCCCATGTGTGATCCCGGCGATTCTACCTCCCTGATAAAATTCCGGCTCTATCTCCAGCGCATCGCTCCCCTCCCTTTCCGGTATTCTGCCGATTACATCCCAGATCTCCTTCGGCCGTACCTTTTGGCCGGTGACCGCTTCCACAGAATCCTTGATGAAACCGGCGATGCACTTCAAATCTCTGCCTCCGCAAAGCCCTCTCACTGTATTCAGGTACTGATTTCCAAAATACGGCCGCACTTCTCCCTCGCCTTGCCGGTACGCATCTGTCACTATTCCCAAAAGCCCTGCCGTGCCAATGTTGATATTGACATCCTGTTCCGGCCGCACCATGCTTCCCAGCACACAGGCCTGGTGATCCCCTATATCCGGATAGACCGGAATCCTATTCCCCTCACTCTCATAATAGCCGCAGCATTCCATCTCCAGAGCCAACTCCGGAAAGCGCAGTCCCCCCGCTCCTATCTTCTCTATGAGCGGATGGTTCCACTGTCTTTCTACAATGTCCGCCAGTCCGGTGGCCGCCCCATTGGTAATATGACAGATATGGTTCCCTGTCATTTTCCTGATGATATAGGAACCGAGCGTGCAGAACCAGCGCCCTTCCGCACCTCCTTGAATCTCCCGGAGCGTTACATACAAATTGCACATGCCCAGCCCTGCACGCAGCCGTACCCCCGAATGCTCCATCAGCCTGTCGCAGCCCATATCCTCCATCTCCTGCAGCCATGTCTTCCCGTCATGGCATTCCAGACAGCGATTATCCTGCCAGGATATATAGGATGTCACGGCCTCAGCATTTTCATCCAGTATGACAAACCCCTGCATCTGGGTGCAGAGCAGAATCCCATCCAGGACTTTTTCTTTTCGCAAAATCCTCTCCGTCAACATTTCCACGATATTCCATATCTCTTCTGCCCGGATCTCATACCTTGTCGCCCGGCCCGATACGGGAGATGGCATCGCAGTCTTTCCCTTGCCACGAATTTGTCGGTTCTCTATGTCCAGGACTGCATATTTTATGAAGCTGCTTCCGATATCCAATGCAAAATATCCCATCTGCCCTCCCCGATTCTGCGCGCCGCCGCATGCGCTGTTCTTCCTGCCATCCGCATTGTCCAGGCGACCGGCTACTCCACTTCATGGTCGATGTAGTATACATCATGCCGATTGAATTCTATCGACAGACAGACATGCTTTCCATCCTCGCTGCAAAAACCATCCGGATAAGAAATTGCGCCCGGCATATCTATCAATGTCCTCTTATACCCCCAGGTCCTCATATCGTCATCGGAAATCCATATCTCCAGCGGATGGCGATCCGTCAGCCTCATCTTCCGGATAGTCGGCGTATGCAGCAGTGCGATTTTTCCGTCCGGCATCCCGATCAGCTTCACCTTATTCCCCGGATTGGGAATATCTGTTCTATAAGGTTCACACCATGTCCTGCCCCCATCCGACGAATCGCTTCTCGTCAGATACCCGCTTCCGTTCACCCTTACCAGCATGGCCAGCCTCCCATCCCTCAGTTCACATACCGTCGGCTCTCCCCAGTGCCATATCCTGTCATGCTGAAGCGTTATGACCGGATATGAATTCCAGGTCTTACCATTGTCGTCGCTTCGTGTAATACCGTTTTCATTATGTGTTATCATATCCCATCTCTTATAGATTCCGCCTCCTTCCGCCCTGCCTGTCCGATTCTGTTCCTCGGTCACAGGGTATTTCTGATACGCCATGACAATTCCTCCATCCGAAGTCTCAATCATCCCCCGATGGAATACAAACTGTCTGAAACACGGCGGATATCCTGCCATCTCCCATGTATGACCGCTATCTGTGCTTCTCAACATGACACAGTCCCAGTCCCAGAACATTCCATTGTGCAATGTCACATATACCGTTACTTCCTCCCCCCTTACACTTACCTCCGTCTGATACACCGCCCGGCCATCCTCAGGCCACAGCCGCACCGGGCCTTCCCAGGACGCGCCGTCATCCCTGCTGTGCCAATAATACACCCTATTATCCGGATGCGGCTCTATAGGCCCATCACACTGAGACACCATCAGCAATTCCCCGTTCGGCATCCTTCTCACAATGGCTTCGCAACTCAATGAATTCCGATGCACCAACTGAATCCTTGTCATATGCCCTCCTTCTCTCCCTCTTTCTCTGCACCCATCCTGTGGATTCTCTCCGATATGTCCCGTCCCGCTTTCTTCCAAAAGGAAATCTCGCTCCCGCAACAGAATAAATCAAACCCGCATTTTCCGGCCTCTTCCAGAAAAGCATCCTTTTCTGTAATGATGCCCGCCCTTTTCCCGGATTTTGCCGCCGCCCTTCCGGCTGTCCTTATGGCCTCCAGCACCGGTTCCTTTCCTCTCTCACCCAGGCAGCCCAAATCACAGGATAAATCGTTAGGTCCTATAAAAATGCCATCCACTCCGTCTACCCCCAGTATCTCGTCTATATTCTCCACGCCCCGCCTTGTCTCTATCTGTGCGAATATCATGTTCTCTCCATTGGCCTGCCCCATGTAATCCTCCAGACAGCCCGGATCATAAAATGTATGTCCCCTGTTGGTAGAGATGCCCCGCTGGCCCAATGGAGCATATTTGGCATATCTTACTACCTCCCTGATTTCCTCCGCGGAATCTGTCATGGGCAGCAGCAGCCCGTCCGCTCCCATATCCATCGCCTTGGTAATGTCCCTGCGGCCATTATCCGGCAGCCTGACCACGATTGGAATCCCTGACAACCTGGCCACCATAATAAGCCCCGCCATACCCGTATAGTCAAAAGCGCCATGTTCACCGTCCAGTATCAGGAAGTCCATGCCCGCCTGCCGCATAATGATAGAAAAATTCGGAAACGCCACCTCATTCAGCATTACGCCGGCGCAAGCCCTGCCATCTTTTTGTCCTGTCAACATTGTCCGTCATCCTTTCACCGCCCCAAGAGTCATACCTGCCGTAAAGTATTTCTGAATAAAGGGATATACCACCAGAATCGGTATCATGGCCACGAAGACCTTGGCCGACTGCAGCGTCTTGTCCGAGGTCTGCAGCAGAGTCAGTATCTCGTCCGTGCGCATGGTGGAGAAGTCGATTCGCACCGAGAGCTGGTAGATATAAGTCTGTAGGGGCTGTTTGGCAGTGTCGTTGATGTAGATCAGGCCGTCAAAATAGGAGTTCCAGTGCCCCACGAACTGGAACAGCAGCAGGCATGCCAGGGACGGAACGCTCAATGGCACATAAATCCGGAACAGCGTCTGCCAGGGATTGGCCCCGTCGATTGTAGCAGACTCGTTCAGCTCATAAGGGACATTGCGGAAAAAATTAATCATCAGAATCATGTTCCAGAGGGGCACCGCGCCGGGCAGTATCATGGACCAGAAGGAATCGAACAGGCCATACTGCCGCATCAGCACATAGGCCGGAATCATCCCGCCGGAAAAGAGCATGTTCGCCATGAAGAACCATTTCAGATATTTCCCCGCCGGGAACCGCCTCTGGGGAAGGCACAGGGGATACGCTGTCAGCACCAGGAGCAGCAGGTTCAATGTACATCCCACGGTTACCCGCTTCACAGAGACGAAGAAAGAGGCAAAGAAGGTATCATCTTTCAGAATCCGCCTGTAGGAAGCCAGATTCAGGCCCTTCGGCACCAGCCAGACCCTGCCGCCTTCCACATAAGCCCTGTCGCTGACGGAGCAGATAAGGGTATACCACATGGGATACAGGCATATCAGCGCCATCAATATCAGCACGACTACTATAATAATATGGCTTACCGTCATTTTCTTCTTCATATTCCGAATACCCCTCCTTCCTCAGAAAATCTTGTAATCGGCAAATCTGTCAGCCGCCCAGTAGGCAAATACTGTCAGTACCATGGCTATCGCGCTCTTGAACAGGCCCACTGCCGTACCCACGCCATAGTTCAGGGAAAGGATTCCCTGACGGTACACCCAGGTGTCAATGATGTCCGCCGTGGACATGACAAGCGTATTGTACATATTGAAAATCTGGTCAAAGCCGCCGTTCAAGATGCCTCCCAGGCTCAACACTCCATTCAGCACGATGATGTACCGGATGCCGGGTAGTGTCACATGGACAGTCTGCCTCCACCTGGTAGCCCCGTCTATCTCCGCCGCCTCATAGAGCCCCGGGTCGATGCCTGTCAATGCCGACAAATAGATGATGGCGCTCCAGCCGAATTCCTTCAGCATCTCCGTGACGATCATCAGGGGCTGGAAGATGGACGGTGTGCCCAGGAAGGAATAGCTCTCTCTGCCGAGGTTCGTCAGTATCTGGTTCATCAGCCCGTCCGTTCCCAGAATCGACCGCAGAATCGTGGCAAATATGACCCAGGATATGAAATGCGGCAGATAGGTGAATGTCTGTATGAACCTTTTCAGCTTGGAATTCCGCACTTCATTTATCATCAGAGCGAAAACAATCGCAAGGAACTGGACTCCCACAATCTTGCCAATGGCCATCACCAATGTGTTCTGGATGATCTGCCAGCAGTTGGGCTGCATGAAGAAAATCCTGAAATTGCGGAGCCCCACCCATTTGGAGCCATACCATCCCCTGACCGGGATAAAATCCTGAAAGGCCGCCAGAATGCCCGGCCAGGTCCTTGTATTGAACAGGAATACCAGAACCACTGCGGGCAGGACCATGAGCCAATAGTGCAGCTTGTCCGATATTCTAAGCTTTTTGCGTTTTTTATCCATTTTTCCTCCTGATTACCCTGAGACACACAATAGAAAGCAAGGGGATGCCGGGCCACAGCTCTCCATGGCTCGGCATCCGGTCAACCCCACCGGTCAGGCAATGGCCCCTTCGTCATCCGCCAATGATTTCCTGAACCTCTGCCGTAATGGCTTCGCCTCCTTGCTCCAGATAAGATTCCACAAACGCATCGAAATAGTCTGAGATAGACATGCCGTCCGTATTGCCCATAATCATATTTACATATGCCTCATTCTCCAGCGTCCCCAGAAAACTGCCATACAGCTCCATGCCTTCGGTACTGCCCTGGAATACTGTGGTAACAGGTATGGGATCTCCGCTTACCAGGGCGCTGGGCCCCTCCCACCATTGCATGTACTGCTGGTAAGTGGTGGTGGCGTCTATGCCCTCAAAGACAGCCTCCCTGGCATTCCCGCCCGCCTGCAGGGCATCATATACCGCCTTTCCCTTGAAAGCACCTTCCACGACCCAGTCCAGCGCAACGCCCGCTTCACTCTTGCAGTATTCCTTTACCTGGCTCTCCTCGGTCATTTCACCAGTGCCGACCACCTTATTTAAAATCGTCTCAATGGGCAGCATATAGGCATTCCCCGGAACGCTCTCATTCATGATGTTATAGGCATTGTTGACCTCCACATATCCTTCATAGTTCGGGATATGGCCTGCGGAACACCACATATCATATGCGTATACAAAGGCAGACGGATCTTCGAAATCCTTGCGCACCACGAATATGCTTGTCACCGGATTACCCGCTGCGGAACGAATTTCCCCGCCTTCCTCCTCCGGAAGCATATAAGCGGCCCACTCCGAACTGTTGTTCAGATTGATATTGTTGTTCATGGCGCTCCACGTTCCCCACCAGGGCGAGAACACTATGCCCGCCTTATCGTCTCCAAGCGCCTGATTCAGAGCATCCCCATCCCAGGTAGCAAAGTCTGCGGGAATGATCCCCTGCTCATACCAACTGTTCAGGAGGGTCAGCGCCTCCTTCGCCCCATCCATCAGAGAGCCGTAAATCACAGAGCCGTCCTCTTCTTTCTGCCAGATTCCGGGTGCGGCTCCCCCTACATTCAGGAAGATGTCGCATACATTGCCGTCCCCGCCATAGGATGCGTTGAAGCTTGTCCGGATGGGAATGCCGTAAGTATCCTTCTGTCCGTTTCCGTCAGGATCCTCTTCCATGAAAGCCTTGGCAATCATCTCCAAATCCGCCAGACTCTTTGGGGCCTCCAGATTCAGCTTCTCCATCCAGTCCTTGCGGATCCAGATCAGCGGAGAACCGTCAAACTGTGCATTCACCTGTGGTATTCCGTATATCTGGCCATCCACTTCCAGAATATCAAGGGCCGCACCGCCACCAGCTTCGTACATGCTCTGGATGGTGGGATGGTTGCCGCTGCGCAGTTCATCTGTCAGATCGGCAACCAGGCCTGATTTCACCAACATATAATATTGGTTCATGCCGACTTTCATCAAATCCGGAATCTCGCCGCTGGCGATTGCCTGGTTCAGCTTCTGGGAATAGGCGTCTCCGCTGGCCTCCCACATTGCCTTCGGCTTCATGCCGGTCACGGATTCGAAGAGCCAGGTGAACGAATTATTATCCACATCCATCCCCTCAGGCAGCTCGGCGGCTCCTGTATTGACAATCCTCGTAAATTCCATACCGTCGAATCTCTTATTGTAGGGCTGGCTGTAATCCAAATCCGCAGCCACCGGCCACCCATAGGGCCCGAACGAAAGCCCCGAGAGGTCTGTCGCATCTTCCGCCGTGCTCTCCTCGCCCTCCCCGGTATCCTGTGTGCCCTCCGCTCCCCCGGAACTGCCCTCAACACTGCTCTCAGAAGCAGGGCTGCCGCCGCATCCGGCCAACATTCCGGCCACAAGCACGATTGCCACAAGATTACCCAAAACTTTCCTCTTCATCCTTCTTCCTCCTTCGCTTATATGCTATGTCTGTCAGCAGTCTATTGATAAAACAGCTGAGATCCTGTCCCATCTGCAATATCCTTGTCTTCACCGTACAGCTGCCATCCGGCATGTCTGTCGGGGCGGTGTGATAAGCAGGGCATTGATGTCCTCTATGATATGTTCCTCCGCCAGGGCAAGCTCCAAATAGCAATCCGTTCCCCCTTCATCCAGCCTCCATATCGTTCTGCCCATGTCGTCGAACCGCACATATCCCCGGGCCGATTCCCTGAAATGGCGGCAGCCCTCCACCACTGCGTATTCCACAGTCAGCAAATCCCAGCTATAACGCTCCCCGCTCTCAGAAAGTCCATGCAGCTTATAGGCCAAACGCACAGGATGGTTCTCCGGTGCCAGAACCATAAGGCTTTTGCCGGTCATGATCAGCCCTGCCTCAAAGCCAAGGTAAGCTTTGGGCGTCGGCCAGTTTGCCGCCACGTTCTGCGCCGCCGGGATATCGCAGGCCACATTGAATTCCGCCATATCCTCTATTTTCCCATTGCCAATCCGTTCCGCCCTGTCTGCCACCGCTTTGGAGGAACATCGGAAAGCCCCGGCCATCATCGTCAGCCTTGACACCTTCCTCCTCACCAGCTCTCTGCCATCCAGATTCGAAAATCGATCGGATCCGGAATTCAGCAGATTGGATAGATTGTTCATGGGGCCTATGCCGATGAATTCCACGCTCCCGTCCGGCTGCGCCGCCAGAATGCTGCGGTACATGTCCACTGCTTCCTGCGGCTGCTCTGACTGGTAGCGGTTGGGGAAATGCGTCGTGATGAAACGGTTGTACCTCATACAGACCTCGTCTGTCAGGAACCCTTCCCCATAATAAGTGCCTATCGCTATGTCCGGCCGCCCATAGTAGCGGTTGATGACATCTATGGTCCCCGCTCCATAGGGATTCGATGTACAGTGCGATACCCCAAGGATACGGCATAAGCCCTGATTGGCATAGATATTCAGCATGGCCAATGCTCCCACATCGTCACAGTCGGGTCCGATATCCGTGTCAATGATTATATTCTTCGTTCCCATAATCTATTTCCCTCTTCTTCAATATTGTAGTGCAATGGAGATATCTCGATTATACAACCCCGTGCACAGCTAAAATATAGCATGTTGGTTCTGTTTTTATATTAATTGGTTGTATATTGCAACCAATATTTTCTTGCAAATTTCATACCTATAGTATATGATTAACAAAAAGGGGAATGATTTTAGAGTTTTTTACTTTATTTTTGCAAAAAGGAAAATATATTTCCTTTCAGCAGAAAAAAGGGACTTTCTATATGATTATACTAATTAACGAAAATAAATGCCGTTTTATGTTGCTATGAGTCAAACAATGTTGTATAGTGTATTTACTAGGAGGAAATACACTATGAAAGCAGAGAAACATTTTGATAGACTCCCAAAAGAAGAGCGGCAACTTATTGCGTTAAAGGTTGCTAAGGCAATCTATGAGTACCTGCAGCTATTTCTCTCCCCGGTCATCGCAAGACGCATCATCAGTGCGATACTGATAATCGCCGGTGTCCACAGTACCGGCATCACTCAGCTTACTGGCCTGTGTGAACGCAGCATCCGCGACCTCAAGAACCAAATCGCTGCCGGCGATACCGACAGTCTTTTTGAAACCAGGAGCGGCAGGGGACGCAAATCCAAATTCAAGGATGTTGAGTCCCAGATAGTTGAAGAAATCGAAAGGGGGAACTACCAGACCCTACAACAAATCGCCGACATGGTCCAGGAGAAATTTGGCATCAATGCATCTATTATGGCTGTCAGCAGATTTCTAAAAAAAACGAAATCCGCAGGCTAAAGGCTGGCTCAATACCCGCCAAGGCCGATGCCGCGAAGCAGCGCAGCTTTTATGATGGCGTGTTGCATCCCCTCATGAAGAAGGCTAAAAGAAAGAATAGTGCTCATGTCCTTCTCTTTATGGATGCCTCGCACTTTGTTCTTGGATGCGACTTCCTTGGCGGCATCTATTCAAAAGCCCGCAGGTTTGTCAGGACATTTTCAGGCAGGCAGCGGTACAATGTTCTTGGTGCGATCAATTTTGTGACCAGGAAAGTCCATACTATAACGAATGCCACATACATAACTGCAACAGAAATATGTCAGATGCTGAAGACGGTTGCTGCAGAATATCCCAGCAAGAAGATACATATCGTGCTGGACAATGCCCGGTACCAGAAATGCGAACTGGTCACTTCGCTCGCCAAAGAGCTCGGGATAGACTTGGTATATATTCCTCCGTACAGTCCGAACCTTAATCCCATAGAGCGACTTTGGAAATTTACCAAGGGTAAGCTCCGCGTAAAATACTACAGCGACTTCAAGGCGTTTAAGGATGCCATAGATTCAATCATTGATGGTACAGACAACATTTTCAAGGATCAGGTCGCAAAACTGATTGGGGAGAAGATTCAGCTATACGACAATATGGTTCCGGTATGCGAGAACACATTCTCTGCTAAAAATCAGGAGATAAAGCAGGCTGCATAAATTTGGCAATTTATTTCGTTAATGAGTATAAAAATAGGAGAAATCTATGAAAAACCTTCAATTAGTAACTGCTATTTCCTGTTCCCATAAAAGCGGGCTCCATGTCCCCATGGAACAGCATGCGCAATATGAACTGATTTATTACCGATATGGCAATGGAATTACACAAATCAGTGGTGAGAGACATACCTTTTCATCCAATACGTTCATCCTGATTCCGCCCTATGTGGAACATGACGAACAGCACTATGCTGATTGTGAATTGATTTTTGTACGTATTCAGACAGCAGAAAAACTGCCCACCGGAATATTCGCCGATAAACAGGAAACTATATACCGGATTGTCAAAGATATTTTCCAGGAGACCATCCAGCAGGATATCTCTTACAAGGAAATGATAGAACTCAAACTGAACGAACTGTTCATCACAATACAACGTCTGGACGATACCGGACGGACACGGAAGCAGAGCAAAAACTTCGAATATATCATCAATTATATATCCGACAATTATCACAGCAAGATTCTGTTTAAAAATCTTGCCGGACAACTGAATTTCTCATACGACTATTTCCAGCACTATTTCAAGGACATCACAGGCCTCTCCCCTCAGCAGTTTCTGATCCGCAGGCGCATCCAGGCCGCGAAAGTCATGTTGACAGAGGGGAGAGCCAGCTGCACGGACATCGCCTACCGCTGCGGCTTCTCCAATTCCGCGCAGTTTTCCGCCATCTTTAAGCGGGAAACCGGCCTCTCGCCCCAGCAGTACCGGAAAACGGCACAGGGCGAATGATGCCCGTCACCCGCCCCTGTATTCTGTACGGCATTCCACATACGCCGAACGCCGCCCACTAAACATCAAAATCATCCCCCTCCGCCACCGGATAATCGAAGTCGTCATCCTGCGCCCCGGAGGGCAGGGAATAATCCATCACCCGCTTCACATGCTTCTTCGGCAGGGGCAGGGGATTCTCCAGGAACCGTACCTGTCTGTCTGCCTGTGCAGCCTCTTTAGCGGCTTCCGCAGGCTGCTTCTGTCCCGGCTGGCCGGATTCCGCTCTCTCCGGTTCCGGCCAGCTTCGCGCCTGCCCCGCTTCCGCCCCGTCCCTGGCTTCCATCAGGATCTCCCAGTCCGGCTGCTCTGCCGCCGCGGGCTCCTTCCTCTCCCGCGCTGCGGGCTCCGCGTAAAAGCATTGCCCGAACCCCATGCCCGCCAGCAGGACGAGGCTCAGGTACAGGAATAAGAATCCCGGCATCTCATCCGTGAAGATTCCGAAGCAGCCTGCAGCCATGATGCCCCAGGCAGCCAGCGCCGCCAGCGAAATCCGCTCCTTCCTTTTGTCGAACCAGAAGCTGAATATGCCAAGAGCCATGATTCCGAACAGCAGGCAGCTCTCCGCCACGGAACCGGACACGCCCACCCCGGCCGGCAGCTGAAATCCCGATGGCCGGTACAGGGAAAGCCATGCCGCGGCCACCCTTGGGACAGCCTTCCCGCTGAAGGCGGCGTCCAGAAGGATGCAGGCGCCAAAGCCCAGTATCGCTCCCGCCGCGCATAGCAGAGCCGCCGCGGCTTTCCGCCCCGGTGCCACCACATCCTCCCTGTAGCGGAAAATCCCGCCAAACGCCACCAGCAGCAACAAGATTCCCAGGATGTCCACATAACAGCACAGCGCCGCAGCAGCGCCCGCAAAAAAGCCTGCAGCCGGATTCAGCCCCCGGGCTTCCCTCTCCTCCCCCGTTTTTCTGTCGCCGTACCCCACTGTCATCAGGGACACGGCCACCGTCAGGAGGAAAAAGTACAGCATATCCGGCGACAATACCAGGCAACTGGCCACCATGTAAGGCGCGCACATGCAAAAGCCCAGCACCACCAGCCCGGCCATGAAGCCCGCCAGCTTCCTGACCACAAGGAACAGAAGGAAGGAGGCGGCGAGCTGCAGCACGATCTGTACCCAAATCCCGGCAGACGCGTAATTGCCCAGCAGACGGAATACACCGTGCAGGAGCCAGACATAAAAGTAGACGGCACCGTGCACCGACTGGGGGATGCTCTGCCCCTCAGTCACCCTTGCCGCCTCATAGTATGCAGAAGAAGAACAATCCACGCCGCCAGCGCCCTGCAGCCTGAGGAGGAACCCGGCTGCCAGCATCCCCATTGCAAGCAGCGCACCCAGCACTGTGAGATGCACTCCCTTCTCCTCCGCAAAGGACGCACGGCTCACCGCAAACCGGTGCAGCAAAAAAGCCGCCACGCCTGCCACGGCCACAGATGCCGCCATGATGAGGATGCCCGTATAGTCCTCGAGCCCGGCGGCTTTTCCGGCTTCCGTGGCCAGGGCCAGCAGCACCGTTCCGGTCATGATCGTATACAGGAACCATATCAGATAACTAATCGCGTTCTTCTTCCAGCTCATCATTCCCTTTCCGATTCTACCGGTCTTCTCCCCTGGTCGATCCGTCCTGTCCGGAGGGAAGCTCCTCCCCGGACAGAATCTTTTCAATATTGTAGCGGGGCCTCTGCTTTACCTCCATGTATATCTTCCCGATGTACAGGCCCACCATGCCGATGGCCAAGAGCTGCAGCCCTCCCAGGAACCAGACAGAGACGATCAGGGAGGTCCACCCTGGCACCACATGCCCGGAAAAATAGGAGAACAGCGCGTAGATCAGCATGATGACCGATATGAAGATGACGAACAGGCCCAGGCTCAGTATCAGGCTGATTGGCTTCACGCTGAAGGACGAGATGCCGTTGAAGGCCAGCGCCAGCATCTTCTTCAGGGGGTATTTGGATTCCCCTGCCGCCCGCTCCTTGCGGTCATAGTACACGCTGTCCGTCCGGTAGCCGATCAGGGGCATCATCCCCCGCAGGAACAGGTTCGTCTCCTTATATTTGGAGAACTCCTCCACCGCCCGCCGGGACATCAGCCGGAAATCCGCGTGGTTATATACGGTCTTCACCCCCATGAGGTGCATCAGCTTATAGAAAGCCTGTGCGGAGGTGCGCTTGAAGAATGTATCTGTCCTGCGCTCCTTCCTGACTCCGTACACGATATCGTTTCCGGCGTGGAACTTGTCCACCATCTCCTCGATGACATCTACGTCGTCCTGCAGGTCCGCATCGATGGAAATGGTCACATCGCTCATATCCTTGGCGGTTATCAGGCCTGCCGTCAGCGCGAACTGATGCCCCACATTTCCGGCAAGCTTCACGCCCCGCACCCTGACAGGATAAGCGGCATGCTCTTCCTCAATCAGCTCCCATGTGCGGTCCCTGCTGCCGTCGTTCACGAAAAGGATGAAGCTGTCCTCTGCAACCTTCCCCTTCTGAACCAAATCCTCCAGTACGTCCCGCAGCGCCTTGGAAGCCAGCTTCAGCACCTCTTCCTCGTTATAGCAGGGAACTACGATAGCCAACCTGTCCATATATATCCCTTTCCTCCGGCCTTCCCGCTCCGGAATGCAGTCTCCTCCGGAGCGTCAAGTTCCTCACGAAGTACCGTTTGTCTTATTCATCCCAGTTATGGTACACCGCCTGCACATCATCGTCATCGTCCAGGAGGTCCAGTATCCTCTGCAGGCTCTTCACCGCGCCCTCGTCCGTCAGCGCCACATAGTTCTGCGGAATCATGGTGACCTCTGCGCTCATCATGGGGATTCCCTGATCCTCCAGGGTCTTCCGCACCTCCTCGAAGCTTTCCGGATCCGTCAGCACCTCGAAGCTGTCCTCCTCCTCATTAAAATCCTCCGCACCGGCATCCAGCGCCGTCATCATCAGGTCGTCCGCTTCCATCTCGCACTCTTCCTTATCGATGATGATCTGGCCCTTCTTGTCGAACATGAAAGAGACGCAGCCGGGCGTGCCGATGTTGCCCTGGCCCTTGGTGAAGGCGCTGCGCACATTGGCAGCCGTGCGGTTCTTATTGTCGGTCAGCGCGTCTACGATGATCGCGATGCCGTTAGGCCCGTAGCCCTCATAGGTGACATACTCGTAGTTCACATTGCCCACGTCCCCGGCGGCCTTCTTGATGCCCCTCTCAATCGTGTCATTGGGCATGTTGTTGGCCTTTGCCTTGGCCACTACGGTGGCGAGCTTGAAATTATTGTTCGGATCCGGGCCGCCCTCCTTCACCGCCACAGCGATCTCCCTGCCGATGATGGTGAAAATCTTGCCTTTCGCGGCATCGTTCTTCTCCTTCTTGTGCTTTATGTTGGCGAATTTTGAATGTCCTGACATATATTCTCTCCTTTTATCCTGATTTTATCTTTTATTTCGGCCTCGTCCCCGGCCATGTACTATCATATCATTTTTCATCGCTTTCTTCAAGCGCTGAATCCTCCTCCGGCAGCCTCCTGACCAGCACGCTCTGAATCATATTCCGCTCCACGCTGAGGATCTTGAAATTGAAGCCTCCGTAATCCACGTCGAACTCCTCGTCCGGTTCCGGTATCCTGTCCAGCCTGGAAATCAGGAAGCCGTTAAGCGTGTCGAACTCCTCGTCCTCAAAGGGGATGCCGAATCGTTCCTCCAGCTCCTCCAGGGGCGTCCTTCCGTCGATGACATATTCGTCTTCTCCCTTTTCCTCGATATGCTCCGTGATTTCATCGTACTCGTCCAGGATATTGCCCACGATTTCCTCCAGGATGTCCTCCATGGCCACCAGCCCATCCGTCTGGCCGTATTCGTCCACTACGATGACCATCTGCTGCTTCCCGGCCTGCATCTGCCGGAAGAGCTCATCGATGTTCTTGGTCTGGGGGACGAAGACCGGATCGCGCATCAGATCCTCCAGCTCCTTCAGGGGACGGCTCAGCTTCCCCGCTCCCTTATGGAAGCGCATGGCGTCCTTCAGATGCAGGATCCCGATGATATTGTCGATGTTCTCCTCATAGACCGGATAGCGGCTGTTCTTCCCTTCCATCATGAAGGTGATGGCATCCTCCAGAAGCGTGTCCGCGCTGATGGCGACGATGTTCTTCCTGTGGGTCATGATGTCCTGGGCTTCCTTGTCCCCGAATTCGAAGATATTGGAAATCATCTCCGCCTCGCTGGCCTGGATCAGGCCCTGCTCATGGCCCTCGTTGACCATGTGGATGATTTCCTCCTCTGTGACATCAGACTCGTTCACCTTCCCCTTTATGCCGAACAGGCGCAGTATCCCGCTGGTGGTCAGATTCACCAGCCCGATGAACGGGGAGAGGAGCTTCGTCACGAAGTATATGGGCGTGACGCAGGCATACGCCCACTTTTCCGGTGCCCTGGCCCCCAGCCTCTTGGGCAGCAGGACACCCAGCGTAAGTGTTATGTACAGAAGCAGGAACGCGGACAGCGCCCACGCCGCTGCCACGATGATGCCCGCCGGATTCCCCTCCAGATGCAGCTGCCTCTCCGTCAGGTGCTGCAGACCTCCCGACAGGCTCTTCAGCAACAGTCTCAGATGCACCGTGCCGATGAGGATATTGATCAGCGTCGTAATCAGCTGCACGGTATTTTCATACTCCGCAGGATTGCCGATGATGGCCAGGAGCCTGATCGCCTTTCTGTCCCGGGAACGCCCGCCTTCCCTGTTCTCCTCGGCCCTCCTTTCAATCTCTTTCTCGTTCAGAGATTTCACCGCCGCACCGAATCCGTAGAAGAACATGTCAATCAACAGAAATACTCCGTAAAAGATAATACTGGCAGTAGGTCCACCGTCGTCCATTTTGATCCTTTCCTCCAAAAAAGTTTTTTCTCTGTGGTAAAATATACCATTTATCCAGCAATCCGTCAAGGATTGCTTGCGTTCGTCAAGAACCGGGTTGCGTCCGTCAAGGATTGCTTGCGTCCGTCAAGAATCGTCCCGCATCCGTCGCCCTTCTCTATGTATCCAGCTCCAGGCTGACCATCAGGGCCCTGTCCACTCTCCGCATGATTTCTCCGTCCAGGTGGCATACCTTATCTTTCAGTCGCTTCTTGTCGATCGTGCGCAGCTGCTCCAGCAGGACCACGGAATCCTTATCCATGTCGTACACCGCGGAATTCAGCTCGATATGGGTAGGCAGCTTCGCCTTGTTCATCTTAGAGGTGATCGCGGCGCAGATGACCGTAGGGCTGTGCTTGTTGCCCACGTCATTCTGTACGATCAGCACCGGCCTGATCCCTCCCTGCTCCGAACCGATCACCGGCCTCAAATCCGCATAATATACATCTCCTCGTCTCATTCTTCCTCCAAATCCATCCCCGCCGTCTGCTCTGGCGGGAATCAGCACTTCCTGTATTTGTAGGATAGTATTGCCATATTCTGACGGGCTATTCAGACGATTTGGACGATTCTGCCATTTTCCGTATAAATCATCGTGGCCACCCCTCCCCCTTTATCATATGGGGAAATCCGCGAAAAGTTTCCATCTGTCTCTCAGCATTTTCCCTGTCCGCCTCCGCCGCCTCCCTGCCGCAGCCCACGGGCCGCCGTGGCCGCCGCGCTCCCTGCCGGGAAGAGAAGAGGCCCCCGCTTCTTTTCAGGACAGCTTCCGGTCTTCCCCACCGGTCAGGCAGGCAACGGCTTCCGCCATATCCCCTGCCGTGCAGGCATAGGGGCCGATCCGCGCCGCCACCAGGTCTCCCGCCCTGCCATGGACATACGCGCCCACGGCGGCGGCCTCAAAGCCCTCCATGCCCTGGGCCAGCAGCGCCGCTATGGTTCCGGCCAGCACGTCCCCGCTCCCCGCCGTGGCCATGCCGCTGTTCCCGTTTAAGTTCACGCAGGTTCCGTGCCCCTCCTGACAGAGGAAGGTGCGCGCGTCCTTTGCCGCCACCACCGCCTTCAGCCTTGCCGCCAGAGCGCCGCCCGCGGCAGGCAGATCCCTCTTGCATTCCGGGATGGAGCAGCCCAGGAGCCTGGCCAGCTCCCCCACATGGGGCGTCAGCACAATGGTTCGCCCCTGCCGCC
>OFFE01000546.1_pt1 | contig 31554 bp, 30 predicted proteins | sample 1521371 | NCBI WGS metagenome assembly OFFE01 (sample SAMEA3504131, study PRJEB24116) | mouse gut metagenome | biome: mouse gut; feature: mouse-associated habitat; material: faeces | place: Denmark | collected 2011 | reverse complement strand
CCCATCATCCACTGTCAGTTCCAGCCGCAGAACGCCGCCGGGATACACATTTTTCCTGGCGTTGACGATCAGGTTGCCCAAGACCTGCTCCATGCGCCGTCGGTCTGTCCGCACAAAAGCCTTTTGCTCCGGCAGCTCATATTGCAGTTCAAAGTCGGTGTCCAAGGGGTCGATCAAAAGCCGCCCTGCCACTGTTTCCACCAGCTCCACGAAGTCAAACCGGGAAATGTTCAGGCTTGCGGCCCCGCTTTCCAGGGCTGACAAATCCAGTAGGGTCACAATCAGGCCGTTCATGCGCTCCACTTCAGAAACAATGACTTGAGCGTATTTCTGCTTTTTGGCCTCGTCCGCTTCATCCTGCAAGCCCTCCGCATAGGCCCGGATAATGCCCAGCGGGGTTTTCATTTCATGGGATAGGCTGTCCACCAGCTCTTTGCGCTCGGCCAGCAGAAGCCGTTCTTTTTCCACGTCCTTTTCAAGCTGCGTGTTTGCGTCCTCCAACCGGGCAAGGGCCTGTTGGAGATTTTCGGCCATTGTGTTCAGGCTGGCAGACAGTTCTCCAAATTCATCGGTTGAAACGAGATTGCAGGGGGTGGAAAAGTCCAGCCCCGCCATGCGTTTTGCGGAGGCGTTCAGTTTGTCAATCGGTTTCGTGATAAAGCGGCCCATAAAAAGGTCAATACCGATAATCAGCAGAAAAACAAACCCCAGCCAGATTAGAAAAGAAGTATCTTCGCTGACCAGCAGGCCGGTAGAGAGGACGTAGGAAAAAATCAGCGCAACCCCCGCCAGCTTAGAGAGCATCAAAATCTTTTTCCGAACAGTATGGAGGGAAAACAGCTCTTTCATACCACTACCTCGAATTTATAGCCGGAGCGGATCAGCGTGACGATATGCCGCCCCTCGTCCCCCAGCTTTTGCCGCAGGGTCTTGATGTGGGTGTCCACGGTTCGGGTCGTCCCTTCAAAGTCATAACCCCAAACACGGTTTAGAAGCTGCTCCCGATTGAATATCTGCCCAGGGTTTGCCATCAGAAAGGCGAGTAACTCATACTCCTTATGGGTCAAGGTGATCTCCTGCCCGTCAAGATAGACCTTGTGCGCGTTGGGGTGGAGCATGATTTTCCCAGCGGTGATCGCTCCGACGGAAGCGGGGGAGGAGCGGCGCAGGAGAGCGTTCGCCTTTGCCAGCAGCACCTTGGGGCTGAATGGCTTTGTCATGTAGTCGTCCGCGCCGTAATCATAGCCTTTCAGCTTGTCATCCTCCGCACTTTTGGCGGTGAGCATGATAATGGGCATATCGCTCATTTCCCGCGCCATCTTGCAGACGGAGAAACCGTCCAAATGGGGCATCATCACATCCAAGATCATCAAATCCATAGGATGATTTTTCAGCGTGACAAGGGCATCTATACCATCGTCGGCAGTAAAGCAGATATGTCCGCCCTTTCGCATATAGTCCACAATAATGTCCTGCATGGCTTTTTCATCTTCGACAATCAGAATATTTGCCACAAAAATCACCTCTTTCCCATAAAGCATTATAATTCTGTCCAAGCGAGAATACAAGCGGCAAAATCAGAGGGGGAGGGGTTGGAAACAGCTTGTCCCATCGAAAATTTTAACGGGTTGTCCTTACACCATCGCCGCCGGAAAAGGCTTGTCCTACCAACAATCCAGTGTTTTCAACGGTTTCCGGCCACGTTGTTCTTGTACGGTTGCCCCATCTGCTGCCAGATTCTCTGTCAGATCGGCAATGGTATCTCCTGTAACCTGCATCGTGGCAGCACTCCAGGGAGCACCAGAAGCGGCAACAGGATAGACACCGGCGGTATGATCTACAAAATAAGCATCAAATCCAGCAGTTTTGATCTGTTCTTCGCTAAGGTTCCTGGTAAGTTGATGGACAATTGTGCCAACCATTTCCAGGTGTCCGAGCTCTTCAGTACCGATATCTGTCAATAGCCCTTTCAGCTCCGGATACGGCATGGAAAAGCGCTGGCTGAGATAGCGCAGGGATGCGCCAAGCTCACCGTCTGGCCCTCCATATTGACTGATAATCAGCGCAGCCAATCTGGGATTGGTGTTTTTGATCCTGATGGGGTATTCCAGCCGTTTCTCGTATACAAACATTACTGCTTACCTCCTTCCGCCATTTCCCAGGGCCAGGGATCATTGAGCCATGTATATCCGGCGGCCGTGACGCCGGTCTGCTGAAGGGGACCGTACATGGATTCGTAACGTTTGCGTCCTTCCTTTGCCAAGTTCACATAATCTACATACAGAGCCAGAGCGTCCTTGTCATTCTGATGGGTATCCAGATACATTCCCAGTTCTGTAATGGTAAAGCCCAATGCCATCAGTTCGCAAAGGGCGTTATTGGGACAATTCATCTTGCTTTTTACCGCCCGGAAAAAGGGGAGATTCAGACCGGGAAAAAGCGTGCCGGCGGCCAGAGCCTGCTCTTGATCATAGCGCTCGGCGCTGCTGCTCTGCATAGGGACATAGGGAAACACCATGCCGGCGCACTTGCCGGGCAGACTGCCTTCCATGATGCCGCAGGCGTTGGGGTTCGGATTGGGATTCTCCAAGGGAAGATTCCTCCTTCAGGTATAGTGGAGGACGTGCCGGCGTCCTCAGACCATCCTATGCGAAAGGGAAAACAGGTGTGCCGGCGGCATAGTTCTTTCAAATTTGGAATATGGTAGGAGGGGGGTGATGCCATGTTTATTACATTTAAAAAGTGGACGGCTCTGTATGTTGTGACGCTCTTGGCCCTTCTCGCTGTTTTTGCGGCGATTTTATGGCAGGGAAGCGCCGTGAACGCGTCAAAGAATCTGGAGTTGGAGCAGGGCGGAGGCTATGTGCTGGTAATTGATCCGGGTCACGGCGGATTCGACCCGGGCGCGGTCGCGGCGGATGGAACCGCAGAATCCCGGATCAATCTGGAAATCGCGCTGCAAATGGAGGAAATAGCCCATTTGCTGGGGGTGGAAACTGAAATGACCCGTTGGGAAGATATTTCCACGGAAAGCGATGAGACCGCAGCCGTAAGAGAGCGAAAGAACTCTGATCTGAAAAATCGAGTGGAACAGGTCAACCGTGTTTCCGGCGGCGTTCTGGTAAGCCTTCATCAGAACAGCCTTCCGCAGGTACCAAGCGTCCATGGAGCGCAGGTGTTTTACAGCGGGACAGAGGGCAGCCGGGCCTTGGCGGAGGCCGTTCAGGCTGTATTGAATACCACGATCAATGACCGGAATAAGGAGGCCAAGGAGGCAGGCAGCGGCGTATATCTGCTGAAAAACGCAAAGATTCCCGCCGTATTGGTAGAGTGCGGATTTCTGTCCAATGGGGAGGAGACTGCGCTGCTTAATACGCAGGAACACCAGAACAGGGTGTCCATAACCATTCTGGCCGCAGTTTTGAACCATCTCCAATAAAAAATGCTGGAAAAGTGAAAACATTTGTTGTATCATATATGTACAAAAAATCCGGTCAGAGCGCAGATATGTAGGGCTCTCCGGCAAGCAGCAAAGGAGATATCAATGGCAAAGGTAAGAAGCATATTTTATTGTACAGAATGCGGCAATGAGACGCCTAAATGGGCAGGGAAGTGCCCTGCTTGCGGAGCCTGGAATACCGTGGTAGAGCAGGAAGCCGCGCCCAAAACAAAATCCGGGCGCTTATCCGGTGGAAGAAGCGCATTTCATTCTGTAAAGGCTATATCTTTAACAGAGATTGATACTAAAGAAGAAATTAGATTTTTCACTGGCATGGGGGAACTGGACAGAGTATTGGGCGGCGGAGCGGTGAAGGGATCGCTGGTTTTGGTTGGCGGTGCGCCGGGGGTGGGGAAATCCACCTTGATGCTGCAAATCTGCGGCAGTCTCTGTGAGAATAACCGGGTGCTGTATGTTTCCGGCGAGGAGTCGGTGCGGCAACTGAAGCTCCGGGCTCAGCGGCTGGGTGTGGGCGGGGGCCGTCTGCTGGTGCTGTCGGAGACGGCGCTGGAGGATGTTCTGCAATCGGTATCCGATGAGGAACCGGATATCCTCGTTGTGGACTCCATCCAGACGTTATACAACGGAGCGCTGGAGAGCCCTCCGGGAAGCATCGGGCAGGTGAAGGACTGCACGATGGCTCTCATGCAGCTGGCCAAGGGTAAAAACGTGACGGTATTCGTCATTGGTCATGTAAACAAGGAGGGCTCCATTGCCGGTCCCAAGGTATTGGAGCATATGGTGGACTGCGTTCTCTATTTTGAGGGGGAGCAGCACAGTACCTTCCGTATTCTACGCGCGGCCAAAAACCGCTTTGGCGCAACCAACGAGATCGGTGTGTTTGAAATGGTGGACGCCGGGCTGGAGGAGGTGGAAAATCCCTCGCAGATGCTCCTCTCCGGCCGGCCGGACGGAGCGCCGGGGACTTGCGTCACCTGTGTGATGGAAGGTATGCGTCCGGTGCTGGCAGAGATTCAGGCGCTGCTGGCTCCGGCATCCTACGGCAATGCCCGGCGGTCCAGCAACGGTTTTGACTTTGGACGGGCGGCCATGCTGCTGGCGGTGCTTGAAAAGCGGGGAGGCTTGAAGGTGTCCGCCTGCGATGCATATATGAACATCATCGGCGGCCTGACACTGGACGAGCCCGCCGCGGACTTGGCTGCGATTCTGGCGCTGGCCTCCAGTTATTTGGACAGGCCCATTGCCGCTGATCTGGCCGCGATTGGGGAGGTTGGCCTTACCGGAGAGCTGCGGGCGGTAAACAATCTGGATCAGCGGCTCAGTGAGGTTTGCCGGCTGGGTTTCAAAACCTGCGTTGTGCCTCTGCGGCGGGGGAAGAAGCCCGCGCCCCAGGAGGGGCTGCGGATCATTGAGGCCGCTGACATTGGAGAGGCGATTCGGGCGGCATTGGGGAAGTAGAACCAGCGGCTTTGCGGCTTTTGCCCTGACGGATGCGGAAGTCATGACCGCAGCTGGGCGCCCGATCCGGAGGTGGGCGACGGTATCGGAAAACCTGACGGCAGGACTGTGCCAGCGAGGCGCTGAGCAGGGAATATTCCCGCATTCCCGATTCCGGATCGGCAGGCATGGTTTACGAGGGGATGCTGCGGCAGCGGACCGGAATAATCAGGGAATCTGTGATGCCTGCCTTTACGTCATTCTGGCGGAGAACTGGCAAAAGAGCCGGACCAAATGAATGGTTTGGAGAATTTTGTGGAATAATAGGCGGTGTGAGTTGGAGAATTTGACCGGGTTTTCCCGTCATTGCGGTCAAATGAAAATTTTTGCCGCGATTTCTCTACAAAATGCTTGCAATTGCGGCGTGAATACGATAAAATGTCCGGTAGGAAATGAATCCAAGAAAAATATTCCAACCAGGAGGATATCAGATATGGCAACAATTACTGCCGGCGAGTTCCGCAACGGCAAAACTTTTGAGATGGACGGCAAGGTAATGCAGGTCATCGAGTTCCAGCACGTCAAGCCCGGCAAGGGCGCGGCTTTTGTACGCACCAAGATGAAGAACGTTGTTACCGGTGCCGTCACGGAGACCAGCTTCAACCCTACCGCAAAGTTCGAGGAAGCCTTTGTGGAGCGTAAGGATATGGAGTACAGCTACAGCGACGGCGATCTGTATTATTTCATGGATCAGGAGACATATGACATGGTGCCGCTGGGCAAGGACCTGCTGGGCGATGCCTTCCGGTTTGTCAAGGAAAATACCATGTGCAAGGTCCTCAGCTACAAAGGCAATGTGTTTGGTCTGGAGTGCCCCAATTTCATGGATCTGGTAGTTACCGATACCGAGCCCGGCTTTGCCGGTAACACCGCAACCAATGTGACCAAGCCTGCCGTTCTGGAAACCGGCGCTGAAATCAAGGTGCCCCTGTTCATCGACGTAGGCGACAAGATCACCATTGACACCCGTACCGGGGAGTATCTTTCCCGCTGCAAGGAATAATTTTGTGTTCCATCGGCCGGAGGGCCGTGTGTTTGTAAGAGGAGAACCTGACAACATGACTTTTTGAAAGGAGAATTGCTATGGAGATTCTGGAAAAGGTCGCGTATATGAAGGGTCTGGCGGAGGGCATCGGCCTGGACGTCAAATCCAAGGAGGGAAAGCTCCTCAAGGTGATGATGGACATCCTGGATGACGTCGCCCTGGAGCTTCAGGACATTCGGGACGAGCAGGGAGACCTGGAGGAAGGCCTGGACGCTGTCAGTGAGGATCTGGCAGACGTGGAGGGCTACCTGTTCGACCTGGAGGATGACGAAGAAGAGGACGAGGAGGAAGATGAGGAAGTTTATCAGACCACCTGTCCCAACTGTGACGAGGAAATCTTTTTCGACGAAACCATCTTGGAGGACGGCAGCGTACTCTGCCCCAACTGCGGCGAGGAGCTGGAGTTTGATCTGTCTGATCTCAGCGGCTGCGGCGGTTGCTGCGGCGGCTGTGCCGGTGCGGACGAAGACAAAGACAAAGACGATGAAGATGATGACGAGGAGTAAGCCTCGCCGCCCATAAGTAGAAAGGGAACGCTCCCGCGTAACGCGGGGGCGTTCTTTTCAAAAGAGAGAGGGAACATATGTGGAAATATCCGGAGGACCGTACCGCACCTGTCCTCACCGCTGCGGCCAATATTGCGAGCAGCCATAGATGGAACAGGAATGCCTCTATGCCAGAGACGGCCATCCTGTTCTTCATGTCAGGAGGCGTGGAATATTTGTGCGAAAACTATTCTGTGGAAGTGCTGGGTGAAAAATTCCCGCGCTTTTTGCGTCCCTGTCCAATATATGCGATAAGGAATCAAAATATCTGCTTTCTGAACGGCGGCAGCGGTGCACCCATGGCGGCGGATACGTTGGAGACGCTGGCTGCCCTGGGGGTCAAGAGGGCTGTTGCAATCGGGATGTTTGGCACGTTCAGCGAAAAAATTGCCTGTGGCGAGATCATTGTGCCGAAAAAGGCGTTTGTGGAGGAGGGGACAAGCCTTCACTATTACGAGGAGCTCGAGTTTGCCCAGCCAGACCTCGGAATCCAGGCCCATATGGCTGGAGAGCTGGGCGCAGAGACCTTTCCTGTGGTCTCTACGGACGCTGTGTACCGACAGACCTTCTATAAGGAGGCGCTGTGGAGGGAGAAGGGAGCTGTGGGCGTGGATATGGAGACCTCTGCAGTGTTCAGCGTTGGAGCGTACCTGGGTCTGCAGACGGCGGCGGTATTGATTTCCTCCGACCGGCATCCCTTGACCGAAGGCGGGAGCAAATGGGAGTGGCATATGACCTGGGAGCAGAGAGCCGGACTCTTCGACAGGGGGATGGACGCCATACTGAAATGGCAAAAGCAGCAGCAGAGCGGGAAAAGTGGGAAGACCCCCTTGCAATCCGGCCTAAATTCCGATATAATACCACCTGTATGAAAATTTTGCCGGGTTGCGCCCGGACAATATACAAAGAGAGTGTGATTTGCTTTGAAATATGATTTTGCGACTATTGAACCTAAGTGGCAGAAACGCTGGGAAGAGGGCAAAGTTTTTGCAGCCTCCGACCACAGCGGTAAGCCTAAGTTCTACGGCCTTATTGAGTTTCCCTATCCCTCCGGGCAGGGCCTCCATGTGGGCCATCCCCGGCCCTATACCGCCATGGACATTGTCACCCGGAAAAAGCGGATGGATGGATATAATGTGCTCTTCCCCATGGGCTTTGACGCGTTCGGGCTGCCCACGGAGAACTACGCCATCAAAAATCATATCCATCCCGCTGTTGTTACAAAGCAGAATATCGCCCGTTTTACCACCCAGCTCAAGCGGCTGGGATTTGGCTTCGACTGGGATCGGGTGGTAGACACCACGGATCCTGAGTACTACAAGTGGACCCAGTGGATTTTCCTCCAGCTGTATAAGAACGGTCTGGCCTACAAAGCCACCATGCCCGTCAACTGGTGTACGTCCTGCAAGTGTGTTCTTGCCAACGAGGAAGTGGTGGAAGGCGTCTGCGAGCGCTGCGGCAGTCCGGTGATCCGGAAGGAGAAGAGCCAGTGGATGCTGCGTATCACCAAGTATGCCCAGAGACTTATTGATGATCTGGACGAGCTGGACTTTATTGAGCGGGTGAAAACCCAGCAGAAAAACTGGATCGGCCGTTCTACTGGCGCAGAAGTGATCTTCAAAGCCACCTCCGGCGACGACATCGTTGTCTTTACCACCCGGCCGGATACTCTGTTTGGGGCGACCTACATGGTCCTGTCCCCGGAGCATGAGCTGATCAGGAAGTGGATGTCACTGCTGAAAAACGGCTCCGAGGTTCAGGCGTACCAGCGTGCCGCCGCCTCCAAGAGCGATCTGGAGCGTACGGAGCTGAACAAGGAAAAGACCGGCGTATGTCTGGACGGCGTGAAGGGTGTGAACCCTGTAACCGGGCGGGAGATTCCTATTTTCATCTCTGATTATGTCCTGGCAACTTATGGGACCGGAGCCATCATGGCTGTTCCCGCTCATGACGACCGGGACTGGGAGTTTGCCAGAAAGTTTGGCTGTGAGATCATTGAGGTGGTTTCCGGTGGGGAAGATGTGCAGAAAGCCGCCTTTACTGCCAAGGATGAGACCGGTATTCTGGTCAACTCCGAATTTTTGAATGGCCTGACCGTCAAGGATGCCATTCCCGTTATCACCAAATGGCTGGAGGAGAAGGGCATCGGCGAGGCAAAGGTCAACTACAAGCTTCGCGACTGGGTTTTCTCCCGCCAGCGGTACTGGGGCGAGCCCATCCCGATGGTGTACTGTGAGAAGTGCGGCTGGCAGCCCCTGCCGGAAGACCAGCTGCCCTTGCTGCTGCCGGAGGTGGAGAGCTACGAGCCCACCGACGATGGGGAGAGCCCCATCAGCAAGATGACCGACTGGGTGGCTGCGGACTGTCCCTGCTGCGGCGGCCCGGCCCGGCGGGAGACGGACACCATGCCTCAATGGGCCGGATCCAGCTGGTATTTCCTGCGGTATATGGACCCCCGCAACGACAAAGCGCTTGCCTCCAAGGAGGCTTTGGAGTATTGGTCTCCGGTAGACTGGTATAACGGCGGTATGGAGCACACCACCCTCCACCTGCTCTACAGCCGGTTCTGGCATAAGTTCCTCTATGATATTGGCGTGGTCCCCACCAAGGAGCCCTACCGGAAGCGTACCAGCCACGGTATGATCCTTGGGGAGGGCGGCGAAAAAATGAGCAAGAGCCGGGGCAACGTAGTGAACCCGGACGATATCATCCAAGCTTACGGCGCGGACACCTTGCGGATGTATATTATGTTCATCGGCGATTTTGAGAAAGCCGCAGCCTGGTCCGACAACGCAGTGAAAGGCTGCAAGCGGTTCCTTGACCGGGTCTGGAACCTCTCTGAGAGCTGTACGAACAGTCCGGACTACACTCCCGCCAACGAATCAGGCATCCACAAAACAATCAAAAAGGTGGCGGACGACATAGAGGCGATGAAATTCAACACCGCCATTGCCGCCATGATGGCGCTGGTCAATGACTTCTATGCCAACGGATGCTCCCGGGGCGATATGAAGACTCTGCTGCTGCTGCTGAATCCTTTTGCGCCTCACATGTGCGAGGAGCTGTGGGAAGCGATGGGCTTTGCCGCAGCAGAAGGGAAGATGGCCTGTCAGATGGGGTGGCCCGCCTACGATGAGAGCAAAACGGTTGCCTCCACTGTGGAAATGGCCGTTCAGGTTCAGGGCAAGCTGCGGGGAACCATCAACGTTCCTGTAGACAGCGAGGAAGCGGCTGTGGTGGAAGCTGCCAAGGCTGTAGAAAAGGTTGCCCGAGCTGTGGAAGGCATGGACATTGTAAAGGTGATTCACGTGAAAAACAAGCTGGTGAATCTGATTGTAAAGCCCAGAAAGTAAAAAGGATGAGCGGCGCGGCATGCTTTGGCATACCGCGCCGCTGCTGAATATGAAGGGAGGCGTTTTTGCGGAGTATACAAGAGAAGAGCTGCTGGAAGCCCGGCGCCAGATTGATTCTACACTGCACAAATTGGGGGAGGTTATAAAAACCTTTGAATCCAAGGACAATCCACAAAAATATCAATCACAGATTACTCTGGCCAAAAGAAGAATAAACGCGTTTTCCATTGCCAATGATCTGATTGGAGAGAAGCTGACGCAGGAAAAATAATTTTCGGAAATATATTGACTTTGAGCCTGCTCCAGGTGTTATGCTGAAATAAAAGCAATATGCAGGAGAAAGAAGAGGAGGCATACATATGCAATATCGCACATTGGGACGTACTGGCATTCAGGTGGGGGAGATTGGCATAGGCTGCGAGGGGTTCATCGGAAAGACCGGGGAGCAGGTGCGGGAAATGGTGGATCTGATGGTTGCCGCAGGTGTGAACTGTATCGACCTCTATACCCCAAATCCCCAGGTAAGAATCGGCTTGGGCGCAGCCATCGAGGGAAGACGGGAGAGATTTGTTCTCCAGGGCCACATCTGCTCGGTGTGGAAAGACGGTCAATACAAACGCACCCGGACTCTGACCGAGGCAAAAGAGGGGATGGCTGAGCAGCTGCGGACAGACTATCTGGACGTGGGAATGATCCACTATGTGGACGCGTTGGAGGATTGGGAGTCTGTACTGAAAAATGGTATTCTGGACTGGACTATGTACTGGAACTGAAGGCGGAGGGGACCATTAAGAGTACCGGCCTGTCCAGTCATAACCCGGAGGTGGCGCTGGCGGCAGTGAACACAGGGAAAATTGACGTGCTGATGTTCAGCATCAACCCTTGTTACGACCTCCAGCCTGCCAGTGAGGATGTGGAGGAGCTGTGGGCGGACAAAAGCTACGAAAAGCCGCTGGTAAATATGGATCCGCAGCGGCAGGCGCTGTATGAAACCTGCCAGCGGCTGGGGGTGGGCATTACTGTGATGAAAGCCTTCGGCGGCGGAGACCTGCTGAAAGCAGACATGTCCCCGGCGGGGGTAGCCTTGACGGCGCATCAGTGCCTGCATTATGCGCTGACCCGTCCGGCGGTTGCTTCGGTCATGTGCGGAGCCCGGTCTATAAAAGATCTGAAAACCAGCATTGCCTATGAGAATGCGGCGGAAGAGGAGCGGGACTATGCCGCCGCATTTGCCTCCATGCCCAAAATCAGCTGGGTGGGGCACTGTATGTACTGTGGGCACTGTGCGCCCTGCCCCAAAGGGATCAATGTGGCCAGCGTGACCAAATTTCTCAATCTATGCAGGGCACAGGGAGAGATTCCGGAAACTGTCAGGGAACATTATGCCGCTCTGCCCCGGAAGGCAGGGGAGTGCGTACAGTGCGGAGCTTGCGAAAAGAGATGTCCCTTTGGTGTGGCAGTGATGGAGAACATGAAGCGGGCGGAGGCGCTTTTTGGCGCATAAGGAGAGAAAACAATGACCATCGCGGAAACCAGCAGAAAATACGATATAACCGCCGATACGCTGCGGTATTATGAACGGATCGGCATTATTCCTCCAGTGCCGCGGACCAAAAGCGGCATTCGGGACTACACAGAGGAATCCTGCCGGTGGATTGCGCTGATGAAATGCCTGCGTTCCGCAGGCGTGCGGATCGAGGCGCTGATTGAGTACGCAGCACTGTGCCAACAAAGGAAGGGTACGGAAAAGCGAAGGAAGGAAATTTTGATGGAACAGCGTGAGCTGCTTTTGACCAGAATGAATGAAATGCAGACGTCTCTGGATCGACTCAATTATAAAATCGAAAATTATGAGAAGATTCTCCATAAGAATTAGACTGTGAGTGGAAAAATCAGTGCGTACAGCCGGACGGCCAGCAGCGGAAGCCGTGAGCATCCGGTTGTACGCACTGTGAAAATTCCAATATAGCCGGCGGAATCCTCCCAGCCTGTTTCGGTTTTTAAATGCGGGCCTTCAGAGATAACTTCTGATTCTGGAAAGTTCCTCCTGGGTCAGTTGGTTGACGCCTTCAAAATCCACATGAGGATGATAAACCGCTTCCAGCTGATCGTGGGCGGCCTTGGCTTCCCGAAGCGCTTCCACTCCTTCCTCCCGAAGAGCTCCGGCCACCCGAGCGGAAAAGCGAAGGCGAGCCTTGAACCGCTTATAGTGTGAGGTATCTATCATGGCGTCCAGCCGCACCCGCCGGTAAGCAGAGCCAGTATACGCCATGTCCTCCTTGCTGGTGACAAAACCGAGGCCCAGTTCTGGCAGCAGCAGATGCTGGATGCGGTCCACATGTTCCGGATCAGGACAGACAATGCACTGGAAGCCTCTGGCAGCAGCGGCAGTATGAAGCCGTTGAAGCATAGGCGCCGCCAGACCATATGTATCTTGAAGCTGATAGATCTTGGGGCAAAGTGTCTGCGCGGTGTCAAAGCGCCAAACAGGGCCTCGACAGGTAAGGCTGCCCAGGAAGCGAAAGACGTCCTTTCCGCCGGAACCCTTGCCTCGAAGCTCGCGGCCGATGATGCCGTCGGTGCGGCGGAGCAGCTTGCCGGCATCCAGGCCCTCCGAGATCAAAGCGGCGGCGCCGTCGTCCATCTGACGGGCCGCGCTAAAGGCCCGATAGGCTCGCTGGTAGGCGGAAGCCCCTGCCTGGGAGTACCGGACGACATCCGCGCGGTTCTTCTTTGCCGCAGCAATATCATAGAATTGTCCCAGATTCACATACCGGTCCGCAGCGGCCGGATACTTTGGCTCAATGATGTGAGGAGCTGTTCCGTCTACAATTGCGGTGTGAATGCGGGGAATATGTACGCCATCCAGGGACTGCGGGTCGCCTGAGCAGTAAAGGTATTCCACTTGCTCTCCGTTCTCTTCCAATGATTTTCCAATGGTTTTCATCATGGTAGACTTTCCAACGCCGGGGCCACCCTTGAGAACCAGGAGATCATAGTGCGCCTCCGGTTCACAGAAGCGGGGAAACAGATTCTGAAAACCTTGACCACTGTTGGCGCCGAGGAAAAAATGAGTTGTGCCTGTCATGGATTTTCCTCCAAACTGTTTGATTTCTCATTCCAGAATATGCGCCAGGGCCTGACCATGACAATCTTGACGTTTACTTGGAAAAAATACGTGACAAACGGAAAACTGACGTGTATAATGTGGAGGAATTCGCAGAAGGCGTCCGGTATCTGAGACCCAGAGGAGAAGTATATGATTGACAAGATCAAAGAAAAGGCATTGGCACTGGCTCCTGTTATGGAGGAGCTGTTTCAAACGCTCCATCGCTGCCCGGAGTTGGGCAGGGAGGAGCACCGGACGGCAAATCTGATCCGCCGCCGTCTGGAAGAGCTGGGGATTCCATATACGCCTCTGGCAGATACAGGCACTGCGGCAGTCATTCAGGGCCGGTTGCCTGGTAAAACCATCGGCTTTCGGGCGGATATTGATGCACTGCCCATTACAGAAGAAACCGGACTGCCTTACGCCTCGCGGAATCCCGGTGTGATGCATGCCTGTGGCCATGATTTCCATACCGCCGCCCTGCTGGGCGCGGCGGAGGTTCTGCAAAACCATCGGGAGAGTCTGACAGGAACAGTCAAATTGTTTTTCCAGCCGGACGAGGAAGGAGACGGCGGCGCTGCGCGGCTGATCGCGGCAGGCTGCATGGAGAACCCGCGTGTGGATGCGATGCTTTGCTGCCATGTAGAGAGCGGCATCCCTGTGGGGACGGCGCTGGTAAAATCCGGGCCGATATGCGCGGCGTCCAATCCCTTTGCCATTACGCTGAAGGGGAGAGGATCCCACGGGGCAAAACCGCACCTGGGAGACGATGTGATTGTCGCAGGGGCGCAGATCATCACCGCACTGCAAACCATTTCCAGCCGCCGGACTTCTCCCACGGAGCCGGTGATAGTGTCGGTGGGGAGCTTTCACAGCGGTACGGCAGGCAATATTCTGCCAGAGGAGGCGCGGTTTACCGGAATTCTCCGTACCATGGGGGGTGAAGCGCGGGAGAGGGTCAAGGAGGACTTTCAAGGGATTGTCTCCGGTATGGCGTTGGCAATGGGCGTGGAGTCGGCGGTGGAAATTTTTGAGAGCTACCCCGGCTGCCGGAATGACGCGGGAATGACGGAGCTGCTCCGCCGGGCGGCGGGGAAGATTCTGGGAAAGGAAAACGTCCTGGAGCTTCCGGAACCTTCCATGGGAACCGACGATTTTGGATATTTCTCCGACCTTGTCCCTGGATGCTACTATTATATCGGAGTAGGGAATGAAAGCAGGGGATTCACTTATCCCAACCATAATCCGCGCTTCACGGCTGACATGGAGGCGCTGCCGCTGGCTGCCGCTGTGGAAATTCAGGCGGCGGTGGACTTTCTGTGTGATTTATAAGGAGGTTTTTATGCGGTTTCCGCCAAAATTGAAAAAAGGAGATACTGTTTTGCTGGTATCTCCTTCCTCTCCTCTGTCAAAGGATCAGCCGGTGGAAGTTATTGCTGCCGCGGTGGAGAAACTGGGTTTCCGGGTAAGAATTGGGAACTCCTGCCGGAGCTCTTCGCCCAACGGTTACGCTGCCGCTCCGCCCGCCCTTCGGGCTGCCGATCTCAATGGCGGCTTCTCGGATCCGGCCATTGACGCCATATGGTGCACCAGAGGCGGCAGCACAGCCTGGCAGCTGCTGCCGCTTCTGGACTATGCCTGTATTGCTGCTCATCCCAAGCCGCTGATCGGTTTCAGCGACGTGACGACGCTTCATTTGGCCATTCAGCAGAGATGCCGGTTCGTCACCTTCCATGGGCCTACCGCAAACGGGATCCTCGCCTGGGAGAATGACCTGTTTTCCTGGGTGAGTTTACAGGCCGCGCTGGAAATGGAGGCGTGTCTGGACATCATCAATCCCCCGGGAGAAGTAATTCAGACGTTGCACCCCGGCCGCGCCTGCGGACGGTTGATCGGCGGCAACCTGTCCCTGGTGTCCACCTCTCTGGGAACCCCTTGGCAGATTGACGCTAAAGACTGTATTCTTTTTCTGGAGGATGTGGGAGAGGATGTTTACGCGCTGGAAGAAATGCTGTGGCAGATGAAATACAACGGCGTGCTGGACAGCGCTGCCGGACTGGTGTTCGGCGCGTTCACCAACTGCCGCAACGCCTATCGGGAGGAATATGGACCGGAGGCGCTGCTGCGGGACTTTTTTGCCGGATGGAATAAACCTGTTTTGTATAACGTCCGTTCCGCTCACTGCCAGCCGATGGTGACGCTGCCTATGGGAACCTGGTGCGAGGTGGACGGCGGAATGGGAACCCTGCGCGTTCGCCGTCCCTGCCAATCCAAGATTTCAGGGCAGTAACGACGCTGTGCTTCTGGTTGAAGAATCATAAAAATGAGGTCCGGAGACGTCTGCCTCCGGACCTCATTTTTATGCCTGCCGTCCCAGCTGGAACGCTCTCTTGTTCATTTCCAGGAATTTTGGAGGGACGCTCTGCTCAATGGCGTCCAGCCACTCCGCCTCAGTAAAGTCAAACCACTTGGAGAGCCTCCCCAACAGAACGATATTGACTGCCTTGCTGCTCCCGGCTTCTTCAGCCAGCCGCAGTGCGTCGATGGCGTCCAGATCCATACCGGCGGCTTGCATTTTCTCCACCAGTCCCTGGGGATACGCAGCAGCGCCAGTGATGACGGGCATAGGGTTGATCTGCTGGGTATTGGTGATAATCTTTCCGGTGCCGGGCTTCAGGTACTCTGTCCACCGGGCGGCCTCCAACAGCTCGAAGGAGAGGATGACGTCCGCCTGCCCCTTGTCAATGATGGGGGAGTAGACCTTTTCTCCCCAGCGGACATATGTGACCACACTGCCGCCCCGCTGGCTCATGCCGTGAACCTCGCTGACCTTCACATCATAGCCCTTGCCCAGCAGCAGGCGGCCCAGCAGCTTGCTGGCCAGCAGGGTACCCTGACCGCCTACGCCCACAATCATCATATTTTTTGTCTCCATGCTCACGCCTCCTTCTTTCCGCCCAGTGCATCAAACTTGCACAGCTGCGCACATACGCCGCAGCCGGTGCAGAGGGTGTTGTCAATAACGGCCTTGCCGTTTGCAATGCTGATGGCCGGACAGCCGATTTTCATACAGGACTTGCAGCCCACGCATTTGTCCGGGGCCGCTGCAATAGGACCGGAATGCTTGACGTATTTCAGCAGGGCGCAGGGACGGCGGGAAATGATGACCGACGGCTCGTTGGCCGCAAGCTCCTCTTTGACCGCCGCGTCGCAGGCGGCCAGATCATAGGGGTCCACCACCCGTACCCGGTTGATGCCGATGGCGCGGCACAGGCTTTCCAGATCAATTTTGGCACAGGGATCACCCTTGAGATTAAATCCAGTGGTTGGGTTCTGCTGGTGGCCCGTCATGCCAGTGATGGAGTTGTCCAGAATGATGATGGTGGAATGGGATTCGTTGTAGGCCGTATTGATCAGTCCGGTGACGCCGGAGTGCATGAAGGTGGAGTCACCGATCACGGCCACCGTCCTGCCGGTGCTTTCGCTGCCATTTGCCTTGTTGAAGCCGTGGAGGCCGGAGATAGAGGCTCCCATGCAGATGGTGGTGTCCATGGCGCCCAGCGGGGCAACCGCGCCCAAGGTATAGCAGCCAATATCCCCCAGAACGGTCAGACGGTTCTGTTTCAGCGTGTAGAACAGTCCTCTGTGGGGACAGCCGGCGCACATTACAGGCGGACGGGGCGGGATATCCTCGTTCAACTTTATGCCGGTACACTTCTTGTGAGCCAGCTGCTCCGCTATAATGTTCTGGCTCAATTCGTCCACACAGGAGAAGTGATCCTTTCCGGCGCAGGCCAGCCCCAGCTTCCGGCAATGCTCCTCGATGAACCCGTCCAGTTCCTCGACGACTACCAGCAGGCTGACCGTCTTGGCGAAGTCGATGATCTTCTTCTCCGGCAGAGGCCAGACCATACCCAGCTTGAGAACGGGATATGTATTACCGCAGGCCTCCTTTACATACTGATAGCTAGTGGAGGAGGTAATGATTCCCATTTTGTAATCCTGACCTGCCTCAATGCGATTGACGGAGGCATGTTCCGCCCATCGGGCGATATTTTTCAGCCGCTCCTCCACCACAGGGTGACGGCGTTTGGCGTTGCCGGGCATCATAATATATTTCGCCCCATCCTTCTCGTAGGGCCTGGGTGCAGGGTCCTCCCGCTCTCCCAGCACCACTGTGCTCTGGGAGTGGGAAATCCGGGTGCACATCTTCATAATGACAGGAGTGTCAAACGACTCAGAGAGCTCATAAGCCAGCTTGGTAAATTCCAGGGCTTCGGCGGAGTCGCTGGGCTCCAGCATAGGCAATTTGGCGGCTTTGGCGTAATGGCGCGAATCCTGCTCGTTCTGGGAGGAGTGCATGCCGGCATCATCGGCCACACCGATGATCATGCCGCCGTTGATGCCGGTGTAGGCAATGGTGAACAGGGGGTCGGCAGCTACATTGAGCCCCACGTGCTTCATACCGCAAAAGCTGCGGCGGCCCGCCAGAGATGCGCCGAAGGCGGCTTCCATGGCGACTTTCTCATTGGGAGCCCACTCGGCGTAAATCTCTGGATATCTGGCGGCTGCCTCGGTGATTTCTGTGCTGGGAGTTCCTGGATAACTGGAAACAAAGGTACAGCCTCCTTCATAGAGGCCTCTGGCAACTGCCTCGTTGCCTAAAAGCAAGGTTTTCATCTGGATTCCTCCTGATTTTTTCGTCTGTCTTTTATATTATCCTTCATATGGTCCGATGTCAAGGTGCTGATCCTGGTAGAGGGGATTCTGCAACAGATCCGGCGCTGTTCCGGCAAATGCGCCGGCTGCCTCGCCATCTCCTTGCAGATGCCACATGAACCATGCGGTCACGTAGCCGTCCGCAGAGTAGAGCATCTCGCTATGAACGGTACTTTTTCTTCTGGCCATGACTTTATTGGCGGCTATGTCGCTGTATATGCTTTCCAGCTGTTTCCCCGTCACGACCCAATCGTCTCCCCCGCCTGCCCCGGATATCAGTAGGATGGGGGTATCGACATAAGCCGCATCGTATGTCCATTCCAGTCTGTCTGCCAATTCTTTGTTGGTGGGAGACAAGCAAACCGCCGCCTGATAAATATCCTTATGTTTCTGAGCCGTTACGGCGTTCAAGACACCAGCGCCGCCTTGAGAATGTCCGACAATGCCCACTCGAGATAAATCAATCTTCTGATAGAAAAGATTGGTTTTCCCGTCTCCCATCAGCCTGGCATCATTCAGCCGTTGCAGGTGCCGGATGCTCATCTCTGCGGCAAAGCCATTCCAAGCGTATTCCTCTTCCGTTCCTATCACGATAAATCCCCAGGATGCATAGTGTTTTGGAACGGCGGGATATTTGGTGACAGGCGTACCGCTTCCGTTACAGATTACGATCACAGGGTATTGCTTGCCGGCGGTTTCAAGCTCCGATGGATAGTAGATGACATACTTTTTGAAAACTTGCAATGCCGTTTCTTCATAGATGGAAACTTCATAGCCTCCGTTTGACATATACTTTGCCTCGATTGCGCTACCGGTTTCTACGCTTTTTTGATAGTCTTTTGGTGCGGCAGGCCGGATCCCAATATACACCCATACAGCAACTACCACACAGATAATAAACAACAGGGCAACACCTATTGGTTTCAACTCTTTTTTCATCCCCCGCTTCAATGCTCTTCTGGGTTATTCTCATCATCGTCTTTTCTATTTCTCAGCCGCAGATCTGCGCTTCTACCAGACGTCCATGGCAGTACTTCTCCCGCAGCGCCGGCTTTTCAATCTTACCCGTGGGGTTGCGGGGCACACAGTCAAAGATAATCTTTCTGGGCCGTTTATACCGGGGCAGCTCCTTACAGAATGCGTTGATTTCCTCTTCCGTACAGGCAACGCCCTTTTTGACCTCGATGATTGCCGCCGCAATTTCCCCCAGCCGGGGTTCCGGCAGGCCGATTACCGCAGCATCCTTGACCTTGTCGTACTTTCGCAGATGGTCTTCAATCTGCACCGGATAGATGTTCTCACCGCCGGAAATAACAACGTCTTTCTTCCGGTCCACCAGAAAAATAAACCCATCCTCATCCATTCGGGCCATATCGCCGGTATACAGCCACCCATCCTTCAGAATTTCGTCGGTGGCAGTTTTGTTCTTGTAGTAACAGAGCATCACTCCGGGGCCCTTAACCGCAAGCTCACCGATCTCGCCCCGAGGAACCGCATTCCACTGCTCATCAACGATTCTGACTTCCCAGTGATAGCCTGGAATGCCGATTGCACCTACTTTGTGGATATTCTCCACCCCAAGATGAACGCACCCGGGACCGATGGATTCACTGAGGCCATAATTGGTGTCGTACTGATGGCTGGGGAATACCTGCTTCCACCGTTTGATGAGACTGGGCGGAACCGGCTGTGCACCGATATGCATCAACCGCCACTGATCCAGCAGGTAGTTGTCCAGATTTACCTTTCCGGAATCAATGGCATCCAGCAAGTCCTGGGCCCAGGGCACCAGAAGCCATACAATCGTGCATTTTTCCTCCGTGACAGCCCGGAGAATCCACTCCGGTTTCACCCCCCGGAGCAATACCGCCCGGCTGCCTGAGAGCAGACTGCCAAACCAATGCATCTTCGCGCCGGTATGGTACAGCGGCGGAATGCAGAGAAAGACATCTCCTCTGGTCTGACCGTGATGCTGCTGCTCTGTCTCACAGGAGGAGAGGAGGGCGCGGTGATTGTGAAGGATCGCCTTGGGAAAACCGGTGGTTCCGGAGGAGAAATAGATGGCGGCGCGGTCGGTTTCCTCCAGGGCGACCGGAGGGGCGCTGGAGGAGCAGAAGCTCATCAGGCGGAAACAGTCCTCTGCATAGGCGGGCTTGTCCCTGCCTACAAAAAAATACATTTTTATCTGAGACAGCCGTTCCTGGATTGTGTCTATCCGCCCGATGAATTCCGGACCAAACACCAGCGCTTCCACATCCGCCAGCTCCAGACAGTACTTGATTTCCTCTGCGGAATACCGGAAATTTAACGGAACGGCCACACATCCAGCCTTCAGAATGCCGAAATATACTGGCAGCCATTCCAGACAGTTTGTCATCAAAATGCCAACCTTGGCCTCCCGCTCCATGCCCCGGCTGAGCAGGAGGTTGGCAAAACGGTTGGCCCGGCGGTCAAAATCCCGCCAGCTTAAAGCCCGGCGGTAGGGCGCGTCAGGCCGGGCGCTCTCAATCAGGCTGGCTTCCCGCCATGTGACAGCGTTGTCCCGCTCCTCCGTGGGACTCAGTTCTACCAGCGCGGTTTCATCCCCATAGAGACGGGCGTTGCGTTCCAAAAGCTCGGTAATAACCATGACGTTCCTCCCAATAAAACAAGCCCTCGCGTGTCCGCGAGGGCTCTGCTTGTCCTTCCTCTGATGCACAGTCATGACTTTATCACTTTCAAGGGATAAAATCAACCTCTTTTTTCCATGCTGATGAAGGCCCTGCCGCATTTGCAAAGGCGAGGCCTTTCCGGCCTCGCCTTCATCCCATTTTTTCCCGCAGTTTTTCAATTGCGCGCTTTTCCAGCCGTGAGATCTGCACCTGACTGACTTGCAGAATTTTTGCGCATTGCTGTTGGGTCAATCCTCTGTAGAACCGCAATAAAATTGTCTCCTTTTCCTTCTCTGGAAGGGAGTCTATTGCGGCGCGCAGGGCGATTCTTTCCAAAAGATCCCCTTCTGTGGACGGAGACGCCAAAGTGGATTCCAGCGTCAGCCCATCCGCGTTTTCCTGCTGAAGACTGTCGGGAGGTGCCGCGGCCAGCTCCGCCACCGCGATCTCCTCCGGAGAGAGTCCGGTGGCCTCGCTGAGCTCCGACAAGAGCGGTTCCCGGCTCAGAGCGGTCCGCAGCCGCTCCCGTGTAGTATAAACGCTGATGCTCTGCTCCCGAAGGCTCCGTCCGACCTTGATCAGCCCGTTATCCCGGAGGTATCTCCGGATTTCTCCAGCGATTTTTGGTACGGCATAGGTGGAGAACTGGGTGCCGTATTCCGCGTCAAAGCCCCGCACTGCTTTTAGAAATCCCAGACATCCCAGCTGATACAGATCATCTGGTTCTACGCCTTTACCAAAATACCGCCGGACCACCGCCCAGATGAGTCCGCTGTTTTCCTCCAGCACCTTTGCCGCAGCCGCCTCGTTGCCCTGCTTGGCCAGTGCGAGGAGATCCAGTGCCTCCGTTGTCATCGGACCTGCCGCCGGGGCTGGATGCGCCTGCGCATGGTAACGCGGGTACCTTTGCCATCCTGGGAGCGGACGGTGAGCTGGTCCATGAAGCTCTCCATAATAGTGAAGCCCATACCGCTGCGCTCCTCGCCGCCGGTGGTATAGAGCGGCTGGCGGGCTTTTTCCACATCCGGGATGCCCTGGCCCCAGTCCCGGACGGAAACCTCCAGAATGCCGCCCTCCAGAATTCTGGCTTTGATGACGATCTTCCCCAGACGGTCGGGGTAAGCGTGAACGATGGCGTTGGTGACAGCTTCGCTGACTGCGGTTTTGATGTCTCCCAGCTCCTCCAGAGTGGGGTCCAGCTGTGCGGCAAAGCAAGCCACCGCTCCACGGGCAAACCCCTCGTTAGCGCTGCGGCTGAGAAATTCCAGCGTTATGTAATTGTCGCTTTTCATTTTCATGGCGCACCTCCTCCTATATCAGATCCACGTACCGGCCCAGCCCGGCTGTTTCCAGCACGCGGGATGCCTGGCGGGGAATATTCACCACTACCAGCGTTCCTGACAGCGCCTCCATCCGCCGCTTGGCCCGCAGTACCACCGCGATGCCGGAGCTGTCCATAAAGGTCAGCCCGCCCAGATCCAGCAGGGTCTTGACAGGCAGATTCTGCTCCATGCAGCGGTCAATGGATTCCATCAGCTTCTTGGCAGCGTGGTGGTCCAACTCTCCGGTAAGCGTGATGGTCAACTGCCGGTTCTCCGTTTTATACCGCATTTCCATGGCTTGTCTCCTTTGCGCATAAAAAATGACTGCAAGCATGTTCCGAAGATTTGCTTGCAGTCATTATAAATTGTTCCGCCGTTCCGTTTTTGTCGAAAGGGGGAGGCTGGTAAAATATTCCTACCGCTGTTCGTTCAAATACAGCTCTACCCGGTTCTGAGCGTCCTTGGCGGCGTCCTCCGCCGTCCGGTCGCCTGCGAAGCAGGCCCCGGCGCACTCCCTCACAATGGACCAGATATTTTCGTCCTGTTCGGAAAGCCTGCTTGTCGCTTCATACAGTGCCATAACCTGCTGGTAATCCTCTTCGGTAGCCGGTTTGAGCATAACGGGCTGGCCGCCTATGAAAACGATGACTGTGCCTTCCAGCAGGGGCTCGCCGTCGGGACCTGTGATCAGATTTCCATCTTCGTCCTGAGCGTATGTAATCTTCATACTCTCTGCGGCAGCGAGATCAAAATCCTCCCGGTTGATGGGGAAGCCGTTAAAAACCTTCTCTTCGCTGGGCAGCAGCGCCTGCCTCAGAAAACTCCAGGCCGCTTCCTTCTCCTGACAGGAGGCTGAGAGAGCCAGACTGCCGCCTTCAGCGGCAAAGCTGGCCGCACTGCCGCTTTCGCTTGGATAGCCCACAAATGTCATATTGCCGCTGAAGATACTCTGGTAAATCTGAACAGAAGTCAGATCACTGAGATATACCGGCAGAAGCAGCTGCTCCCCGCGGAGCACACGGGTATATGCGTCCGTCTCCTCGACGGCATTATTCTGCGCCTGCGCGGGAAATGCGGCGCAGAATTCCAGGATGGCCCGGAACTCCGGCGAATCAAACCGGGTGCATCCCGTCTCCCAGTCCACGAATTCGTCCAGACTGCCGGCAAACATGGATTCAAAAACGGATTCTCTGGTTTCATTGGCTTTCAGAACGCTGCACCCCGCCGGCTGACCGGCCAGAGCGTCACGCAGCTCCGCCAGAGTCCAGCCCATTTGCTTGCCTACGGCAGAGGCGGCTCCCGCCGTCGTGGCGATAGCAAAACGAGGGAAGATCTGATACAGCTTTCCGTCGATTTCCGCCGCTTCCAGAGGGCGCTCCATCAGCTTTTCCCGGCCAAGGGCAGAGTCGGACTCAATATAGGGCCAAAGGTCCTCCAGTAATCCTTTGGCGGCGTACTGCCGCAGAGACAATTCCTCTGAGACATCCAGTAAATCCGGCATATTCCCGGCAAGGATTTCCGTATTGAGCTTGTTCAGGCCCGCAGAGACGTCGCCGGGCGTGTTGAACTCGGAATAGTCCCGAATCTCAATGCGGTGGGTTCCGCTGGTACGGTTGAATTCCAATACCCGGGTTCGGATTTCGCTGCGCAATCCCAAAGTTGCCAGGGTAAGAACCTTCCGACCCGCCAAATCTTCCTCTCCGGCGGGAGAAAGACGAGCCAGAGAGTAGGAGGCAGGCCAGACGGTTCCGTCCTGCAGGAGGGCGGCCCCCTGACCGTCGGGCAGGAAAGCTGCGGCAACCACCTGGCTCCGATCTATTCCCGCGCCGCTCCAGCTGAGCAGTTTTTCCGGAGAAGCTGTGTCCTTTGGCCAGCCGTAGAGACTGTCGCCGCTGGTAAAGAGGAAGGACCGGCTTTCATCTCCGGCATAGAAACGGTCCGCGCTGCCCGTCAGGGGAAGGGGACCGGCAAAGGTCTGAGTTTCCGGATCAATGGGATAAATCGTCCGGCCGGAATCGCCGCCGGTTACAGCGCCCACACCGCCGCCGGACAGAGGGATCAGCTTTTCAATAGGGTCCTGCCCCTTGCAAGTGAACAAAACCGCCCCAGAAGCGTCCAGCGCCACAACATTGGCCCCATTAACAGCGTAGAGCCGGCCGGAAGCATCAATCATCGTTTCGCTGAACGCTTCCGCCTCTGCCGGATTGGCGACATCTATTCGCTCCAATTCCTCCGCTCCTGTAGCGCTCAGCCTCCGCCAGACCTGACTGACAGAGCTGGGACCGTTCATGCTGACGGAGACGCTTCCGGCATCCTCCATGCCTTCTATGCTGTCCAGCTCCATGCTGCTGGAGGTCTCTTCCAGAACCCAGAGCGAACCGTCTTCGCAAGGTACAATGGAAGCTATGGAAACGCCGCTCTCCGGCGCATAGCCTTCCAGCTTCGCCGCTGTGCCGGCTGTGCTGTCCACCCGATATAGTACGGCTCGTCCTCCGCCGCCGGAGTAGAAAGTAAACGAATCTCCGTCAGAAGAGGCTGAGGTAGAATAAGAAAAGCTGTTGGACAGCCCATCGTCCTCAGATTCCTCATCTTCCAGACCTGCCAGATACAGGTTTCTGCCGCTTGCGGCAGAGGCTGTGAGCTCTGTCAGGGGAAGATCCAGCGGAATGATATCCGAGGTATATGCCTCCGTTTGGGAGAGTGGGGATGGAGCTGAGTCCTGCTGACCGCCGCAGGCGGTCAGCAGCAGGCACAGGGCCAGCAGCGCCGCTGGGATGGAATGTTTCTGTTTTGTCATAAAAATATCCTCCTTGCCGCCGACTTCTGCCGGCTGGGTATGACAAGGAGGATAACGGATAAATCTTACAACGGGATGGGGAAAACTCTTACAAATTCTTACGATTTACGTTTCCATTGCCAGTTGGAAATTTCCATCACCGTCCGGTACGAGGCTGAGCGTCCCCTTTTCAGAAGATTCTCTCTCTTCCCGCAAGATACCTGGGGTTTGCGATTTTATAACCTGTAAGGTGCGGGTCTCATCAATCAGCGCATAGTCGTAGAATCCTCTGTCCGACAGACAGTAAGATGCCCCGGCGGCATAATCATATACGATCACATGCGTATCCACGATCCCGGAGCCCCAGCTGACTGTGGCGCAGAGCTCCGGCTTGCCGTCGCCGGTCAGGTCGTGCAGAAATACATTCCAGACCGGCATTCCGGTAAACAGTATTTTGACTGTCTCTCCATCGCTGGCGGTCACTTCCCCAGGGGTCCAGGTGAAAATGACCCCCGGGAATTCCGGCAGGGTCAGCGTTCTGATCTCCTCCCAGGGTATATCGTCCGTCCGGAAGTAATCCACCCAGACCTCCACCGGAATGTTCTTTCCGCCGCAGCCGGCGCACAGCAGCAGGACCAGCAGCACCAGCAGACACCGCTTTTTCATACCGTTTTCTCCTTCACATTTTTCCGGTTCCCCGGTACTTGGGGAAGGTCAGCATGCTCCGGTAAACGCCGTCGCCCAGCCGTACCTCCAACGTCCCGCCTGAGCGGGCCATCAATTCCCTCACAGTGGGTATGCCCAGTCCGTGGCTGTCGGCCCGGTCCGGAGCGGGGAGAGCGCGGTTTTCTATCCGTAAAACAACGGTTTCCTGGCTCTCCTCCGCCTGAATGTGGACAGGGATAGCCGGATCGGCGTACTTCCGAAGATTGGAGAACAGGTTGTCAAAAATCCTCACGACGTCCGCCGTGGACAGATAGAGAGAAAAGTCGTGGAAGAAGACGGGGGGCTCCACATCAAAGCCCTCCCGGCGAAGGTCGTCGCACTGCTCTGTCAGAAGCTGCCCCAGCAGCGCCGCGCCATCCACCGCTTCCGGAGGCTGCTCCAGTCCGGACATGGGCGCGTCCACCTGGGCGCTGGCAAAAAGCTGGTCGGTGAGAGCTTTGATCTGAGCGGCTTTTTCAGAAGCCAGACGAAGGAACTCATCGTGCTCGGACTGAGTCTGATACCTCTGATAGTTCAGAATGTCCAAGTAACCTGTCAGCTTGGTCAGCGGAGTGCGCAGATCGTGGGACAGGGAGGAGGTCAGGTGGCTGTTGGCAGCCACCGCCGCCCGCTCGCCTGCGATTCTGGCCAGAACAGAGCGGCGCAGTCTCTCGATGTCCTCTCCCAGCTCGCTAAGCTCATCCCGGCCTTTTATATGGATGGGGTGTTCCAGATCGCCCGCCATCAATACGCCGGTTTCCCTGGATAGCTCCACAATCCGTCTGGGCAGCCGAATAATGGAGGGGATCACCACCGCGCAGAATCCCAACAGCGCCAATGCCAGTCCTGTGATCCGTCCAAGTCCGCCATAGCGCACAGCGGCAGGAGTGTTGGAGACGTACAGCACTCCGTCGGCGCACTGAATCTGGTAGAGCTCCATAAGGATTTCCACTGAGGGGTTCACAGAAGTGGCGACCACTCCGGTTTTGTACTCCCAGGTGAGGCTGTAGTTGATGTCATCCCTGTTCGTGCCGGTGGGGGCGGCGCTTGATATGTCAAACGGCGGATTTCCCACCATAATTATGTAAAGCCCGGCGGAGATCCGGTTCAACTGTCCGTCCTCGTCGCTGGTTGCCTGCTGAACGGTAAGTCCGCGCTCCGTCACGTAATCCTGATACGCCTGGACAGTGGCTTTGTCCCGGAGTTGCCAGAGGGGAGCGAACTGTTCGCTGTGCAAAAACCAGGGGACGGCCACGCTGTCCACCAGATAGAATATGGCGAAGGCCAGCGCGAGACCCAGCACCGATACGCCAACCAGTCTTGCGCCCAGCCGGGAAAAGTGATGCTTTTTATCCAATCCGATACCCCTTTCCCCATACGGTTTTGATGTACTCCGGGTGGCGGGGGTCCGATTCCACCTTTTCCCGAAGGCGGCGGATATGTACCATGATGGTATTGGAGGAGGAAGGGAAATATGGTTCCTTCCACACACTTTCATAAAGATTTTCCATAGAGAAAATTTTTCCGCGATTGCAGATCAGCAGCCGCAGGATGCGCCACTCTGTATCCGTCAGGTCAATTTCGCGGTCGCTGCGCCAGACCATGTTGCTGGTAAGGTTAACCCGCAGGCCGCACCACTCCGCCTCCTCCTGCGCGGACTCCGGTTTTCCCCGATAAACCTGATACCGCCGCAGAAGCCCCTTTACCCTGGCCAGAAGCTCCGGGTAAGAGAAGGGCTTGACCAGATAGTCGTCCCCGCCGCTGGAATAGCCCATGGTCAGATCCGATTCTTTGCTCTTGGCAGTGAGAAACAGAACCGGTACGTTCCATTTTTCCCGCAGCTGGAGGCACACATGGTATCCAGAGATCCCATCCATCATGACGTCCAGGATCACCAGGTCCACCGGATGCTCCTCCAGATACCGCAAAGCTTCTTCGCCGCCGGAGGCTTCCGCAACCTCGAAATGCTCACTGGTCAGCAGAACCCGCAGAACATCACGAATTTCATGGTCGTCGTCTACAATTAATATTTTATCGCTCATACCTGCCCCTCGCGCTTTCTTGTGTTGTGAAAGGAGACTGCTTTTCCTCCATAGAATATGACGCATAGAAAAGAGAAAGAGTTCCCAGTTTTTATTATTTTCGCTGGAAATTGTATCCGCTTTGTATCAAAGCGTCATCGGTCTTGTTACTTTTTAGGGAAAATACAATTTTGTCCGCCATTTTTTCTTGTTGCGGGAACGGAAAAAGTATTGTATAATGGGCAGCAAAGTCTGAGAAGAAGGAGCGCGTATCCATGACAGTCACACTCCGGGACCGCACCGGGGATACGGCAGCGATATATTTCCGTAGAGCCTGCGTTCCCGTCATCCAACAAACTTTGCCGCAGAAGGCCCGGACTCTGGAAGAAGCGCTGGAAGCTTTTCGCGAGACCCGGAAACCCGGCGCAAAGAGCTTTGGCCGCACAATCTATGTGGATGGCCAGTATGTGGGCGATATCTGGTGCTACGGTATGGACCCGTCGGGAGATCCCCAGGCAATGGTCAGCTACTGTGTTTTTGAACAGGAACTGTGGGGGAAAGGAGCTGCCACAGCGTCCTTGAGACTGTTCCTGCAGGAGATTGGGGAACGGTTCGGACTGAAGCGTGTAGGAGCGTTCACCTTCCTGGCGAACGTCGGTTCTATCCGTGTACTGGAGAGAAATGGATTCCATCTCCAGGAGTCCTTTGTGGAGGACGGCTTGGAATCCGGATATTATCTGCGTCCTTGAAATCCAGCGAAAATTACTGACGATAAAGACGATAAAGGAGAGCCTGTTAATGGACATGACCTATTTCCATGATATGGAGGCCAAAATTCCCCGCGGAAAAATCCGTACACGATTCGCCCCTTCTCCCACGGGATATATGCATGTGGGCAATCTGCGCACCGCCCTCTATACCTGGCTGATCGCCCGCAGCGGCGGCGGAACTTTCATTCTTCGCATTGAGGATACCGATCAGGGCCGTCTGGTGGACGGCGCGACGGACGTCATCTACCGTACTATGGCTGAGTGCGGTTTGCACCACGACGAGGGGCCGGACGTGGGCGGACCCGTGGCGCCCTATATTCAATCGGAGCGCCGGGACACTTACGGCAGATATGCCAGACTGCTGGTGGAGAAGGGGCATGCGTATTACTGCTTCTGTGAGAAAAGCGAGAGCGAGGAGGATTCCGGCGATTTCAACCGTGAGGCTGATCCCTGCCGCGCCTTGCGCCCAGAGGAGGCCCAGGCCCGCGTGGAGGCGGGAGAGCCCTATGTCATCCGTCAGAGGATTCCGGAAAAAGGGACCACCACCTTCCACGACGCGATTTTCGGCGATATCACGGTAGACAACTCCACCCTGGACGATCAGGTGCTGCTTAAACGGGACGGCCTGCCTACCTATAATTTCGCCAATGTCATTGACGACCATCTTATGGGCATCACCCATGTGGTGCGCGGAAGCGAATATCTGTCCTCCGCGCCCAAATACAACTTGCTGTACAAGTCTTTCGGTTGGGAGGTTCCCACCTATGTCCACTGCTCTCCCGTCATGCGGGACCAGCAGAACAAAATGAGCAAGCGCCACGGCGATCCCTCTTACGAGGATCTGAAGGCCCAGGGATATCTTACCGAAGCAATTCTCAATTATGTGGCGTTGCTGGGTTGGAGTCCCCGAGGTGACAAGGCGGAGCAGGAGGTATTCTCTCTGAACGAGCTGGCGGAAACCTTTGATATCGGCGGGATATCCAAGTCACCTGCCATCTTTGATATTGAGAAGCTGACCCATTTCAACGCCCTGTATCTCCGGGCCATGACGCCGGAAGCCTTCCATGCCGTGGCGGAGCCGTATATCCGGCAGACGGTGAAGAATCCTGCGCTGGATACCCGGGCGATTGCCGCCCTGCTTCAGGCCCGGTGCGAGCGCCTGACGGAGATTCCGGAGAAGGTGGAATTTTTTGAGACTCTGCCGGCCTATGAAGTGGACCTGTTCACCAACAAAAAGTCCAAAACAAATGCTGAGGTGTCCAGACAGATGCTGGAATCTGCCATTCCCGCCTTGGAGGAGATCACAGACTGGACCCAGGATGGAATCCACGACTGCCTGATGAACCTTGCGGCAAAACTGGAGGTCAAAAATGCCACGCTCATGTGGCCGGTGCGGATCGCGGCGGCGGGGCGGGCTGTTACGCCAGGCGGCGCGGTGGAAATCTGCCTTATTCTGGGCAGGGAGGAGTGCCTGTGGCGTCTGCGGCTGGGACTGGAGATGCTCGGCAAATGAATTGGGTGAAAGAACAGGCAGCCTTGCTGGGAAAGTTTTTAAAGGGAGATTTTCGCCGGACCTTGGGGTTCTGTGCTCTGGGAATGGTTCTTGCGGTGCTGCTGGGCGTTGGAATCGGGCTTCTGTTTCCAGAGCAGGCATATCAGACGCTGAATTCCTTTATGGAGCAGATCTCGGAATCCGGTGTGATTGATGAAAATGGGGGGATGTCGGTTTTCGCGCTGCTGATGAACAACTGGCGAGCCATGCTGGTGTCCGCCGCATACGGAGTTGTCCCATTTCTGTTTCTCCCCATTTTCAGCCTGCTGATGAACGGCGCTCTTCTGGGACTGTTGGCAGCGGTATTTGCATCCGGCGGGAATTCTATTGCCGCATATCTGGCAGGAATTCTCCCACACGGAATTTTTGAAATCCCCGCGCTGATTTTCTCAATTGCCTGCGGCGTTTATCTCTGCCGGAATATGTGCCGTCTGGTGGTGAGCAGCCCGGAGCGCATTCCGACGTTGGAGCTGCTGGAGGATCTTCTGCGGGTGGTGGTGCTGCTGGTTGCGCCGCTGACTGCGGCGGCGGCTTTCGTTGAGTGCTATGTTACACCGGTTGTCATGGGATTGTTCCTGTGAGGCTGGAAGACGGATGCAATTGGGAAGAGCAGGAAGGGAGCTGCTTTTCCGGCATTTTCCCGGCAGAATAGGCAGGAAATATTTGCCGCCTTCCCAAGAGGCGAGACTGACTGAAAAAGCGAGGACTCATTTATGAACCAAAAAGAACTGGGGGAACTGCGCCGCCGTCTCCGCCCGGAAAAGTGTGCCATGAAGTGCGTTTACGGATGCTACGTTAACAGCAACAAGGAGATTATTTCTTATCTGGACGAAAATCTGGGCCGGATGAGTGAACAGGAGGCAGAAAAATATCTGGGACTGTTGAAAAAGACCTTGTCTGGAACTCTTGGGAAAAACCTGATTGACATCGTATTTTCCACTGAGCAGGTGATGGACAGCGACGAATACCGGTTGCTCTCCGCGCTGCGGGAGTCGGAGCTGAAAAGCGGAGAAATCAGGGAGGAATTCTACCATAAGGTCATCGACTCCCTGGACATGGGTGACATGAACTATGTGATCCTGCTGGCTTATGATGTCTATGATGTGCCCAACCGCGGCGGAGACAGCGAGGACCGCCGGGGGGAGTCTGACTCTGTGTACCGCTACATCCTCTGCGGCGTTTGTCCGGTGAAGAATGGAAAAATGGAGCTGGGGTATTTCGCCGGAGAGAATGAATTTCACAGCTGCGCTCCGGAGCAGATTGTCGCCGCTCCAGAACTGGGATTTTTATTCCCGACCTTTGACGACAGGGCGGCCAACATATACAATGTTCTGTTTTACACCAAATCCGCCGGAGATCTGCACCAGGATTTTCTGGACACGGTGTTTCATACCGAGCCTCCTATGTCAGCCGGAGAGCAGCGGGAGGCATTTGAGTCAGCCCTCACCGGAGCGCTGGCCGGTTCCTGCCGTCTGGAGGTGGTGCAGGCCATCCATGAACAGCTGCGGGAAAAAATTGAGACAAGCAAAGAGGAAAAAGATCCGGAGCCGCCTTCCATCACCGTTGGGGAGGTGGAGGAGATTCTCCTCCGACAGGGAGTTGTCCCAGAGCAGGCGGAGGCATTCCGAAGGGAGTGCGCAGACCGCTTCGGTGAAAACGCCTCTCTGAACCCAGAGAATCTGATTGACAGCAAGCGGTTTGCAGTCAAAGCCGGAGAGGCTACCGTCACGGTAGAGCCGTCATGCAGTTATCTGGTGGAAACCCGGATAATTGACGGTGTCAAGTATCTGTTGATTCCGGCTGGGAATGATATTGAGGTCAACGGTTTGCCGGTTTCCATAAGTGGAGAAGAGGAAGCGTAAATTGTATCGCGGGGAGAGGACTCAGTCCTCTCCCCGTAAAATTTTCCCTGAATGACAAAAAGCCCATGGTTTCTCCCTCTGGGACATGGTATAGTCGACGCACTTGAGAAGCGGTAAAAAGGAGGGGAGGAAAAATGGCGCGGGGCAAGGCGGAGGATGCAGGCGGG